>JAAUYH010087562.1_pt1 | contig 19777 bp, 20 predicted proteins | sample 7278061 | NCBI WGS metagenome assembly JAAUYH01 (sample SAMN14350203, study PRJNA611818) | marine sediment metagenome | isolation source: surface marine sediment (0.6m) | place: French Polynesia: Moorea | collected 2018-08 | reverse complement strand
CCTTCATGCTGCCCGAAGACCAGCACATGGAAATGGTCGACCGCGAGATCGAGGCTCAGCACTACTTCCAGCCGATCTTCGAGAAACTGCGCGAAGAGCCGGACGATTCGCTCATCAGCGTGCTGGTCAACACCGTGATCGAGGAATGGGGCCGCCCGCTGACCGACAATGAGCTGCACGCCGAGATGATGGCGGACACCTTCGTCGGTGGCAGCGAGACCACCACCAATGCGCTCGCGGCAGGCATGAAACTGCTGATCGAGAACAAGGATGTGTGGCGGCAGCTCAAATCCGAGCCCCACAAATACATGAAAACCTTCGTCGAAGAGGTAGTGCGGCTCGAAAGCCCGGTGCAATCGCTGATGAGGTTCGTGCGCGAAGACACCGAGCTTGCAGGCGTGACGATCCCGGCGGGCGCAATGATCAATGTCCGCTTTGCCGCCGCCAACCGCGACGAGCGCGCGTTCGAATGCCCCGAAAAGCTCGACCTCGACCGTCCCAAGGCCGGCAGCCATATGGGTTTCGGCTCAGGGACGCATCACTGTCTCGGTGCACCGCTCGCGCGGCGTGAGTTGATCTGGGGCTTCACCGCGGTCGTCGATCGGTTCGAAGACATGTGGTTCGCCGAAGGTAAGAACGACTTCGAATACCACCCGCATTTCCTGCTGCGCAGCCTCAAGGAACTGCACATCGAATTCGAACCGAAGAGGCGATAACCGACCGGTTCGCTATGCGACCAATTCGTCTTCCCTGAGCCACGCCAGGGCCTCGTCGCGCTCATCCGCATCGAAAGTGCGCATCTCAGGCTTTGTCAGCGTGTCCATCGTACTGATGTAGCCTTCCAGCCATTTGGGCGCGCCGACGAATGCGTAGCGATCGAGGTGCTTGGCCGCTTCGAGCTTCATCCTGAAAAGTTCGCGGTCGGCCAGCAGCGCGAGCTCGAATCCGGCGAAATCCTTGATCACCGCCATCAGCTTGCGCGGTTCGCGATCGTCGAGGAATTTCTGCAGGATCTCCTTGCCGACAGCCATGTCGCGTTTGCGGATCTTGCCATCGATTTCGTAGATCGCGATGCCCGGATCTTCGCTCTGCAGCATGCGCACCGAGGGACCTTCGGTTTCGTCGACCTCACCCTTCGCCCACGCCAGCGCGCGCTCGCGCTCCTCCGGGTCGAACACTTCCATGTTGAAGTCGAACATCGACAGCACTGCGTCTTCGAACTTGGCGATTGCGGTAATCCAGCTTGGCTTGGCGACGAAGGCTATGCGGTCGAACTTGCGGAAATGACCGAGCATTTCCGGAGATCGCTTGAGATCGCGCCAAGCGGCTTTCGCCTCCATGTCGAACTCATCGAGCAGTTCGGCGTAGCAGCTGACCTTGTCGTACTTTTTCAGCGCTTCGACCATCTCGTCATAGATGGCATCGACATCCTCGACGGTGATGGTGCCGCTGAATTGATAGGCAAAGACATGGGGCGGGGTTTCAAGTTTCGTAAACATGTTCTGGCTCCAGCTCAGGGGGACGGTCCAACGGGGGGATCGCAATCTCCCGAGTCTTAGAGGGGAGCCGGCAAAATGCATTGACCGCGATCAATTTCGGCGCGGTGGTCGCAAGCTGTCAGGCGTTTGCGCGCGCGGCGGTGCGCCCGGCTATGTAGCCGAAGGTGAGAGCCGGGCCGAGCGTCCCGCCGGCGCCCGCATAGATGCCGCCGGTCGGACACGCGATCGCATTGCCTGCGCCATAAAGACCGGCAATCGGCTCGCCATCGTGCCCGAGTATCCGTGCCTGCCCATCGGTGCGTGGACCGCCATTGGTGCCGAGCAGCCCCATGCGGATCTCGACCGCGTAGAACGGTGCACGGGCGAGCGGGCCGAGCGTGACGGCGGTGCCTTCCCTGCTGCGGTCGCCGTAAAAGTGGTCGTAGCTCGATGTACCCCTTTCGAAGTCCGGATCGTAACCCTCCTCGGCATGCGCGTTGAATCGCGCGACTGTTGCGGCCAGCGCGCCCGGTGGGACACCGATCGCCTTGGCCAGTTCGACCAGCGATTCTCCGCGTGTCACCCAATCGGGCATCGGCTGCCCCGGCAGGCGCGGGCCGATGGGATAGCGCTCGACATAGTCGTGATCGAACACCAGCCACGCGGGCAGGTTCGGGTAGTCGTAGGTCTGCGGGTCGAACTGATGGAACGCGCCTGCGAGCGCGGAGTAGTTCGCAGCCTCGTTGCAAAAGCGCTCGCCCTTGCGATTGACCATCAGCGAATGCGGTACAGTGCGCTCGATCAGGACTGGCGCTGCTCTCTGTTCCCCGCCCGGCCACGGATTGTCGGGAATCACCAGCGTCGGCGCCCACCACGCCTGCGTCATGTTGCCGAGCTTTGCGCCGCTCGCCATCGCCAGCGCCAGTCCATCGCCCTTGGCCGTGGGCGGGCTGGCAGGCGCATCCATCGGTCCGCGCAGATAGGTCTGGCGCTTGTCCTCGTCCCACTCAAACCCGCCGGTGGTGAGGATGACGCCCGAGCGCGCGCGCAGCGAGAACCCTTTGCCCTCGTGCATGCCTTCGATGCCAGCGATGCGGTCACCTTCCCTTATCAGCCGTTTGGTCTCGACATTGAGGATCGGTTCGATCCCGCGATCGAGGCACGCCTTGAGCAGCCGCCCGACCATGGCCTGCCCAAAGCCGCGTTCGTTGTTGACCATGCGTCGCTGCAGCTCTTCGGGAGGCACCACGCCCGAGCCTCCGCCTAGCGGTGTCTCGCGCAGCATCATCGGTTTGGGTTCGTCGATCGCGGTGATCCGGTCTGCCCATTCGCCCAGCTCGCCCAGTGCAAACAAGTCATGGTCGAGCGCGCGGCCGCCTTCGGGTTTCGCGCCGGGCCGGTCGAGATAGTAATCCGGATAGCCTTCGAGCAGTGCGACCTTGAGCGCGCCCGCACTTTCCAGGAAGGCCAACGCCTCAGGCCCCCGATCGACGAAGGCCACCAGCGTTTCGTCGACCAGATCGCCGTGGTCGAGCGCGCGGAAATAGTCCAACGCTTCCTCGCGACTGTCAGCCATCCCCGCCGCGCGTTGTCGCGGATTGTCGGGCACCCAGATCACCCCGCCCGAGATCGCTCCGGTCCCGCCGATGCGATCAAACCGCTCGACGATCGCGACTTTCGCACCCGCTTCATGCGCGGCAAGCGCGGCAGTCATTCCGGCGGGGCCGCAGCCGAGAATGATCACGTCCACTTTGCTCATGGCGGCATCAAGCCGTTCGCCACCCGCGGCGACAATTGCTCATTTTGGCAAGGTGCGCGCTCCAACGCGCGGCGCTAGGCAAGTGAGCAAAGGAGAGGCTGTCATGAAACTCGAAGGCAAAGTCGCGGCAATTACCGGGGGAACCGCAGGACTGGGGCGCGGGATTGCCGAGGCATTCCTTGCGGAAGGTGCCAAGGTCGCCCTGTTTGCCCGCAATCCCGAAAAGGGCGCACGCGTGATCGAGGAGATGCGGGTCAATCGCACCGGGCCGGACCGCGCGATCTTCGTCGCCGGCGACGTCATGAATCAGGCAGACGTCGAGGGATTCATCGATGCAACGATCGAGGAATTCGGGACGCTCGACATCCTTGTCAACAATGCCGGCGGTGCCGGGGATCTCCAGCCGATGGTCGACCTGTCGGATGAAGCCTTCGACGAAGCCATGAAGTGGAACGTCTATTCGACGTTCTGGGCGACGCGACGCGCGCTGCCGCCAATGCTGGAAAAAGGCGATGGGCGGGTGATCAATATGTCTTCGATAGAAGGCAAGCACGGCAAGCCGGTATTCACCGCCTACACCGCCGCCAAGCACGCGGTGAACGGAATCACCAAGAGCCTGTCCCGCGAAGTCGGTGAAGCGGGCGTCACCGTCAACTCGATCTGCCCCGGTCTCGTGGTCACGGACATCATCAAGAACAACGGCCCTGCGACTGCGAAGGCGATGGGGATGGAGTTCGACGAGATGATTACGATGTTCGCGCAGGAAGCGGCGATCAAGCGGCCCAACACTGTCGAGGAGATCGCCGCGGTCGCCTTGTTGCTCGCCAGCAAGGAAGGTGCCGGGATCACGGGAGCCATGATCAGCGTCGACGGCGGGACAGCGCAGTATTGAGCGACCTTGAATGAAACGCGGTTCCGGCTAGGCTTGCTGCATGCTACAGCACTTGGACTGGACCATGGTCGCCTGGACAGCGGCGGTGTTCGTTTCGGGATATTTTCTCGGATCGCGTCGCGCGCGTACATCTGATCACGCATCGAATTTCGACGCGACGACGATTTCGCCTGTTGCACGCTCCCGGATCGATCAGGCTCTCGCCAAGGACGCGAAGATCGAAGCGATCCGGATCCTGCGAGCCGACACAGGATTGGGCCTGAAAGATGCCAAACAGGTCATCGATCGCTGGGACGCATCCGGCAAGCCCGGGGGAGCTTAGCCCTCCTGCATCTTCGCCATCGCTGCGCCGACTGCCGCTTCGATGTCCGTGGCTTGTGGATTGCCGCGGATCGTCACTCCGCCATTGGGTTGGATGTTCTGCCCTGTAATGAAGGCATGATCGGTGCTCAGCCACAGGCAAGCGTGCGCGACGTCGTCCGAAGTGTTGAGCCGCCCGAGTGGATAGCGCGGCAGGAATGCATCGACGAGGCCGGGGGTGGCAAACGCGCCTTCGGTCATCGGGCTTTCGGTGAATGCCGGAGAGACACTGTTGGCGCGGATTCCCAGATGGCCGAAATCGTTGGCAACACACTCGATCATCGCTTCGCCCGCACGCTTGGTGCCGATATAGGCGGCGTGGTTGTTGATCAGCGCCTTGGTCGTGGCCGAAGACAGCGAGATGATCGAACCGCCGGTCGGTTGCTGCTCGCTCATCACCTTGACGAAAGCCTGCAGGAAGTGGTGCACGCCCTTGAACTGCAACGCGCAAATCTGGTCGAGCTGTTCCTCGGTTGTTTCCAGCAGATTGGACAACAGTCCCCAGCCGGTGGTGTTGATGGCCGCACCGACGCGGCCGAATTCGGACTTCGCCTTGTCGGCAAGCGCATGGACCTGCGCATGGCTGGTGATGTCGCAAAGCGCGTAGGCGCCGCCGATTTCCTCGGCAAGTTCGGCCAGCACGTCCTCATGCCGCCCCGCCACCATCACCCTTGCGCCTTCGTCGGCGAACAGCCTGGCGATCACCTGTCCGATATTGCCCTTGCTCGCCGCACCCAGAACAACGGCGCTCTTGCCTTCGAGTTGGCCCATCATCTCTCTCCTGTGTTGGAAAGGACCTATCACGCCAAGCCTCGTCCCCACCCTTCCCAAAAGTGTCCATTGTTCCCAGCTTCTCAGGGTTCGATAGCCGCACGATACGAAGGAGAGAGGCAATGTTCAGAGGACCGATCGAGGACCGCGTTGCAATCCGCGAACTCAACGGCACCTATGCCGATGGCGTGGTGCGATTCGATGCCGCGACCTGGGGCTCGGTGTGGGCCGAGGATGCGCATTGGGACCTGATGGGGAACACCGTCGACGGCAAGGAGGCCATTGTCGGCTTCTGGCAGCAAGCCATGAGCGGGCTCGATGCCGTGAGCTTCATCAACGTTCCGTGCATGATCGAAGTTACCGGCGAAACCGCGACTGCGCGCGTCCAGACGCAGGAAATCCTCAAGATGAAGGATGGCACCACCCGTCACGTCGGCGGGCTCTACGAAGATGAACTCGCGCGTGTCGACGGCGACTGGCGCTTCACTAAACGCATTTTCAAGATCGTCGCCGAATACGGCGCATAAGAGGGTAGACCGATGGCAAAGATCGTTATTTCCGCGCAGATCGACCTCGACCCGGCGCAGCGCGAGGAAGCACTGAGGAGCGCAAAGCCGCATATCGACGCGGCGCTCGCGCAGGATGGGTGCATTCACTACGACTGGAGTGCAGACGGCAACGACCCGGCGCGCGTCAATGTGTTCGAGGAGTGGGAAAGTGAGGAAGCACTCGCCCACCACTTCGCCAATGCGGCTTATGCCGGGATGCGCGACCATATCGGCCAGTTCGGGCTGACCGGCGCGGCGAGCAAGAAGTACCGCGTCGATGCCGAAGGCCCGGTCTACAACGCCGAGGGCGTGGCCACTGAGGCATTTGATTAAGCTCCTCGGCGCAATCCTCGCCGGTGGGCAGGCGCGCCGCTTCGGCAGCGACAAGGCGTATGCGCTCCACAATGGCCGGCGACTGATCGATCACGTCGCCGATGCACTGGGTTCGCAATGCACCGCTCTGATCGTTTGCGGGCGGGAAGAGCCCGGCTTTGGTTGCATTCCCGACCGGCCGGAAGCCGGATTGGGGCCGCTGGGTGGGCTCAACGCTGCGCTCCAATTTGCCGAAGAGCACGGCTTCACACATGTCCTGAGCGCCGGGGTGGATGTGCCCAACTTGCCTCCAAACCTTGCGACGCAACTGACGGGCGAGGGATCGGCTGTTGCCGATGATCAGCCAGTCGTCGGGCTTTGGCCGGTAACTGTTGCAGCCGATCTCGTCGATTTCCTGTCCGAGGGCGGGCGAGCGCTCTATGGATTTGTGGACCGGGTCGAAGCACGGCGGGTGGAAATCACCCCGCCCATCCTTAACGTCAATGTGCCTGACGATCTGTCGGATTAGAGCTTCAGCATCTGCTTGCCGCGGTTCTTGCCGGTGAACAGCCGCTGCAAGGTTTCGGGCGCGCTCTCGAAGCCTTGCTGGATATCCTCCTGGTACCGCAGCCGCCCGTCCTTCACGAAACCTTCGAGCCGTTTGCGGATACCGGGAAACTCGCCAGCCCAATCCAGCACGATGAATCCGGCCATGGTCCCGCGCCGGAACACGAGATTGAAGTAGTTTTCGGGCCCCGCCGGCAAGTTGCCGGTCTCGTAGCGGCTGATCCCGCCGCAGATCACCACGCGCGCGCCGGTCGCAATGTTGGCGAGCATGTCGTTGAGGATCGACCCGCCGACATTGTCGTAGATGACGTCGACGCCGCGCGGGCAGTGCTGCTTAATCTGCGCTTTCACATTATCTGCCTTGTAGTCGATCGCGGCGTCGTAGCCCGCTTCCTCGACCAGCCATTTGCACTTGTCCGGCCCGCCCGCGATGCCCACGGCACGGCACCCGGCGATCTTGGCTAGCTGCCCGACAACACTCCCGGTCGCCCCGGCAGCGCCCGAAACCAGCACGGTGTCACCGGCCACCGGCTTGCCGACCTTGAACAGCCCGCAATAGGCGGTCAGCCCAGTCGTCCCGAGCACCGACAGCACGGCTGTCGGCGAGAGTTCGGTGTCGACCTTTGTCAGGCCTTCGCCATTGTGCACCAGATGCTCGGTCCAGCCAGTCGTGCCGAACACCATGTCGCCGACTGCGAACTTGCCACCATTGGATGCGACCACTTCGCAGATGCCGCTGCCGCGCATCACGTCGCCGATATTCATCGGCGCGACGTAATCGGCGATGTTCTCCATCCACCCCTTCTGCGCCGGATCAAACCCGAGATAGTGCGTTTTCAGCAGCATCTCGCCCTCGCCCGGATCGCCAAGCTCGGTCTCGACCAGCTTGAAATCGTCTTCGGCAATCCCGCGACCGCGCGGATGTCCGTTCAAGAGCCATTGGCGAGTGGTGGTGGGCATGCGGAGTCTCCTTTGCCCGCCCTAATGCGCACGCAAGCGCCCTCCCTCCACGGACAAAAGTGTCAGTCGCTGCCCTTACGGCATCTGGTATCTTCTTGCGCAAAGGAGAGAACCCCATGGGTGTCGAGACACACAAAACGTTCTGCCGTTTCTGTCACGCCAATTGCGCGATGGAAGTCGATATCGAGGATGGGAAGGTTCTTGCCGTGCGCGGCGATCCGGAAGATCCCGAGTATGGTGGCTACACCTGCATGAAGGGCCGTGAGCTCCCGGATTCGCACAATGCCGAGCATCGTCTCGTCCACAGCCAGGTGCGCGATGCGAACGGTGAATTCCAGCCGACCCCGATGGGCGAGGCGCTTTCGCATATCTCCGATGAATTGCGTCGGATCATCGACACATACGGTCCGGACAGCGTTGCCGTCTTTATGGGGTCGGGCGGCTATCAGAACAGCGCAGCCTGGGGCGCGTCCTACGCTTTTGCGCAGGCCGTGGGTTCCAAGCACTTCTTCACCTCGGTCACGCTTGACCAGCCGGCCAAGGTTTTCACCACCGAGCGCTATGGCAAGTGGGAAGGCGGGGTGAACAACTTCTCCGACGCCGATGTCGCGCTGTTTATCGGCAACAACCCGATCGTTTCGCATTACGCGCCGGTCGGCGGAGTACCGCCCTTCAGCCCCTCGCGCCGCATCCGCGATCGCCAGGCCGAAGGGATGAAGCTGATCGTCGCCGACCCGCGTTTGGCCGAAGTCGGCCAGCTTGCGGACATCTACCTGCCGGTGAAGCCGGGCGAAGACCCGGCGCTGCTCGCCGGGATGCTCAACGTCATCATCGAAGAAGAGCTGTACGACCGCAATTTCGTTTCGGCGCATGTCGATGGATTCGAGGAGTTGGCGAAAGCTGTCGCGGCATTCCCGCCGGAAGTCGCCGCCGAACGTGCCGGGGTCGACAAGGACCAGCTCGTCGCCGCGGCACGCATGTTTGCGGGCGGTTCGAAAGGCTGTGCCGTCACCGGCACCGGGCCGGAAATGGCGGGCAATGGCACACTGACCGAGTATCTCGTCACGTGCCTCAACACGATTTGCGCGCGCTTCATCCAGGAAGGCGAGAAGGCCAGTGCACCGCGTGTGTTCACGACGCCGCGTGCACCGACCCGCGCGCAAGTCGCCGCCCCGACGCCTTTGTTCGGAGCCGAAGGCATGGCCAAATCGCGCTTCCGCAATCTCGGGCAACTCGGCTTCGAAATGCCATGCAACGTGATGGCCGATGAAATCCTCACCCCCGGTGAAGGACAGATCCGCGCGCTGATCTCGGTCGGTGGCAACCCCGAAGTCGGCTTTCCCAACCAACTCAAGATGCGCAAAGCGCTCGATGATCTGGAGATCTTCGTCCAGATCGATCCCTGGATGAGCGCCAGCGCGCGCCGTGCCGACGTGATCCTCGCGCCCAAGCAATCGCTCGAGCGCGACGACATCACCAACCTGTCCGAATGGTGGCACGAGAATGCCTATGCCCGCTACGCCGAAGCGCTGGCCGACGCGCCGGGCGACGTGATCGACGAGTACGAGATGTTCTGGCATCTCGCCAAGAATCTCGGACTGACGCTCGAATTGGCGGGCGGTCCGGTACCGATGGACGGCGACACCCCTCCGCCCAAGCACCTCTTCCTCGACCTGATGACCGAAGGCTGTCTCGTCCCGCCAAGCCAGGTGCGCGAAGACGCTCGCAAGGCCGGGGGTGCGGCGGTGGTGTACGAAGACCTGCATCCAAGGGTCGAAGCCAGCAGCCCGGATGACGAATACCGCTTCAACCTCGCAGCGGGCGACATGCCGATGGAGATCGAGAAATACTCCGCCGACGCCGCGCGCGCTGCCGGATTCGATTTCCGCCTGATCTCGCGCCGTTCGAAGCACCGCTTCAACTCGATCGGTCAGCCGCTCGAGAAACTCGGGAGGACGGTCACCACCAACCCGGCCTACATCCACCCCGAAGATATGGAGCAGCGTGGGCTGAAGGATGGCGACGTGATCGAGATCACTTCGGCTCACGCTTCGATCCATGGTGTCGTGAAAGCCAGCGACCGGGTCCGTCAGGGTCTGATCTCAATGGCGCATGCGTTCGGCGATGCCGATGCCGGCAAGCACAATGTCCGTGAAACGGGCGGATCGACCAACCGGCTGACCAGCGACGAGGTCGATTACGATCCGATCACCGGTCAGGCGCTGCAAAGCGCTATTCCGGTTCGGATCGAAGCGGCCTGAGCAAACCCAAACAAAGGAATTTCCATGCCCGACAACCGGCGCTTCCTCCTCCAGCGTCGCCCCGATGGCGAGCCTGTTCCCGAAGACTTCGAACTCGTCACCGAGCCGACACCCGAGCTTGCCGAAGGACAGTTCCTGATCCGCAATCACTACGCTTCGCTCGATCCGGCGATGCGCGGTTGGATGGATGCTGGCGGCAATTACATGCCCCCGGTTCCACTCGGCGCTTCGATGCGCGCGAGCACGATCGGCGTGGTCGAGGAAAGCTGCGCGGAAGGGTTTGAGCGTGGCCAATGGGTTATGGGGCTGAACGCGTTGGAAGATTACTCGATCGGCGTTGCAGGTGGTTTCACCCAGCCGATCGACCCCAGCCTTGTGCCGAGCGTCACCAACTACCTTTCGATCTTCGGAGCAGTGGGGATGACCGCCTATTTCGGCTTTCTCGAAGTGTGCGAACCCAAGGAAGGCGAAACGGTGCTCGTCACAGGCGCGGCGGGCGCAGTCGGATCGCTGGTCGGTCAGCTCGCCAAGATCAGAGACTGCCGCGCGGTCGGGATTGCGGGCGGTCCGGAGAAATGCGCCAAACTGACCGAGAAATACGGCTTCGACGCCGCGATCGACTACAAAGGCAAGGACGAAGCCGCGCTGACCGCCGCGATTGCAGAAGACTGCCCCGACGGGGTCGATGTGATCTTCGAGAATGTCGGCGGGATCATACTCGACGCGGGTCTGAGCAATCTCAACCTCTATGCCCGCGTCGGCCTGTGCGGCCTGATCAGCGAATACAACACCGAGCCACGCGGATGCCGAAACCTGTGGCAGCTGATCGTCAAGCGCGCTTCGATCCGGGGCCTGTTGGTCGCCGACTATGTCGAACGCTTTGGCGAAGGCGCGGCAAAGATGGGCGAATGGGCCGCCGCCGGAAAGCTCTACAGCGAGGAGCACATCGATGAGGGGCTGGAGAACGCCTATGACAGCTTCATGCGCCTCTTTGCCGGGTCGAATCAGGGCAAGATGATCCTCAAGATCGCGAGCTGAGATGCCGCGATCGCTCCTCGTTCTGTCGGGTGGTCACCCTTACGAGGAGGAGCCGTTCGAAAAGCTGGTTCATTCTCTTGGTGATTGGGATGTTACTCACCTTTTGCATCCTGAGGCTGAGCAAGCCGTAGCCGATGGCGCTGCGGAAGAAGCCGATGCGCTGCTGTTTTACGACATGGCCGGATACACCTTCGGAGACGGTGGTGTGACCAGCCGTCCGCCATCGGAAGGGTTCAAGGCCGCGCTCACCCGCCGTTTCGCCTCTGGCAAAGGGGCCGTCGCCATGCATCATGCGCTGGCCGGATGGGCCGATTGGCCGGAATGGCATGAGTGGCTGGGCGGCCAATTTCACTACCAGCCCGGCGACCACGGACCCGATTCCGGATACCGCCACGATGCCGCCTACACGGCGATGGTGCAGGCCGATCATCCCGTCGTCGCGAGCGTTCCAGCCTCGTTCCCCGTGACCGACGAGCTCTATCTCTGCCCGATCGACGAAGCGGCGATCACCCCGCTGGTCCGCGCCGAGGGGTTCGCATTCACCCGCGAGAACTTCTACTCCGCCGCAAACGCAGTCGCCGGGGAGTTGTTCAGCCGCGAAGGCTGGGGCCATCCGCATGGCTCGACCCTAGTCGGATGGGAGACGCGCGCCGAAAACGCGCCGCTGATCTATCTGCAATTCGGCGACGGTCCCGATTCCTATGCCAATCCCCATGTCCGCCAGATCCTCGCCAACGCGCTCAACTACACAGCCGGAGAACAGCCATGACCCCGATTGAGACGATCGAAGCCTTTATCGCCGCCTGGGACGAATACGACCTTGAAAAGATCTATTCCTTCATGGCCGACGACGTCGAATGGACCGACATGCCGCTCTCGACCGTCAACGGCATCGATCAGGTTCGAGCGAAGATGGCGATGTTTCCCGGCGTGGAGGCGTGCGGGTTCGACACCCATCACATCGCCGCCAATGGCAATGTCGTGCTGACCGAGCGGACCGACTGGTTCGAAATGAAAGGCAAGAAGCGCGTCATCAAGGTGATGGGCGTGTTCGAGCTCAACGACGAAGGCAAGATCTCGAAATGGCGTGACTATTTCGACAGCGCCGAATTCCAGCGCGAGTTCGGCGATCTGGCTGGCGGCTAAGCGCCCTAACACATTCGCGCATCGCTTCCCGGCCCCGCCTTTGGCTAGGAATCACACTCGCAATTCCGTGGGATGAGAGCTGCCGTCATGAATAAGCCCGAAGCGATCAAGGATACCAGCGTTTTCGCCCCGGAGACCTTGCTCGATCCGTTCGACTATTATCGCGCGATTCACGAAGCAGGGATCACCATCGAGCATCTGCCCGAGATGAACACTTTCGTGGTCTACAGCTACGATCTGTGCAGCGAAGCGACGGGCAAGCCGGAAATCTTCTCGAACGATTTCACTGCACTGATGGGGCGTGAAGAGGACGAGGAAATCAACGCCATCCTCGCCGAGGGCTGGCCGGACGAAGCGACGCTGTTGACGGCGGACCACCCGGTCCACACCCGCAACCGCAAGCTCGTGAACCTCGCCTTCTCGGCGCCGCGCGTAAACGCGATCGAAGCGACCATGCGCGACAAGTCGATTTCGCTGATCGAGGCCTTCGCAGACAAGGGCGAGTGCGAATTCGTCGAGGAATTCGCCATTCCTCTGCCGGTCTTCATGATCGCGGGCCAGATTGGGCTCGATAACGATCCCAAGCAGGTCAAGAAGTGGTCTGACGCAGCCGTCGACCGTTTCAGCCAGATGGTCGATCACGAGCGCAAGAAGGAATGCGCGCGCTCGCTGGTCGAATACCAGCATTACATGAAAGGCCTGATCGACGATCGCCGCGCCAATGGCGGCGACGACCTGCTGACCGACCTCGTCGAAGCACGGGTCGAAGGCGAGGAGCCGCTCACCGATCCACAGATCATGTCGATCATGCAACAATTCATGGTCGCCGGAAACGAGACCACCACCTCGACCATAGCAGGGTGCCTGCTGCAATTGATGCGCAACCCGGACCAGATGGCGAAAGCGAAGGCCGCGGCCGGCGGGCGCGATCCCAAGCTGATCGGCAACATGGTCGAGGAGGCGTTGCGGTACGAAACGCCGACAGCGGGCATGTGGCGGATCGTTAAACAGGACACAAAGCTCGGTGATACCGACATTCCAGCCGGTGCGATCGTGCAATTGCGCTACGCCGCGGCCAATCGCGATCCCAAGAAGTTCGAGAATCCCGATGCGTTCGACATCGAACGCAAGAACGCGCGCGCGCATCTCGCTTTCGGCAAAGGGCCACACATGTGCGTCGGCAACATGCTTTCGCGCAAGGAGATGCTGGTCGCGTTCGATGAGCTGCTCGAGCGGCTCGACAACTTCGCAATCGGCGATGAAAGCGGCATCGAGGTGCTGCCGAATATCCTGCTGCGCGGTGTGACGAAACTGCCGATCACTTTCTCGAGGGCCGCCTCGTGAATTTCGATCTCTCCGAAGAGCAGGAGCTGTTCTGCTCCAGCGTGGAGCGGTTTGCCGCGCCGGTGGATGTCGAGGCGCGGCGCAAGCTGCGGCTGTCGCCAACCGGGTATGATCGCGAACGCTGGTCGCAATTGGCAGAGCTTGGTTTGATCGCGCTGGCGGCTTCCGAAGAGGCTGGCGGCATGGGCGGATCGAGCATCGATCTTGCGCTGGTGGCGGAGGCCATCGGCAAGGCCAATTCACCCGATCCATGGCTGGAGCACGGCGTATTGCCCGCCTTATTGCTCGAAAGAGGGCGCGCGGATGGCGCGCTTGAAAAGATCCTTGGCGGCGAACAAGTCGCCAGTTTCGCCTGGGCAGAGCGGGCGCAGAGATACAGCCTTGCCGCAAGGCACGTGACGGCCGAATCCGCGACGGATGGGTTCACCCTCACCGGCGAGAAGACGCTCGTTCCCGGAGCCCTGCTTGCAGACCTGTTTATCGTCACCGCCGATTGCGCCGGGCAGACTGCATGCTTCCTGGTCCCGCGCGACACCGACGGCCTCGAAGTGCGCGCCTATCGGCTCGCGGATGGGAGTATAGCCGGCGAGTTGAAGCTGACACGGGTCGCCGTAGCATCGCCTGCCAAACTCGCCCTCGATCCCCAAGCCGTCGCGACGGTCGTCAGCCAGGTGCGGCTCTATGCTGCGGCGGAAATGGTCGGGCTGGGCCAGCGCCTGCTGGACGATACGCTGGCCTACGTGAAGGAGCGCGAACAATTCGGTGTTGCAATCGGAACGTTTCAGGCGCTCCAGCACCGATTGGTCGAGGCCTATGCGAAGATCGAGCAATCTCGCTCGATGCTCTATCGGGCAGCGCTCGGCGACCGTTCCGATCAGCATAATTGGAGCCGGGCGGCAGCCGGTGCCAAGGCCTTCATCGGCGAAAATGTCGACGCGATTGCGCGCGAAGCGGTGCAGATGCATGGCGGCATGGGCATCACCGATGAACTCGCCATCGGCCATGCGATGAAGCGTGTGATGGTGCTCGCGCGCCTGTTTGGCGACGCCGATTCCTTGCTCGCCGAATACGCGCTGGCGGCGTGAGGGCACAATGGGCGAGATGATAGATCCGGATCTGTGGAGCGACGATCCCAAGCCGCACCTCATGGGCGGCAAGCTGCCCTCGGGAGAAGTGGTCTTCCCGATGCCTCAAGGCGATGCCGCAAGGGGCGTTGAACCCTACAAGCTCTCGCGGCACGGCAAGCTGTGGTCTTGGACCACCCAAGGATTCCTTCCGAAAGAACCCTATGAAGGCCCCGGCTCCGGTCCGGGCGAAGGGCCGCCCGATTTCGTGCCGTTCCTGCTCGGTTATGTCGAATTGCCCGGTGAAGTGATCGTCGAAAGCCGGATCGTCGGCGCGCAGCTCGAAGACCTGCACCTCGATATGCCGCTCGAATTTTGCATCGTGCCGTTCAATGAGCGCTACGACACCTTTGCCTTCCGCCCGATCGCCCAGTCGCAGGAGCAGGCCGCATGAGCGAGAATGTCTACATTATCGGCGCGGGCATCCATCCCTTCGGCCGCACAGAGGAGCGATCGGGCCGCGAACAGGGCGTTTACGCAGTGCGCGAAGCGCTCAAGGATGCGGGCCTGGAATGGACCGATATGGAGTGCGCCTACGGCGGCTCGGCGGCTGCCGGCAATGCCGACATAATGGTCAACGAACTGGGTCTGACCTCGCTCCCCTTCACCAATGTCGCCAATGGTTGCGCGACCGGGGGCAGCGCGCTGGTCTCCGCACAGATGGCGATTGCCAGCGGCATGTACGACCTCGCGCTGGCAGTCGGCTTCGACAAGCATCCGCGCGGCGCCTTCAACGCCAAGCCTGCCGATTACGGCCTGCCCGAATGGTACGGCCAGACCGGCATGATGCTGACCACGCAGTTCTTCGCATTGAAGATCCAGCGCTACATGCAGCTGCACGGAATCAGCCGTGAGACATTGGGCCGGGTGGCCGAAAAGGCGTTCCGCAACGGTGCGGTGACGCCGCATGCCTGGCGGCGCAGCGAGATCGATCTCGAAACCATCATGAACGCGCCCATGATCAACGATCCGCTGACCAAGTTCATGTTTTGCGCTCCCGCCGAGGGCGGCGTTGCGCTTATCCTCGCCAGCGAAAGGAAGGCCAAGGAACTCGGTGCGGACGGGGTCAAGATCGCCAAGATCGCCGTGCGCACCCGGCCGCCCGACAGTTTTGAGGTGTTTCAGGCTGGCGTCAGCATCAAGGAAGGCGGAAAGCCGACCGTGCTTGCCTCGCAGGCCGCTTTCGAGGGCGCGGGGATTGGCCCCGAAGATATCGACGTCGCGCAATTGCAGGACACCGAAAGCGGCGCGGAAATCATGCACATGGCCGAAAACGGCTTTTGCAAGGATGGCGAGCAGGAAGAATGGCTCGCAAACGGCTGGTCCGAACGCGGCGGCAAGCTGCCGATCAACACCGATGGCGGCTGCCTTGCCTGCGGCGAACCGATCGGGGCGTCGGGCCTGAGGCAGGTTGACGAGAATGTCGAGCAATTGCGAGGCCGTGCGGGGGAACGGCAGGTTCCGGGCGCGCCGAAGACGGGTTACTCTCACGTCTACGGCGCGCCCGGGCTTTCCGCCGTGGCTATACTGGAGCGATAATTGGGCAAGATGGAAGGCAAGGTCGCGCTCGTCACCGGCGGCGCGGAAGGGATCGGAGCAACGGTCGGACAGATGATCGTGGCCGAGGGCGGCAAAGTGCTGCTGTGCGATGTGCAGATCGACAAGGCGAAGGCGCTGGCCGACGAATTGGGTGAAAACGCCGTAGCATTCGAGCTCGACGTGCGCATCCTCGACCAGTGGAACGAAGCGGTGAAGGCCGCGCAAGAGCGCTTCGGAAAGCTCAACGTCCTGTGCAATGTGGCGGGAATTTCGGAACCGGGGAATGTCGTCGACGGGCCGCTCGATACGTGGGAGCGGACGATCGATATCAATCTGAATGGTCCGTATTACGGCATGCGCGCCGCTCTCCCGGCAATGGAAGCAAGCGGCGAACCCGGCGCGATCGTCAATATCGGTTCGATGATCGCTATCCGGGCCGCGGCGTTCGTGGCAGCCTATAGCGCATCCAAGGCGGGATTGCTTGGCCTTACCCGCAGCGTGGCCCTGGATTGCGCCGAACGCGGCGTGCCGATCCGTGCGAATATGGTCCACCCGGGAGCCATCCGCACTCCGATGTACGACCGCTACAAGTATTCGGGTGCCGACACGCCTGAGAATATCGAGACCAATTTCGCCGCGACCCACCCAATGAACCGGATCGGCGAACCGGAGGAAGTCGCCAGAGCCGTGGTCTTCCTCGCCAGCGATGAAGCGAGCTTCACCACCGGCTGCGATTTTACGGTTGATGGCGGCGGAAGCATCAGGAGCTAGGCGTGGGCGAACAACCAACAACGAGGATCGATGCGCATTTCGTTGCCGCAGGCAAGTACCACGACATTGACTACCCACGGCTCGAAGTCCTGAAGCTGCTTGCCGAGCATCCGCATATCCGCACCACCGTTGCGTGCGACTATTCCGGGCTGGAGCGGCTCGACCATTGCCGGTTCCTTGTCACCTATACTTGCGACCTGATGCCGACCAAGGAGCAGGCGAAACAGCTGCGCGCATGGCTCGAAAGCGGCGGCAAGTGGCTGGCGCTCCACGGGACCAACTCGATCCTCGTCTTCACCGAGGATGGGCTTGTCGACGCGCCGGAGGAACGCCCAGACGTGTTCGATATGCTCGGCACCCAGTTCAAGGCGCACCCGCCGATCGGGCCATTCGAAGTCGAAGTCGTGAACACAGATCACGAGCTAACACGCGGGATCGACGATTTCGAAGTGGTGGACGAACTCTATCTCTCCAAGACCACTGCCGAGATAGACACGCTGATGCAGACGACGTTCGAAGGCGAAGCGACCGGATTCGTCGACGCGAACTGGGACAAGACGGCGGTGCCGATCCTCTACACCCGCGACATCGGCAAGGGTCGGATCGTCTACAACACGCTCGGCCATTGCCGTGGCCATTACGACTTGCCCGGAATGCAGGATTTCTATCCGCACAAGGAAATGTGCGCGTGGAACTACGATGTGTACTACGACATGCTCCGCCGCTCGATTGGCTGGGCAATGAGAGAGGGTGCTTAAAGGGACGCAATCGCCATGGATATGAACTTTTCTCCCGAAGACCTCGCATTCCGCGAAGAGGTACGGACCTTCCTGGCCGACAAGCTTCCCGACCGATTGAGGGATGGCGCGCGGCGGACGCCCGGCGTGTTTGTGGAACCCGATATCGGAATGGAGTGGCACCGGATCCTCAATGATCGCGGTTGGGTCGCGCCCCACTGGCCGAAAGAGGACGGAGGAACCGGCTGGACCCCGGCGCAGAAATACATCTTCGAAAAGGAATGCGCGCTCGCAGGGGCGCCTTCAATCTCGATCCTTGGCCTGCGCCTGGTCGGCCCGGTGATCTGCGAATTCGGCACACCGGAGCAAAAGGCACACTTCCTGCCGCGCATTCTCGCAGGCGATGATTACTGGTGTCAGGGCTATTCGGAGCCGGGGTCCGGGTCCGACCTTGCTTCGCTCAAGACTGCGGCACGGCTCGACGGTGACGAATATGTCGTCAACGGATCGAAGATCTGGACCACTCATGCGCATCACGCCAACTGGATCTTCGCACTGGTCCGCACCGACAATTCGGGCAAGAAACAATCGGGCATCACCTTCTTGCTGCTGCCGATGGATCAGGCCGGGATCGAAGTGACCCCGATCCACTCGATGTCGGGCGATCACGAGGTGAACCAGGTGTTCTTCTCGGACGCGCGCACTTCAGTCGAAAACCGCATCGGCGAGGAAGGCGCGGGCTGGTCGATCGCCAAGTTCCTGCTGGAGAACGAACGCGGCGGTTCGTGCTTTGCCCCGCGCCTGATCCAATCGATCGAGAAGCTCGAACAGCTTGCGAAAGAGCAGCCCTCCGGGGTCAACGGCGCGATGGCTCATGACGCGCGATTCCGCGATCGCCTGGCGCGCGCCCGGCTCGAAGCCGAAGCGCTCGAATTCACCGAGCTGCGAATCCTGGCCGAACTCGCGAAGGGTCGCGCGCCGGGTCCGCAGACCTCGCTCGTTAAGCTACTCGGAGCGAATATCGGACAAGAGATCGATACGCTGCGGCTCGAACTGATCGGCCCCGACGCGCTCCAGCTACCGCTCGAGCGCCCGCTCTATGGCAACGAAGCCCCCGAACCCGTCGGCAGCGAACTCGCGCAGACCTCGATGGGCCGGTACCTCAACAACCGCGCGGCGACGATCTTCGGCGGATCGGACGAGGTGCAGAAGAATATCATCGCGAAGACCGTGCTCGGTCTCTGATCCCTCTCAGGAAAGACCAAAACTATGGACGTATCGAAGCTGATGTTCCGCGACGGCCTGATGGACGGCGAGCGCATCCTCGTCACCGGCGGCGGGACCGGGCTGGGAAAGGAAATGGCCGAAGGTTTCCTGAAACTCGGCGCCACCGTATATATCTGCGGTCGGCGTCAGGGGAAGCTCGATGAGACCGCTGCCGAACTGCAGGAAAAGCATGGCGGCAAGATCGTCGGCATGGCCTGCGACATTCGCGACGCCGAAGCGATCAAGGCTATGGTCGACACGATCTGGGCCGATGGCGGCGCGCTGACCGGGGTCGTCAACAATGCGGCCGGAAACTTCGTTAGCCGCACAGAGGATCTTTCGGTCAACGGCTTCAACGCGATCGCCGACATCGTGATGCGCGGAACGTTTTACGTGACGCTCGATATCGGCAAGCGCCTGATCGAAGAGAAGAAGACCGCGAGCTTCCTTTCGATCCTCACCACCTGGGTGTGGTCGGGCAGCGCATTCGTGGTGCCGTCCGCCATGTCCAAGACTGCGATCCACGCCATGACGCAAAGCCTCGCAACCGAATGGGGCCGCTATGGCCTGCGCTTCAATGCGATTGCACCGGGGCTCTTCCCGACCAAGGGCATGAGCGCGCGGCTCAATCCCGGCGGCTCGGGCGGCAATTCGAACAACGCGATGAACCCGATGGGCCGCGCAGGCGAGATGCACGAAATCGCGAACCTCGCCGTGTTCCTGATGGGTCAGGGCGCGGAATATGTGAACGGGCAGACGATTGCGATCGACGGCGCGGGCTTCCAGGCGACGGGCGGGACCTTCTACCCGATGCTCCAGGGCCTCGGCGATGCCGAGTGGGATCAGATGCGCGCGATGATCAAAGGCACGAACGAGAAAGACAAGGCCCACCGAACGACCGGTT
>JAAUYH010181262.1_pt1 | contig 19780 bp, 10 predicted proteins | sample 7278061 | NCBI WGS metagenome assembly JAAUYH01 (sample SAMN14350203, study PRJNA611818) | marine sediment metagenome | isolation source: surface marine sediment (0.6m) | place: French Polynesia: Moorea | collected 2018-08 | reverse complement strand
ATATTTTCACACTCAACAGATCATCAAGCTGAATGGCAAAGAGATTGAATAATTTTTCGGAATCTTCTGATCTGTTGTTTAAGCTGTGTCATGTAGAATTTGATTTAGTTCTCTGTCATAGGCGACACAATGCCTTTATTGTATTTGTGGCGCAACCACAGCTCAGTGCGAGTGAAGAAACCACACCTACATTTTTCCGATCGATAACTACTTCCTCAACGCATTCTAGATACAGGAGAATGACTTCTTCTATTGAAACTACATTCGATAACTAGAAATAAAAGCAGGTTTCGTATGTTAGGATAATTATTTGCTGCTATGTTCCATCGACGTTTTTTCTCGCTTTGAATCTCCATGGTGAACTAATTTGACCTCTTCTTCTACCTTTTCTTGAGAGTCATGGTGCAGTTTAAGATTATAACTTGTTCCAACAAAGAAAACCTGCTAATTGAAGGAATAAATTTGGAAATTCATGCCATTTAGCAGCTCAGTTGAATATTCAGTCACCCAGTTCACATAATGAATGACTAATCATGATATTTAACATAAAGTACATAATTACAAACCTATTCAATAGTTTCAGGGTCGGTTCTGGAACCGTCGCGATTCCGCCTATTCATTTGCGAATAAAAACACGAACCGTAGCAGATATAGAGCTAACTTTTTGACTTTTGGGTCAGGCAGTAAGCTTTTGTGCATTGAGGAGTGTACATTGCTGTTGACGATATAGGTTCTAGCAACACATTAGGACCTGCTTCCTTCTTTAAACCATAGCATCAAAGTTTAATTAGATTTGTCCCAACCATGGGTAGTCATTTGAGGTAATAATTCATTTTTAGCATCGTTTTACAACACGCAAAATTATTTGGTAATGAAATATTATATTTTTCAGCGAACAAAGGTCCAAAACCCTCGTTCTGTGGCGATCGTTGGGCTGAATTATTAAAGCTATAGGGGAACAACTTTCTGGAGACTGAAATAGGCCTAAACCAGCCTTCACTCACCACTATAAACAGAACAGTACGTCAGCACAACCAACTGTAATTCCAATCTCATACATTCAAAGTCGGCTTTAGACATTCAAAAAATTCAACCATTAGACGACCGTAATAAGAGTTATCGTGTTATCGTATCGAAATCGATCTTAGAATTCAAATACAGAACGTAATCGGAGCGAGAGATCGCTTTCTAATTCCATCTGAGTTTCTATAAGACTAATTTCTTACCAGGAGAATACAATTTATGCTGCGTCTGCAATTAATCAAACAAATCGGCACAAATACTATGTTAACGTTGGATTCTGTTCTCGGTGCAATTTGCTTTAGTTTTTAATTTTTGCTCGAGACAAATAATATCAGAGTTTATTTGAATATCTTACCTATTTAGGTTTATGCTGCGGGAACACCATGTGAATTTGAAAATGCAATAATTAGTTCATGGAATTAGTTTTTGATCACTTCGCTCATCGATTCAATTTTCATCCATTAGTATGAGCAAAATATTAGGTAGGCTTCACACCTTTTAGTAAGTTGAAGAATAGAGGGCACTAAGTTCAAAAGAAGCCTGAATGCGACAACAGCTGCACAAAAATGTGAAGAAACATGGCAGCCATATAGTTATGTACTATGCCAAAATGCGTGATGCATTAAGTAGAAAAATCAAACTTAGCTCAAGCCTTGCAAAGCAAAGTTCACCTAAACTGTTCGAAACAAAAGACGTTATCGCAGCTGAGTCACTGCAATACAAGCAATATTTTCCTAAAATTATCTCCAGTTCTTGTGATATTATCAAATGATATTATTACTTCGTACTTCACTTGTATAGAGATTCGAACATGCTTACATTAATTCTCCATCTATTCCATTAGTGTTGTGGTACTATCAAATTCTTTATCGGTAATTGGCATCGAGATTCACATTTTAGCGTCCGTACTCCGATCTGATAACTTCTTGAAGGAAAAATTTATGAAATCATTTTCATTAATTGTAGCTAGGCACAGTTTTATTCAAATTAACAGTACTTCTCCTAATTCAGTAGTTCATTTCATTTAAACAAAATTTGATATTGACAGATGAATGGAAATGTAGCAACTTTAGGTATCTCCATTCTATGGAGAACTACTTTATCGATCTCTGAATACCTAATCATAGGCTAGGGAAAGCATTACTGTCGTATTTCCAAAGTGATGTATTACTGTATTTCAGCAGACCATCTCAGTCTCGGAAATTTTGTATTGTGACGAGTGGCGTTAAATGATGTCACATCTTTACACTCTCTGTTCTAAGCAATACGGCCGTTATTTATTCAACCTTGTGTAATAGGGTAACGATCAGCAGTATTGTGAATCACTTTGTTGATGTCATGAAAATTCTCTTCTGACATTGAGAAAAGAAGTTCAGAATAGAGACTCCAAAGAGCACCGAAAAGTCCGTAAGAAATAGCTACCGAACCGAGTAGGAACAGAAGCACAGCGATATTAGTTTGAATAGAAACAACGAGACGAATGAGATTAGAAATATCAAGCACTGTGTTGAATCGATCAAAATTCAACGAACGAAAAATAGAATCGAGCACGGCGCAACAATGAGCAAACCAAGAATCCCGACTAAGAATGGAACAACAGCGAAAACATAGTTGGATTGTTCAAAAGTTAAAGACGGATATTTAGTTCAGAATCGATTCTGGCACCTGATTTCGCAGGCAAGTAACACAGTCTGTGACGTTTTCCGTACACGATACAAGCAGAATCAATCAGGAAATGATTTTAGACACAAAACACAAATGAATTTGACGATACATAGGGTAACATGGCAGCACTTATAACTGCTGCCACAGAGATAGCTGCAATTATTGACTTCAGAAAATCCACTCCAAACGGAGTTGTCCCATAAACTCTTTCACCTATTTTTGTACTTATTGTGACCGCTAATTTTTTTCAGCAAATTGAAGTCGAATTTTACTTTTCGAATTGTTCGCGTAGGAGTTGTGCTAGAAACAGATTAAGTAATTGAAGCTAGACATAATTCAAATGAAATTTTTGGAGACACCTGCAGCAACAGCAAGCAAATTTCGAATACTTTGAAGCACGAGGTAACAGACTGCGATACATGTAATGTGAATAGAGAGGATTAATACTCCAACATTGTTGGCTGCAGGAATCATCGCATGAAGAGATTATTTGAATAATTCCACTGCACTGCATTGAATACACAACCGCCGCATATGTCGATTTATAAACGGAACTACGCTATTAACGACCTCACCAAGCCTCTAAGCAGAAATGAAGCAGCCGTTAAACACGATTCTGCTAATCCAAAAAATACAAACACCACGGGCGAAATCACAATCTTCACTACATAATCTTCTACAAGATACGCACGAATTTCTTTCTGCATTTGAATCGATATCATAGTTAAGCCACCACTACCCAACGACAGTCCGAAGAAAGAAAAGGGTACACATGCGATGAAGGCAGCCAAGTTTCTGACTACGTTTAGTGCGGCGGAAAATACGGTACTCCCGAGTGACTTTGAATTCTAAAGACGATGTTGCTACCACGGAAACAAACTTAAAATCTGTTTCCAGACGTTCTTTTCGCCGCAAATCATCGAAATGCAAAAGTCTCCAGCGACACGGATAATCTCACAATTGACCAGCCTGACTGCGAAGCGGGGAGGGAGGCAAGTGGAAGTTGACCATCATCAGCTGCCTTTGACGACCCTTCGTGCGTGCCTAGTACGTTGCAGAAGTAGTTGTACATGTGCAAAGCCGTCGTAGTAGCGCAGCAACGAACTATCGCTCAGGGTGGGCTGCCCCCCCCCCCCCGAACGACTTAGAAATGGAATTGTGTGCTTACGTTTCAACGATGCAGAGTCTTCAGAAACGTGAATCAATTGTATTAAATCTACTAAAATCTCAGATTTCGAATATAAGACTCTAACCGCACTAACAGCGGCTATTTTACATCATCGGATGAATTCGAAAGCGTTGCTAGAGCGGATGATGTATTTGAATGGACAGCCAATCATGACGAGACTATCTCTAGTCATAGAGTCAAATTTAGCAAGAATATTCAGATATTTGCAGAACATGAATAATGACTCGCTGCAGAAAAGCGAAGAAGCCTGTCTTCATGAAACTACACACGAGAACATTGTTTTGAAGGACATACATATCATGATGAGCCTCCGAAAATACTATCTACATCAGAAAGTAGGAAGTTGAGGATAGTATACAAGTCTCTAAATCACTACTTCATAAGACACGGACATCAACGTAATTCACTGCTTTTCATGATACAAAGGGATTTGTACCAGAAGACTATACTCCTAGAATGGAACATGAAAATCAAAATCCAGAGGCGTCTATACTCAGAATCGAGGAAAACCAAATGCCAGGGCAGATAAAGCTACTATAGGCCCAGAAACACATTTTCCCAAATTAAAGTTTACTGAAAATAGTTTTTATGTTTCTCGGTTCCAAACGTTTCTACTTATCTTCATCTATCTCATTTCGATGTAATAACTCCGTTGCCACTGAAATTAAAGAAAAACAACGGCATTGAAACTCATAGGCTTGCATGTATGGATTCTTTACCTTTGAAGTCGATGAGTAGAATTTATTTACTATACGAATAGGAAAATTTCTGGCTCGAAAGTCAATTTGTAACCAAGATTCAAGATTATGTCATATAGAATGTGAAAGTATCGAAGAATCACGGTGTAATACTAGGAGCAGAAGTTCTGAAATGCACTAGAGATATCTTACTACTACTGAAAGTTTCATTGATTCATATCTGACGTTACTCGAAACATGACTGGATTTCAGGAAGAAGAATCGAAATGCAAAGTCAGTGCTCGTGATGCTAAGTTAAGAGAGACTGATTGTGCTATATTCAGTGGAATCTCAACTATTCAATTATCCTCTTCCATTCTGTGACAGTCTATTTCTCGTAATATACTTAATTCCTTGCTTTGAAATCAAGTAGAGGAGATGAGAGTTTCCAAAGTTTTATCCTCTATCTCGTTCGATGAATGGAATAAAGTGTGTCGAGAATCACTATCATGAAGAAATCATTTTATCGTCACGTGAGCTTATAAATTTAGATGCTCAATACTTCGATTTGAGAGTTGGAATATCGAAAAAGCGAGTGGGAGGTTTAGAAGTATTCGCAGTGAAAGATTTGTACTGTGTTGATTGCTTAGGATACTGTGAAAGTAAAAGAGCTATGTATTCAAAGATGATTAATTAATTGGATGTACTAGTTTAGAATCCACTATGAAACAAGTTAAGAACTTTGTTGCTGCAATGCTCAATGAATGATGATTTCTAACTGATGGCCAACCCATTGATCTGAGCCTCAGCAGAAATCAGAACTTGAAACTTGTTGAATAAGACTGGCCATCAGAAAATATCTCAATTTATTTACTTGTATCGAGGATTGTTACAGTATGTTTTGTATGGAATGGCAGTAAACTATTCGCTGACTAGGCACCAGACTACAAGATGCAGTGCTAATGGATTTAGAATGAACGTCATCTGTAAATAACTAGTATTTTCTGAGAATCGAATTAGGATCATGACGTGAGAACATGAAAACCACAAACGTAAACTTCCAGTTTAGCTTTAATCTAAAAATACGTCCGAACACATGCCCTGTACGTATTTTATCTATATGATATTGTAAAATCGGATGCCTTTCAGACTCAGTTACTGAACTAGTCCATCATTTACGCCGTTCATGCGCGAAAATTAGCAAACAATTCAGGGACAACCATGCTAGTTCAAGTCAACTGCCTGTTATATATCTCAACCAGAATAGAGTCCTTCAATAATTTCTCATCACTTCCATTAAATTCTATTTTGGTAATGAACACGATACATGAACTCATTATTTTGAAATAACGTGTTCGTCTTCGAACTGAGATGATTGTAGACTTTGACAGTATACGCCTGAATTCATATTTGATGTTGGGAATGCACTTTGGTATAGTAAGCGATTGTTTCTTGGACAAACATGGATCCTTATCACGTTAAATGTGCTTTAGTTCACTGGCTTTCGTCTGGTTAAATTTATTAGGTTTGAATCAAACTTCGTCAGTTTTGACGCTATTTCTGCCTTAGATCTCTCTCTATAAGCAATTTTCTGTGTCTGATGATGGGGTTTCATAGGAAAGTCGCAGACGTCGCGACTATTGTCATTCAATGAAAATAATTTCTGATGTGTAAGCTAGTCCGTGAACTTAATTGCAGTGGTTATTTAAGGCTTGAAAGATTTTTCGTTCTACATTTCCCACCATACCAACATGTGAAAGCTTAATTCCAATATTAAATCAACAACTGCTACTAGTTCGTAGAAAAGTAGGGAGAAAAGAGGGAAGAAGTTACCGGAAAGGCAACAAGGGAATCTACAGGAAGGTCAATGCTGATGGATGTCATTAAATCTGCTGTAGATTTCCAAGAAGAGTTACCGCAGTGAGGGTATCGTTCGTGCGTGACAATTCGGTCTAATCTCAGACCAAGCCCAGTCCCATGATCGTGTGGAATTTGTGGAATGAGCACTCTCAGATATCGGATTTACAGATAGAAGAGCACTAAACTAAGCTACTGAGTAGTGCTCTAGTGAGAGCCGCAGTTCCGTCCAACGTACGATAACCATGCGGCGGCGGCGGCACGAAATGCGATTCTATTATGGCGTGCGCGCGGCTGCGCCTATCCCGCCCGCAGATATTCACGGTCTTGTGCGAATGTGACTGGTGAGGGGTGGGCGGAGGGGTTCGACAGATTGATGAAATTGGAAAATAGGTGCAGAGCAGCCATCCTACCACACTATTATGCGTATAATACATGATGAGGAGAGGGTCAGAAACAAGATGAAGTCCGATGAAAGAGCCAAAAAGCAAAATTAACGTCTGGTGTGTGTGAGTGTAGAAGAAGAACTTGTGAGGTGGGTGATGGGGATGTGCGAGCAGAAATTATTTATAAGTGACCAATTGATAAAAAGAAAAAGGAAGACGGCTCCTAGACTTATACAACGCTTCGTGTTATATTGGTAATGAAAATGAGATGCAGTTCAGTTATGGGTGGGTTCTTCTTTCAAAACACGAAATGCTTTTAGGTATCACAGGTCCCATGTGAGAGCGGTGATGCAAATGTAGCCGCAGTAAAGCTTGTCTACCTCAGTTACAGGAAATTGTACAGTCTTTTGCCCGTAAAGACGACAGTGCTCATTCCACAAATTCCACACGATCACGGGACTGTGCTTAGTCAGAGGTTAGACTGTAGTCCCGGGGGTTCTGAACTCTTCCGATATGTTCATGATCTTGAGGAAGATGCCGTAAATTTTATAATGAACTTAGCAGTTCATCGATACAACTTCAAAAAACGTGTTGAAATGTATCTTGTTAAGTTGCTCCTGTCATCTACCTGTGCACAGAATGCGTAAGAATCGGTGGATGATAAGTTCTGGAGAAATCTTCTATACGATATGCTAACAGTTTTAGTGCTTCTGTATTTGTTCTCCAACATCAAAGGCTCCAGAAGCTGAAATAAGGAGACCAGTTTAAAACTGCGAGAAAAACAAGATTCCAATAATATTTTCAATCCAGAAGAGCAGTTATGGAGGTTTATACTTTTCTAGGGCTGTATCTAGAAGAATTTCATTGTTAGATTCTAGTATGCTGCCCATGTTTTGGAGGATTACCGACAAAGAGGACAGTACGATTTCAAGGCTGGCACAAGTTTCCGGAATTTTCTATCTGTAATACCGATATTTGGGGATACAACTAATGTAGGACTAAAACTAATAGATGCCCGATCTACTACGGAGGCTTCAGGACTAACCGTAACAGTTGTGTTTCGAATCAAGGAGACATATGTTCACTTCATTAGAAATAATTACCAGCAAGAATATTTTAGAGATTCAATTTTGAACCTTCTATCATAACTTGAATTTTAGAAACAGTTTCATATGAGTTTGATTTGCCGCAACTCCTTCTAAGAAGCAGTGTATCACTTCATTTTAGTTATATATGCATTTTTGCGTTGTAAAAATGGAATATATGAACTCAAAAGCATTCAGAACTGTTTTCTTCAGATAAGACAATACATTGAAGCTACGAATATCAGACATGGTGTTTTCTCTATTCAAAATTAGAATTTAAACTTGTCTTTTGGTAGATTAGATTCGAAACCATTCGAGCAGAACTAAGCACATTACAGTCGGTTCAAATATTTTTCGACCAACCACTTATTCTCGAGCAGATGAGCACATGTACAGAATTAGCATAGAAGAGATTAAAAGGCAGTAAGACCATACACAAGTGCAAGCTGATGTATGGAAGTTTACAAGATCTGCCGTTTTCCTTGCGTTAAATTGTCATAATTGCTACGAAAAATAGAGTAATTGATGCTTGTCATAAGAATAGCTATTTCCAGAACAATTGAAGTAGGTTTAATCGAAGGGGAATGACGTTTTTGATGAGGAACGTTTTTTAAAGAGAAATAATGTCTTAGACCTAGAGAATTGAATCGGAAGCATTTGTTTACTGAGGTATCGGAAAATTTATAGAAAACTTACTTTATTGAAAACGATACGAATTCAGACTTCCATGTTAGAAGGTTTCAAAGAAAGAAACTGAGTGAGCAATGCAACTTGGTGATACTGAAAGCTTCTAGCAAGCATTCTTAGAATTTTCTATGAATTAACACGTTGTTTGCCTGGGTTTCTAAGCGATATTCTATCCTCTCCATTGTATTACCGAATCCAAGGCTTCTCTATACAAAATTTGGTATCACGATAAACGAATTTCAAAAAATCGTACGTATTAATAGATTTCGAAAGAGTCTCAAAATGACAAAGCATTCAGAGAAGTATACTTTGAGCTTATTTGCTATCACCCAATCCATCTAGAGCGAATCTTGGCAATAAATTGTGCACTTGATCTCTTTTACTATATTTTTTCCTCTTCCTGCTTGAAAATGGCGAGATTCAATAACATAAAATATTAAAATACACCTTGTGGAGCATTTGATGTAATCGACATATCTTCTGACATAAGCCGCACACCGTCAAATTTTCAGGCAGAATTTTCGAAAATACACGTTTTGGCAAACAATATAATATGTCTCGTAAAACATGAAGGAAGCTCAATGACGGATATCCCTGCCCATACGCATTTGTAGATCCTTTCTATTCTGGAAAGTTCGGCAAGTACTTTCGTAAGAGTAGTATGAAACAATAGTGAAAATGCCATTGTCATAGAATTCTTTCAAGATTGTTGAAGCATGCCGATTAACTTTCAGTCATTTTTGGAGGACTGCATAAAGCATCTAATGCAGATGCTTGGAGATCATATGTTGTCGCTGCAAAGGCAACTGTATATTGTAACTGTTTGATTCCTACACGAAATCTCATATTAAAAACATCCACTGTAACACGTTTAGGTATGGGATGTATGGAGATATATTTTTCGGATACTACTCAACGATGTTGTATCTTTTTACATAATGGACAGAAAAAATGACCGTAAAATGCAGAATTTCACTGATGATAGTGGTAACGAGGACGGACCTCAATCTAAGTACGTTGCTATTAACTAAAAACAATGTTTAATGGAGTCTGTAGTTAAGGTAGTCCAATGTCACAAACCGATATTTGTTAGCCAGCAGAAGTTACCAATGCCTCAATGTCCGTTTAGAACGGATGCATTCTTGGTAGCTACGAATATAGAAATCAATGAGGCAGAGCACAATAAAGGGTGGGTTGATTTAGTGAAAATTAGTCTGTGCTGAACTCTGATATGAATTGTTTATTTAGTCAGTTTGCTTTCAAGGTACAAATGCTCCATGAAACCTATGAAATATTTTAGGGACTTGGTTAGTAAGTTGATCTCCATTGAAAAGTAGGACTTTTCGATAAGCTGCCCATAGCACAATAGAAGCAGTGTCGAGTATCTATTTCCGTAAGACGTGGGATTAATTGCTACATACACTTTCGCAAAATAAACTTTCAACATAGTTTTCAGTGCGCTACGCATGGCTTAAGTTCTTAGGTGCTGCTAAAGTGGGTATACCATATCCTAGTTCGTGCCTGGTTGGGAAATAAAAAATATGGCATGAGAAATGAATAAAAATAAATAGTATATTCCTCTTAGCAAATAAAATTAGGAGGTGTGACGCCTATTATTACAGTCCCTCCGACATTAATAGGCAAAGGTTTGTCAAGGTCTTTATTTCATAATAGTTTCATAAATTAACAATAAGCATAACAATCGAATCGTTTAAATGTATTTTAATGACTTCGATATACCATTGATAGCTTTGTCAATTCCAACATCAAAGTCATCTCCCGGGTTAGTTTTCGAGCCAGAGGCGACTATGGCTGCTTCGACAGCTTCTTTCTCTCGCATTTGATTGGCCTCAATCGCTTGTCGTACTTGTGCTTCATCACACTTGCCGTCGTTCCAAAACCAATGGCCATGCTTTTTAGCCCTCGCCTTCTTCTTCTGAATCCCTACCATGAAATTGTTATTGATCATTGTCGGACTTGCCGCACTTTTCCCATAGATGGTAGTTCCTCGGTACCATCTTCCATCAACAAATCGGTCGGTATCCAGTGCACGGAACACGACTGGATTTTTTTGCCTGAATCCGGAATCGTAGAATACGAGGTGAGTTAGAAGTGATTGATCATTCGAAATGTATCTCTTGTACTCAGCCGTATGTCGCAAATGCATATTAGCGGAGTGATACGAATTCGAAAACCGTTTCGTTACTTCACGCCATAATCGTCGACTCGTTAGAGTAGGTGCCGTGTACAAGAAATTTCCAGCGATTTGGTTACGCGAGTCGAGAGTCCCGACAAGGTCAACGCCATCTCCTGATTCAACGAGACGATTAATTTCTGGCAGTGGATCTCTCAACCATATTTGGTCGGGCTCAAATAGGAACACACCGACTCCACGCTCAAGCAAATCTCGAATAAGTCGAGTGCGTTCCAGCATCAGCAGCCAATACCCAGGAGTATTGAAACTCGTACCAGAATTCTTTCGGCCTCCTTTGATGCTGCGCATGTGAATCGCATGACTGCCCTTCACTTTTCGTAGCGCCTCATAACTTGACTCTTCCGGAGTAATCCACAGAGTAGCAGGTGGTCTGAATCCACCTACATCAGTGTTACAAATCCATGACTGTGTTGTTTCCAGAAATGCGTCAGTAACAATGGTTAAGGCGACGCTGCCATTTGCACGATGGGCCATCTGAACAATTTCGCTCAGCTCTTCCTCAGTTGCTCCACCAACTTCCATGTTGGGCTGTACAACTTCTCCATCAAATGACAACCTGAGAAGTGCACCGATATCTTCTTCTTTCTTCACACCATGTAACAGCTGGTGGTTGTTTTTTCGTGGATACATTATGTACAATCCATGTTCAGCGAGAAATCTCGAGTACCACATTGTCCAATGTGCTCTGCCTCGCGCTGTAAATTGTTTCCACTCGCTGTCCCATAGATTCTTGGGGTGCACGACATTCGGCCATAAGAACCATTCGTAGCGACGTGCGATGAACCATCGTTGGAATGAACGCCATTCTCCAGAACTACTGGGTGCAAGAATTGGAATGTATGCCGCTCCTTGATACAAGTAGGCATTATCCGAACTGTCCTTACCAAGACTTGGTGGCTCCCATTGAGAACGCATCCCAAAAAATCTAGAACGTCGGTGCACAGAAATAGGTGAAGCACCGAAACCGGCGATGTCTGAAGCATGAGCGTATCGAGCACGGGTAGCCCGCATATTTTCAAACCAGTTGACATTTACGCCACGTGCGAAAGCAGCGTCAATGATGACAACCTGCTCCATTGAATTTTCCAATGGCGACCACGCACCCAGAATTACTTCGAATAGTCCAGGCGTGGTCAAGTTTACCACCTTCATATCTCCGTGATTCCAATCAGTCGCCTGCACAGCGGCATACCGTTCTTCGAATGCAGAATCATCGCTTTCAGGGGTCAGTAAAACTTCTAACGACACTTTGGTCGTGTAACGCGCCTTCGCTAAGGATTGCAGTAACCTTCTAGTCGTTCCAAGTTTGTACGGCTCAACATTCGGACGCGAAACAACCAAGCTTCCAATAGCGGGAACTATCAAGATGATACGTTGATCGGCCTGTTCTCGTTTCGCAGGAACATGTTTTTTGATCGGGAAATCAACTGGTTCTTCCTCGCTAGAATCATTCACAGTCCATTCCAGGCGTTTCAAGTGGCTCGCTGTGAGAAACAAAGAGAGCAGCGTGCAAACCAATACCGCAGTTACAAGAAGCAAAACGTGCTTCTTTGGGGGAATGCGTCTAGCGATAGTCATGTACTTGCGATAGGACCGGGGCCTTTGAATCCTAAAGCAAATTCTTGATCTTTCGCCAGGATGCAAGACAGAATCATTTGGAAAAGCAATCGCTTTCCCCCCGGATCTCATGAAGATTACGGAAGTGTCTGCCGAGTGCCCACTCAAACGATTTTGATGCGCAGTGAGTCAAAAGTTTTCATAACGATCAACGACGCGCTCTCTACATGCTATGGTCTAAGCTGTACGGTACTGAATGGTCCTCAGCCTTTTGAGCAATAAGAATGTGATGTGTAAGCTAAATCAATGATTTCTCTCCGTGCCCTGATATATTTCAATCCACGAACACTATTCCAGATGTCAGAGAAGGAAGCGTTCTGGTCCTTGCTCATTTGTGTGGAACCTAGCTAGAATTGCAGAGTAGAAAAATAGGCGTAGAGGTACATTGCTAATAAGTAGTAGTAACATCAACAGAAGGTGCTGCCCCTCGGACATGATAGGCAGGAGCAACCCATAGAATTATTTATCTCGGAGGAATAATAGCATGGAGCATTGACGACAACGTATGTAGTGCATAGCTCTGAACTGAAGCCAAAGGCCGACGAACTCTCCTTAGACCTTCGGGATCGGGTAAACTATAGATCGAGGTTGCAATTTTAACCTCTGTGGTTCAGAATTCGAGCATCCAATTGAAATCTGCGATTTTATCTTCAGCAACTCGAGTGACCTTAGCCCTGCCACACTATTTGCATACCACTCACTTCACAGCGAAAAGATCCTTAAAGTCATGATACGCATGATAATTATCAAAACTAAACCACAGTACCTGTGGTAGACCTACCTGACGTCATTGCACCATCATCAGAATATTCGGAATGCCTATGGTTCTATTTATGAGCTAGAAAGGTATTAATTAGACCACTGATTGGAAAATGAACGTAACTTTTTGCGAATTTCGTATAACTATCGGTCTTGAGTTGAAAATTAAATTTAGTTGATGACTTGCTTCCGCTCTTTAGATTGATTACTGCTGTTCGCTCTGTACTTCTCTTCATAGTGATCCTTCTAAAGTAGAGTATAAGCTAGAACGTCAGCCATTTTCGTTCCGTTCATATTTCGATGAGGCCGGCTTAGCGAATCGAAGTGGACCTATACGTCTTGTCATTCTCATTAGGGTAGTAGTGTTTCCTCGAGCAGAAATAGTTTGTAGTTAACGCTCCCTGCTTTCACATACAGTTGTGTTAACTATGCTTTACTGTTTCTCCTTCTCTTCGGCACACATTGACATAATAAAACTTGCCTCATTTTCTTGTGATCAAATTACCCCTATTTTTCTTGCCACACTCACAAATGTTGTTGATTTCGAGCAATTTCGCTCTTTCTTTCTGTCGGAAACATATTAGCTTGCTCCAGTGAAAACCATCAACCAGATGTTTATTGAAAAATTCATCTTAGATGAAAGATCTAGTTCAGTATCGAATCTGTGATCAGGGGTTCGTCGCAATATATTGCAACGGCAACCAACAATATTACTTACGCATTATGAATGGAGTAGATTCTGATATGTTGATAGCGCGTGCTTTTTGAATTCTAGCACAGCTTGCAGCCATATTCTTCATGATCTTAGATCGAACGTTGCGGGCAGTTCGAAACATGTTGAGCTATAGTAGTCTGTACGGTATGTCACTGATTTTGAACTGTATCAGAATGTATTGGTATCGAAGAATAATCAGTAAATCAAAATAATTTATGCTAGATCTATTTACATCTCAAGAACCCTACAAGAATACCTATATTTCAACCAGTGCAGATAATCAACATTTTATTTCGAAGTTATCTAGAATAAATGTTTCTTTGAAATACATTAGTGCCCCTATATAAACTTATTCGTTCCCAGGATCGATGGGCTTGAAACATATTCGAAGGCTCGCTCTTTATTGCCTTCAGAACAGGGGGAAGGAAAAATTTAATGATCATATCTGTTCAGAACAAGTACTTATTAATTTATTCTTTGGGCTGATTATGATCAAATCACAGTCTCTTTACTTCATATGAAAGCTGAATAATTCATTTTAAGTCATACGAAGATTTCATTAATTTTTTTAATCATTCGTGAAGTGTTTAGCCAAAAAGAAGTATATATATATATATATATGTATACATGTGTGTGTGTGCGTATCAAACATTTTTACTTCTAATTTCCAGTATCTGTGAGCCATACTTTCCAAAAAATGAGCTAACATCTCCAAAAAAAGCGGAAAAGCTGTCTTCCAGCCTACATGAAGCAAAAAAATTGGTTGCACGCCAATGTCAATATGTAGGAGTTCGGATATCTACTGTAAACATTACTTAGGAATCAAATCATTTTCTTTCATTGTTTGCCAAGGAATGATTTCTCAATCTGAACCCTGCTCATGATGATTTTTAAGGTACTGTGGTAGATACGGGGTCAGATACGTATAGTACAGTATTAAGTCTTATTCGTTTTGGTATTCGTATTTATCCTTCACTTAGCAGGTTGCTATAGTAGTTGTAGGCATTGTGAGGATTGTTTGATATCCATGTCTAGTCGCATGCCACAGCAGTGCATACGTCCACATCGATAACCTTCGTAGTTCTCCAGTCACCATGAGTGACTTGGCATAGCAGTGCATGCGTGCATATGGATAGCGATACGAATTTTCCTGTTGAATATATTAATGATAAGCAGTCCCTAATCCTCTGCGCGATAACTAACTTTTTCCTTACTCCTAGCTTAGACATATTAGATTTAATTCGACTATTGTAGATGAATCCAACTAAAACAGTGCACCGCATATGGCACCTAGACTGCACAAAGAATGCACTGACAGTGGTTATTAAGAAGTATAGGTTTCAAGAATAACGGCACCTCGGATATCAACGTTAGTCCAGATAAGTGAGCAGGACGGATCTGATTTAGATGACAAAGCGACATATTTAAAGTCAAATCGAACTAAAAGTTCTTTGGCTGCAGTGCTCCTCATTTCATCAGGCTACAAGTTGATACAATGTTGCGGACTCATTTTGAATCATGCAGAAATAATCGGCTTTTAGAGGAGACAGCCAACACATAAAACACCATTGAATAATGCTTTCGTACAGAGCAAATTCGTAAAACTTCACTCTTTAACTCTAGTACGGTACGATTTGGTACTGAAAAATTACCCTGTTCTGTTTTGTCAACACATATACCTTTCTTTCAAAAGAGACAGCGTTCCAACTATTTGTGGTTCGAAGTCGACATTGCCCCAAAATATATAAAGCAAAGCATTGAAATTTTTTTGAATAGCAGAATAACTTGCTCATACTTACGGATTCTGTGATTCAACTGACCCTTACTGCTTTTGTAGGAGAAAAATAGCAAAATAGATGGTTATATGTATGATTTTATAAATGACCATAGTCATAGATACTAAAAATTGAATACTTTCGCTGCAGTAGCTCTTCAGAACTGGAACCGTTTGTAGCAGAAGAAATCTCCAATTTCAAAATACAACTCCTGAGAGGAAACGGATTCGTAGCATTCGAGATCAGTTACCGCTCTTAAGCGTAGACACTTCTTCTACTCCAACTGCCTTATCTTATCAGAGAGTTTTCTTTGTCCAACAACCTACAAAATTTGCAGTATGGACGTTTCAATTGCAACTCATTTTCATTACCCTCGTTCTCTATAGAAGGATAATCGGCTGAGAGTGTCAACTATTCCCTATTTTGTTGAATCTCATGGACCTCGAAGATGATTGAGTTGAATCTTTTCACGTCAATCAATTTCAGGGTGCTAGTCTCTTGCTTTCTTGTAGGAATTGACTATTCAAATTTCATAATCTGTCTGAAAATCCTAAGCATGGGTTGCAAGTTTGTGTGGTTCGAAAAAATGAACAATTCTATGATTGTCCATCATCCATCCTTGCAAGAAAACAATTCAGAAATGAATGCAATCTGAAATAAACAGTACATTTACGAAAGGGTGCATGAATTTGTCCAACAATTCTTTATTTCGAGCACTCTCTATAAAATATTCAGCAAAACATGTAACTGTTTCAGGCAAAATCCCAGCCAGTTTGTGCAATATAGCAGATCGAAAACATTAAAAATTGACAAACAATATCAGAATTTTGGTCCATCTGAGATTGATGGGTTCGTTTAGGATACGGAAGGTCGATTTTCTGCATGTCTGGATGCCTCAAAAATGTAAAATTGCTCTGGCTCTTATCGTCCGAGGAGTTCATTCAGTGCAAACTGACGTGCCATACTTCAACAAAAATTCAGCGCTTCGCATTATTGACGATTCAAAACATTTCTAATATATAATCATTCTACGGATAAGTTGTAAAAATTCTGTACTGAAATCTATTGTATTGCGTTTATTACTCATTTACGCAGAACTCCTTCAGTGCTGTACAGTTCGCGAAAGGTTCACAGTCCCTAACATTTTCTGCTATCAGCATATCTTTTCTCCTTTCAACTTCTAAAATTCTGTTTAAGTAGTATATGCATACAGGTTGAGCGAAAGGTATTGATCACGTTTGGAACTTCATAGCTTCATTGTTTTCTAAGGCAATGCAGGCTTCAAAGTGATATGGATAGTCAATCTCAAAATTTTAATTGTACCAATTGTTGGATGCTATTCCCTTGTAGGCCAACAAAATTATAAAATCAAATTCTGATGTTTCTGGAGATTTTCAACAAATGAAACCGATGTATTGCAAAATATACTGTGCTGTGCAGGTTCTCTGGTTACGGGTAAACGTTTTTGCATCCATACCTGCTTTACAATATATCAGTATTACATTCGTATTGAATAAGGAACTAGAACATAATGTAGATCACGACTTTATTTGTTCTGCCAAAAAATGAAAATTCCTATTATTTAAAAAATCAAGACCCATATCTTGGAAAGACCTAACGATATATACCAATTAAAGCCTCTTGAGATTCATTTCACGTCATATGTTTAAGTTTGCATCTATCTTTGAAAATACTAAAGCAATGGTAATCCGATGCAAATAAAAACGATTTATTTACATTGAATTACTGGAGTCCGAAAAAATATGGCCTAGTACTCAATTCTCAAAATATGTGTTTGTGACAAAAATTTACATTTTCACTTAGAACAGTCAAATGATTGAAATCATTAGGCTTCCTTACTTCAAGGAGTATAGCAATCCATCAGCTAACATCCAATAGTAATTTCTCGTTGTCAAAGAAAAATAGGTAAAAATTTAAGTTATTTCATAGAAATTTTATATTAAATAGCTAGAGCAGGACAGTTAAACTAGAACAGAATTTTTATAGGAAAACGGAAAAACGACTTTTATTGAAATTTTTGAGGTATTTACTTAGAACTATAAAAGGAGCCGGATAAGACAAGAATCCACTGTGCTTCGAAGTCAAGATGGTTAATTCTACTCTTAACCATTTTAAGTACAGAAAACAGACTGAAAATAGATCAGTAATTAGCCGGAGGGAAAAGGGATGATATAACTTGTAATAGAATTATAATTTGAAGTTAAAGGAGATCGGCAACGAGAGGTAAGATCACTTCGCAATCTGTTGCTCTTCGATAGCGGAAGAAGTTCTTGCTACAACACTGTTCACCCCGTACCATCGAGTTCTTTGTATACCTTTCGACTATCCGTGTGTTCGTTGTGCGATTAAATAATGTTGCAAGACAAGGACGAGAAGGAACGAAAAAATTCGTCGAAGTTTACTGTAGAATTGTCACCTTGAAGGAAGAAAGACAATGTTCAACATTAGATAGTTAAGACGACATCAAATTCTGAGTTATGAGTGAGAGTAACCACGTTTTGCCGGGCAATTTCGTCCTATCTGGACAAAACGTTGGACGGGTTCAGTCAATTATTCCCATATAGAAGAGCACTACTGTACTTGGTTGGGAAATCTGAGGATCACTATAAGTTCCGGTTTTACTACATTCTCTTTCATCACACGCTCTTGATTTGAAATGATTTCCAGCGGCATCTTGTACTACGTCATACATATTTCAGTGATTTTGATATTGCTTCCATGGCTTTTTCGATTCCAACATCAAAATCTTCTTCCGGCTCCGTGTTCAACCCAGACAAGGACCTTGCTGCTGTGACAGCAGAATCCTCTCGCTTCTGATTGAGCTCAATTGCTTGACGTACCTGTGCCTCATCACATTTGCCGTCAAGCCAGAACCAATGGCCAAACTTCTGCAACCTCCGCTTCTTGTGCCCAATGCCTTGTATGAAGTTATTGTTGATCATCGTCGGACTTGAAGCACTCTTCCCATATGCTCTACTCCCCTGGTACCATCTTCCATCCACAAATCGGTCTGTGTCTAGTGCACGGAACACGATCGGATTTTGTCGCTTGAATTCGGTATCGTAGAACACGAGGTGAGTGATAATCGATTGATCATTATCAATGTATTTCTTATACTGAGCCGTATGTCGCGAATGCATCCTAGCGGTGTAATACGCCTTCGAAAACCGTTTCGTGATTTCACGCCATAGTCGCCGACTCTGCAGTGTCGGAGCCATATACAAAAAGTTTCCAGCGATTTGGTAGTTCGAATCCACCGTGCCCACAAGATCGACACCGTCTCCTGACTCAATGAGACGATTGATTGCTGGCATTGGATCTCTCAACCATACTTGATCTGGCTCAAATAGGAACACACCAACTCCACGCTCTAGCAAGTCTCGAATTAGTCGAGTGCGTTCAAGCATCAGCAACCAATAACCTGGAGTACCAAATCGTGTACCAGAATAACTACGGCCTCCTTTGATGCTGCGCATGTAGATAGCGTGACTTCCATTCACTTTTCGTAGCGTACTGTAACCTTCCTCTTCTGGTGTAATCCACAGGGTAGCAGGTGGTCTGAATCCACCAACATCAGTGTTACAAATCCATGATTGCGCCGTTTCCAGAAATGCATCTGTCACAATGGTTAAGGCGACGCTTCCATTTGCACGACGCGCCATCCGAACAATTTCACTCAGCTCTTCCTCTGTTGCTCCACCAATTTCCGTGTTGCGATGTACAACTTGACCATCGAATGACAACCTCAAAAACCTCCTGGTGTGTGCTCGTTTCTTCACATCCTTCCATGATTTGCCGTTATTTGTTCGCGGGTACATGATGTACAATCCATGTTCGGCGAGAAATCTTGAATACCACATCGTCCAATGTGCCCTGCCTCGTGCGGAAAAGCCTTTCCACTCGACGTCCCGCTTATGTGTTGGGCGCACGACGTTTGGCCACAGGAACCACTCGGAGCGATGAGTGATGAGCCATCTCTGAAATGAGCGCCACTCTTCAGCACTACTGGGGGCGAGAATTGGAATGTATGGCGCTGCTTGATACACATAGAGATTATTCGAGCTGCTCTTGTCAAAACTTGAATGCCATTGTGAGCTGAGTGAAATTGT
>JAAUYH010172330.1_pt1 | contig 19786 bp, 10 predicted proteins | sample 7278061 | NCBI WGS metagenome assembly JAAUYH01 (sample SAMN14350203, study PRJNA611818) | marine sediment metagenome | isolation source: surface marine sediment (0.6m) | place: French Polynesia: Moorea | collected 2018-08 | reverse complement strand
GGCCAAGACCAGTGCCCTCTGCGAAACCATCGAGCGTTATTCGGGCGTGTTCCAGGGCGACGAACCGCGCCGCATGGCCAGTATGGTCGATTTGGGCGAAGCCGCCGTCCACCCCAACGACTGCATGCTCTTTAGCGAAAAGCAGTATCGCGAGCGCGCCAAGTGGGCCGCGCGGCAATCGCGCTACAATGCGGTGCCAGCCCCTTTCAATGTCGAGCAGAAAGTGGAATGGACCCCAGTATGGTCGCTGAGCTCCAGCCGCGTGCGTTATCTACCCACTGAATATTGCTACTACGGCTATCGCCCACCAGTGGCAGCCGAACAGAGCGGGTTTGCTCGCGCCGACTCCAACGGGTGTGCCGCGGGTTCGACTCGGGCCGAAGCGGTGCTACAAGGGGTATTTGAGCTGGTCGAACGCGACGCGGTTGCAATATGGTGGTACAACCGTCTCCGTTGCCCGGCCGTTGACATCATGAGCTTCCGCGACCCCGATATCGGACGCATTGCCGACTATCATGGCAGTCTCGGCCGCAAATTATACGTCCTCGACATCACGAGTGATATCGCCATGCCAACCTTCGCCGCACTCTCGGGCGCCGAGGGCAATGAGCAGGAGAACATCATCTTCGGCTTTGGTTGTCATTTCTCCCCGGATGTCGCCCTGATGCGGGCCCTCACGGAACTCAGCCAATCGCTCCCCTATGTCCGCCATGGTACCGCCCACCTAGAACAAGCTGGCTATCAGCATGATCGAGAAGCATTGGACTGGTGGCATCACGCCAAATTTGCCGAAGAACAATATCTCTGCCCCGATACCGAACAAGCGCCACGTACGCGCGCAGAGTTCAACGATATGTCCAGCAGCGATATTGGCACCGATATCGAGCGCTGCCGCACGTTGCTAGAACAGCGCGGCCTAGAGATGCTGCTACTCGACCAGACGCGGCCGGACACAGATCTATGCGTCGTCAAAGTGTTCGTTCCCGGACTGCGCCATTTCTGGGCTCGATTTGCCCCTGGACGACTCTACGATGTTCCCGTCACGGCTAAGCAGATTCACTCACCGGTTGCCGAGTTCGATCTCAACCCGTATTGCGTATATTTCTAATGATACAGCCATACACACAGCCTAACTCGTTCAAACAAGGTGAGCGAGATATCCTCGATCACGCCACCGGCACACCGTCCACCGCGGACGCCGAAATTCTGTTGGGTTTTCGCCCCGGTGTGGTGCTGCGCCCCGACGAACAATCGCTCGTCGTCGACGGTCGCCCCCTCTCCCTGGAGAAAACCACGGACTCCATACGCGCCGCGATCTCTGCTCTGGCCGCTGGCGGCGTAAGAGAATCCGAGCTCATCGACCGAATGACGGCGGCCATGCCGTTGCCGACATTGTTGCCGACTGGCGACTTCAACCGCCGCACCAACCCCGGCGAGGCCCGCACCGTGGCTATCAGCAAACTGATGCATTACCTGCGCCGATTTCGCGAGATCGGCATCTTGACATATGCAGTCTGGACTCGCAACCTAGCCCTCGCAACAGCGATACCAATTCGCGGCAACCCGCCCGTTGAGCGACACAGGCAACACAATGACGATGAACTGCGAATACCCGCCAATCATCTCGCGTTTGTAGCCGCCCCCATCGTCTATACTCACTTACAGCGGCAGCATGGCCCCCGAGGCGCAGACGAAGTCGCAAGCGAGCGCGGCAACAATGTCTCACGGACTCTGCCCCGAGGCCCTTCGTGGGTATTAGAGTCGCCGCTATCATCGGGAAAAATCTTGGTCCACGACTACCGCGTCCACACATTGCTCGGACTTCTCGCCCAACCGCAGAGTGTATTTACGCTGTATCAGGCCGTGCCAGAGCTTCCCCTCGATGCTATCCGCGCCGTTGTCGGACTCTTTCAGTATTATCACTTCGTCCAACCGTCCGAGGAACCAGTCGGCAATCATGCAGGCAATCATGCGATGCCAGCCGCAGAGGTACATAGTGATGATTTGGCGACTGTCGATCTCAAGGCAAAGAGGATTTCAGCGGCGGATTCCGAAGCGACTGCGCCACAGGCCCTCTCTCCACAACCTGCCTCATTGCCCCCTGCGGAGCCATCTCCATCCAGCGTGAGTGGTAATGACTTAGCGGTAAATGATGAGGAACCCGCTGCTAAATCCACCGAGGATCCCGGCCTAGATCAGTGGGCGTTTCACGATTTGCTATTTCATACCGATACTCGCTTGCCACGTCGCGACCGCAATTACGGCAAGACATATCCGTTTCGCACGGTCCGACCGGCCTTACCTGCGGTTAAGGCGCCAATGTCGACGCACGAAGTTCCGCTACCGGTCCCCAACCTTGAGGCCCGCAAACGCCAAGAAGCGACCTTCAGCGAGGTTCTCGAACGACGGCGATCCATCCGCCGTCACGGTGATACGCCACTACACAAGCGTGAATTAGCAGAATTCCTGTATCGCACAGCCCGTATTCGCGAGCTCAAGGAGCCGACCGTATGGCCTCCGAGACAGTATCAGCATTCGTACCGTCCCAGCCCTGGCGGTGGCGCGGTCCACGAATTAGAGATCTATCCAATCGTGCATAATTGCCACGGCATTGCCCCCGGGATGTATCAATACCATCCGCTGCATCACTGTCTGTACCGCATTTGTAGCGCCAACTCATTAACTGATACGATGCTCGAAGATGCCAATCGGGCCACGACCAACCAGGGCACACCGCAGGTGCTCTTGGCGATATCTGCACGCTTCGATCGCATGACTTGGGCCTATGAATCCATCGTCTATGCCACCATCCTCAAAAATGTAGGCGCCTTGATACAAACCATGTACCTGGTCGCGACCGCCATGGGTTTAGCCCCTTGTGCGGTAGGTACTGGCAATGCCGAATGTTTTGCCCAGCTCACAGGCCTCGATGTATTACGTGAATCGTCGGTCGGAGAATTTATGCTAGGGAGTCGTCCGTCATCATGAACGAAGCCAACCATCAGTCCTTGATCTCGCAACAGCATATTCAATCGTTTTGTCAACGTGGATTCATCACGTTGCCGAGCATTTGTAACGCCGACGAAATCGCCTGGTTCAGCAGACGCTACGATGACATCGTCACCGCCATCGTCGGCTGTAAGCCAGCCGAAATCGCACGGATTTCCAGTCTGGCCGAGAGTCACGTTTTTGAACGCTCACTGCCACTATCGGCCCGTGAGGAATTTGCGCAGACCGGATTCTATCGCCGTGCGCGCGCACTCGTCGCCGCGTTATCCGGAGCCGACGACAGCCAACTCCGCTGCGGTTGGCGCCTATTTTTCAAGCTCAGTGGCTTTGGTGAAACTTTCTGGCATCAAGATGCCGCATATCGGCCCGAACCCTTCGACTCCATCACGGTGTGGATGCCACTCGAAGACGCCAACCTAGATAGCGGCTGCATGCACTACCTGCCCCATTCTCACCGCAATGGCCTTCATCCCCATCGCCGGCAGCATGGACACCTCACCGTAGACACGAGCAAAGTAGATCTCGATTTAGCGCAGGCGCATGCATATCCGGTACCTGCCGGAGGATGCACCATTCATCATTGTTGTACTGTGCACTATGCGAGTGCCAATGCCGGTCCGGGCCCTCGGCGGGCGCTCGCATTGGTCTGCGCGCGTGCCGCATTGGCGCCCGAGCTGGCTCGTCGTGCGGCCTAACGATCTGACTGGCGATCTGGCTAAGGATCGCGACGCTGCTCCATCTACGACGTGATTTTGGCGCGCAACTCTTTGGCCGCCACCATGGCTTCGGTATCGAAGCCCTCCATAAACCAATCCCACAGTTCTGATAATGCCGAGCGAATCTCGTGACCGCGCTGCATTTCACATAGCAATTCCCCAAGCGACGTTACCGCCTTGAGCTCAAGCAATTTCGCCGCACGCTCGCGCGCCAACATCACCGCGCGACGCATGTATGCCTCACCCTCGGACAGCTCGCCGCTCTCCGCCTTAATCACTCCCATGAATCGGTAGATTTCCGATAACCAATAGTACTCGCCCGATTCCTCGCCGCCTTGTGCCGCTTTCTTTAGGAGGGCAAGGGCATTATCGAAGTTGCGGTTGGCATATTCGATCTCGGCAGCCAAAAAACGATAGTACGATACCCCCATACGAAAATCGGCTCTCTCACTAAATTCAATGGCTTGCATTAAACCATCGTAGTCGCCAGACACAGCCGAATACAGCAGACGCCCGTAGGCCATCTGCGCTTTGAAGTGGTACTCTCGCCCCAACTCGATTGCCCGTTCGGCTTCGCGCATTGAGGCCTCTTTCTCACCGCGATGTTGGTACATCATGCTCAAGAAATTGCGCGCCAATGCAATATTCGTCGGATGGTTTGTGTTCTCTGCCCATTCGACGGCTTCTAGATTATACGCCAGTGCACGATCGGGATATCCCATGCACCACAGTACTTCCGCCAATGTGACCTGAGCCTGGATCTTGGGATCGAAGCCCACAGTAAAGCGCATAGGTCGATGGCGCTCAGGATCGTATAGTCTGAGCGCTTGTTCGAGAATCGGACGCGCTGCGCTAAAATTACCGTCGATCCAAAAACACTGCCCCTGCAACCCCAGGGAAGGTGCCAATTGCGTAGCATCGCCGCTGCGGCGGCTGGTGTTCACCAATCGCTCTGCGAGCATACGCGCATCCGCACGCTGACCTCGCGTGTGATGATGCATACACAGCATCCATAATACCGGCATGATGTTGGCATCGTCGCCGCGCTGATCTTTCAGGGTCAACGAGCGCGCTACATGCTTGATTAGCTCGTGATTTGCCGACCCTTCCACGGTAAACAGCGCGGGAATGAGAATACTGTTAATCTCCAGCTCTACCTCTTCGCGCACCGGCTCAGGAGTAACTGCATCGAGACAATCCAGTGCCATTTTGGCGTGAAAGATCGCCTCTCGATTGGCGTAGCGGCGCTGCGCAGTCGCGGCAGCCGAAGTGGCATAGGGTAGAGCCTCTAATCGCTTATCCGCAGCCATGTAGTGCCGCGCCAACAGCTCGGGACGCGATTGTGCCAAATCGGGGAATTGCTCTTCGACTACGTCGGCAATGTTCGCATGCATCTGCGCCCGTACAGACTTGAGCGGTAGTGCATACGCCGTGTCGCACATGAGTGCGTGACGGAATACGTATTTCCGCTGGCGTATGCGACGGCGCTTATTGAGGATGTGCGCTCCGACCAGAACGTGCAGATGTTCTTCAAGCGTTTCCTCGTCATATGGGCTCACCGCGGCTAGGATATCGAACGTGAATTCGCGCCCCAACACCGCCGCCAGCTGAACAGTCTCCTTAGCTCGGCCCAGCCCGTCAAGGCGTTCCATGAGTGAGCCCCGCAGCGTGTTGGGAATCGATAGGTCACTGATCGACCCGGTCAGACGAAATTCGTTCTCGCCCTCTTTCATCGCGTTGGTCTCGATGAGCATCCGGGTGAACTCTTCGACATACAACGGCACGCCGTCGGTGCGGTCGATGATATGCTGCAGTAATTGTTCGGGAATCGGTTTTTCCCCAGTGACGTTGCGGACGATCTCGACAATGCGCGGCCGTTCCAGACGAGTGAGGCTTACCTGCGCCACTTCAGCGGTGCGCCGCCAGGGTGGTTGAAACTCGGGCCGTGCCGTCATAACGAGACAGATACGCTCGCCACCGATATCTGCAACCAGTTGCGAGAGCAAGTCGAGGGTCGTCGGGTCGGCCCAATGGATATCCTCGATAAACATCAAAATACGCTCTTGCTCGGACATCTCGAATAAGAGCGATATCAGGGCATCAAGGGTTCGTTCTTTCTTATGTTGTGGGGAAAAGTTAAGCGAGGGCAGCGCGACATCCCCCAGATCGATATCTATCAGATCGACTAGGAGCGCTACCACTTCATCATCTTCAAATCCGTACTGCATCAGCAGCATACGCAGCGATACCAGCGTGCGATCGCCGATGGTATCCAGCATCGACTCTAGTAACTCGACAATCGGACGCAGCGCACTATTTTGGCTCTCTGGTGAGCATCTGCACTCAAGCCAGCGAAATTCGTCGCCAACGATGGAGTAGTGAAGCTCCTGTGCTAGACGAGACTTGCCAATACCGGGTTCGCCAACGATTAGGACAGCTTGCCCCTGACCGTTACCGGCCAACCGCCAACGGTTCTCGAGCAGTTCGAGTTCCCGCTCTCGCCCAATCATGACTCCGGAAAACCCTTGGCCGAGCCCCACGGGAGTCAGGGTGTCCATGCTCCACTTCTTCACCTGGAACACGTTGATCGGGGTATGAATTCCAGCTAGCTCATGCTCGCCCAGCGACTCTTCGTGGAATTTGCGCCGCACCAAATGACGCGTGGTCTCGCTGATGACAACCGCACTCTCTTCGACGACGCTATCTAGGCCGATCGCCACGTTGGGCAAAATTCCCAAGACCCAATCCGTGCTGCCAAACGGATTGGGTCGCTCAATCACTAGATCAGTGTGAACACCGATGCGTATGTCCATGAGCGGCAACGGATCGTCCATCACCGTATCGTTACCGCCCCTTGCACCGCCACTATCTCCAACCTCTTCACCGCTTAGAGCCGTCAAGATGTCGAGTGCCGCAGTGACAGCGCGTAGCGCATCATCTTGCCGACTATAAGGCATCCCGAAATAGTACAGCACCCGATCGCCGATAGTGTTGGCATAGTAGCCACCATGGTTGCGCACAATTTCGTGACATATCGTGCGCGTCCGCTGCAGCAGGTGATCGTGCTCCTCGATATCCAAGAGCGTCTGCGTACTATCACCTCTGCGAATCCCCATACCGCAACTCACCATCGTGAGCTGCCGGTGCTCGCCGCCCGCGGCTGTGTCACCTGTACTGATCCCCATGTGGGTATCGCCATTATCGACGATGGCACCGGGCGTAATGGAATTGATCATCGAATGGCCCGCGCTCGCCGTTGCCGGCCTGGCGATCGGTGTGGCATCGAGCCCACCCCAACCTTGCTCGAAATCGAGTAATTCGCGGAAGAGCACCTGGATGGTCACATTGCGCCGAATATGGTCTTTGGATAATGCGAGCCGAATCAATGACGCAAATGGCAATGCAGCAACGGCAGCGGGTAATTCAATCTCATTGTCACTGAGCTGCTTTTGGATGACTTCGGACAATCCACCCTGCATAACTCGTTGACCCGATATGCATTCGACAAATACCAACGCCCAGGAATATAGATCGGAGCGCCATGACGAGGGCTTGCCCTTGAGTTGCTCCGGGGAAGCGTAGGCGGGTGTTCCCAAGCCCTGCCCAGTACGCGTGAGCCGATGCGCATCGGCACTGGCTTCAGCAAACGTGCCGATGCCAAAATCGAGCATCATCGCGTTGCGGCGCAAGCCGGTATCCGTAAGCATGATGTTATGGGGCTTGAGGTCCCGATGAAGCACTTTTGCTTTATGTGCACAAGCCAGAGCGTCGAGCACCTGGGTCATGAGATAGATGGTTTCGCGTACCGCAAGCGGTCCCTCGCGCGCCAAAGTGTCGGCCAGCGTCTTTCCGGGAACAAATTCAAACACGGTATAGATCAACCGGTCCCCATCCTGACCTGAATCAATGAGGCGGACGATATTCGGATGATACAGCTGACTGCACAACTCTGCCTCGCGGCGAAATCGCGCCGCTTGCTGCGATAGCTGGGGCGCATCGCGCTTGTCCTGCAGGCGCAAGACCTTTATCGCTACAAGCTGTTCTGTGGCAATTTGCCGCGCCTGATAGACCGAGCCGAAGCCACCCTCTCCGATGACGGAGAGAACCTCATAGCGATCTTGGAAGATCTCACCTATGGCAACAAAGGGTCGAGTCACGCGAGGTATCAGTCATAAGGCAAAGAGGAATACAGACAACAGCAGTGTCATGAAAAGATGAAGCGAAGACCCTGTCAAGGACGAGCGTATGGCCCCTGTGCCGATTTCATCTCCCGGTCCGCTACAGGCCGCTACTGAACCCTGATCCACTTTGGTCCATAGGTTCGGATAATCGCGCAGAACCTCAATGAAATCAAATGCATTTTTCTGGGTAAGACAACTCCTGGAACTGGTGTCAAACGCAACGCCCTCACTTCGACCCCCTTACCCCATCACCGCCCCCGGTCATACATAGCCGCCCCTGGCCAATACGTGGCAGTTGCCCTGCACTTGGTAAACTGCTCCTCGCGCTAGTTGCTTTTGTTCGGCAACCTCGCGAACAATAGAGTCACAGGCCAACTGCTTCGTCATGCAGGAACAAAGCCTTCTGTCTAGGATTTATTATCCCAAACCAACTCCATCCCCAACCATCTCAAACTAAGTAGCAGCAATGACTCAACACATCGACGACGATCTCAATAAGAGAGTACAAGCAGCACGCGATAAGTATTTTCCCATGAAGCTGCCCAACGGCTGTGTGGCCCGTTTGAGCAACAAAGAGGAAGCCGAGCCATTCATCTTCGGCAATTTTCAGGCGGTCTTCGCCGATGCCACCTTTGATCAGCGCTGGACAGAAATATGGGGGCGAGGCCAGGAACGCTGGCGCCCCGTCGTCGAACGCCTAGGGATGCTGCACACCGAGTACATTCTCATCGAAGACAAAGAGGGTAAGATTTTTGGTTGGTCCTTTGGTGAGACCGAAGACATGTGGACCTTTTACATGCGCAATACCGGCATCTTGCCCGAGTATCGCAACCAGGGGATCTATACCGAATTCTGCCGTCTATTGCTGCTATACCTCGGCGACATCGGTTACGAGCGCGTCACCAGCCATCACTTGGGCACCAATCGGGCGATTCTCATTCCCAAATTGAAATTGGGCTTTAATGTCTCTGGCATGGAGCTGCATGAACAGTTCGGTCCGTTCGTGAAACTGACCTATTTCCTGAACCGAGAGCGCAAGGATATCTATTTCGAGCGCTACGCCAACGTCATTCCAGGCTCCGGAGCCGACGGCGCCCAACCCGCCAAGGACGATCCCATACACAAACCAATCACCTGACGGATTGATACCGCGTTATTATTCACGCTATTCAGTAGCCTTGGACACAGATTCTACTTCAGACCATTCTTCGACCCAAGGCACAAATGCCGGCTCTCCGTTGGTGGGCGCCCGCGCCACAAAGCTGCTGGTCACTCGAGGCCCGCCCGCGCCATCGGGGCTGCGCTGTAGCGAATGCCCCTCGGCGTTGCCACCAGCATCTTCGTCGACTTGCTGCTCGCCCGCAGCCAATAGCACCAGCAATCCGGCGTCGTCGGGGTCGCTAGCCTGACCGTAGACCACTGCGTCCACGAGATCCGTCGTCGTCACCGATGTGCCGTTGGGGAAGTCGGTGGCATCAGCCTGGTACAGGGCCACGGCATCCGCACCATTTTGCAGCAAATTATCGGCGAATTGAATGTCGGGACTGCGCTCTGCATTGCCGAGTAGAAATAATCCAAAGCGATCGGTGCTTTCACCGTCGAGGTCAAAAGCAGCATAAGACTGATCAGTCGCGCCATCGAAGAACACCACCACCAATCCGTCGAGACTGACCCTACCTCGACCGCCATCGTAGAGCTCGACGAATTCACGCACATCGGGATCCCCGGCTGTATCGGAATCGATCTCATTGATCACAATCGATAGCGCCGATTCACAACTGCCGGACAAGCACACACAAGAGCCTGCAGCGCAGGTATCGCAAATTGTGCCGTTACTGGCAAAATCATCCTCGGGACACTCTAGGCCCTCGCCGCTACAAGTCTCGGCGACATCGCATACGTCTTGCGCGGCACGGCACACGGTCCCCGCCTCCGCAATGATATCGATAGGACAGTCCGCGGAAAAGCCGGTGCAGAACTCGGCCCGATCGCAGTCGGCTCCCGTCTGGGCTGGGCGGCATAGCGTCGAACTATCTGCGAATTCATTTGAAGGACACTCGCCAGAGACGCCATCGCAAACTTCGGCGATGTCGCAGTCGCCCGAGGAGCCACGACAGGGCACACCCGCATTCGCGACCACATCTTCTGCCGGGCAAAGACCACTAGAGCCCGTACACCGCTCCTCAATATCGCAGTCCCCCACCGATGGGCGACAGACCCGGCCTTCACTCACAAAGTCGTCTGCGGGACAGAAGATCGACTCGCCATTACAGACTTCGACGACATCACAACTGCCGGCCGCTTGCCGGCACACCACGCCGGAAACTTCAGCTCCATCACAGTCCTGATTACAACAGCTGTTCAGACCGTAATCACACGTCTCGCCGTCGTCGACAACGCCGTTGCCGCACAGCGATGTCCCGGCATCGACAGATGGCGCCCCATCAGTTGCCGGAGCGGCATCGGCCGGTATCCCGGCATCGACCGCTGGCGCACCGTCGGCGGGTTGCGCGGCATCGGCTACCGGCGCGCTATCCGTAGACGGTGCCGCATCGACTGGCGGTGGAATGGCGGGATCATCATCTCCCCCACAACCACTCATACACATGACAACATACATGAGCATTGGCAATGTATGTAGAGCTTGGACTTGCGACATCATTTTACTCCCATCAAGGGGCAATACCATATGTCGTATCCGTCTCAGCGCGCAACACTCATGTCTCACACTCGACAGAATAGGTTTGAGATCCCCTAATCCATGTCGCCGTTATGCGAATTTCTCTGAGTGCAAGTGCCATACTCAGAGAGAATTCGCCCACCCAATCCCACACACCGCCATTCTTCTCACAAGCACCATCAAACCGGATCTATCAAACCGGATCCGGCAATTGCGCACTAATTTTCCAGGCAGCGAGACGATGCGTTGCCACGAGCGCACGCCCGAGCAGCACATCGCCTCTACTCTCCAGCTGTACGCTCAATTCCTCAAGCGGACGCGCAGCCCCAACCACACCCCATTTCGAAAGTCGTTCCAAGGCCACAAAAGACCGATTGCGCAAAAATACATCGATAACCCGCTCGCTGCATTCTTCCGCGAGCAGCTCGATAGCACGCGTGACTTCGTCGTAGTGATGGCCGGACTCACTGAGCACTGCCGCCAACCGGCCAAAACGGGCGGTGTCCAGTTGTGCATCGGCATCGGGCATTGTCTCATTGCGCAACACGACATCGGTATCGCCCATCGGACACGCGCTCTTCCCGTTCGCTTGAGCTGCGCGCTTGTCGCTGGCCTGCCGCAACTCGGCCATCGCAGCATCTACTATATGGTTGGGCCACCCCAAAGCTGTGACGCATAGCCAGGTCGCCTCACTGGCCGCCGTCTGTCCCGCGCGCTCCCACTTGAAAACGCATTCCGCCAATGATCCCGGCCAGGCGTACCAACGAGTCTCACTTGCCGTTTTTGGCTGACGCATCCCCGCATATAACCTCGGTTCTTCGACCGAGGACAGCCGGCCAGCGGGCGTTGCCGCAACGAACATCCGATCTAGAGTTTCCGCAAGCTGGGTGAGGTTCATACCTGGAATGTGAGCCTACCGCGTTCTGTAGCGATACGCGACTTTGTATCGCAGGCAAATGGCAACCCAGACCATCCATCGAGGAGGTGATCGCCCTCGCCAAAGGGCTCCGAGGCTGTGGTACTGGAGCAGAGGTTCGTGCACACTACCGACAAGATGTCAGATGTCACCGACGCCAACGATGCACCGCTCATCATCTACGACACCCTCTCGGGGCAGAAACGGCCATTGGAAACCCTGCAGCCCGGTAAATGCACCGTCTATTGCTGTGGCCCCACGGTCTACGATATGAGCCACATCGGCCATGCACTCGCGGCATCTATGCCCGACCTATTGGTGCGTTTCCTGCGTCACCAGGGCCTCGAAGTGACCTACGCCCGCAACATCACCGACGTGGACGATCAGATCATCAAACGCGCTGCCGAGAACGGCCTATCGTGTGACGCGATCGCGGAACGCTACACCGCCGAGTACCAAAGTGATCTGCGCGCTCTCGGCCTGCTGGAGCCGGATGTTCAGCCCAAAGTCACCGAACATATCGCCGAAATCCTCGAACTCATCGAGAGCTTGCTCGCAGGCGATATGGCCTACGTCGCCGACGGCGATGTGTATTTTCGCGTGACGGCATTCCCCGCATACGGCTGCCTGTCCAAGCGCAAACTCGACGATATGCAGGCTGGCGCGCGGGTTGAAGTCGACGCTCGCAAACAGCATCCCATGGACTTTGCCCTGTGGAAGGCGGCCAAGCCCGGAGAACCCTCTTGGGACTCACCGTGGGGACCGGGACGACCGGGCTGGCATATCGAGTGCTCGGCCATGAGCACCAAGCAGCTCGGCGCCAGCTTTGACATCCACACTGGCGGTCGCGACCTGATTTTCCCGCACCACGAAAACGAAATCGCCCAATATCAGGGCGCTCATGGCGAGCGCAGCTATGCCAGATATTGGATGCACAATGGCTTCGTCAACTTCGGCGGCGAAAAGATGTCAAAGAGCCTGGGCAACTTCTTCACCATTCGCGAAGTCACCAAGCTCTATCACCCCGAAGTGTTGCGGTATTTTTTGATCTCGGTCCATTACCGCAGCTCACTCAATTTCGACGTCGAGGTTCTCTGCCCCTCGTGCAATGCGGCCATGGATCGCGAGGCCCAGCAGCAGGCAATATGCGCCGCGTGTGGCTACAACAGCTCTGCCGAAGAGCTGCGCAGTTACGTGCGCTTTCCCGGACTCGAAGAGGCCGACGAGCGCCTGGCCTATATCTACGAGACCCTGCGCAATGCCCGCGCCTTTGTGACCACGAGCAAAGCGCCGAGTGCGCCGCCGGCCAAGGGCGGCAAGGGCAAAGCCGGCACCGGTCTGCCGGCCAGCATCGAGCACATGGTGGCCAACGTGGTCGAAGCCATGCGCGACGATCTCAATACCGCTGCCGCCATTGCGGCACTGAGCGAGCCACTATCTGAGGTCAATCGCTTACTGGCGAGCAAAAAGGGCGTCAGCAAAGACGTTCGCTGGCGTAGCATCGACCATTTCAGCACCGCGATGACGACCGTGGGCTCCATTCTCGGCGTATTCGAGCATAACCCCGAAGAGTATTTGCTCGCCCGCCGCGATCTCAAAGCCGCCCGCATTCACCTCGATGTGGCCAAAGTGCAGGTCCTCATCGATGAACGCGCCCAGGCCCGCAAAGACAAAGCCTGGGAACGCGCCGACGAGATCCGGCAAGAGCTTGAGTCCATGGGGGTGTCCGTACGCGATGGCACTGACGGTTCGACCTGGGCGCTGTGAAAGCCTTTTCAAGAATCGCTTCCCGGCGCGTTTGTTGAGCATCCACGACAGACGGAAAGAAGAAGGGTAATGAGCGAGGCTCGCATCCAGTCAAACGCCATCTTGATGAAGCTCTCAATGGGCACAGAAGAGGGTTTACTCAAAGACTTTTGTGGCTCGGTCATCGAGGTTCAAGACCTCTCCTCCCCACTGCCCAGCGTCTCCGAGAAGATCGTCTATCTATGCGGCGATATCTCCAAGGCTGATAACCTCGAAGCCGAGCTCAAGGCGGCGGAGCGGGTATTCGTCATCAGAGAGCTCTCGCACGGCTTCGACCAGGGCGAAGGGCATGGAGCTTGGCCGATGATATCCATGGGTCGCGTTCCCGTGCGCGTCCACGGTGTCGGCGTATACTATCGACGCTTTTTCGACCCTAGACTCGACTACTTCCGTCGGATCGCTGCAGAGCACGTATTCCAGTCGCTTACCGAGTCTACCAAGCCAGGCAGCGCACACCGAAGTGGCATTTATTTGACGCCCGTCGAGCGGAAGGGCGAGGAACTCCATTTCCATCTCCTGCGCTGCTCCACCAATCTGTCCGGTCCCACTGAGAACTTTCACTCGAACGACTGGCATATTGTCAACGCCCTCAACCAGGAGGCAGGGCGCATATTCGAAAACCACGCCCCACTCAACCACGTGCTGGCCCAGATCTACCACAACAACGCTGATACCGGCGCACGCAAGCAGACCAAAGCCAAGATCAAGGCACACGCGGACAAGACCAAGGACATGCCAGAAAACGGCATCATGGCGTTCTGCACCTTCTACGACCAGCTCGACAAGCTGCGGCCCCTGAGCAAGGATGTTTTTGATTACGGCTACAACAATACTAGCGGCCTATCAAAGCTGGCCTTTCGTCTGAAACCACCGGTTGCGGAACAACCCGGATGCGTGCTCCCCGAGCAGTTCACGGTGACCCTATACCCCGACTCGGTGTTCTTTATGCCGCTGTCCACCAATCGCCTGTACACGCACGAAATCCGGCCGTCGATGCTTGACGCCGCCATGCTACCCACTCGAATGGGATACGTGGTTCGCTGCTCGACAACCGAGGCCGTTCATAAGGACGGTCGCACCCATTTAAAGAGTGGCCAAACGCTTATCGAGCTGGAACCGCCCACGGTTGAAGGAATGAACGGACTGCGCCAGCTCTATGCCGAGGAAAATAAGACCGACACCTTCATTGATTACGGCAAGGAATTTCGATTCAGCATGAACAAAGGTGATTACACTGCGCCCGAATACAAGATGGCGGACGAGTTCCGCTGCTACACCATGCCGACTGAGGTCAATCTCTTTGAGGAGCTACAGACGTCGGTCCGCTTTGAGCAGGTGAGCAAGGGCCGGCAAGGCACTGTGCTGGTCGAGCCCGACGAGGCACGCGGCGTCCCCATCGTGCGCACGACAACCAAGTACAATGCCCCAGCACATTGCTTTCGGGATATACACGCCTATTTGGCACAGCAGATTCAAGAGTGCGCATCGCTCCCGCTCAGCTTCAATAACGCGCTCATCGAGGTCTACACCAACGCCTACAACAAGATGGGCTTTCATTCCGACCAGGCACTCGACCTTGCTCATGGGTCGTTCATCGCCCTTTTCTCCTGCTACCAATATCCCGAACTAACAACCCCACTACGGACGCTGGTCGTCGAGTGCAAAGAGTCTGGCCAAGACTCGTTCGAGATCCCCCTCACGCACAACAGCGTCGTCGTGTTTTCCCTCGCCAGCAACCGGCGCTTCAAACACAAGATCGTGTTGGACACCTCCGCCAAGCCTCCTGAGAACCAGTGGCTGGGTATCACCTTTCGAACCTCCGGCACATTTATGCGATTTCGCGATGAGGGGGCATACTTCGAAGACGGCACGCCCCTCACGTTGGCCGATCACGATCTCGAGCGCGAGTTCTACAAGCTGAGGGGTCGCGAGAACCGTGAAACAGACTTCGCCTATCCTAGGACGACGTACACCATTAGCAAAAGCGATTTGCTGCCGCCTGTGTCCGTTTGAGGCCCCCCAACGTTTGATGTCACCAGGGCCCACACGGCGCCGCCCTTACGCTGGCGCGATGTTGATATTGTGGTGGAATAAATTGCCAGGATCGTACTTGGCCTTGAGCTGGGCCAGTTTGTCGTAGTTTTCGCCGTAGATAAAACGGGCGTACTCGGAATTGCACTGATCAAACGCGGTCCCGTTGGCGTAGCCATAGCGCAGATTCTGTCGCATCGCCGCATACGTCTCGCGCGTCCACGCGATCACCGCCTCCCCATCATCGGGTGCGCCGTTCTGCCATAGTGACCAAAACATAAACAGCCACTCGATGTCTTGTGGCCCAGCGGGATTGGCCGTCTGCGTCACATCGCGGCGAGCGAGTGCCCCACCGTAGGGAATGAGGAGCACACTGGTCAAGTTGTTGGGCACCGCGGCAAATTGTTTGACCAAGGTGCGAAACACATCCATGGTCTTGGCTTTTTCAGAAAATCCGCCCGACGTGTACCACGGCATCCGCGGCGGCAAATTGACAAATTCCTTTTGCAGTGCCAGGTGCGTCACCCATTGCCACGGGAGAATCTCTCTGCCGCCGTGCTCACTGATGAGCGACTCGAGCAGCGATTCCCAAGGTTCGGCGCGTGCGGCATCGCCCCCGGCATAGTGCACGTGCGACAGACGTAGCCCCGCCTGTTCATCCACGAATATGAGCTCTGGCACCCACATCAAGTCGTCGGGGAAATCGCTGCGGCGACCGGCATCGACGAGAGCCTGAAATACTGCCTCCGCCTTTTCGAGCGGCCACCACATAAATCCCTGCCGCACTTCGGGTTTTTGCTCGCGATCGACGGGCAAGAGTCGCGTGCTCAACTCGACGACAATACCGAAGTTGGGCCCGGCACCGCGCAGGGCGAAGAAAAGATCGGGGTGCTCCTCGCGACTGGCTGTGACCACCGAGCCATCGGCGAGAACCACTTTGGCGGCGACGATATTATCGGTCCCCGTACCGAACTCTCGCTGCCGCCAGCCATGTCCCACGCCCAAATGAGCGCCGAAATAGCCAATCGAGGGATCCATCCCGCCCTGGATGCAATGTCCCGGATGATGCTTCCATAAATAATCATCAATGGCGCCAAACTTGAGCCCGCCTTCGCCCGTCAGGGTGCCCGCGGCTTCGTCGACAGAAATGCGCGTCATGTGCCGCAAATCCACCACCATGCCGCCTTTCACTGACGACAGCCCCGCCAGGTTATGACGGCCAGCTCGCGGGGTGATTTCTATGCCGCTGTCGCGGGCAAAGTTGACGGCCAATACGACGTCTTCGATGTTGTTAGCCAAGACGATGTATTCCGGCGTCACCCGATCATAGTAGCTATTCCATAACTGGTTCATCTCCGGGAAGTCCGCATCCGATGAACGAAGGAGTCGCGCCCCCGGACTGAGAGCGCTGATAAATGCCTCTACATCTACATCTCGCATCACGATTGCCTTGTCTACCGTCAGTGTTTCGAATCTCCGATGTAGTAGACACTAGACGATTCCCCCCAAATTCCCAAGGACTTTATCGGCGGTGCCATCAATTAACACCATATAATTGTGCTGCAAAACACAATGTTCGCGCTGCGAACGAACATCAGAGGAATTCATTTTATCTATCGCATACGTAAGCCAGCCCCCGTCTTCTACCTAACGGGAACCACCGCGCGCCACCCGAAAGCCCAGGTATGGCCTTCTGTACACGGGCTCGATCCAATCTCGACGCGCCGAACGTAAAATCCAAGCCCCATTGACAAACGATCCACCGCGGATGACGCGGGCAGTATTCGTCTTCCGAAACCCATTCGTGTAATAGGTATCCCAGCACCATTCATACGCATTCCCATGCATATCGTATAGGCCCCACACATTCGCCGGCTTCTTGCCCGCTGGCTGCAGCTTGTCCTCCGAGTTCTCCTCATACCACGCATATTTTTCCAGCTCCAACTCGTCATCGCCAAACCAATATGCCCCTTTCTTGCCCGTTCGACAGGCATATTCCCATTCTACTTCACTCGGCAGTCGGTAGCCTTCCATCGAATGCCACGCGACCTCCTTCCCGTCGATTCGATAGCAGGGCTTACGGCCCTCAGATTCCGACAGCGCATTGCAATACTTCACCGCATCGTGCCAGCTCACTCCCACCACTGGCTGCTCCGGTTGGTTATAGTCGCGATCTCGCCAATACCTCGGCTCCGATAACCCATACCTCTCCATCATCGCCCCGTAGGCGCGGTTCGTCACTTCCATCTCCCCCAGCCAAAACCCTGCTACAGTCTCCTCGCGCCGCGGCTTCTCATCTTCATCCGCCATTTCATCCTTCACTTTGCTCCCCATCCAAAACTTGCCGCCGGGCAACCATAACAATCGCATCCCCGCAGCCTCCACTTCGTGCACATGCCCTCGCTGCGGTTCTGCCAATTCTACCGTTCGCGCCTCTGCTCCCACCGACCACGCTCGCCCCAACATCTCCACCACACGATCTCTCAGCATCGTATGGCTAATTCTAGGCAACGTTCGCAGAAATGGCGGCACTTGCCCTTCATCTTCGCTCACGGTCGCCAACACCATAGGCATCCGCCGCCGCATCAATTCCACCAGCTTGCGTCTGCTCTGCAACTCTTGCCAAGCACCACGCCCCGCTCTTCCCCCCCATAGTACGATCACTTCATACGCCGCCCAATACCGCTCTCTTTCTTGCAATAGCCGTCGCGTCTCCACCGACCATTCACCTCTCCGCATCTCTTGCGCCCATTCCCCCGCCTGTACTCCCCCCTCTTTGCCGATCACCAGCAACACATCCTTCCGGCTGCGCCATACCTCGACCTCTTTGCCACCGTCCTCCGCCACCGCGTCAATGCGCGGCGCCCTGGCCTCGATTTCCTCCGCCACTCGCCGCACCTCTTCTGTGCCAGGCGCCTCGTCTAGCGCCAACTCACTCGCCAACGCGATCAGTGCCTCCTCGGGGTACGCTTGAGCAATCTGCAGCGCCAACGCCCGTTCCAACGCCGAACGCCCGCGATCGGCCGCCAGCTGCCGCAACGGACCGAGGTCTCTATAACTGGCTTCCCGCAAGCACGCTTCTACATGCGCTCGCTCTTTCGTCCAATCCAGGGGACTGTGCTCCGATAGCACCCGCTGCAGAAGCGGGGCCAACGTTCTATGCTCTCTCAGGCCCACATATTGTAGCACGACCTCTCGCCATCGCTTGCTGGCGAATTTCCGCGATATCTCATCCACTTCGCCCTGATGCGCCGCATGTGCGGCTGCCAAATGCTCCTGCAGGCTCAAATGCATGAACCCATACTCCTCCTTGCCATACTCCACCAATACCCCACTTGTATTGCAAAACCATTCCAGCACCGTCGCCAGTGTCGCTGGCCCTCTCTCACTGGTAGAGCGTCTCTGATTCGATAACTCGCGCAATGGACCCGCCCATATCTCCCGCACCTCCGCCAAGGACATTTCGTACTCGCGATTATCCCGCTGCATCGCCCACGCTATCGGCTCCAGCAGCGCCAAGGCCTGCTCTTTGTCTAGCAATCGCTCCCGTTGCCCCTCCTCAAGCCGCGACTCCAACATAATATCGAGACACCGGCTGAAGAAGTCCACTCGCCTCTCCGGTATTTTGCCCCCTCGCTCGACCATCAGACATAAGAGCGTCAACAACATTGGCGTGCTTATCATCTCTTTGATTCTCGCACTCTTTTTCTGTGCCAACTTGTTGTACAGCAATAATCCCTGCTCTCGCCCCTTAGCTTGGCCGAGTTCTTCGCTCTCTCGCCGCATGCGGGCCCGCGCGCGGCCGGCTGCTTCATACCAGCGCCGAATCAGCTGTTCGATTTGCCCATCCCGCATCTTCTGCACGTTCAAATGTGCAAAATAGTCCTCGTCCAGATTCACTTCGCCGCCGTCTTCGATCCCCGAGAATCTCGACGATACCACCAGTCGGATATTGCGCTCGTCTGCCAGCTTCGCCAGCTTCTCCAGACAGCAGCACACGTACTTGCGCGCGTCCCGATCACCCACTTCATCCAAGCCGTCAAAGAGCAGCAGCAGACCACCTCGCTGCCACAGCCAACGGCCAAAGCCGCTGTTCGCCGCCTCGGCTAGTTCCTTGTCCAAGAGGTCGCCGAAGTCTCGCCGCGCGATATCGAGCCGTTGTCCCGCCACATGGCGCAGACGCAAATATAGCGGTACCGTATCCGCCGGTAATCCCAGCCGATGGCCGCTAAAGCCGTCATCATCGAGCATGGTCCACATCAGCTTTTTCAGCGCAGTGGTTTTCCCAGTACCGGGTTCTCCACGGATGAACACATGCCGCCTGCCACCGGCCATGGTCAACGCTTGTTCCACTTCGATGGTCTCTTGTCCTTGCACGGCCAGGTGCGCGCGCATATCGCGCTCGAACGCCCGCGCTCTTGGCGCCAGCTTCAACGCCACGTACACT
>JAAUYH010048082.1_pt1 | contig 19786 bp, 17 predicted proteins | sample 7278061 | NCBI WGS metagenome assembly JAAUYH01 (sample SAMN14350203, study PRJNA611818) | marine sediment metagenome | isolation source: surface marine sediment (0.6m) | place: French Polynesia: Moorea | collected 2018-08 | reverse complement strand
TAGCTTTGCGTAAAACTGTGAAGGAATTTTTAGGACTTATTGTTTTTGCCAAGCATCGGAGAAATGGGAGTTTACACATCAACTCACCCTCGTAAATTGGCGAAGGTATTGCCTTAACAGAAGCTTTTCTAATGATATCAACTACTGTGTTATGAGCCAGACTTGTTGTTCGGCTTACTCCTCTCAAACTACTCCCTTCTGTTCGTGGCGCTAGCCGCGCGTCTTCCAATGAGCCTGTAACACCATTTGAATTTTTTCTGGTTCCACTTGTCGGCGGTAATAAAGAGTATCAAAAGTATCTGTAAAACTTTGTTTGCAGACTGGGCAATAATACCGTTGACTTCCCTTACTAGTTTTTCCATGCTTATGTGTCTTTTGATGACCACACAGAGGGCATTCCATAGATAATAATAGTTATTTTCTGTACACTATTATATCACTTCCACACTTGTTTGATGCACAACCAAAAACATTATATTACTCCAAATTCGTGGATATACTTAAATATTTTATTCGATTATCACTTTGTTGTTTAAGGTATATAAAAACACCTATTTTTGGATGATTTTTCCGCATTTATGCAACGCTATTTTTAGATAAAATCTCTTTAATGCTTCGCTTTACAAGCTTTTATCTGTACTGATGTGTTACACAGAAAAATTCAGTATAATACCCAAAAATAGGGTAAAAAAGAAGTTTTTCGTATACTCAAACAGGAGTTTGTTGTAATGCATGATATATTAGAGTCCAGAAAAATATTATACGTAAAATTTGCGTATAATAAATAGTTGGGCAAAAAATTTTTGGTCACGAGACCGAGAGAAACAAAAAGAACAAAAAACAAATAGAAAGGAAAACCATGTCAGTAAGAATTAAAGAACTGATCATCAAATATGAAGATGACGGTGCTGAGTCACCTCTCACCGCAGAGGAGCACAAACAGAAGTATCGTCCCTTAAATCTGGTGGTGCACCACCATTGCTCACCACCTCCACCAGAGGGATATGTAAGCCCAGATGACAAAGTCGCTGGTGACGAGCCGAAAACAATTAGCATCGACCTAAACGAGCTTAACAAAGAGCAAGGCTAACCAATTTGGGTTCTGCTCCCCCAAAGGAGCAGGACCCACTTTATGAAACAAAACATGAGCACTACACCACTTGAACGCCTCCACACTCATCCTAGATTTGGAAGTGCAGCGAACATATTGAAGGAGGCTACTTTATACTATCGACACAGTTTCAATTGGATTCGCGAGAATCTCAAGGATGCTACTGATGCAGACAGAATCATTGACCTCGTTCGTAGGCTTTCCGACTTAGATGCGACTTTTTTGTTCCGCTCTAGTCCTATTCGCTACTACATTGACAAGGTCATCAATGGCATCTTCGAAGTTGATACAGATTATCCAGTTTCACAGCGGCGTGACAATTGGAAGAATTTAGACGACGCAATTCGTTTTGTGTTGAACGAGGACGGCACGCTAAATCGACAAGGCTTCAGTAATCATAGCCTCATGAATCAGGTTAATCTACTACGAAACAAATTGCGACCCCACTTACAGCGTATTGCAGATTTATGAGGTACAGTAACAACAGTTGGTAAACCAGTTTTTTAAATGCTTGGGATTGACTAAATCGAGGGCAGTTCTAATCAGAACATCAACCATCCTCGAATTGGTTGGAGAGAATTGACGCAAAAAAGCTTTGAGTTGTGACCACCAATGTTCTATTGGATTAAAGTCAGGAGAATAAGGGGACTGATAAAAAACACTTGCACCAACAGATTGAATCAAGGGTTCGATTTCTACAACTTTATGGGCTGGAAGATTATCCATTACAACAACAGCACCTTTCCATAGTTGGGGAAGTAGACACTTTTCTACAAAAACTTTAAATGCATTTCCGTTCATCGAACCGTTTAAAGTCATAACAGCCAAAACTTGTTTTATGCTTATTGCCCCAATTACTGTAACCTTGGAAGACGCGCGGCTAGCGCCACGAATGAACCTCTATAAAATGGTTTAAAATCGTACACTCTTGTACCAGTGGGGCTTCTGGCATTGGTTCGTGTTGAGTTGGAAATAAAGTTTCAATTGTTTCGAGTGCTAGATAAGGGCGCAACTATGCAACCAGTACATTTTATTCTCTATTTAATTTCCCCTGCTTTCTTCAGTAGCTGTTTGTGCTTCTCTTCTTGAAACTTCCAGTAGCTCTTCAGGTAATCACCAAAAATAATATTACCTTTGAGACTTTTATCATTCATATACTTTTGCCATTCTGAAGATTCATATACTTTCTTGAACAAGTTTCGGTAATAAATTTCAGCTTCTTTACTCATCCCCGGAGGACCAACTATACTCCGCTGCATGTCATAATCAAAATCTTGACCCTTTTCCTGAAAATTTGGCGTATCAGGAAATCTAGCTAAGCGCTCTGCAGTAAAAACAGCAAGTGGGGTGAAAATACCTTTTTCGTAAAAACTCAAAGCTTCAGAGGGGTTATTCACCGTCGAGTTCACTTGTTTGTTCGCTAACTGCTTTGCAACAGCACCACCACCTTTAAAAGGTAAATAGCTAATATTCAAATCATAACTACTGTTTAAAAAATTAGTAATGATTTGATCCTCTTGTCCTTTACCAGTACCAGCCATTTGCCATTTTTCACCAGTGGTTTTTGCTGCTTTTACAAACTCTTCTAAATTATTGATTCCACTATCTTTATGAACCCACAAAACAAAAGAATCTTCCGCCATGCGAGCAATAGGAGTAAAACTATAAATATCAATACCTAGTTCTGGTTTACGTAGAGGAGTAGTATAAAAGCTGTTCAAGGTTACTAAGACCGTATGGTTCTTATCTTCTAAATTTTGCAAATATTGTAAAGCTTCAGCACCGGAATTATTGGGTTTATTAATGGGGACAAACTGTTGAGATGATAATTTATTGTCCTCAATAATTTTTTGTATGAACCGAGCCATTTTATCCGCTCCACCACCCTTACCAGCCATGATTATAAATTCGATTTTCTTTTCTGGTTCCCAATTTGAAACCGAGGCTTCATTATCAGTTTGAGTAATTTCTTGAGTTGTAGTGTCACTCTTTACAACACTTTTACGAACATCATTAGTAGATCTACATGCTATGGTAAAAGTCCCTATACCCAACAGTAAAAGCATGAATATTGTCTTGATGTTCATCTAGCAACCTCCCGAGTGCTGTCAAGTGCGTACTTCAGAGTAATAAAGTAAACAACACATTTTATACGCTAATTGTTATTTTCACAACTTATAGCGAGCAAACAGGAGGACAGACAAATTTCCCCAATCACCTCAAGCTTAAAGATTAGGAGTCAACTCGCAAACCCATAATTACTAGGTCATATTCAATACCGTCCATCAATGCAACCCGTGGTAATCTTCCCCAAGTTTGAAAACCAAATTGTGTGAATAAGTTCAAACTCGGGTGGTTATGACCGAAAATAAAGGCAAGGAGACTTTGTAAACCCAAGTTGGGAGCATATTTAACAGCTTTCCCTAATAGTTGCTTTGCTAAACCCTGACGATGATGTTCTGAGGCGATATAAATACTAAGTTCTGCAGTACCATCATAGGCAGAACGCCCATAAAATGACTGAAAGCTTAACCACCCAGCAACTATATCATTAACTTCTATAACCCAAATGGGATGTTTGGTTGGGGAATGTAACTCAAACCAACCACGACGACTGTTGACAGAAACTGGCTTTAAATCAGCTGTAGCCATACGACTCGGGATAGAAGCATTGTAAATTTTCACAATTACAGCGAGGTCGTTAGTTGTGGCATAACGGATATTTGCCATTAGCACTCTTATAGGTTTTAAGTTATTTTACTGGACTTTAGACTAGTTCCTACACTGATACAGCTAGCACTATGACAAACAATTTATGATTTTTCTTACTAGGGCATGAGAATTTAATAACCTACAATTCTGAAATTTGGAATGGTGCGTTATGCGATGCTAACAGCACCCTACTTTTGTACCTTATTTAATCCACATTCCTAACCTACTTACATTTTTTAAACTCAAATAATTTTATTCCCTGTTCTTCGTTTTCCTAGGTTTTGAACACTGCTAATTATTCTCTTGTGAAAAATTAGAATCGCTATTTCTATATAATTTTCAAAAAATACTGCTAAATATAAACTCTCTGAATCTTTCCATGTTCACTCTTATCAAGGAAGTGTAAAAATCTTCAAGGTAATTAATATTATTTAGTCGGTAGTATACAAAGAGTCAATACTGTGGTATAGGACTTAATAGGATTTTACGGTAATATCAAGGTGTAATGCAATCGTATCGAAATTTATTGGGATGCATTGGTACCACTACTTCCTTTATTTGTCATCACGAATAATATAGTCATAAATTCTACTCTTGTCTTTGGTAGGTGTTTTACTGCCTTAATTAAAATTTATTGTTGAATAAATTCAATAAACTTAAAGCATCTATTTCTACCAATCACCTTTCACTAGGATAAATATTCTCAGGTAATTTTTTACTTTAGAATTTCTTATTTAAATCTTTTAATTTTATTCTTGGGGAAAATGATATCTATTGTAATTAGTTAAGTTTATACCTTATGAAGTGATATTTAAGTGTTCTTTTACTCTTAGATTAAGACCTTGCTAAGATATTTAATGGAAGCACTTTACAATCTATTTAAATTATAAAGGAATACATAATTATGAATCCTCCAGAAATTCAACTAAGTACTACCAACAACCTCACTCCACAATTAGCAGAATTAATTTCGGATAATCAAAAGTCTGAATTGAAAGATTCAACTATTAGCGATAACAATAATTTAGCTAGAGTTAGAGATATTTTATTTGGTAAACAATTACAGGATGTGGAGCAAAGATTTGCTCGCATGGAAGAAAAAATAGAACGAGAATGTCTGAGATTGCGTTCGGAATCCCATAAACGTCTCGACGCCCTAGAAGCATATATAAAACAAGAAATTGACTCGATCGCCCAAAGATTAAAAACAGAACAAAGTGAACGAGAAACAGCAGTAAATGGATTAAACGAAGAATATAAAAATATTACTAATTCTTTAGAAAATAAACTGACACAATTTGATGAAGAGACCGCCAGTAATCAGAGAGAATTGCGCGAACAAATTCTTCAACAATCTAAGACTCTCCAAGATGATATTCGGGAAAAATATGAAGAAATTTTAAATTTGTTACAAAGAGAAAACCAGGAATTGCGCAATCAAAAAACTGACCGCAATACTTTAGCAGCTTTATTTGCAGAACTTGCGATTCAATTAAATTCACAAAAATAAGTATTTAAGTTAAATAATGCTTGTTTCTTAAATTTTGTTTCTTAAATGCTTATCCTCTTTATATGCTTGCGCTGTTTGCATGCATAATTACTATTGCATAAATATTTCAACGCTGCAATATTATCGTAATATTTTTGAGACACACAGTATACAAGGTGATTAGAAAAGCTTGGCAAATCGGGGGGTTAAGTAGTGAGTGACTATTCGATGAATGAGTTGGGGAAAAAATCTCCAAATAATCATCACGATTTAGATAGTAACGAACTTAACGAACTTCGGCTTTTGCTTTTGGGGATCGAACAATCCAAACTGAATAATTTGTACAAAAGACTCGAAAACCCCGAAATTCAACCAGAAGATGTGAGCAAGTTGCTTCCGGAAGCAGTAGTATTGCGATCTAAGCAGGATCGACAACTGGGAGAAGCAATGATACGCACGGTTGAAGATGCGATCCAAGGTTCGGTAAAGCAAGATATTAACACCCTTTCCGAAGTTATTTTCCCAATTGTTGCTCCAGCTACCCGCAAGGCGATTGCAACTGCTTTAGATGAGATGATTCAATCTTTAAATCAAACCTTGGAGCATAGTTTATCGCCGGAAAGTTTCAAGTGGAGATGGGAAGCAAAACGTACTGGTAAGTCATTTGCAGAAATTGTTTTGCTGCGGACTTTAATTTTTCGGGTAGAACAAGTATTCTTAATCCATAAAAAAACGGGTTTACTATTGCAACATGTAGTAGCTCCACAGGTAGCAACCCAGGACCCAGAACTTGTTTCGGCGATGCTAACAGCAATAGAAGACTTTGTTGAGGATTCCTTTAATGTTGCTCGGGGAAATGGTTTACAATCCCTAAAATTAGGAGAACTCAATATCTGGATTGAAGAAGGTCCATTGGGTTTAGTTGCAGGAGTAATGCGGGGGAACGCACCACAGGAATTGCGTTCAGTATTTCAGGAAGCTTTAGAAAAAGTCCATCTCAAGTTCACAGATGAGTTAAATGATTTTGATGGTGAAACCGATACTTTTATTACAAGTAAACCTTATTTAGAAGCTTGTCTGAGGTCTCACTACAAATCTGAAAGCAAAAAAAAATATACTTATGCTTGGATATTTTTAGGGATAATAGCAGCAATCTTGGGAACTTTCAGCTTTTTTGCAATTAGAGATCTAGTTCGTCGAAACTCTTTAATTACAGAACTAAATGAGCAACCAGGTATTGTAGTTATCAAAAGTGAACAGCAAGGTGGTAAATTTATAGTTTCAGGAATGCGCGATCCATTAGCAGTTGAACCTAAAACTTTACTCCAAAAAGTAAATTTTGCTCCCAAGGAAGTTGTTTTCCAATTGAAAGCTTACCAATCTCTTGAAGCTGAATTAATGACCCGAAGAGCAAAAAAAATACTCGAACCACCAGACACAACATCTTTACAAGTCAATGAAAATGGCTTGCTTCAAGCGAAGGGTTCAGCATCACATGAATGGATTTTAAAGTTGAGACAACTATGGAGTTTTATTCCTGGAATAAATAAACTTGACGATGTAAATCTTATTTCTAGCGAACTCAATCAATTAAATTCATCCAAACTAGATATCGAACAAACGAAGATTTTATTTGAAGAAGGAACGACCAATTTATTACCAAATCAGGGTAAGAAACTAGAAAAGCTCAAACTTAATTTCCAAAAACTATTCACTACCGCCCAAAGCTTAAATCGTACAGCACGCGTTCGAATAATTGGACATGCGAATACAAAAGGAGATGAAAAAACAAATATTATTCTTAGTGAAAATAGAGCTAAAAAAATTCTGAGATATCTTGATGATAAAGAAATTCAAATTCGTCAGATTCGCACAATTGGTGTTGGTTCAGCCCGACCTCTAAAAAATCAATCTATAAAAATAAATACACAAGAAGATATGGCAAAAGCAAATATAAGGGTATCCTTTAAAGTTTCGATTACGGATACCAAAGAATAGAGGAGTATGTCAATATGCTCCAGAAAAAAATTTGTATGGTTGGTGCATTTGCAACGGGTAAAACTAGTTTAGTTTCGCGGTTTGTTTATAGTATTTTTTCAGAAAAATATCTCACAACTGTAGGTGTAAAAATAGATAAAAAATTATTGAACATTCAAGGTCGGGATCTTAATTTGATTATCTGGGACCTTTATGGAGAAGATGATTTTCAAAAACTCAGACTTTCTTACCTGCGAGGTTCATCTGGATATCTTGTTGTTGTTGATGGTACCCGCAATCAGACTTTAGAAAAAGCTTTAGATTTGCAGCAAAGAGTAGAAGCAACAATTGGGAAAAAACCATTTATTCTCGTACTCAATAAATCTGACTTGCAAGATGAGTGGGAAATAGATCGAGACGAAGTAACTAGTCTAACTCAAAGGGGATGGACTACGATCGAGACCAGTGCTAAAAATGGTCTGGGAGTTGAAGATATTTTTCAAACATTGGTACAGAAAATGTTGGAGGAATAAATGATAGAAATCCCCACAGATGTTACAGACTACATCATTAATTTTACGGTCGTAAATCGTTCGCTTGCTTACCTTTTAACTAATAAACAAGCTTGCTTATCTGATTGGGGAGGACAATTATCAGTTTATGGAATAACAGATTTACAACGAGGTAAAGATATCGGTCAACAAGTATTTTTTTTGGAAGGATTATTACCTTTGGATGATTTCCCCTTATTCTTACCCTGTGTGAAGACTGAAAAAGGAATTTGTGCAGACGTACATCTTTTCCCTTCCAAACAAGGTGATTGGGTGATATTTTTAGATGCGATGTGGGATGAGACCCATATTAGAAGGATTCAACAGCAGATCAATAGTTCCAAATTGATCGAAGAAAATTTTCGTAGAATATTAAAACATACCTAGAATACAAAGAAAAGAAATTATAAAAAATATGAACCAAATAAAGATGAACTATAAAAACATAAATTATAGTTATCAATTAACTTCTCTATGATTAACATCTGTACAAATATCAGAATGCTCTGATTCTGCAATTGCGGCATAAAAGAACTATGACAAATTCGATTACAGCTGATATCTTCGCCGCCTTAGATATCCTAGTATTAGAGAGACTAGATATCGGCTTATTTAGAGTTACTGGAACTGTACCAAATTGGTTGACCCGCTTCTGCGAACGCAATATAAATACTGGTAAAAAAATATTTATTCCTCAAGAAGAATTTCCCTTTTTAGAAAATTTTTTAATTGATGCTGAAGAGTTTTGGTTAGCTCCTCGCAATCGACCGCTTAAATCTGGCTTTTGGATTCAGCAAGATTTACTGGGAACGGAATGTTATTTAGAAGCATCTGCAATTGCGATATCCCCACAGGGGATGCACGAAGCGATAATCGAGCAGCACAAAATATTATTAGTTGAATTACTTGAAGATACTTACCAAGAGAAACAATCATTCATTCAGAAAGCTAGGGAAAATCAACTTAACTATCAACAGTTTATTAAAGAAAACCAAAAAAAAGAAATACTAATTCATTGCTTAATTCACGATATAGCTGGTCAATTAAGTGGAATTAATTGTTGTTTAGCACTTTTAGAATTAGAAAACTTAACGCCAAAAGGTAGAAAGCGCCTAGAAGCTGGGAGAAAACAATCAATTAAACAGGAAATGCTCCTGAGGGAAATACTTAGTGCTTTTTCTTCAGAAGTTAACTCTCAAGAACAATTCTACACCGATCCGATTAATTCACCTGATGTACTGACAACTACTCGGGAAGTAATTGAACTACTAGCTCCAACTTTTGCACTCAATAAAATCAACATTCAGCTTGCAGCTAATATTGACTTAAATATTAACTGGAAAGTGGTTGGCGATCGCTCTCGTTTAGAAAGAGTTATTTCAAACTTGCTAGAGAACGCTTTCCGCTACAGTTCTCCAGATTCTAATGTAACTGTGAATTTACAAGCAGATGAGCAATATATTGTTGTCACTGTGGAAGATGAAGGATCTGGTGTTCCCTCAGAACTGACTCAAAGTTTATTTAAAAAGTTTTATCAAGGAAAAGATAAATCGGGTAAATCTGGTTTAGGACTGTATTTTTGTCGAATTACAATTGAGCGTTGGGGAGGTAAAATTGGTTATTCTCCCCGCCCACAGGGTGGTTCTTGTTTTTGGTTTCGTTTACCAAAAATATAACGCCACATGTGAGTCGAAAATTTACTATTCATAGCTTTTAGCGCGTCTGCAAAGTTAGCGAAACCTAAAGTAGCGGCTCCGATCCATAGCTAGCGGCTCCAGATCCGTAGCTAGCGCAGCTATAGCTAGCGTGTCTGTGGGGCAAACAGGATTCACTAATGTCCTAATCTTGTTACTAGTGGTCGAGCACTAGTTAAAAATCGGGCGCGTATCGCGTAACAAACGCACCACACCAACAAACACAGTAAAAAATTCTAATCTACCCAAAAACATTCCCAAAATTTGAGTCCAAAGCAATGTCGGTGCAGCATCTGCAGAGGTTACCCCAACGGAAATTCCTACAGTATTAAATTCTAATTCAATTAATTCTGTAATAATTTCTGATGCTAAATCTATCTTAGTTTTATATTTATCTTCTGGTTTTAGAGTTCCTTTGGGCTTGAATACTTTTACAATCAATGGAAAAGTTATATTACAATAAACTCCATAAGCATTCTTCTGAAACTATTTCGTTATCTACTTTCCCTACGCTTCCGGGCATATTGTCTAGCTACATAGTCAGTCTTCTTACCTTTCTTTCTATCTCCTGTTTCATCAATTACCACAGTTATTGCATTTCTGTTTAATACCTTGAGCACTTGAGATAATCTTCTATCTTTTATATCATTTACTGACCAAGGAGATTTTGCTATAAAATGATGCAATGACTGTGCTGAATTTATGCCAACAACTCTAGCTATTTCTGGTAATGATTTTCTCTTTACAGGTGAAATTATTCCCAAATGCAAATATTTGAAGCACTCATAGTTTCTTACTTCTTTAAACAAGTCTCTATATCCAGCACAATATTCATCTATAACTGAGATTGTTGGGTGTGCATCTCTTGGTAAATGTTTTAGGATTTGTAATTCTACATCCATTGCTCTACCTGCCTTGTAGAGTTTTATTTTTTAATTGACTTATTAATAATACCCGGAAAGTGACAGAAGAGGGTTAATAGGGGAAGCAAAGTAAATTCAAGTATACAGTAAGTAGGCATAAAAATGCTTGTATTATGGGATGTTTTTTCGCAATAATTCTCATTGATTTGAAAAACACATCCCTAACCACAATCTTTATAGAGGTATTGCAATAGACCTACATTTATATGATATCTAGTACGCTTAATTATTTACGATATAGTAATTTATGCAAAAAATAACTGAGACCCCTCTCCTCTGCACCTCTGCTCTCTTACAGTCTAAATAATAAGTATTTAATCGGACATGATATGACACCATTTTTGCATACCCCCCAAAATACCCAGAGATATAAAAAGTTGGGGAAGTGAGAAGGATTAAAAATTTTCTCAAACCAAAATTGCATACCCCCTTAAACCCAGAGATATACGAATATTTGAACGTATATTAAGCCATATCTACCATAGATTTCCATTACTTATTAACTGTACTAACAATTTATTTGGAGAAATACAAATGAAATTTTTAAAAGTAACATCCGCAATCGTTTTATTAAGCTGTATTGTATTTAGTCAAAAAGTAAGTGCTCAGACTTTACCCAAGTTAGAATTGGAACCACAAATTGAAAAATTACAACTTAATTCAATACAAAGTCTGGATTCACAAGAGAATAACCAGAAGGTAAAAGCCTATTTGAATAAAGGAATTGAGTATCTTCAAGCAAAAAAATATTCTGAAGCAATTCAGGCTTTCAGCGAAGTAATCAAAATTCAACCAAACAACCAGTATGCTTATCTTGGTAGAGGAATTTCTTACCTTGCTTTAGGAAAATATCAGCAAGCAAAAACAGACTTCGATCAATGTATTGAATTTGATTATTCATTATCTTATGCCTATTTTTTCCGGGGGATTACTAACAGTGCATTGGGTAATAAGGAAAATGCTATTGAGGATCTGAAAACTGCAACTAATCTTTTTGAGCGAGATGGTCAAACACAATGGGCTCAAAAATCGCGTAATTTAATCAATCAGATACGTAATGCTTAACTATAATTTTTAATTTCCGATCCTGAATGTTGTTGTGTCAATTTTACTTGTAACTATCTTGGTAAATTACGTAGCTTATTCTTTTTCAAAATGTCCGGGAAGAACAAAATTATAAACAAATTACAAACCTTTTGTTCTCCCATTCAATAAAGTGTAAATCAATCTTCCATAATTTCTTATTCAACAGAAACTGATCACTTATGAATTTTAAAAGTACTGTATCTAGAATTTTTTTTGCCGTTAGTATTTTGGCTTCAACAAATATATTTCCATTTGCAGTTAATTATTATATATCTTCTAATAAACCTGCCTCTGCTCAAACTGTAGAATCAGACAATGAGAAATTATTTTACATTTATAAAGGACAGCGCATTCCTTTAACTCAACAAAAAGACGCGATTGCTGTTGAATTTAAACCTTTACCGAAAACTCGTACTCGCGGTAGCAGTCCCGATCCTCTTTACCTCCAATTGGAAAAAGATTTACAAACAGGTACTCGTACTCGTGGTGGAGGTAATCCCCAGATACAAGTTAAACCTTTAGGTAAAAATTACGCCCTTGTTACTTTAACTAGTAATCAAAATTTTGATATTAAGAAGAAAATCCAAAATCAAAGTTACGTCAAGACTTCTTTACCAATATTAAGTCGTGCTGACAGTCAAGATACTATTGTTTTACCTAACGAAATCATCGTTAAATTTGAAGCAAACATTTCCGATCGCAATAAAGAATCCATTCTCAAACAAAAAAACTTAGAAGTTATTCGTCCCCTACGTTTTTTCCCTAATATTTATATTGTTAAATCAACAGTTGCTTCCGGTACAGATATATTAAATGTTTCTAGTAAACTTGATGGAGTAAAAGGTATTACTTCTGCTGTACCTAATTTTCTCCAGTCTGTTTCTAGCTTCATTAATATCGAAGAACAAAACTCCGAGGGTTCCAATGATGATTTGAGTACCCAGTCAATTACCAAAACAACTACTAACGTTACAGATTCTGGGAAGACTGAAACAGATTATTTAGGCTTACAGTGGCATTTAAATAGTACTCCCCTCAAAGAATGTTTACCGCAAAAAATTAATGGCTTTAATGCTCTGCAAAACTGTCTGAAACAACAAACTACAGAAAATTCAAGTTCAAGTTCAAGCTCAAAATCAAGTTCAAAATCAAATTTGAAATCAAAATCAAGCTCAAAATCAAATTCATCTCGTACTGACTTGCATGTCACAGAAGCTTGGAAAAATAGTAATGGTGGAAAAGGTGTAGTTGTTGCAGTAATTGATAGTCTGATCCAATGGAATCATCCCGACTTACGAAATAGTTTATATAAAGTAGAGGCTACAGATAAATGTCCTGGAGAAATTTATGGATGGGATTTTTCCCAACCAAGCACCAGTAAGAAGCCTTGTGAAGTTGGTGATTCTGATACCAGTATCAGTCCTTTAGAACTTAATGCTTTAAAAAGGAAATTACATGATACTTTCAAGTTATCTGACCGTGAATTAATTAGACGATATTTAACACCAAAAATACGACAGCAAATAAGATTTCGACCCTCTGAGCAAAAATTAGCACAGTATTTGCGTCGGAAAATTCGTTCTGAAGTCGGTGGTGAATTTCACGGTACTTTGGTTAGTGGAGTTATTGCTGCAAAACCTGAAAGTTCCCAAAACCAAAACTCTCAAGGTCAAGATTCCCAAGGTATATGGGGAGTAGCACCCAACGCCAAAATTTTACCCGTGCGAGTATTTGGATTAAATGGAAGTATTTCTCCATCTTCATATATTGAAGCTGTGGGTTATGCAGCGAATCGTGGTGCTGATGTAATTAATTTGAGTTTAGGTAAAACCCTACCAACAGATGTGGAAGAATTTGCATTATCACAAGTACTACAGCAAAATCCCAAATTAGTCATAGTTGCATCATCCGGTAATTCAAACTATACCCAAGTTGCTTATCCTTCCGGATACAGTGGAATTTTATCAGTTGGTGCGAGTAATTTATTTGGCGATCGCGCCTATTACAGTAATCATGGTAAAGGATTAGATGTAGTTGCACCAGGTGGAGATTTGAGTACATCAGCTGGATGGTTGGGGGGAATACCCACCACTGGAGGAACTTGGATGGATAAATTCTGGAAGGGTTTAGCTTTTCCTAACTCCCGTTGGTCTCCTACAATTGATTTCAAAGGGAAATATTGGTGGATGCAAGGTACTTCTTTCTCTTCTCCAGCAGTTGCGGGGGTTGTAGCTTTAATGAAGGGTGAAGACACCGATGGAAAATTGAACCGCGAGCAATTAGTTAATATCCTTAAATCTACTGCAAGTTACGATAATTTGAAGATTTCCGAACCAGACAAGAAATCATATCGTAATGTGGTTAACAAAGGTTTGATACCTTCTTCGGTCACAGAGAAACAATTTTTCTTTGGTAGTGGACTTGTTAACGCTGATGCAGCAGTTAGGGCTGTGAAGAAATAATTAAGGTTATTAAGAGAAGGGGGTAACAATCACAGTTGGAGACGTTGCATGGAGACGTTGCAATGCAACGTCTCTACAATAATTATGAATTATGAGTTATGACGATTATTGCTTACCAAAACGTTCTAATAACTCTTCACGAGATAATTTTAGCAGCAAAGGGGTAAATTCTTCGGTTGGTAGAGATAGTAATGGTTCTATTACTGTTGATAACTGGTTATCTAAGGAGCCAAAACGACTTTTAAGCAAAGTTTCTACTACTTTTCTTTCTCCACGTCGCTCAGCTTCTTCTAACTTTTGGGTGTAAAGTGGTGATAAGCGCATAATTAATTCCCTATCCTCCTTATCTATATTTTGACTTACTTCTAAAGTTGTTTTTAAGCTGAATAATAACTCTAGCGCTCTGGAACGTAATGGTTCATCAGTAGGAAGTGCTTCCAATTCGTCAATTGCTGTATTTTGAACTCTACCTTTACCTAAAATTCTTAACCAAAGGGTTTCTCTTGTTTTCGGTAATTGATGAATTGCTACTATTGCTGTCCGTAAATATTTGGGTAAAAAATAAATTCCAGTTCCCCATTTACCATTATCGCTGACGGCTGTAAATCCTTCCAATACGGATTGGGAAGCAGTGGGAGACAAAATCCACAACATCGGTAAGCTAATTTCTGTTAATTGTTGCTTGTTCCTTTTTGCATCGCGCTCATATTCACCACGAACCTCTAATAATTTTAGCAAGCAACTACATATTTCCGTTGGTGTTGCAGCATTGCGAAAAGGTTCTAAAATTGCAGGTGTTGCAGTAAATCGTCCTAATAAACCCAATCGGGAAACTTCTGTCGGATTCACAGATTGATTGGGTGAAAACCAAACATCAATTTCTCGAACTTCTCCTGCAACTTCACGAGCTACCTGCACTGTTCCTAATGGTTGTAATAATTCTTCTAGATAATTTTTGGAAAATTGGTCGTAAGGGAATCGCGTCATTTGCTATATCGAAACTTAAATCAATGCAAGCCTGAGAAGAAAATCCTATCATCAAAGAGATGTTGCATTTGAAATAGACGTTGCAATGCAACGTCTCTACATAGAATATATTTTTGTATTTATTTAGAGATAAAGTTATGATTAACGCCACTCACCCAAAAACGCAAAAGCCGCCCAATAATTAGGATTGCGCCATTTTTCCTGTTTCCACATCTTTAACTGTGTTACTCTTAGCGCCTCATTTGCTGATTTACCATTTTGCAACATTTCCTTGTAAAATTCCTGCATAAATACTGCTGTACCCTCATCGCTAACTTTCCACAGCGACACCATTAATCTTTCTGCACCTGCATACATTAATCCTCTTGTCAGACCAACTAAACCCTCACCTCGGATTTCTTTACCTAAGCCGGTTTCGCAAGCACTCAAAACAATTAAATCTGCAGGATAATCGAGGTTAAATAAATCTCCTAACCGCAAATATCCCCGAATATCTTTACCTTGTTGATTTACCAAAGAGAGAACAATACCTGATAACTCTGGGTTTGCATCGTTAACAAAGCCGTGGGTTGCAAAGTGTAAAATACGAAATTGATTGAGTTTGCTGCTAGTAGCCCAGGTATAGTTAGCGTCAAAGTCAAACACTTGTAAGCGATTTGTTTCTGGAACGAGTCCTAAAAGTGTTTCACTCTCCTTACGCGTACCGGGAAGTCGTCCCCAACCTTGGCGATTAAGGGTATCAGCAGAACGTTTGAGGGCTGAGCGTTCTAGTTCTAAGGTTAGAGAATTTTGTTGGTTTAATTGCTTATTTTGGAACTGTTTATTTTGAAGGTGCTTATTTTGGGCTTGATTTGTCACTCTCTTGTCAGTAGCGCTGAATACTGGATCGGCGAGGATCGCTAAAGCTTTAGGTGCTTGCTTCCGGTTTGCGATTTCCTGACGTTGAATTGCGATCGCAGATGCTGAAGGTAAGTTAATAATTTCGTGGTTGACTAACAGTGGTGGGTAATTAGAATATTTCTCTGATATTGGATTAACTGGAGTAACAATAATACTTCTATTCTCACCCGGAGTGTTTTCTTCTTCGTAAGTTTCTTCTTTAACAGAAGAATTCGGATCCGCTAAAGCTGCAAAGGGAATGTATTGCAATGCACCATCAGCGACAACAACTAAGCGTTTTTTCCCTAATCTATCTTTAACCGGTGCAATTACAAGTTTACTTAATTCTTCTGCGGCTAAATCAATCCGTCGAGTTTTGAGGTTTGCACAAGAATTTTCTTTACCAGTCGCAGAAGGTGGTTTAGAACTGTTTTGGCTAATTAAACAAAATAAATTGATGACGCTTTTATCTATCTCTGACTTTTTGGGAAGTTCGTAGCTTTTCAGAGAGTTGGGAGAAACCACCCATAAATAACTCCGTTCTTTACCCAAGGAATACTGTAACAGTAGGGTATCTTTATCGAGTTGTTGTTGAATTTGCGGTAAATTTAGGGATTTGGGATATTTAAGCGCTGCGTATTTGGGATTGCTTTTTTTTATCTTGATTTGCAGCTGCTTGTATTCGTTGAGGTGATTGGTGATTTCTTTTTCTAATCTCTTAGCAGCAGCTTTGGAAATTGGGTCATTACTTTTATTGCGATCGTTAACTATCCCGGAGCGTAATTTATCTTTAGCACTGATTAATTGTTGTAAGCGGTTTTCTTCTGCTAAAAGTTGGGGGTTTGCACCTTTGCGGATATCAGTTCGTGCTTCGGTTAATAGTTCTAGAAGTCCCCTAGCACGAGATTTTTCACTGGCGTTGAGTGCTTGAGCATCGTATCCTTGTGATGGATTTTGCTTGTGCAATTGCATCAATATATCGACGTGGAGTTTATAAATATCCTGCACTGTTGCAAAGTAGGATGTACGCAAATCTTCGCGATCGACTTTAGTACGTAAATCTTCAATAATATCGACTGCGGCTTTACTATTATTGAGTGCACTTTGGAGATTACCTTGCTTGAGTTCTAAGTCAGCAAGATTACGAAGCGTTGTTGCTTCTTGACCTTTATTCTCAACTTCCCTGCTTAGAGATAATGATTGATTATAAAATTTAAGGGCTTGATGCTTGTCTCCTAAATCATAGTGGGCTTTACCAATATTATTGAGGGTTGTTGCTTCTTGACTTTTATCCTCAACTTCACGGCTTAGAAGTAATGCTTGATTGGAAAATTTGAGTGCTTTTTGCTTATCTCCTAAAAGGAAGTGAGCTATACCAATATTATTAAGGGTTGTTGCTTGTCCACTTTTATTCTCAACTTCTCGGTGTAGAGGTAATGCTCGATCGTAAAATTTGAGTGCTTTTTGCTTGTCTCCTAAATCTGAGTAGACAAGACCAATATTGTTAAGTATTATGGCTTCACCACTTTTATTCTGGACTTCTTTCAATAAAGGTAATGCTTGGTTATAAAAATTGAGTGCTTGTTCCTTATCTCCTAAAGAGGAATAGACAGTACCAACATTAATCAGAGTTTCTGCTTCCCCGCTTTTATCTTCAATTTCTCGTCTTATAAGTAATGCTTGGTTATAAAAGTTGAGCGCTTGCTGCATTTTTCCTGATGAGTAGTAGATACTAGCAATATCATTGAGAGTTGCTGCTTCTCCACTTTTATCCTTAATTTCTCGCACTATCGATAAGCCTTGGTTATGTAAATCGAGTGCTTTTTGGTTATTTCCGAAAGAGAAATAGACCGCACCAATATTACTGAGAGTTGCTGCTTCCCCTTCTTTATCATCAACTTCACGTCTTAGAGGTAATGCTTGGTTGTAAAATTTAAGGGCTTTTTGCTTGTCTCCTAAAGAGAAATAGACCGCACCAATATTGTTGAGGGTTATTGCTTCCCCTTCTTTATCCTTTATTTTCTGATTAATAGTTAATGCTCGGTTGTAATAATCGAGTGCTTGCTGCTTGTCTCCTAAATCGTCATAGACACTACCAATCCTATCGAGGTTAAGCGCTTCTCCATTTTTATTCCCAATTTCTTGCGATAAACGTAATACTTGGTTGAAGAATTTAAGAGCTTGCTGCTTGTTTCCTAAATGATCGTAGACACTACCAATCCTATTAAGGGTAAGCGCTTCTCCATTTTTATCCTTAACTTCCCGTCTTAGAGGTAGTGCTTGATTGAAAAATTTTAGTGCTTGCTGCTTATCTCCTAAATCATCATAGACTGCACCAATGGAATTGAGGGTTGTTGCTTGAGCACTCTTATCATTAACCTTCTGCATTATAAGTAATGCTTGGTTATAAAAGTTGAGTGCTTGCTGCATTTTTCCTGATGAGTAGTAAATACTAGCAATGCTGTAGAGAGTTAATGCTTCACCAGGTTCATCTGCAATTTCTCGCTGCAGGAGTAATACTTGGTTGTAATATTTAAGTGCCTGCTGTTTATCTCCTAATGAGCGGTAAGCATGACCAATACTCCCCGTAATAATAATTAGCGTTTTTTTATCTTCACCCAATTTTTGCCACAATTCCAGCGCTCTTTCCCATTTATTAATAGCCTGTTTTAATGATTCAGGGGTTCCCTGCTCAAATAATTTCAATCCTTCAACAGTCAACCTTTGCGCCTTTGCACGGGTTGCATCTTGGTTATTTGTCACCGATTGCTGAGCAATTTCCAACTCATAATTCCCCGCACTAGCAATATTTGATTGTGATAACAAGAACAAGGAAATAAATAAAACAAAGGTACTATTAGTTACTATTCGACTATGCAGGAGCTTATTTTGATATTTTTTATTCGCTTTCATCCGTGTTTATAATGATTAATTAGTTACAAATTAATATATATCTCCTAGTATTTGGGGGTATGCATTTTTAGTCAAAGTTTAATTTGTAACAATAAACTTTTAAGAATAAACCTTACGGCTAAGGGATTTTCAGAAATAATTTGTACCATTATTTATGACGTGTAGGGGCACACCGCCGTGCATCCTTATAAGTGGTATATTTTTTATTTGAAAGTCCCTAAAATTATGAAGCTTACATCTACCTTTACAAAACTGCATATCCCCCACAATACCCAGAAATATAAATAATCAAATAATCGAAAATCTATAATCTAAATCCTATGAAACGCCGTAATTTTATCCAATTTGCTAGTTCTGCATTAGCCACAGTTGGTATCAGTCAGTTGGATATTATGCAACAGGGGGATAAATACGCAAAAGCCCTAGCAAAAAATACCGGACGCAAATTAGCCCTACTCGTAGGAATTAATCAATACAACAATGGATTAAGTCCACTTGAGGGTTGTGTCAATGATGTAAGATTACAAAAACAATTATTAACTTACCGCTTCGGTTTTAACCCCAAAGATATACTTACCCTCACTGACACACAAGCTACACGTCAAGGTATACTGACTGCATTTGAAGAACATCTAATTAAACAAGCGAAACCTGGAGATGTAGTAGTATTTCACTTTTCCGGACATGGTTCGCAAGTTGCAGATCCAGATAAAGATACTCCCGATGGACTTAACGGTACTTTAGTTCCTATTGATGCTGGATTCCCTGCAGGATATCCTTCTCAAGGTGGTAAGGTGCAAGACATAATGGGACATACGCTGTTTTTACTCATGTATGCATTGAAAACAGATAATGTCACTGTTGTACTAGATAGTTGTCATTCTGGTGGTGCAAAACGCGGTAACTTTGCAGTCCGTTCCCGTAGTGGTGGGAAACAATTACAAGTTAGTCCCAATGAATTGGAATATCAGCGTCAATGGTTAAAACGCTTGAATCTTTCTC
>JAAUYH010120448.1_pt1 | contig 19787 bp, 9 predicted proteins | sample 7278061 | NCBI WGS metagenome assembly JAAUYH01 (sample SAMN14350203, study PRJNA611818) | marine sediment metagenome | isolation source: surface marine sediment (0.6m) | place: French Polynesia: Moorea | collected 2018-08 | reverse complement strand
ATAATTCAGTCGATCTTGACTGGATACGCTAATTTCCGTTTTGCATATTCATCAAAGAAAAAGGTTAGATGCGCGGGCATAGGCGTCTTCTTCGAAATCTAATCACATCAAAATAAGCGACAGTTCCCGAAATATTTGTCTTTCCTTGATCAGAGTTATTGCTTATTCCCACTTCATATCCAAGACACGGTAGCAAAGATCTGGGTGATTCACTTGGATTGTATTAGTCCTTTCTCATTCCTCGTCCATTTTCTGTCACATAGGGTTGCTCGTCAATATTTCAAAGATATCTGGATATTATTACAATTACGATAGCGACAATCCCTTGACGTTTCTGATGAATATATCAGCAGCTTCCAGTATTGGTCGACGGTAACAAAGTTGGCTGGCCATCGCTATGACTTCCGTGAATAATCTCGGTTAATTTAGTGTGTCTTCCTGCTCTGAGCTCATTTTATTTGCAGGACTTCGAAAATACTTTTCTCATTATAAACTGATCCGATTACAAAATACAAACCGTTGCGACAATTCATCTACAATTAACATTATTGAAAACTCTTAGCTACGTTGGAAGAAGTATGTGGAGTAATATTTGAGCAGAGAGACTTTTCTAACTACACCTTTCTCGGTGATATTACCAAATTTAGAGTACCACCCGTCATCAGCGCTCCGAAAAGGAAGCTGATAGTATACAGAATTTCAAGCATGATTTCCTGCGCAGATCTTTTCAAATGATTTGAAGTTGATCGAGTCCACTGTAGCATTCCGTCAGAGCTCATTGATCCATCTCCCGGGCGGTCACAGCTGCTGCCTCCGAACTCTCTCCCATTGTACCGACGCTTGCACTGGTCATCATATTTTTATTCGCATGAAGCATGAATCACTGTTCTTTAATTTAGTCTATTTTTATGATTTCTTCCAAGCTGCGAAATATTTTCACAAAAAGGTCCTCAATTTCGAGCATTCTTTGCATGCTATTTACGGTTCGTTTATTTAGATCTGAAAATCCATGGCTGCTGTGATCACCTTTGAACACATCTTCATGATCACCACGGAGAGAGTACGCTCCAAGTTACGCGGGCTTTTTCTCTGCCGTGGCTTCACCTCATTCACCATTTCATGCACTATACCTTCGAAATTAAGCAAAAACATACGGGTTGTTCAGAAAACGCCGTTTTTGAATGGGCCATTATTTTTCAGCATTCAAGCGATTTCTTTTACGTGGAATGTGAAAAGGTAGAGAACTCAAAGAAGCTTATAATTACTCTAAAATATATATTCGAATTGTAGCCTTTGTTCTCGCACAACGAAGCTTAATTGGAATTTCATGTTTACATGAATTTTTTGCAATGTGTCTTGAGTTACTGAAGCAACAGCTTGTTTTATTTTGTCCTTAAACTCATTAATGTTCTGAGGAGGTTCCTGGTATACTTTTTCATTCATATCACCCCACCAAAAGAAGTCACACGGTGTTAAGTCTGGAGAGCGTGCCGGCCAAGGAATTGGTCCATCTATGCCCATCCATCTATTGGAGAGTTTTCAATCCAAATTCTCTCGTACTTCAAGGTAGTAGTGCGTAGTACCACGATCTTGCTGGAATATCATGTTTTCTGCGTTGTTTCGGAGCTTGGAAAATGCAAAACTCTTGTTTGGTAGTCATCGCGCCATTGTCATATTATGGAGCGAAGTGGGGCCTCCTTCCGCATGAATCTTTGAACAGCCTTTGAACATCTGTTTCGCGATAACTTTGAGAAAGCCAAAGAACACACTGTGCTCTTTCCGAATTGGTAAAACCACTTTGTTGCTTTCTTCTTTTCTTGCCCGCACAGCATAGATAAAAGCTTTTTTACCACTTTTTCTTTTTTATATTTTTTTAATGCCTTCTAATCTACACGCATACTAAATTTCATGTACTTTGAAAAGAAATGAAATAGTTACAGATGTTGCTGTACCTACAAATTCTAAGATAGAATTTCAAAATATTGAAGCTTTCGTGAATTCGTCATAAAAATAAAATTGATCGACGGTGCCTGATATTTTCTAGTTCGTCACACACATTTTATCATGTTTGCTATTGATTAGAACACAAAAAAATTGCCGTTGTACCTTGTACCTTGAACAGAAAATAATAGCACATTCAAAAACAGTGGTATTTTTGGACACTCTGTAAATCCACCAATGCTTGGTTGATTAGATGGAGGTGAATCCATTTGTAAAACAAAGTCTTAGGTTCGCATTTTCTTCCTGAATTCCTTCGCTTCATGAGCTTTGCTCATCACCTATACTTTCAAAAATTGCGGTGACTTATCTTATAGCGGCAGAAACTGCTGGATTGTACAACCACAAGCCTTGCTTTCTCATCGTGAGACGCATAGTTCTCGGATGTTTTGTGGCATTCTGGACATTATGTTAAACGTGCGAAGTGTGCGGCTATTCTCGAATCAAGTATTTCTCTTCGACTAGTCTTCTAATTCAGGGAAGCATATCATTTGATCTTCTCGTTTATTCAGAAATTTTCTCGGTTCTTAATTATTGAGGCTATGTTTCTCGTTTGTTCTTCGAACTCTAGAAGAGGAATTCGATATTCTCTTGTTCTTTTTTCCGTACACTTAGGGATGCTCTTTGATGGCTTTTAGACCATCTGCTCCTATTACTATTTTCATCACTCAACCTCGGAAAGCCTTGCTGCTGATGAGCATAAGAAATACGGAAACATACTGCAATTTTATATGATGCGCTCAATAGGCTCAAGTGTCTGTTAAAATTGGACTAACGCTAATTGCATCTATATTCAAGAGATGTAACGGTTTGCTCACATAATACTGCTATCTTTTCACCTTTGTAGTATAAATATTATGAATTCACCCGCTTTGGCCAGGCCAGGAGTCCACGGGACCAAGTGAAGGAAACGTGTTACATTCAATGCTGGCAGACATGCTATTCCACCTTTCCACGATGTTTCCCGGTTTTAGCTCAAATTTAGCAGTTCGAACTCAATTAGTGTTCTCTTTGCTGTCTATTTTTGATACTCGTGTATTTTCATTTGTAAAATACTTATTTGGGTACTTCTTGGTACTGTACTTCAAGCCACAGTATATGATTCTTCGGATTAGCGTTGAGCCCAACAAGCAGTTAGACTCATAAATTGAAGCGGAGTTCGGTACTGATCGCATTCACGATTCGAGAAGGATGTTGATCTGCATCAGTTGACTTTTATCTATCCCATTTGGATTGATCCACTCGCTTCAATCTACCTTTGGCGAGTGTAAAGTGATACTATGATTCTTTTATAGTATTTGGTCGTGGTTTTCAAGCCAAATATCCCTGCCCGGAGTTGCCACATCTGAGCTACAGTACCTGCAAACCCATTTCGGTTTTTTTCATAACTACTTTGCGACTGGCCTTTGCTAAAACTCTGGTTTATATTTTCGATCTAATATAAACATAAGCTGCTGATTCTGTTCAGTTTAATGCCGCTTGAGCAGCAAAAAAGCGATAAGCTGCCGAAAAAATTTCCTTGTTCCCGCTATTTGTCGATCTAATCCGAAACGCCTATTTATCTCGAGGCTCTAGTATTGAATTTGCAGCAATGAATCACTATTTCATGTTTGAGCTCCCTGCTTTAATTTGTTGAACTGAGTTTGAGCTTTTGAAATGTGTAAATTTGATTCTTGTGTCCCAGAGCCACAATCGCTAGCCACGATAATTGAACTTTGTTCTATGCGTTCCTTGTCCAATACGTAGTCGATTTCTTGTTCAGCACAGAGTGATGCAGGTCTGCAAATATTTCAGCAAAACTGCAACACCCGTGATCTTTCATATTCTCTATAAACCGAAAATATTTCCCTGCTTTCATCAAATATTTTTGGATTGTAGTCGTGCAGTATAGTACTCCTGCTATTATTTTTTGTTTGTTTAAGATATTTTCTCTGTCCCTTTGTTAAAATGATTGATTAGGTATCTCAGTACTTAAAAGAAATGATCTAGATTGCATTGAATTTCTTCATATGCGGCAAGAATATCCCAAAAATCGTGTAAGTTTCAGGTTCAAAGGCCACGACATAGATTTCGAAAATTATGTTCTTTGCTTGTTCTTTGACAATTAGGCAGGAAGAATGTGCTTCAAGAAATATTGGAATCGAAAAATAGATAATATACATTGCAAGAGAATTGATTCTGTTTCTGTCTATAATAAAATTGAATACAAATAATTTAATTGATTTAAATCCAAATACATTTCCATTATCTTTGGTTCACGGCACAGGAGCCAGTGCGAGTCAATTATGTTCGGCACTGCGATACATCATGAATTAGCGTAAATATAGGCTCAGCAGTGTTCAATAGTGAGTAATCAATTTGATTAGCTCAAGAGGTCGAAAATTCATCCTGCGTTATCTTCTGTTTCGTCCGCTGTATATCTGGAAATAGCACCGTTACTTTCGACTTGACCCTTTGTAAATTTTCTTTGTTACGTGCCTGGATTGAGTGCTACTATGATAGAACTATGTATGTTCGAGGATGAATGAGTGCCGATCTAAAATAAATTAAAATTTTGGGCGGCTTCCAAAAACATTTGTTGATTGATCGAAAAATCAATCACTAAGATCGATCTTTAAATCGCAATTAATTACGCTCTACCCTGTAGTTCGTGGTGGCCTGACAAAACTTCACGACGACTTGAGACAAAACCCCAAACGACGAGGACGACGACGACGATCTAGAACACATACCCATACCCACGTTTCGGTTTATTTCCTTTCGTTGTGAGGTCCTGGTCATTTCGAAGAGCGCTCTATCCAGTTGCGAGCGAGTGCCGTTTCGGGTGGAACAGTGATGAGTCGGGTACTCAAATCAGGAGCAGTGCTGCTACTTGGGCTTTTTTCCATCTCAGTCCTTTGTGGTTGTGCCGTTGGTGACGAGGATAAGGTATGTTGAACACGCCTTCTGTCGGATGCACTGTCTAACCCCCAATTTAGTCCGCTGTTATAAACCCTGCTACTCGTGGTGGTGATGGTTCTGCGACATACGAGGCACCAGAAGCTGAGGCCGCGTTGTTCTATGACGACTTTCAGAATGGTCTGGACAAGTGGACCCACAGTGAGGTGAGCCATTATACGGGACGGTTTCAAGTTGGGCAAGGCGCCGATCCAGCAATTCCCGGGGATGAGGGTCTCATCATCCCGAAAAAGGCGCAGCACTATGCCATCACTGCCCCCGTTCCCGGCTTAGACAACATGGATGGCAAAGATTTTGCGCTCAGCTACGAAGTCAAGCTAGACGATGGCATGACCTGCGGTGGCGCTTACGTCAAAATGCCGACGGAAGGATTTCCAGGTGGCGACAAATTCGAAAGCAACGTCAAGTACAGCGTCATGTTCGGACCTGACAAATGCGGCAGCACCGAAAAAGTTCACTTCATTCTGCAGTCGAAGAATCCGATTTCTGGTGAGCTTGTCGAGCATCACTTGAAAAACCCGCCTGCGTTGGGTACCAGTTACGACAAGCACCACCACTTGTACTCGCTGTACGTGACAAAGGATGGAAAGTTCCAAGTCGAGGTGGACGGAGAAGTTAAACGTGAAGGGAGTCTGATGGATGAGTTTGAACCTCCTATCCAGCCGCCTAAGGAAATCGACGACAAGGACGACGTGAAGCCCGACGATTGGGTCGACGAGGATAAGATCGAAGATCCAAATGCTGTCAAACCCGATGATTGGGACGAGGATGCGCCCGAAGAAATTCCCGACCTCGACGCCAAGATGCCGAATGACTGGCTCGTTGATGAACCGGCGAAGATCAAAGATCCAAAGGCCAAGAAACCGGACGAGTGGAATGAGGAGGAGGACGGCGAGTGGACTCCGAACATGGTACCCAATCCGAAGTGTGCTGAAGTTTCCGGGTGTGGCGAATGGAAGCCGCCGATGAAGCACAATCCAGATTGGAAGGGCAAATGGGCCCCGCCCATGATCGACAACCCTGAATACGTTGGGGAATGGAAGCCGCGCAAGATTGCTAATCCCGATTATTACCAAGTTGAACAAGTGACACTCCTCCCAATGTATGCGATCGGTTTGGAAATTTGGACGATGGACCAAGGGGTCCTGTTTGACGACTTTTACGTCGGCACTGACATTGCTAATGCGAAGGCGTTTGCGAAGGCTGCGTTCGACCCCAAGAAGAAAGCTGGGGATATTAAAGATAAGGAAGAGCAGAAGAAGGCTGAAGAGGAGTCGGCGAAGCAAGCTGCGGAGAAGGACGGAACCGGTCCTCTCGCAGTGGCCAAACGATTCGTCAGGAAAATCGAGGGTTATGTCGACCTTATCGAGTCCAGGCTCAAGATCCTCGAAGAGGTTCTTGACAAGGCAGGGCTTGGAGATGCCGTCGACAAGCTAATGGACTGGGGCGTAACATATCCTATGACAGTAGTTGTCATGACGCCCATCATGCTCGTTGCAGCGTTCCTCGTTGTGCTTGCGGGTGGCAAAAAGAAACCTAGGGCTACGGAGCAAGCCGACGCAGTTGCGAAGAAGACGGACAAGGTCACAGAGGACGATCAAGTGTCGAAAGGTGCGGCGGAACAAGAGGAATCCGAAGAGAGTGAAATCGTGGATAGCGAAACCACAGATGAAACTAAGAAAACGACGCGTAGACGTCGAGGCAAGGTTGAATGAATGCCGAGCAAAGCACTCGAATCATATTCCAACGCAGTCTCTACCTATACATTTCCGTCTTAGTGTTCAAAGAGGTTAATCGTCTGTTTCCCAGCGGGTAGCGTCGCACTGGAGACCACATCGGGAAACCAACACACGCTCACACTCATGCTCACACATGCACATCAAAAACTCACTTAATTGCTCTCCATTTTACTACGCGTCACCATCCGTTCTTTCTCTTCTATTCTCAACCGAATAGACGCCCCCTAGTAAAACCAAAACTCTTACAAACCATGTGTTCTAATTTATCTTCAGGAGCTTGGCCATGTCAACCTCTTAAATAATTACTGCCTGAACTCAATGAGAAAAGGCTCAGATCCTAATATCGATTCACATTGTCATGTTGAAAACCAACATTTTGAGCAAGTAAGCAAAAAACTATGAACATTGCTTATAGAAAACGAGAAGAACATGCACCAAGCCATGTTCCAATGCCAAAAGCGAGTAAGAACACATATCAAATACAAAAGGTTGAGGGCATAAAAGAGCGTGAATATTTCTATTAGAATCTACATGCACGAGGTTAACAGCGCATTCGGAAATCGTTAGACATTGCTAAATTGTAGCAAGCAATTTCCAGCAAAGAGAATGGACAATGCTTGCCTGGCGGCTGATTCCAAGTGTGTCTGCGAAGAAGCAAGGCAGCGAAACATGTTTACATGGCAGCCGGCGCCGACCTACCCAGACTGACGCTCCTACGCTATTGTTGGTTTGAATTGGAAGAACTGTTAATTTGGTCACGCTGTCTTGATTGCAGAGCTGGCTCCAGTGCCGAGTCAATCGACTTGAACGCCAATTCCTTGATTTCTTCAACGCTTTTGTCTTCACTGGAAATTGGCGGATGCACTGTTAAATGAATGCCGTTCCATGGAAACCGAAGAGGAAGCAATGCATCCGCTGGCATCATCTGCCTAGTTCCATCCAAAGTGACAGGCACGACTGGTACACCTGCGTTTTTCGCCGCTCGAAAGGCACCCGCGTGAAAACGTTGCAAACGCCCAGTGGGAGAGCGTGTACCCTCAGGAAACACAACGAGGGAAATACCATGTTTCAGTACCGCAAGCATGTTTCGATAAGCCTCAATCTGACCGCGCTTCGAAGCACGACGAAGCGCTACATTCCCTGCCATAGCCATCGCCCAACCTACAACAGGCATTTTAAAGATTTCGGCTTTCGAGACAAACTTAACCCGACGACGTAAGAACGACATTGCATAAATGTCGATATAACTGCAGTGGTTAGCGACATACACGACGGGGACACCATGGTCGGGGAGATTTTCAGAGTTGTGCACATAATGCTTGATAGCGGCGCAGGTAAGCGACAGCCGCATCCAAGAGACAGCAATAAGGTCATGGAAAAATCGACCTTGGCGATTGAATAAACACACAAACGGATGCGCAATTACCATAGGTACGAACAATACAAACGACCACATGTAGGTCATCAAGAAAAAAGCAACGCCCATTGGCGATATTCTCGACAGTACTGAGCGCAGGCGACGTATTAAAATGGGTGTTTTACGCGCTCGATTCGCTGTTTCTGTACTCGATTCCGTCCCACCTGGAATCGTAGATGCCTGAATTCTCGCACGTCTTGGTTGTTGCGCGCATTGCACATGATGCGCAATCTTGATTTTAGATGACGACCCCACAAATCCGCCACCGCCACCGCCCCCACACCACACCACCGGGCTGGCGAACGCACTACGCATGGGCAGTAAATTTTCTTCGTGCCCAGTGAGCAGTGGACACAGTGAACGGATGAAGCTGTGGTGTATATGCTCCTGTTTACTGGCTGTATGAAGCTCAGGATTCAAAGAATACGCTCGATCTCCATCGCCAACAATACACCGAAATATTACAATTTAGCTTTGTGGTATTTATGAAATTATGTATACTGGAATTTTCCAGTTTCTGATACGTGGTTGCAGCAATGAACTCTCGGTTCGAAGCAACGTGGCGCACGATGCTGCAAATTCACACATCTTCCATTTCGGTGAACGTTTACTGATCGTTTGTTTCTCCAAAGACACACGCAACCCACCCACCTGCCCGAATCAAGTCCAAACTCTCGTAGGGGGTCATCCACGAAGAACAAGTTTTTACCACAGTTTCAAGATGGCGCCCACTAACTGCGAAAAGTTTTGGGGTCCGTTCCGACCACCATTCTGGGGTGAGAGTCAGGTTGAAGTTGGTGGGTCGTACTTTGTGTCGTACTGGACCTTGTTCGGTTCGCGAATGGCTTCAGCGTTCCTATTATTGTTCCTGGGTTGGAAAGGGGTGTCGCTTGGCTATACATTTTTGCATCGGTTAGATCGGTTCGTGGTGGTACTCGCAGGGTCATCGTTTTTCCTACTTGCCATATCTTCGCTGCAATGTGCATTAGGGCGAACTGAGCTGCATAACCCCACGATTGCGCGAATAGCTGCACCACTGCATCACACCACGGCCTCGCTCACGTTGCTGGTATTGTTCGAACTTTACGAAACGCCACACAATTACTTCGTATTCTTTTTTGTTGCGCTGAACATTCTTCCGTTCATTCTAGTCTGTACCGATTTCGCACTCGGTGCGAAGTTACGGTTCAGGTCCACATACGTGTTTATCCCGCAGATCCCTCTCGCTGTGCACACGCTGTTTCTGTTTCTCGCGTGGCGTTTCTTCGTTACGCATCACGTCGGCCGGTTTGTGGTTGCGCATGTGCTTTTAGTGTTTTGTTCAATTGTCGCCATCGTGATATCAAGGTTGCCTCCGATCTACATGCGCATGAAAGCACCTCCTGGCGAAGAAAATGATCCGCTTGACGCTGAAATCGGTGTTGATTGGTAAAGCACTAGTTGAGCTCTTACCCATACAACGCATGCCATTGGAACTCTGCAATATTTACGTAAGGCGATTCATTGTCTATTCTATAGTACAGTACCGGTACTGTACTGTACCAGTATACACTATTCTGATACTCGCAATTCCAAAAGTACAGTATGAGCTGCTGTCCAATTAGTGTGAAGGGCGATCGGGTGGGTGTGGTGCTTTCATTCCACAAAAGGCCATTACAAGAGTCTAGCCAACAAATATACCGTAACAAATCTTGAATTGACATATGAACTATGTTCTTTCCAAATAGAAATGTTTTTGTTCGAGCCTACTTCATTTGTAGACAACACTGTACTGAGTGGAACTGAAACTGAAAAGCCAGGTTGGCCAATTGTGTTGTGCTATGCAATTCTCGAACGCTAATTGACGTGTGAATATGCGTAATGAAGTATGTTGACGTTGAGGTTGTAATTTCATCTGATATTAAAGAATAATCATTGATTCTTAAGCAGACTGAATACTTGGCCCCTCAAACACAAAATTCGCTATCCGTATTTGTCCATCTACCAGTGGCACAAGCCTAGACATGTTCTGGCAGGATGGCACCCAGCATACTGTTAACAGATTCTTTGAACTCTATCTCCTATTAAAACGAAAATCATTTAATTGGTATATTCGACTTAAATCTCGACCACTCATCGATTTACACGTCACCACGAAAACGTTGTGACTAGCCTTGGTATTTTCCGACCTCAATTCTTGGCACCCTACCCAGCTTTGTCATGTTATAGGCGTGATGGACTCTAGACAACGTAATGAGCGCTACCGAAGCAAGCGAAAGAAGAAGGACCAAGAAGGTCCTCGATTCGAGCCTTTCACCACTCAAGATAATCGTATTAGGTCTTTGGACGCTATTGATTCGCGGTACTTCTCAAACAAATACAACAATGTGAAGCGCTCATCCTCGTTTGATTTCCATGAAGAGCGACATCGCCGGTCTGATGTTGATGTACGTTTCGATAACCGAGATAATGTGAAACATCATAATTCTTATCAGAGCTCCGACCGAAATTATGTTCGAGATCCTCGGTACCATTCAAGTCGAGATGAAGACCTTCGTTATCGCGACAAGGACCGCCATTATTCTAGTCATGCTGGGGAGCGTCGACAGTCAAGTCACGAGGATACCGAACGTCGATATTCTAGTCGAGATGATATCGAGCGTCGACATTCTAGACGCGATGATGCCGAATATAGACGTGATAATCGCGATGATGCTGCATGTAGACGCGATAGTCGTGATGATGGCGAGCGTAGACGCGATAATCACGATGGTCACGATGGAGATCATCAATATAAGAGTCGTGACGACAACCGTCGCTACGCTGAATCGTCCGATAAGCGCCATTCGATAATGAAGAGAGGAGAAGATGACATTGAAAGGCGGTACGATTCGAGAGACGAGCGGAACCGTTCTAGCAAGTGGTACTTTTGTGATACTTGCCAACACATAGCATACGGACAAGGTGAACTCAAAGAGCATTTTGAAACGAGTTACCATCGTCTAAATCGTGAACTTGAGGGAATGAAAAAACCATTTCCAATATGGTCCCCTGTTCGTATCGATTCAGAAACCGGCCTGCCACGATGCGAGGTGTGCCCGTTCAAGTATCATCATCAGAGTGCATGGAACTATCATTTAAACTGCAATGCGATCCACTGGCTGAAGTCTGCACGTGCAGACCCCCGACTCGAACCACTCTCGTTTGATGACCTTATCGAATAGCGTAATTCGTACTACATAAGTGCATTATTCTATTTTCTGGGTAGGCTTGTCAGTATCAATGAAACGATTCTGAATGTTCTCTTTCTTCTCACACTCAAGTTCATTATTGCATTTGAATCATGTTGCCCACAATGCTCGTCATATTTCGGACCGACTTTGAGTGTCTCTATAAGAATTGTAGGGATAGCAAGTTAGATTGCGTAAATAGAATCGACCAAAATAGAAACTGCGCACGTAGATGCGTAACGAATAAAACCCAGCAAAAGAGTTTACAAAGAGTTCCTCACTCTATAACATTTTGATATGCCTTTCAAGGTCTTCAACTTCTGTGACTTCGACAATCTTCTTATCGTAGTACTTCTCCAGATCAGTAAGAATTCGCATCGATTTTTCGTCATGTACAAGATTAATGGCGACACCCTTTGTACCAAATCTTCCTGTTCTTCCAATTCGATGTAGGTAGGTTTCCGGGTCTGCTTCAACACCGGTTGGGTCCATGGGCAAATCATAATTGATGACTGCGGTTATCGCCCTCACATCAACACCCCGACTGAGCACATTCGTTGTGACAAGCACTTTCGTAGTTCCATGACGAAATTCGTCAATAACACGGTCTCGTTCTTCGGGTGACATGCTACCGCCATACAGCACACTAACCGCATTACCATCAGCACGCAAGTTCTCCGTCAGTGTTTGTGCTGCATTTCTGGTGCGCACAAAGATAATTGTTTGGCCCAGGGTGAGCGTTTCGTAAATCTCCTGCAACACAGAGTATCTCTCTGCAGCATTCCCCACACGAAAATAGTACTGCGACACCTTATCAAGCGAGAGCGTTTCGCGTTTAACCCATATATGATTCGCATTAGGTGCCATGCGTTTGGCGAGTTCGCGTACACCATCGCTATATGTCGCGGAGAACAGCAATGTTTGAACTGTTGGGGGAAGGTGGCGCTTGATTCGTAATGTTTGATCACCCATACCCTGCGTATTAACCATTTCATCAGCTTCATCCAAAACCACCACCGACGCAGCGCTAATATCGAGAGCGCGTCGTTTCACAAGGTCCATTAATTTTCCAGGCGTTCCAACAACAACATGTGCAGGAGGTGGTTTCTCGGTACGGTTTCGCATTTGTTCACGTGCAATACGACGTTCTTCATCAGTTTCTTTCACGACCAACCGCACAGTAGCAGAAGTGAATTTTCCAATGGCTTCAATAACTCCAACAATTTGTCTCGCCAATTCTCGTGTTGGAACGATGCAGACCGCTTGCGTTTGAGTCTTACTCGAATCAACATGAGAAAGCATTCCGAGTACGAAACAAGCTGTTTTTCCAGACCCATTATGCCCTTGAGCGATTAGATTACTCCGTGTTCCATCTGCTTTCGGCAGAATAAGTGGTAGGGAGGCGGCCTGAATCTTTGATGGCTTCTGAAATTTCATAGCGTACACGCCCTTCAACAATTCTTCAGATAACCCGATTTCTTCGAACGTACTAGCCGATTTATACGGCTCAGTAGGATCTGCACGAGTAATCTCGACATTCGCAGTACTGTCTTCGGGATCAATACCAGAATCCAGCGCGTCTAGTTTCACCTCGTCATCTGCCCAGTCGGGTTCCTCTTCCGGTTTGTCTCCATTTGGTGCTGGCTCTTCCTTGGGTACAGGTGGGGGTGGTTTGTCATCAACGGGTGTTGCAGTGTGAGCCATGGTGAGGCGAATCAGAAATCGAGACAACGTGAAGCGAAACACCACAACTCTACTTCAGTGCTGGCGTCTTACGGGTTTGATGTTACCGGTACAGTTGATCTACGCTCCCTTTTCAAATTTTAGAAAAATTTTAGTTGTCTTTTAATCCGTTAATTCTACTGGCCTGCACTGCGTTGAGTAGCTGTCTTGCGGGCCGTCGTTTCCGCTGACCACTTGAAGTAAGGACATTTTCACCTTCAGTGTGCTGAGTTATAGCTGCGAAGTAGCGAATTGCTTCGTGAAGTAGAGATGATTAGGATCAGCGTTCCCTCCAGTGTTCGAGTCGCCACACTGAATCATCGAAACCACAAACAATCTTCACGAAATCTAGTTCGCACATAATTCAGATAAAGCCAAGCATCTAACGCGTCGCGGTTCCTGCATGCCGACTGTGGCACTTTACTGAAAAGGAGTTAACTAATACTGCACAGTTTCGGCTGGCACCGTACGCACATTTTACGCAGTCAACAGACAGCAACCACCGACGGCCTTAATCTTCTTCTCAGCGGTCTTTGAAAAGAATTTAGCTTTCACGATGATGGGTTGCTGAGGAAGGTGACCCTTGCCGAGAACCTTGAAGAATCCGGCTTGCGTCACGTCGAGAACCGGAGCCACATCCTTCTTCTTCTTGTTCGCTAGTCGAATATCTTCGGGAACGAGGGTCCACAGCTTGTCGAGGTTAATCGTAGGGCAGTAGTATTTCTGCTGTGTCTTGTGGAAGTAACGCATACCGACCTTTCCGAAGTAACCAGGATGGTACTTATCGAAGTTGATGCGATGGTGGTGCTGACCACCGGCATTACCACGACCACCAGGATGCTTGCGATGCTTGCCAATACGCCCATGACCGGCCGAGACGTGACCACGCTTCTTACGGTTTTTATGCAAACGAGTCGGCTGCGCACGGGAACATGGTTAGATGATGTTGAAGCACGCGTCGTGCCTTCGAAAGCAGCGCGTTTGAATCGCAGTTCGGTGGAAACATTGAAGGCTAATTCATCCAACTTACCATTTTGTGTGCAGTTTTAGACGGCTTCTTCGATGTAGTGAAACCGAACTTCCTCGGATGTCTCAGTGATCACGTGCAATGAACAGTAGGATGTCAAGGGTGGTCGCCGACGGCAACTGTTATGCTTACAGAAACGTGTACACGTTTACATAAATTCCGAGTGTAGTTGTATGTGTTACATACATAATACATACAGAATACCCGACCGACAACCCATGTTACATTTTGGGTATATAATCAAAATTTCTTTCGCCTACAGAGGTCGGATCAGTTAAACGACCGACGGCGGCGTCAGACCTCAGCTCACAATGCGAGCTCTTGCCACGAATGCTGCATTGCGAGCGCTTCGCGCTGCAAGTGCATACAGATTTCCTCGACCAGCTGACTCATTGCGTTTTCGTTCGTTTTGTGTGAACACACCGCCAGTTTTGTCTGGCACTAAAACTGAACCCGAAACCCAACCCATCGACAGTGTAGATCCATTACGAAGTACTTCTGTCTCGATTAACAGTGATGAACCATCAACAGGAACCGAAGACTCTGTCCAAGACGTGGTGACCGAAATCCCTCTTGCTGCAAACAATGAGTTATCTCGAGAACATGTAACAGAGCCTTCATCCAAACTCGAAGAAGGTGAAAGTGATGTAGCCGTCGAAAATGAAGAATTCGTGAGTTCTTCTGCAAGTTTCGATGGAAATGCACACAACAGAGTTGACCTGAATCAGTTTAGTACAGCTGATGAATTGTTTACTTATCTAGAGTCGACAGTTAATCAAGCTCAAATGCGTGCTATGCTCACGTTCCGTACTGCGTTAGAACAAGATGGCACACCGTTGATATCCGAAAAATCGATAAATTTGATGTTACCAGTGATGGCTCGGTATGGGTGGTTTCAAACCACGAAAGATACATTGAGACTGGCGGAGGAGAAAGGTATTGCTCTTGCAACTATCATGTACAATTGTGCGTTGTTCGCGATGACAAGAACAGGTGATTTAGAGGCGATGCAGTCGGTTGTCCAGAAAATGACAGAACAGGGGAAGAATTCTCGACCGAACGCCACGTCTTATAATCTCCTAATTGCTTCTCACTTCTATCAAGGAGATGTCGAAGATGCCTTCGCTGTGTTGCAGGACATGAAGGCATCTGCAATTTACCCAACGATTGCGACATATCAAACGTTAGTGAGTGGATGCTTGAGACGACGTGATTACAATCGAGCATACAAGACTTTGCTTGCGATCGAACAGCAGGGCATGAGCGCCAGCGCGATGACTGTTGCACAGGTGCTTTACCATGCCGCGCAAAATGACCAATATACCCACATCCCTATCTTGATGGCCAAATTGCAACGTATTATGCCTTCGTATTCTCGCGATGTCGATCGTATTGCTGCAAAGAGATCCTCATATTCCAAGTCAAATCAAGGTACTCTGAATGAAAGTGTGCGTGGTACACCGAGATTGGAATTATCTTGTCTTACTGCTGTCCTGCATTCCGCTGCTCGTGGCGGTAGATCTGATATTGCTATACAGGCCTGGAACATGATTGAAGAAATGTATCCCGAGCTTGAGATGACGAGCGACCATTGGTACTCTCTTATCGGAGCTCTATCTGGAGCAGGCGAGTTAGAAGAGGCGTTCGATGCTATCGGGCACATGAACGCGGCTGGCATTCAACCTTCAATCCGTGGGCTTTCAAATATTCTCATCCGTCCACTTTCTATGGATGTAGAGAGAATTGATGATGTTTATTACCACCTTGTTGAGCGTATAGAAGGAAAAGATGTGATTCCATCTGCGGCTGACGAAAACGAACAACATGACATTAGCAACATTCCTGAAGAAGTAACGGTAATTGGAGAGGATGCAGAGTTGGAATCGAACTTGAACAATGCTGAAACTACCAATGAAAATGAGACTGTAGATGAACCTGCAGTAGAAGCACAACTCGAAGCTGATACTGCCGCCGACCTCGTTGCCGGTACGGATGGAACATCAGAACTAGGAACAACGGAGCATGTTTCACTGTCAGAAGCCATTGGAATTGGAAGCGACAGTAGCAACAGTGGGACACAAGCTTTACCTTGGAGATCGAAACGTCGAGCTGAGGTTACTATTACAGAGTTGAACTGTGTGATTGGAGCCTGTGCTATGGCTGGGGATCTAGACCGTGCATTCCAAACATACGATGAAGCGTGCGGACGCCTTGGATTTACTCGGAATGCTGATACTCTCAACGGTCTACTTGAAGGATGTGTACAAACTCGTCATATTCGTGGCGGTATGAGAATTTTGGAGGAAGCCCGTGCAGACGGAACAGACATGAATATGGATACACTGCATATGGCTTGTAGACTCTACTGTCGTGTCAGTCGTGGAGGTGATGCTTTGGCATTGTTGCGCGAAGCGGTAGGGACGGACATGCCAGTCGCAGCTCGCACGTGGACCATGTTGGCCCGACATCTTGCCCGTTCGGGCTCATTTGATGAGTCTGCGGAATGCGTTGAGCTAGCAGTGAAGCAAGGTTTCAGGGAAAATGGAATTAAACCCAGCGCATCACGTATGCGAGAGAAGGAGGAAAATCGTTCTAGTGCTGACGAAGACCTGGAAGATGTCGCAATCGGTCAGGAGGATAAGGAAACGGAGCCACAGTTAGATTCAGAATACTCGACAGTGATCAAGGCAGATAGTTAATTAAACAAGCAACTTTCTGTCGATCCAAACAACATTCCTAGCGTACGTGGAAAGCGCACTGTTACTAGCTTTGGTATCCAGGAGATTCCAGGTTACGCGGGGATTGAGTGCGCAGTGACTACATGTCCACAGGCAATCCTGCGCATTGCTGTTTAATCATGATCTGAAAAGAAAAGCTACCACTCCGTCCGTCCGAACGAGATTGTCACGTTTTCGTTCTACGCGATTTGCAAAACAACGTGCTGTAGATGTACCGCTTCGCACATTAACATATGTAGTTAAAGAGCACGTTGTCGTTCAGAAAGAAATTGCTTCAAGATGTAGGGGCTATGCATTTTGTACTGACATGCTCTCAGTGAGCTCCTTTTCTCGACATCTCCTCACCTTCAACGAATTCATAGCTAAAACACGAGGGGGTTCGTAGTAAAAACTTGGAATTTCATAGTTGCACCCCAAGTTTTGTTTTGAATGTGTCTTTCATTACATGGAGTCGGTCGTCCATTGTTGTTCTTGGATTCCTTCAAAATGTCTCAACAGCAGTCGGATGTGAATGCAGCAGTCTAACCGGAAAGACCAAGACAGTACATTCCGAAAGCGTACTGAATAGCAAGTGCTTTAAAGTTTATTTTGTGTATGTGTGTGTAAGTGTCACACTTCATGCTGTGTACTGCATGACTGAAATTTCGGCCAGCAAAAATCTTGGCGGTATTTTGAAGCGCGACGCGTTTGCTTATTGCGATTGGGACGTCGCGAGCATTATCACCTAGAATGGTCTGCACCATATTTCGACTGGAATGGCTTTGTTGGTCCCTCGGTTTCACTGTTCGAGTTGTCAACAATTATAACGTCGTTGTCCTGCTTCATCAGCGGTAAATGGTAGTTCTTGCTAGGCCGCACCGCTTTCATCGCTCTTTTTCTTTCTCTTTCCCGTGCTGTCACTGATCGAGTTTTTCGGCGTGGTACGTATCGACCGAGAGGCTGAGTCTCGGTGGTAGGCGCAATTTCTATCTCCGGTATAGGTATATCTTCTATTCCAGCCTTTTTTGATGTAGCTGGCATTGCTTCGCTACCGAGCGTCACTGCATCCGAATTCAGCTTTCTGCGTTTCGGTGACTTCGGCCGTTCAGTGAAGGGAATCGGAATATTATGAAATTCTGCCTCGGAAAGTGGTGGACTGACAACAGATGAACCGAACCTTACGCGTTTGGTTTCATCATATACACATCGAGATAATGGTGCCACAGCAGGGGAGTCGATATTGTATTTTGATACTCCTCTCCCGATTGGATAAGCTTTGCTGCCAACACTACGAGCTGGAAGTTCCACCCGCCAGGGCAAGTAAGGATTGCTCTCGTTGCTGAGAGGAGAAGAAAGATACTGTTCATTGTTCTCAAAATTTTCGTGTTCAATCGCATTTCTATCCCCAGAGAGTAGGGCTTCTGAACCATTGATAACTGTAGACGGTATTGACTGCGCGGGCTGAGTTTGCGATTTTGCGATTGTTTTAGGCTGATAACAATGTAAGGTTCTTCTCTTGTTAGGAGTCGGCGATTGTGAATATTGCTGATTCTGAATTCGATAATATTGTGAGTCTGCATGATTCGGCAGGAAAGGAGGATTGTACATTGGCACGGAAATAGGTTCAGGCTTCGACAAAACCGGTTCTTGGCACTGTACAGTGGTAGGCTTTGCATTCATCATTCCCTGTAGGAGACATAGCAAATTATACGCGGCTTTGTTTCTGGCCTCTTTCTTTGATCCCGCACACGCGTTTCCGCTCAAAGAGTTATTGTTCCATGATGCTCGGGCATGAAAAATGGGGTTGTGGTCTTTCCCTCCTTTTCGTTGCACCTCAAAAACAGGCACGGCCACCTTGCACGAGCGTGCTGCATTTTTGAGGTCAGCTATTGCATCTAATGTTGGATCGAGTTTTTCGGGCAACACCAGTTCGTGAGCAGAGCGTTTTGTTTGTTGTGGCATTGGAGTCGCGATTCTCGGTGTAGAATAAGGGTCGTTTGGAGCGAAAGGATATGTGCTGCTTGTCTTGGGATGATTCATCTTAGACGCGTTGGATAGCGAACGGGTGAAAAATAGTGTGTGTTTTCCCTTTCGAACTTGAGCAGGGGCAAGCACAAGCTCAAAGACGATATACTCAGTACGATTTGTAATTGTGCGAGTAGGAGGGTCTGGTCGGCGTAGCTTACCTCCGAACTTGGGTATCTCATGCTACCCTCCAGGTGGAGAAACACTTGTCCTCTCTGCATTCACCAGAAATGACTGAAAGTTTTAGTTCGTCACCCAGGAAGGTGAATGCGTTTCGATCTACATGCCAATATCACTACGGATGGGCTTTAGGTCCTCTAAATTCCAATAGGATGTATAGTGCTCGGTGCAACACAAACTGATCATCCCGAACAGAATTCCCAATTTAGAGCGCTCAACTTTGTCAAAAGAATAGATCATAGTATTCGACATCATCAACTCATCTTATTTCTATGAAGTTCGTATTTAACGAGCTTCAGATTCCATTGCTTCTTGAACACCAGACCCTTAATCCCAACTTGGTTGTGTTACCGTCATTGACCACCTTTCGTCGAAGTTTGCATCATGCAAAACTGAGTGAAAGGAGAGGCTGATCACAAGTAAATCAAACAAACAGAGGCTTGCTGACGTATAAATGAGTTATATGAAGGAAACTGAACGTTAAGGGAAGTTGGTCTTCCCTACTATTAAGATCTTGAACGCCAACCGGAACAGACTTTCTGAGCTCTGGAAATAAGACGTTTCTTTAGGCAAAAAAACTTTTCTTGGCATATGAGCTTCCCAATAAGAAGTCTGAGACTATACTGTGCTGATTCCTTTGTGTATTTCGATTGTTATCTGTGGATATTTCGATGCCGGCAAGTTGACAACTACCGGTCGTCTCATCTTCGAGCTCGGAGGGATCTCCGACCGTGAGATGCAGAAGCTGAAGGATGAGGCCAAGGCACTTGGCAAGGAATCGTTCGCCTTTGCGTT
>JAAUYH010135764.1_pt1 | contig 19791 bp, 22 predicted proteins | sample 7278061 | NCBI WGS metagenome assembly JAAUYH01 (sample SAMN14350203, study PRJNA611818) | marine sediment metagenome | isolation source: surface marine sediment (0.6m) | place: French Polynesia: Moorea | collected 2018-08 | reverse complement strand
GTTTACTTTATAAGTTGGGAGTTGCGGGATTTGCATTTGGAAATGTAATGTTTCTTTCCTTTCCGGAGTATTTAGATCTACATGCAAATCAACCGGGGAATGAAGAATACTGGCTTGAGCAATACAAACATTTATTCCGTTGGTTAATGTTTGCTTTTTCACTGCCTGTAGTATTCTATGCTGCACAGGATTATTTCATATCCGCCTACAAAGGCCTACGATCCAAATTCCTGAATATAGATGTCCCCATTGCTCTCGGGATAATCGTTCTATTTGTTCGTAGCACCTACGAAATTGCATTCGACTGGGGATCGGGTTTTTTCGATTCTCTTACCGGTCTGGTATTTTTTCTTCTTCTCGGTAAATTCTTTCAGCAGAAAACCTATTCATTCCTCTCTTTTGAAAGGGACTATAAGTCTTATTTTCCCATCGCGGTAACCCGGGTCGGTAATAACAGAGAAGAAAATATTCCCGTTTATGATGTCGGTGCCGGAGATCGATTACTTATACGCAATAGAGAAATAATCCCGGTAGACAGTATATTAATCAAAGGTAATGCACATATAGACTACAGTTTTGTCACCGGCGAATCACAAGCAGTTCAAAGGAAGTCTGGCGACCGGCTTTACGCAGGGGGTCGTCAATTAAATAATGTAATCGAGGTGGAAGCGCTTAAATCAGTTTCTCAAAGTTACCTCACCCAATTATGGAGCAATACGGCCTTTCAGAAAGACCAAACAAGTTCTTTCCAATCTCTTACCGATAGCATTGGAAAAAGATTTACCATCGTGGTACTTCTCATTGCTATTATTTCCACAGCATTTTGGCTAAATATAGATTCGGGGAAGGCGCTTAATGTCTTCACAGCTGTTTTGATAATCGCCTGCCCTTGTGCGATTGCCCTCTCCGCTCCATTTACATTGGGTAACATGCTCAGGATCTTTGGAAGAAGGAAGTTCTATTTGAAAGACGCACAGGTCATTGAGCGATTGGCAAATACCGATACTGCAATTTTCGACAAAACCGGAACCCTAACCTCATCGTCGGAAAGCAATGTATGTTATCAAGGTGTTGAACTGAGTACAGAAGAATCTGCTATGCTTAAAAGTACGCTTAGGGCGTCTAATCACCCCTTAAGTCGCACACTCTATTCAATGCTTGCGGAACACGATATTTATCCCCTGGATGAGTTTAGTGAACGATTGGGTCAAGGCATCGAAGGGACCAAAAACAATCAGAGTATGCGGATCGGATCGGCTGAATTCGCAGGTGAGCCTGATGAACAAGATCCCGAGAATACATCTGTACATATAAGCTATAATGACACTTACAAAGGGTGTTTTGCCATTCACAACATCTATAGGGACGGTATTACCAAAGTTTTAGGTGACATAGGCAAAAACATGGACCTGGCAATCATTTCTGGCGATAACTCAAGTGAAAGACCCAGATTGGAAAAACTGTTACCTAGACTAACTCCGATGTATTTTAATCAAAGTCCGACAGATAAATTGGCATTTGTGAACACATTACAAGATCAAGGACATAAGGTATTGATGGTAGGTGATGGGCTAAATGATGCAGGTGCTCTCGCTCAAAGTGATGTGGGAATAGCTATATCCGAAGATATAAATGTATTTTCCCCGGCTTGCGATGGTATTTTGGAAGCCTCAAAGTTCAGTCAATTAAGAAATTATATCAAAGCCTCCAAAAAGGCTATAACAATTATTAAGCTGAGTTTTGTATTATCACTATTGTACAATGTTATAGGACTCTATTTTGCAGTCACGGGCCAATTAGAACCGGTTATCGCTGCCATTTTAATGCCTTTGAGTTCTATAAGTATAGTAGGATTTACAACACTGGCAACTAATATGAGTAATAGGAAATTAAGCTAAATTAAAACCTGATAATAGTCATATTTTAGCTATCTTAACAGGAGTAGATTTACGCCAATTTTCAGGTTCAGGTATGAGTGTAATCTATATGTTATTGGCACTAAGCATTATAGTGGCGATCATTTTTTTTGCAGCCTTCATAATTTCAGTGAAGCGCGGACAATACGATGATTCGTACACCCCTTCTGTGCGTATGCTCTTCGAAGATGAAGTGGTTGACCAAGAACCCGAAAACGATCCGGAATCAAATAATCAAATCCAACTGAATAAAAGTCAAAACGCGTAATTATGGAAGTACAACAATTTCATTACGATAACAAAGTCGTTGAGAAATTCCTCTATGCCACACTAATTTGGGGAATCGTGGGGATGCTGGTAGGATTATTACTAGCATTCATGTTCCTTTTCCCAAATATCACAGATGGGATATCATGGCTGAGCTTTGGTAGGCTAAGACCTCTGCACACCAATGCGGTCATCTTCGCATTTGTTGGGAATGCTATGTTTGCAGGGGTTTACTACTCTACTCAGAGATTGCTTAAAGCGAGAATGTTTAGTGATGCTTTGAGCAATTTTAATTTTTGGGGATGGCAGGCCATTATAGTGGCCGCGGCTATAACCTTACCACTTGGTTATACCACCTCAAAGGAATATGCTGAGTTGGAGTGGCCCATAGATATTGCAATCGCTCTTGTATGGGTAGCCTTTGGCTGGAACTTTATCGGAACAATGATCAAAAGAAGACAAAGGCATCTATATGTGGCCATCTGGTTCTATTTAGCTACAATCGTAACTGTTGCGGTACTTCATATATTTAACTCACTTGAACTGCCAATAAGTGCTCTAAAGAGCTATTCCGTTTATGCAGGTGTTCAGGATGCCCTTGTACAATGGTGGTACGGTCATAATGCCGTAGCTTTCTTCCTTACCACGCCTTTCCTTGGTCTGATGTATTATTTTGTTCCCAAAGCTGCGAACAGACCGGTCTACTCTTATCGGTTATCTATAGTGCACTTCTGGTCACTGATCTTTATCTATATCTGGGCAGGACCTCATCACCTTCTTTATTCCTCCCTTCCTGATTGGGCACAAAATCTAGGTGTTGCTTTTTCAGTAATGCTTATTGCACCTTCATGGGGAGGTATGATCAACGGTCTGCTAACACTAAGAGGGGCTTGGGATAAAGTCCGGACGGATCCCACTCTTAAGTTCATGGTAGTGGCTATTACCGGATATGGTATGGCCACTTTTGAAGGACCGATGCTATCATTAAAGAACGTTAACGCTATTGCGCATTTTAGTGACTGGGTAATCGCACACGTTCACGTTGGAGCCCTGGCATGGAACGGTTTCCTCACTTTCGGTATGGTATACTGGCTTGTACCCAAGATGTTCAAAACACGTTTGCACTCGGTTCCAATGGCTAATTTCCATTTCTGGATAGGTACACTGGGTATTATACTCTATGCACTACCTATGTACGTTTCAGGTTTTACCCAGGCCTTGATGTGGAAAGACTTTAACCCGGATGGTACACTGGTATATGGAAATTTCCTTGAAACAGTAACCCAAATTATTCCAATGTACTGGATGAGGGCCATTGGCGGTACCATGTATATCGTTGGATTTGTCGTAATGCTCTACAATATTGCTGTAACTATTAGAGCAGGAAGCAAGGTAAAAGACGAACTAGCAGAGGCCGCGGCACTCACAAAAGTAACACGCAGGAGGACTGCGGGAGAAACCTATCATACGTGGTTGGAACGCAGACCAATTCAATTGACCATTTTTGCTACAATTGCTATTCTGATAGGAGGTATCGTACAAATCATACCAACTATACTCGTCGAGTCCAATATTCCTACCATTACGAGTGTTAAGCCCTATACTCCTCTGGAACTAGAGGGAAGAGACCTATATATAAGAGAGGGCTGCGTTGGTTGTCATTCGCAGATGATCAGACCTTTCAGAAGTGAGGTTGAGCGCTATGGTGAATACGCCAAGGCCGGAGAATTTGTCTACGACCATCCTTTCCTCTGGGGTAGTAAAAGGACCGGACCAGACTTGCTTCGGATTGGAGGTAAGTATTCAGATAGCTGGCATCTGAATCATATGTACGATCCACAAAGCACTTCTTCTGGCTCAATCATGCCGGCCTATCAATGGCTCGTAAGAAATAAGCACGACCGAAGTGCTATCGAGGATAAGATGCGAGCTATGGTAAGCCTGGGTGTTCCCTATTCTGAAGACGACATAGCAAATGCCACGGCATCTATGGATGCCCAAGCACTTCAGATTGAGAAGAATCTATATACCGATCCTGAATTTGTCAGATCTTACGAGGCCGACAAGAAATATGCTCAGGAGAACGGACTGGAATTTGTGGAAATGCGCGATCGGGAGATTGTTGCCATGATCGCATACTTGCAGAGGCTCGGAACAGATATCAAGGTGGAAGATCCAGACAACTTGCTAACAGAAAATAAATAGACTATGCTCAAATTTATCAAGAATCATATGGAAAGCATGGATGGAATTGCCACCTATCCAATGATATCCCTCCTCATATTTTTTGTCTTTTTTGCCGTGCTTTTTTGGTGGGTATTTACCGCTTCTAAAAAGCACATTAAAGATATGAGTGAATTACCATTAGACGAAAATCAACCTAAACCGTAAAATCAATGAAAAATATGTCACCATGGTGGATCAGGATCCCAGTTGTATTCTTCATCATATTCGCTTTGATGGAATACTTCATCGATTCCGGAGATAAACCCGCCTTTCTTGAATATCCAATCACACAGTTCTTTTTGCTATTGGTACTTCTGATATTAATAGCGATAGAAATCATATTAAAATCCATTGAGAACGTTCTTTTTCAATCACTTTCTGAGGAAGCAAAAGAAAGATATCTAAGTGCCAAGTCAAAGTCATGGGAGTGGGCATGGGGTAGAAGAATGTATTTAAAACTGCTTGGCTCCAAACCCATTGAAGAAGAAGGGGAGATTATCATAGATCACAATTACGATGGTATAAAGGAATTAGACAATAAATTACCTCCATGGTGGGTCTACTTGTTCTATGCCACAATAATATTTGGAGTAGTGTATCTGGCACGATTCCATATTTTCGGTGGCTATGACCAAGATTTGGAGTACGAACGCGAAGTTGCTGCCGCACAGGCTGCAATTGAGGAATACAAAAAGACGGCCAAGGACCTGGTCGATGTAAATACGGTAGTACTGCTAACAGAGGCTTCAGACCTCAATGCCGGTAAAGCTATTTTTGAAGCTAACTGTGTTGTATGCCATATGGCTGATGGAGGTGGTGGTATCGGGCCTAATCTAACCGACGAATACTGGATTACAGGAGGAGGAATAAAAAACGTCTTTAACACTATTTCTGAAGGCGGTAGGGCCGGTAAAGGAATGGTAGCATGGAAACAAACGCTTAAGCCATCGGAGATGGCGCAGGTTGCAAGTTACCTGCTCACCTTCCAGGGTACTACCCCGGCCAATCCTAAAGCTCCTGAAGGAGATATTTGGGTAGATCCGGATGCGCCTCCGGCTGAAGACGTTCCGGCCGACGATATGCCGGAACAGCAAATAGATACAACGTCGGTGGTTGCCAATTAATCAAGCCATTCAGTTACTAAACTGGGTAGAAAATGGAAGAAAAATTCAGGGACTCCATAGCGACCATCAATGAAGAAGGCAAGCGAGCCTGGATTTATCCAAAGAAACCCAGTGGAAGGTACTATGACTACCGTAAGTGGGTGAGCTACGGCTTATTGATCTTCCTAATTGCGTCTCCCTTATTTAAGGTCAATGGGAATCAGTTCCTTATGTTCAATGTGCTGGAACGGCGTTTCAATATTTTTGGCATTCCTTTTTGGCCACAGGACTTCCATCTCTTTGTAGTCTTCATGATAATTGGGGTCATTTTTATTGCATTGTTCACGGTAGCTTATGGACGTTTATTCTGTGGTTGGATGTGTCCACAAACCATTTTTATGGAAATGGTATTCCGAAGGATCGAGTATTGGATTGACGGGGATAGGGGAGCCCAGCTCAGATTAGCAAGAATGCCTTGGAATGCCGTTAAAATTAGAAAGAGGGTATTAAAGTGGGCCATCTTTTTTATCATATCATTTTTTATATCCAATATTTTCCTGGCCTATCTCATCGGGACAGACGAGTTAATAAGATATATCACAGCAGGTCCTGCGGCGCACCCGAATACGTTTGTTTCACTCATGATCTTTACCGGGGTCTTCTACTTCATCTTTGCCTGGTTCAGGGAACAGGTTTGTATTATCGCCTGTCCCTATGGTCGAATGCAGGGCGTTTTGCTTGATAATAAGTCAATTGTGGTAGCCTATGATCACAAGCGGGGTGAGGGTGCCAAGGGTAGGAAGAAATTTAGAAAAAATGAGGACAGGACAGCATTAGGTCATGGAGACTGTATCGATTGTTTCCAGTGTGTCCATGTATGCCCCACTGGGATTGATATTCGTAACGGGACCCAGCTTGAATGCGTGAACTGCACCGCATGTATCGATGCTTGTGATGAGATCATGGAAAAGGTAGATCTGCCGAAAGGACTTATCCGTTATGCCAGTGAAGACAACATCGTCAATAAATCCAAGTTCACTTTCACACCAAGACTCAAAGGGTATACCGCCGTTCTTACCATACTGATAGGTGTGCTAGTTGGTATGATGTTTTTGCGCAATGACCTTGAGGCTAATATCTTAAGATTACCAGGTCAGCTTTATGAGCGAAAGGAGGGCAATATAATCAGCAATGTCTATACATATAAAGTGGTTAACAAGACCAACAAAGATATCGCCGACGTTAGTTTTAGGCTACTATCTCATAAAGGAACCATTGAGGTAGTTACTCATGAGAGATTCAAAGTCCCGGCACAGGAGTTGGCAGAAGGAACTCTGTTTATCGAAATTAACAATGCCGGACTTGATGGTGATAAAGACCAACTCAAGATTGGGGTTTATAGCGGTGATGATTTAATAGAGACAACTACTGCCAGATTCTTGGCACCGAGGAATTATAATTGAACGAGTTATTATGAAAATAAATTGGGGAACAGGAATAGTAATTGCTTTTATAGGCTTTATCGGATTCATCCTATATTTTGTCTTTATCGCAAGCACGGACGGCAAGGCAGACCATCACTTGGTCACCGATGAATATTACCAGGAAGAACTGGCTTATCAGGAAGAGATAGATGCCACCAAAAATGCCCTGGAATACGCTGGCCAATTCAAATACGAAGTTTCAGATGAAGGCCTGCTAATTACGATTCCTGAAAACCTAAGAAAACATAATACTGAAGGTACAGTGTTCCTATACAGACCATCCAATAAACACTTGGATTTCAACTTAACCATAAGTTTATCCAATTCACATTTGCTCATACCTGACAAACGTTTGTTGGGTGGTCGATGGGACATTAAGATCCGTTGGGATCATGAAGGAAAAGACTATTTGATAAAGAAAAAAATCACTTACTGATTTATGATTTATTCGGCTTTGGTTCTCGGTTTGTTGGGAAGTCTTCACTGTTTAGGAATGTGTGGGCCAATAGCCTTTATGTTGCCGGTCGATCATTCAAGCAAGCTTAAAAGCAGCATACAGTCTGTTACATATCACCTAGGAAGAATCTTTGCCTATGGACTTCTCGGACTCCTGTTTGGTCTCCTTGGCAAAGGACTAAACCTTTTCGGAACTCAGCAGAAACTTTCTATAATAATCGGAGGAGTTATGATTCTTCTCGTGATCATCCCATATAACAAACTGACGGAAAAAACTTTTGCACGGCCCATATACAAGGGAATATCAGGACTTAAGAATGCACTGGGCACCTCACTTAAAAAAAAGACGGCCGACACCTTTTTGACCATCGGTTTCTTGAATGGGTTCCTGCCCTGTGGATTGGTCTACATGGCACTGTTGGGCGCTACAGCCATGGCTGGCCCCTGGCAAGGATTTATTTACATGGCCGTATTCGGACTGGGAACCATTCCCCTGATGACGTTTGCTATTTTTTTTGGCAAGGTGATTAAATCGTCTTTTAAGAATAAGATCCGTCGTCTTGTACCTGTATTTGTGGTGATCATCGGAGTACTGTTTATTCTAAGAGGAATGGGTCTCGGTGTCCCCTATGTTTCCCCTAAGGTCGCCAACAATATGGATAATACAGCTGTAGAATGTCATGAACACCCCTAAAAAACCCGTGAAATTAGTGCCTAATTAAAATAAAAAGTAAATGAGAATAGTAAGTGCTGAAGAAGCTGCCGCCGTTGTTCAATCTGGTAATCGTATTTTCTTGCAAGGCGCTGCAATGACTCCCAATACACTCATCAATTCTGTATGTGAGCGATATAAGGAGTTAAAAGATGTGGAGATTATATCCATCCACACTGAAGGAGATGTGAAATATGCTATGGAACCCTACAAGCATTCATTTAAGATAAACAGCTGTTTCGTTGGTGGCAATGTAAGAAAAGCAGTAAACACAAATCAGGGTGATTATATACCCATTTTCCTCAGTGAAATCCATCTACTCTTCAGAAGAAATATTCTGCCATTGGATGTTGCCGTGGTACAGGTAAGCCCTCCAGACAAACATGGATATTGTTCTCTTGGCGTATCGGTTGATATTGTTATCCCAGCTATTCAGAAAGCCAAGAAAGTGATCGCTCAGGTTAATCCACAAGTACCGAGAACACATGGCGATGGAATCATTCACCGCGATAAGATCGACCTGGCCATTGAAGTGGATAAGCCTATACATTTACATCCTATGGGCCATATCTCTGAAATTGAACACGAAATAGGCAGGAATGTGGCCGAACTCATTGATGATGGGGCTACGCTACAGTTGGGAATAGGGAATATCCCGAATGCCGTACTGACTAATCTTATGGATCATAAAAGGCTTGGTGTACATACGGAAATGTTCTCTGATGGCCTTTTGCCCTTAGTAGAAAATGGGAATATTACTGGTGAAGAGAAAGAAATTAAGACCAACAAAATTGTTACCGCTTTTGCAGCCGGTTCCCAAAAACTATACGACTTTGTGGATGATAATCCTTTGGTGCATTTTAAGGAAGCGGCCTACACCAACGATACGAGGGTAATTGCACAAAATCCAAAGGTAACTGCTATTAACAGCGCCATTGAAATTGACCTTACAGGTCAGGTTTGTGCAGACAGTCTGGGTACCCGTCAGTTTTCTGGAGTTGGTGGCCAAATGGATTTTATCCGGGGTGCTACTAAATCTGTGGGTGGTAAACCAATAATAGCCATCACATCTGCAACTCCTAAAGGTATATCAAAAATTACTCCTGTTTTAAACCAAGGAGCAGGAGTTACTACTACCAGGGCACACGTTCATTACGTGGTTACTGAATATGGTGTAGTAAATTTGTTTGGGAAAAATCTCTATGAAAGGGCAAAAGCTCTTGTATCGATTGCTCACCCGGATCATCAGGAAGCTCTGGACCGAGCTGCATTTGAAAGATTTGGACGTGAATAATATTTTATGAATCTCGAGAAGTACATAGACCATACGTTGCTTAAGCCTACAGCCACCGGGGAAGAGATCCAAAGGCTTTGTAAGGAAGCCAGGAAATATGAATTCTATGCAGTTTGTGTAAACTCATGCTATGTTCCACCGGTATCGGAATTGATGCAAGGCTCAAAAGTAAAAATTGCTGCTGTGGTAGGTTTCCCCTTAGGTGCTATGTCAACGGAAGCTAAATTATTTGAGGCTAAGTATTGCCTTGAACATGGTGCGGATGAGATTGATGTAGTCATTAACCTGGGTTGGTTTAAATCCGGTTTTACCGATAAGGTGCTAGATGAATTAATTGCTTTGAAGGGCGCTACTGGAAATGCCGTACTTAAGGTAATCATAGAGACATGTTATCTTACTGAGGAGGAAATTATTGCGGCTTGCAAACTTGTAGTTGAATCCGGAGCAGATTTTGTGAAAACTTCTACCGGGTTTGGCCCTGGAGGCGCTACCTTTAAAGATGTGGCCCTGATGTTAGAAGTGGTAGGTGATACGATCAAAATAAAGGCCTCAGGTGGTATTAGAGATAGAGAAACTGCCATTAAGTATATTGAGATGGGAGTTTCCAGATTAGGCACCTCATCAGGTGTTAAAATAATCTAATTAATATTCGACAGTTTATGAGTGCACATATCGATGCCAAGAAAGGTGAAATAGCCAATATAGTATTGCTCCCTGGAGATCCTTTAAGAGCCCGTTGGATTGCAGAAACTTTCCTAAACAATAGTCAGTGTTATTCTGAGGTAAGAGGCATGCTGGGTTATACCGGCACCTATAAAGGAACAAAAATCTCCGTCCAGGGCAGTGGGATGGGTATTCCTTCAACCTTAATCTATACTCATGAACTCATATACGAATACGGAGCTAAAAAAATAATCAGGGTGGGCACTGCAGGTTCCTACCAGGAGGATGTTAAAATAAGGGATATAGTGTTAGCTATGTCTGCTTCAACATCTTCTTCTGTCAACGATACGCCTTTTGACCATCAGTCCTATGCACCAACGGCAAGCTTCGATCTTTTCAGAAAAGCAGTGAAATATGCCGAGGCCAATAATATTTCGTTCAAAGCCGGCAACATCCTATCAGAAGATAAATTTTATAATGAGGATCCGGAACGATACAAGCTTTGGGCTTCCTACGGTGTTCTTTGTGCTGAAATGGAGAGCGCAGGCCTGTATACTATTGCAGCAAAAAATAATGTCGAGGCATTGAGCATACTAACGATCTCAGACTCAAAAGTGACTGGAGAGCACAGTTCTCATGAAGAAAGAGAGCATGGTTTTGAACAAATGGTAAATATGGCACTCGCCATTGTAACTTGACGAAAAAAACAAGGAAAATTTGATCTTTAATCACCTGGATGATCTCTCAGTAAGCGCTTACTTTTCAGACTGTGGAAATTTCCGTTACAGAATGGATATTGTGGATGGGAAGAGTAAGGGTTACAAAACCATCTGTGTGGTAATGCAGAATCCAAGTGAAGCTGATACCAGAAAGGCCGATAAGTCGGTCCAGTTCCTGGAAAGACTCATTTTTAAAACAGACTGTGATGATTTTGAGGGTGTATCGAAGATGATCATAGTTAACCAGTTTGCTTTTATTCAGAAAAAGGATTTTAAGGGATTTAAAGAACATATAGGAGTTGATAACGATATCATAATCCGAAAATCTATCCTGGAGTCTGATATAATACTTATTGCCTGGGGTAAAATTAATCCCTACTTCGAACGAAAAGAAGCTATATTACACATTGTAGCAGATAGTGGTAATAAGGTCATACTTGAAACCAAGAAACATCCCTCCAGAGGATTCTATAAAGACTTTATACAACCACTCTCATTAGTTTCCTAAAAGTCTTTTTTATTCGCCTTCCTAAGGTAAATGGAAACAGGTACCAAGGTCCATATAACCAGCATAAAGAGAGATAGACCAAATCCAAGATTGGTGCCGAAAAACGATTTGAAAACGGCTCCTGTATATCCTAATAGCGCTGAAATATCTAATTTGAGCAGGATCAGCGTTCTTGACAGATCTATTGGATTCAAAAGAGTAGCTGTTAACGAAAAAGTATCTAACGGATACTCTTCAAATATGATAAGTGATAGCAGAAATATCCCATCATAGAGTACGGCAAAGAACAACCACATAAGAATGGCATACCCGAATCCTTTGATACGGTTCTCATTATAGATGGCAATATCTAGCGAAAGTGCTGTAAAAATAAAGGTCAGAAACGCACCTGTATAAAGCAAAAGAACAAAATTCCAGATAGCCGTGCTTTTAAATAGTCCGTAAAGCACAAATGGTATTCCAAGACCAATGATTAGGCTCAATGTTAACGAACCGGCTACTCCTAAATACTGGCCTAAAAAAATGGATGAGCGCTTAATAGGTTGTGCGATGAGAAGTTCGGTAAACTCCCTGGAGTTATAGTAATACATGACGCCAAAAATGGTCCCGATAAGAGGTACGAGCACAATGATGATATTCATCAGTGTGATCACCGCCTTGGAGAGATCATTATTGAGAAAAAGCAAGGTAAAGCCCAGTGCTAGATAAAAAAGCAGATACACATAGCTCCAACGGCTCCGCACCAAATCATAAAAGCTGTATTTTAAGATTTTAAGCATGTTTTGGAACTTTAGAAATGGTGGCTATGGCGTGTTCGAAATCAGATTGTTCAGTGCGTTTTGTCAATTCCTTTATACTACCCTGAAAATAAATCTTGCCTTCAAGCAAATAGACAATTTCGTCTGCCATTTCCTCCACAAAATCCATGATGTGGGTTGTGATCAGGATCACCTTTCCCTTGGATTTTTCTTCAAGGATCAACTTCTTAAGCACGATCAGGGCGGCCGGATCCAATCCTGTGGTGGGCTCATCCAGAATTAGGAGTTGACTGTCAAACATGAGGGCTATTACTATATTGACTTTCTGCTTGGTTCCTCCCGAAAGATTGGCGAGCTTTTTATTAAGGAATGGCTCCAGAACAAATAGTTCTATCAGTCTTGCTTCATCAGACTCGGCTCTCCTAAGATCTTTTATCATAGCCAATAATTCTCCTACTTTCAGGTTGCCCGGAAAATTGGCAATCTGGGGAAGGTAATTTACATCTTTTCTGTACTTCCATTTTTTGGCGATTTTTTCTCCGAATACACCTATATACCCCTTATTTGGTATAACCATACCCAAAATGCTTTTGATGACCGTGGTTTTACCTGAACTATTAGGACCTAGGATCGCATATATCCCGGGTTTTTCAATCTTGAGGTCAATACCTTCCAAGACCGAATTCTTACCGAATTTTTTGTAGAGATCTTTTACAACGATCATAACAGTTTTTTCATACGGGGTTCTGGATCCAATAAATTATCTGGTGTAAAAACTGGAGAGACCTTCTCCGAGAAGTCAATAATATCCATAAACAGGCTCCTCAGTAAAACGATTGTTTCAGGTGTTCTATTTACAATATAGGAAAAGAGTTTTACCGGACGATAAGGCACATCACCGATGCCGTCTTTGTCAAGATCATAGCCAGAGTAATTACTCCAGTAATTTTGAGCAAAAACATTGTCGTTGATTTTACTGTTATAAGAGATATCAAATGAATTATACAAGAAATTATTATCTCTGAATGAATTGGTGTAACAGGCCCCCCTGACTTTTAGAGCCCATCCGTTGCTGATGAAATGATTGTTTCGGTATTCAATTCTATTGGAGCCTTCAATGTTAATACCGATCGTATTTTCTTCAAACGTATTGCCAATGATCTCGGCATCATTGATCTCCTTGAGCTATAGGCCGAAAGAAGCTGTACCCCAGTTTTTCCTGAAAGTATTGCCGGTCATATTTATCTGCTTCGAGAACATTACAGCCACACCTGCACCATTATTCTCAAAGGTATTGCCCTCATAGCTGTCGTTATTGGAAAACATGAAATGCAGACCGTATCGAACATTGTTTGAGCTTACATTATTCTTTATAGTTATGTAGTCTGAAAATTCAAGATATATGCCGTCCCGTACTTTTTCAACCCGATTATCAATTACATCGATGTTCTTGCAATACCAAAGCTGAATACCATTGCCGGAATTGAATTCTTCCACGGCATCCCCCAGGATTGTATTTCCAATGACCTCGCCATTTTCAGCCTTTTCAAGGTAAATGCCAAAAAAAAGTCTTTCCAGCCTTACATTCCGGATACTGAAATTTTTAGCCTTCGTCACACGTAATGCGGCATAGTCAGTTGTATAACTAGTCCCTACATTGACAATACTGATCCCTTCAATGTTCACATTATCCGAGATAACTTTTATCACTTCGCCTTTATCCTCACCGTCAATTACCGGATTCCCAATACCTTTTATGGTAATGGGCTTGTCTATAAGAATATTGTATTCCGGATATCGTTTGCCGGTCAGCAAGAGCGTATCACCGTCATGCGCTTGTTCAATTCCTGACATTATGGTTTTGACTTCACAACTTTCGCAAATTTCAATACTGTTTGATTGAATAGCTTGAGCCTTGAAGGCGGCAATTAATAATATAAATAGAAGCCAAATTCTCATTGATGCAACTCAGTTTAAAGGACGTTGTACCGCAACGAGGTATTTAACCCCCATTTTTCGTCCATTTGTACGCAGCTATAGTTCCTGTATAATAGTGTATTTAATTCCATTCCTAAAATTAGGGTATTATTTGCTAGCAGAAAATTGAATCCCAGACCGCTTCGTATTAGTTCGTCTCCATAGTTCTCCGTGTCGGCTGTGATGACCATCATTGGGTTTAGTTTTGATTCGTTGTCTTTTAATAAGCCTTTTCTTTTGCTGATACGCAAAGAAGATCTAGCACAATTAACATTGTGCACCTAATTGATTTCATCATTTGTTCAGCGTATAATTAAGAATTTAGAATCTGTAAGTGCTTTTACGAAGTGTTTTTTATTAGCTTCAAAATGGAATACCTGATGTGCCTTAAGATTAAATATCTGTTCGTCAATTCCAAAATTGATCTCACCTTCCAAAAGTAACAAGTGAGCATCCTTAGGTGAGACATGTTCCGGTAGAATATGGTCTGCTTCAAGACTTATTGATAGTACTTCATAAGTCTTAGATCTAATGAGCTGTTTTACTTGCAGTTTCTTGAAATCTTGTTCCAGCAAGGTGTTATTCGTTGTATACATAAGTCTTTTCCCAATGTTCTAAAAGCGATATCCAGGTAAACAATGTGCCTCCGTGTTCTCTCTGGGCTTCAGACGCAGCTTCCTGAGAATTAAAGGCTGTGAGATAGGCCCCCATTGGGCTTGGTATACCTTCACTTATCAGGAATGTCGCCTCATCCATAGAAATAAGCTCACCCGGTATCGTATAGTGGTTGCACAGGTACATTGCTACATCATCAGCATCGATTTCCCGGCTATAGTTAAGAAGGCACTCAATTGCATCAAATTTATATGCACGTCCTTTGGAAGTGACCAGTTCTGAAGCGTGTTGATTATCAATAATTGTCATACTGCAGAACTGGCAGACATCTGATCCATAAGAGATGGGCTGGGGTTTTATCTCACAGGATATAGTACCCATCCCTATTATTACCATGATCATCCAGCTTAGCCTCATTTCCCAACTTTAATGAAAGCCTTTTTAACAGCTCTTTTATCATGCTCCTTTTTCCACGCCTTTCTTCCTGTAAAGAATGCCACCACTGTTAACATCATTCCCACGAACATCATCCAGGCCCCGGTTGCCGGCATGGAACTGACGTCAAAATTCAACATCTTAACTTTTCCGAAAAGAGGCGGTTTATAGGTCATTGGTGTACCATCGGGGTTGGTAAGCTTCATGATCGCATTGGGATCCAGATTAGTTCCGTAGTCTACTAACCATAAATTGAAATCGTACATTCCGAGTATACCCAAGACGGACATGACTAAAAACCAACCGATAAACCAGTTCGGCGAAACTTTACCAAAATAGCCCAATAAACCGATGAGAACTCCGAGTGCAACCATAGAACCGATTACAGCTGGAAATACTTTAAATTCCCACATATCTTCAACTTTGGGAATTGTTTTCATCCCGATATAGTGGTTAAGATTATCAATATTCTGAAGGTCAAATTCCTCTACTCCATGTATACCATCTATATGTATATTCATGCCCAATGGATCCGGATACTGAGGGGCTCCAAGCATGATATTCCATAGAGGCTGGGCAAATAATCCCAGTAAGAACAAAGGACCAATCATCATAAGCAAACTCGCTTTTTTCATAAGTAGCCAAATAAAGATTATCAATAAATTTCCGTACCGTTCAGTTGATTGTAAGAAGTAAAAGCGGGCGGTACGCCAACCCCCGCCCGCTTTTTAAAGGTTAATATCTGAATTTTATTCACCTAAAGACCAGGATAATTCAATATTGGAATTTGCTGGAGAAACTCTTACATAACCCTGCATCTCCTGGTGTAGCGCTGAACAGAAATCTGTACAATAGAATGGCCATACTCCAACCTTTTTGGGTTCCCAGAGTGTGGTCTTTGTCTGGCCTGGCATGACTAATATCTCAGAAGTATTCTGTCCTATCATAGAGAATCCGTGAGGCACGTCGAAATCCTGTTCGTGATTTGTGATATGGAAATAGACTTTGTCACCCACTTTGATACCTTCTATATTATCAGGAGTAAAATGACTTCTAATGGTAGACATATAAACATGCACTTCATTTCCATCTCGTTCTACTTTAGCCTGATCTGGTGAGGTTACGGCATATGGATGCTTATTCTCGTCCATCCTGTAGAATTTTTTGGAATTGGCTCGCATTAAGTCTGCAGGACATCCGGCTGCATAATGCGGTTCTCCGTGTGTAGGGAAGTCGTAGATCAACTCCATTTTATCTCCGGAGATATCGTATATCTGTGCAGAATGCTCCATTTCAGGACCTGTTGGTAAATACCTGTCTTTGGTGATCTTATTCATGGCCACCACGTACTGACCAAATGGTTTTTGTGAGTTTCCACCAGGTATCATCAGGTGTCCTACAGAATAGAATGTAGGTTGTCTGTCCAGAACTTCCCAGGTGCCTACTTTCCACTTCACTACCTCAGAAGAAATAAAGAAGGTGGTATAAGCATTTCCCTTGTCGTCAAATTCTGTGTGTAATGGACCTAATCCACCACTTTTTACGGTACCAGCCATTACATCGTCAAAGTTGAGAATTGGAATTCCGTAAGCATCTCCATCAAACTTTTCAGCATCAATTGCCGCCAGCATCTTGGTGAAAGAATGCGCTGTGATATCAGCAGATAGCTTTCCGGAGCCAATGATATATTCGCCTGTAGGATCCACATCACATCCGTGAGGAGATTTAGGTGTTGGTAAGAAAAATACAGCACCTGGTACATCAGTAGGGTCTACAGTCAACACACTATTCTTCATTGTGCTGGTTCCGGTATGTGTTGATTCATCATAGACATTGTGTGCATATTCAGCAGGTACAGTAGTTCCGCCACCATTGTTCACATACTCCTCTATCTTTTTCCAGTTCAACGCTGCGATGAAATCTTTATCGTTCTGAGAGGAATTCACTTCCATCAAAGTGTTGGCCTCCTCAGTGTTATATGTGCTGAAGAAATGCCATCCGTGAGAATTGCCCCTTCCAGGACGACTTAAATCGTAATTGAATCCCGGCATGATTACCTGAAATTCGATATCCATACGGCCGGTTTCTGGGTCTACGCTGATAAAGCTAAGAGCTCCTTTGAAATTGCCTTTGTATTCACTAATTGGCATATCTCTCTGTGGTACAGGCACTGAAAAACGCGTACCGGCAATGACATATTCCGTATTCTCGGTGATAAATGCAGAACTGTGATTTCCTCCACTATTCGGAATTTCAATGATCTCCGCAGTCTCAAACGTGGTCATGTCAATTCTGGCAATACGAGGGGTATTATTACCATTAACAAAGATCCATCTTCCATCCAGTTCTCCGTTGGTTTGGGAAATATCAGGGTGGTGAAGATCATCCCAGGGTACGAAGCCATGCGATGTATTCAACATAGGCTTGGTCTCCTCGGAGTATCCGTAACCAGATGTGGGAAATTGTGAGAATACCGGAATCTCCTTAAACATCCTTCCGGAGGGTAATCCGTATACGGTAAGGTTTCCGCTGTAACCACCGGACAGGAAAGCGTAGAACTCATCCTGTTCACCTGGCGCTACATAAACCTTTTCTGCAGCACTTGAAGCCAATGCTCCGTTGGATCCCTTTCCGGTTTCACCACAGCCAACGAAGAAGGCTATGAATCCAATAAGCACGGCTGAAATAAATATTACTTTTTTCATGGTCTTATTAATTAATTATCCTTAGTTATTCATTATTCTTCTGGTGGCAGAATTACCTTATCTACAACATGTACAATACCGTTTCCGGCTGGTACGCTGGCTACTATTTTTGCGCCACCTACAAAGACGTCCTCACCTTTAACTTCAACGGTAGTATTCTGGTCATTGGCCTGTCCTAGCTTTTTGAATTTTTTCAGGAAGTCCTTAGAATAATTCCCAGGAGTCACATGGTGTTTTAAGATGTTGGCCAGGGCATCTTTGTTTTCCGGCTTTAGGAGGTTTTCAACGGTCCCTTCCGGAAGTGCATCAAAAGCCTCATTAGTAGGTGCAAAAACCATCAATGGTCCTGCGTTTACCAGGGCATTTTCCAGGTCGGCCGCCTGTACCGCAGCCACCAGGGTTGTGTGGTCTGGTGATCCAATGGCGATCTGAAGGACGTTGGGCACGGACTCGGTATCCTCAATAAATGCCTGTCCGCTCTCTTTATCTTCGCCATATTCAGTAACGGGTGCTGTGGTTGTACTCTTTGCTTCTTGCTTACAGCTGACTGCTAAAGCAAATATGAAAAGAATGCCAACCAGCAATTTTAATGGTGCAATTGTTTTCATAGTTGTTTATTATAAGGTTCTAAAATATTCTAGTACAGCTCTGGCTTCTTCCTCAGTAAGACTCTGATTAGCCATTGGAGATCCATTAAACTCCACTAGGAGTTCCTTAGCCAGAGGATCTTCCTTAACCATAAGTTCAGGGTTAAGGATCATATTCATAACCCATTCCGGCGTTCTTCGCTCCAATATGCCATTAGGTGGCGGGCCAATGAATTTCTTGCCTATCCTGTGACAAGCCAGACATAGCCTGTCATATACCTCTTTACCTTGGGCCGCCATGGCCTGGTCTATTTCTTCATTGAGTGTAACTGAGGTGATAGATCCTATACCTTTATTGGTAAGGTCGATCCGCTCTGAAGGTTTTATATCGGAAACTGGGGGTTCCGGATCAGGTGTTTGGGTGGTTGTTTTCTGTCGTTCTATGCTAAATCCATCCGATTTTTTTTCCTCCTTGCCTCCACATGCAAAGAGTAAAACAGAAAGAAATAGAACCATGCATTTGGTAAAAATTTTCATCTGTCAGTTGTTATTAAATTTGCGCTAAAAGTAGAACCGGGGCGGTAGATAAAACATGATATAAATCATATTAAGGATAAAAATATCTTTTTATACTTATATCCGTTTTTTAAATGCTTTTATGATCCTTAGTAATTCCTCCAAATATGCCCTAAAGGCAGTACTTTATCTCACCTTACACACAACTGAAGATCGGAAGATGCAGGTGAGGGAGATCAGTGAAAACATTGAAGTTCCAAGAGCATATACTGCAAAATTATTACAGGCGCTATCCAAAAACGGCATTATTTCCTCATCAAGAGGTCCTAAAGGCGGCTTCTATGTAAGTAAAGATGACCGTGAAAACTCCATGATGAGTGTCATCGATGTTATCGATGGTAGAAAAAAAATGGATGCATGTATAATAGGGCTAAGAGACTGTGACGAGGACAAACCTTGTCCACTTCACAATTTGATTGCGAATTCCAGGTCGCATTTACATCATGTTTTGGAAACCAAGACCATTGCTGAACTTGCAAATGACCTAAGAGAGAAAAAATCGTTTCTGCCAAGCTGACTACCGGTTTGTCACTGCTGTGAAAATAGTGTAACTTTCCTTTTCCATATTCCTTTGTTAAATTAAAACCAACCATGAAAAAAAATCCTTCACGAAGATCGTTTATAAAGAAAACGATTCTTGGATCTGCAGCAATAGGCACTTTTCCTCATTTGAGTGCGACAAGCAACACTGAACGAATAACTCTAGAGCGTAAATATTCAGAAAAACACTATTCATCGAATGATCTAGTTAACCTGGCCTTAATAGGTTCTGGTATCCAGGGAATTTATG
>JAAUYH010006774.1_pt1 | contig 19791 bp, 13 predicted proteins | sample 7278061 | NCBI WGS metagenome assembly JAAUYH01 (sample SAMN14350203, study PRJNA611818) | marine sediment metagenome | isolation source: surface marine sediment (0.6m) | place: French Polynesia: Moorea | collected 2018-08 | reverse complement strand
GTAACAATTTCGGTTTGATCCAATATTCTCAATTCCTGCCGACATCCATTGACACGCAGTGAACGGAATCGAACGAATATGTTGAGCGAAAATGGGTCACCGTCCGTGACAAACAGTGAAATGACGCCGCTGGATGATGCAGACAAGTATAAGTGGAGCTCCACTATCACTGAGTTACCAGATGCATCAGCTGCTACTTGGGGAATCGCGTTCAATAGTCGACCGTCTAAACATCAGTATCGAGGTAATGCAGCATGGTGGTCGCGCCGGGCAAAGGAACTTGAGGATTCGAACAAAGGCATATTCCGCGATTTATTCATCTATACCGAGCGCAACGCACAGAACGAGGGAACTACGAAAAGAAGATCTGGGTACACGGGCTCTGATTCGGAAGACGAAATGCTTGCAAACGGCGAGTCACTATCTGAACCTGTACGCAAGTTGCCACCAGAAGCATGGGTTGATTTGTTTGCCACAGTGAACAACAATTGCGTACGAGTCTATCGGGCTCAACATGGAAAAAAGCCCACTCTTATTCGTTTCTTCGAAGATGAAGATGAGGAAGAATGCTTCTACACAGTGAGTTTTATATTCAATGCGGATAACAATAACGCTTGGTGGGTGTTGGCGGCGGGTGCGAAGGGTGTTGTGCGTGTGCTAGATCTGAACAAAAACGAAGTTGCAAAAACGCTTGTGGGTCATGGAGAAGCCGTGAACCATATTGCAGTGCATCCGCGGGATCCAGCGCTTATTCTGACAGCATCAAAGGACGAATCGTTACGTATGTGGAACTTGCGTCTCGGTTCACCTATCGCCATGTTTGCAGGACTGAAAGGTCATCGTGGAGAAGTGCTGTCTGCGGACTTTGACCGAGTTGGCAATCGATTCGCTTCTTGTGGGATTGATAATTCGGTTCGAGTTTGGGAAGTCACCAGTGATGAGCAAGTAATGAGTGCGATTCTTGAATCACATCTCGCAGCTGATAGCGGAATGGACAAGTACATGTACACTACAAAAAATAACGAGAAAAAGATCTTGCGCGTTCCTATCAGCCAATTCCCAAGTTTTGTCACGCGAAAAGTACACAAACACTATGTGGACTGCGTGAAATGGGTTGGAGACGACATGATTCTGAGCAAGTCGGTGCATAACCGAATCTACTTGTGGCAACTTGGAAACGACAGAGAGGCACTGGCAGTTCCTGGCTCTGACTACAAACTTCTTGAGGAATATGTAATCGACGATTGTAACGTGTGGTTTGTCAAGTTTGGAATTGACAAGGAGCATCGCACTCTAGCATGTGGCAATGAAAAGGTAAGTTCACTGTGTGGTGCGGTGTTTTGAACGAAATATCTGACTAACTGAACAAACGTATCTCTGTTCTCAGGGACACATCTATGTGTATCGACTTGATAGTGTTCCACCCAGCAAGTTGATTCTAGAAGCGCCAGAAAGCTCACTTATCGAGCCGAGCGGATACGTTCGTCAATGTGCATTTTCGGATGATGGATCGATGTTGGTTGGAGTGAATGATGCATCGAATGTGATTCAATTCGATCGAGTGGAAATCTCTGATACGATTTCCGATATGGACCGTGAGGACATCTAAATTGACGAACTGGTGCTGCGCGATACCGTTCAGTAGTTGTAATAACACAATACCAAATTTTAACTCAAATTTCGGATCAATGAAGCAAACATATATGAGCTCAGAACTTTAATCGTCATAAATATTTCTGATTCCGTTGACTCGAAATGCTGAGGTGGAGGTGGTCGAGAGGTATAAAACCTCTTAGTTCTGCCTTTTCTATGCATCTCCGCTTTTGCACTGGTCTCACTCGCCAAATGGCTTTCGTTGGTTCCCCTCCACCCAATTTTCGAGCTTTTCGCTCCACCCGAGCTATGAGTCGTTCTCGGCGTCCCCTCACTTGTGCTGTCCTCAAACGGCCCACTCTCCCTGATAAACCGACAACTTCCGAAGACGAAGAACAGTGTTTTGTCGATGAATGCACTGAGAGGTATAGATTACCTCCACCTGAAATCGCCCGCTTGGTGGATGGGAACGCCGACCCTGCCGTCAGTCTTCAACCTGGTGCAAAAGATTGGATTGTGCTCTTAGACCGACCCAACCTACCACCCATCTCTGAGCTTGCATCTGAAGAACTCAGACTTGCTGGTTTTCGTATCAATGGAAGTACATATGTCCCCTCACGAGCCGATTACTTCCTTGGCATGTGTCTTCAACGCGTCGATGACACGGAACGTGTTCAATATTCGGTCACTGGTCTACCCAAATCCGCGGACGGTCGTTTGCATATAGGTTATGTTCGATGGGCACCTGATGGTTCCCAATTCGCGTTTTGCGTTTATGACCCGTTGTTTGGTCTTGAACTTTGGTGCGCGGACGCTGAAACACGGAACGCACGCTGCGTTTTAAAGGGAAAGAGGCTCAATGCTGTTTGCGGCGAACCGTTTACTTGGAACTCCGACTCCAAGTCTATTGTTGCCAAGTTTGTTGTAGAGGATAGGCTCCCTCCTCGCAAAAGTAAGGTGCCTCGTGGGCCCCAAGTACAAGAAAACATGAGTACTCGTCCAGCACCCGGCCGTACCTATCAGGATCTTTTGAAGGATCCTCACGATGTCGCTCTCTTCGAACACTATACTACATGTCAACTCGCGTATGTTGATGTAGCTGAATCGAAATTCGTACCACTGGGACTTCCAGCCGCGTTCCGACGAGCATCCCCATCACCCGATGGAGCTCGCGTTCTCATCGATATTATGGTACCGCCGTTCGCGTACATGCTGCCGGCTGGTCGTTTTCCTCGCCGGGTAGAAGTGTGGGACATCCGTACCGGTGAACTGCAGGCTGTTATCGCTGATATTCCACTGATGGAGAATATTAAGGTTTCGTTCGATGCTGTTGGCGAGGGTCCTCGTGGAATTGCGTGGAGAAGTGACGCACCGTCGACTGTGTATTGGGTCGAAGCACAAGACGAGGGTGATCCGGACAAAGATGTGCCAGTACGCGATTGTTTGTTTACCTTGGCCGCACCGTTCACTGGGGCACCCAGGAAACTTGTATCGTTCGCCTGGCGATTCAGTGGCGTCGTATGGGGCAATGAAGACGTTGCTTTAGTTTCGGAACGCAAGTACAAGACCCGCTCGGCGAGGTCTTACCGGATATTACCGGGACCCGAGGAAAACAATACTGATGAAGTAGATGCGAGTCATGCTGGTGACGCGGAACCAATGGGACCAATATGCGCTCGAGCTTGCGATTTGTCGCAAGGTGAAGCACCGAAAAGGCTTTTAGTAGATATTCCTAACTGGGAGGATAGGTATAACGACCCGGGGAGTGTGGTCGTGAAGCGAAACAAAGCAGGGAAGGTGATTCTACGTTTGATGCAAACCCACGTGCCTCGGACGGACGAAACTTTAACTACCAACGGTGTGGCACCAGAAAGCCCTCTTCTGTTATTGCAGGGTGCAGGTGCATCAGAAGATGGGGATAGACCATTCCTGAGCGCGTTCGACACATTGACGGGTCAACAAACGCGACTGTGGCAAAGCGCGCCGCCGTACTTTGAAGCCATTGCAACGGTGCTGAAGGAGGACGAGAAGACGGGAATGATTAAGTCGGTTCTGCTACGACGAGAATCGCAGAAAACGAATCCGAACTTTTATGTTCTGGACTTGGAACACACGATACGGGACATGGTTCAGAATTTGCCAGTCTCAGCAAAGGCGAGATTTTCGCAACTATCGTCAGCCTTACCTGCCTCGAGTATTCGAGATAATATCCGACCAGTGACGATGTTTCCACACCCCGCGCCGGAACTGGTGGATGTGCAGCGAGAAATCGTACATTACGAACGTGCGGACGGCGTGCGACTCACGGGGAACTTGTACTTGCCGCCGGGGTACGACGCGAAGCGCGATGGGCCGCTGCCGGTGTTCGTTTGGGCGTATCCGCGCGAGTATACGAGCGCGAAGTTCGCAGGCCAAATGCGGGGCTCGCCATATCATTTCGTACGCATGGCACGCACCCCGCTTTATTGGCTGACGCAAGGTTATGCGATCCTTGACGGCCCGGAAATGCCGATTATTGGCGAAGGTGACGCCGAACCAAACGATACGTATGTGGATCAATTGGTGATGAGTGCGGAAGCCGCCGTGGAATACCTCGTGGGCCGCGGAGTTGCACATAGGGAAAGAATCGCCATAGGTGGCCACAGTTATGGAAGTGCAATGACGGTGAATTTATTGGCGCATGCGCCGAAATTGTTTTGTTGTGGAATAGCCCGGTCGGGAGCATACAATCGAACGCTCACGCCGTTCGGATTCCAAAGTGAACAGCGAACTTTGTGGGAGGCGCCGGAAGTGTATCAGCGAATGAGCCCATACAATTATGCTGACCGTATCACCAGCCCATTGCTAATTATTCACGGCGAGGCAGACAATAATCCCGGCACATTCCCAATGCAAAGCGAACGACTGTATCAAGCATTGAAAGGTCATGGCAAAATCGCGCGTTTTGTATTGATGCCATGTGAAGGCCATGGTATTGTGGCGAAAGAATCGACAATGCATGTGCTCGCGGAAATGACGGATTGGTTGCGTCGATGGACTAGACGTGAACTCTAAGTGAAGAGAAGGAGAGTGTGTATTGGCAGTGGGTAGTAGCGGTGTGCACAGTGCAGTACACTAAGACGATAAGATTGATGAAACAAGACGAGATGAAGCGGAGATAGCTTGGCTGTGCGGTAGAACGCAGAGGCGTGTGTGGAACGCAATAACCAGATAGGAAAGAGGAGTGGATTGGTGGGACGGTGAGGGCTAAGCAGAAAGTAGACTCGACAAAACCTGATGGGGTTAGAATGGATTAGGTAATCAATCAATCAGGGGTACGATATGATCTCGCGGGTTTGGATTTGTAATGGTGAGCAAGCGAGCGAGTGAACGGCGAGCGAGTTAGCGAGGGTGCAACATTGACCACAATGCAGTGCAGTGCCGTTAAAAATCAATGAGGTTCATCAAAACCCGAGCAGTTGCAATCGGTGGTACTGTACAGTAGCAATTTGCGCCAAGTTGCAGTCAACGACAGAGTTCGTGGCTGCTATTACTTCTCACAGTTTGCACAACACTCACCATAGCGAATTCATCGGATTCTGAACATCAACAATATCTCGCATGCGTACAGTGTGTTAACAAGGCTAAGGTTGAACAATATCGCAACTATACCCACGAATTACTGGTACAGTAACCCTTCCGTACCGCCTTGTACCGCCTTACCCCCGCACAATTGCGCACTATCCATAACTACCGTAGCCAACAGCCCGCCTACGTTAGTATGTTCGCACGATGAACAGTACAGTACACTGTAGTGATCTTGCTGCAATGTTTGCCTGTGGTCAGGAATGTTGATGCGATGTTACCTCTCTGCTGATTGGTCGAAGCTGTATGCTCGCGATTTAATTTTGATTCAAATCTCTGTTAACGTACACTACAGTATGTACAAAATTCAGAGCTCCCCGTCGCCGTTGCGTCGATCTCCCTGCTTCACATAAATTATACTCTCACACGCACCCGCCCACCCGCCTTCTGTCTTCATCACAACATGGTGTTCCATTCCGTGGTTATGCCGGCATTTGCCACCGGCCCTGCACTGCCTCGTGCGATTCGCGGCCGAAGTTCCGCACAATGCCCCAGAATGACCGCCGATCGCGTCGGCGTGCCGAGGTTTCGCGCCACCCACAACCAGCAACAGCAACATGAACAACAACAACAACATACCGTCTCTGTCGAAAGCTCGCCCGCAGTCGCACTTCCTCCCAATGCGATGCCACCTTTCGCACGTGCCGGTGGTGCGTTGGCGGTGGCGATGGCCGCTCTTGTCGCGATGCTTCAACGCGCACGCAAACTTCGTGACTCGAAGATTAAGCGTTTAGAAAGTCAGTTGGCAAGTCCGATGCTAATGAGTTCGAGTGTTGCGGGAAATGGTGCCTCGGTACCGAAGCCAACCTTGGGTCAACGCCTTCGAGGTCTTATTCCTCCTGAGAACGAGAGGAAGAAGCTGCTACCTCTCGGCCTCATGTTCTTCGTGATTTTATTCAACTACACGATTTTGCGTGACACGAAGGATGTGTTGGTGGTCACTTCTGCGGGTGCTGAAATCATTCCTTTCCTGAAAACGTATTGTAATCTCCCCGGTGCCATCCTCTTCACCATTCTCTACTCGAAAATGAGTAACATGTTCTCTAGGGAAACTCTGTTCTACGTGTGTATTGTGCCGTTCGTGCTGTTCTTCTTGGCCTTCGGATTCTTCATGTATCCCAACGTGGCTCTCCTCCATCCCATTGGATTCGTGACGTCCATTGCGAGCCAACTTCCGCCTGGTTTCACCGCACCGTTGGCAATTATTAAGAATTGGACCTTTGCCCTGTTCTACACGCTTGCTGAGTTGTGGGGTTCGGTCGTGGTGTCCTTGCTGTTTTGGGGTTTCGCTAATGAAGTCACCACCGTGGATGAGGCGAAGAAATACTATCCCTTGTTCGGACTTGGTGCCAATGTTGCGTTGATTTTCAGTGGACAGTACGTTCGATTTGTGTCTGACATTCGTGCGAAACTTCCGTCTGGCGTGGATGGGTGGGCCGTGTCGTTGCGTTACCTGATGTCTATGATTGCCTTCGGTGGCGCTGTCATCATCGGATGTTACTACTACATGCAACGCAAAATTATGACCGACCCCAAGTTGGTCGACCTCAGCAAGCAGAAGAAGGCCAAGACCAAAACCAAGCTTGGCTTGGCCGACTCTGCCAAGTATCTCATCAACTCCAGGTACATTCGTGACCTTGCCGTCCTGGTGATCGCTTACGGAATGAGTATTAACATTGTCGAAGTCACGTGGAAGTCGAAGCTACGTGCGGCGTACCCCGATCCGAATGAATATTCGGCGTTCATGGGTAACTTCTCCAGCGCCACTGGACTCGTCACCTTCATCATGATGCTTGCAGGTCGATACATCTTCAGAAAGTATGGTTGGGGTGTTGCCGCGTTCATCACCCCAGTTGTGCTGGGTGTCACCGGTGTCGCATTCTTCTGTCTGAGCTTGTTCAGCGCGCAAGTAAGTCCTGTGATTGCCGCAGTGGGTACCACACCTCTGCTTGCTGCGGTGTTCGTTGGTGCAGCCCAGAATATTCTGTCCAAGAGTTCCAAGTATTCCCTATTCGATCCGTGCAAGGAAATGGCCTACATCCCGCTGGATGCTGAACAAAAGAGCAAGGGTAAGGCTGCAATCGATGTGATCGGGAACCCGCTAGGCAAGTCTGGTGGAAGTTTCATTCAACAGGTAAGTTTCGATGCGAAGCGCCAGCCATTCCCGAACTGATTACTAACATTTACCTTTTTTAGATTCTCATCTTCTCCCTCGGTTCTCTCGCGGCGTCTACACCGTATCTAGCAATAATTCTATTTGCAATCATCGGAATGTGGCTAGCCGCTGCGCGCTCGCTTGACAAGCAATTCAGCGCTTACATGATGGAGGAAACGAAGAAGGTGGCCGAAGCTCAAGCGGCGAAATCAGAAGATGCTGCAGAGCAGTCATCGTCCTCGGCGCCGGCATCAGCGTAAAGCAAAGAATGGTTTTGGGTTATTCGATGGTGACGTAGTTTGGACTACTTGTTATGTTAATCGTACGAAAGAGTTGTGGCGCCGTTTCCGACTAAATGTGTCGGCCGCTCCGATTCTTTGATGTGTCTTGTTTATTTTACGTATCAATGCGGTGAAACCGATCTATGAGTTGTTTTGTCACTTCCCCAACGTTCCTGAGAAGTGTCAAGAACCAACCTGTTAGTATTTGTGTTGTTGGACTTCATGTTCACCGACTTACCCTCGTTGTACCTGAAGTTGACGTAATCTCTCATCTATGAGGCACTTCCTGTCTTCAATCTCCTCACTCTTCTCTTCTCCGCTTGGTACCGATTCGGATAAAAGATAACCGATGTAATGGTTGAAAAGTTTGAACGATACATCACACGCGACTGCCATTATGCTTCCTGGGATTTCCAAGAACAATTCTCCCTTATTCTCGCATGCCTCGATTACCGAGTTCACAGCAGACTCTGCAACATCGCCACGCCCAGCTAGAATTGTTTCGCGTACAAGTAGCTCGGCGCCACCAGAGGCATTCGCGAGTAGCTTCATGTGCCGTTCAACACTTTCTTGGTTGTCTATTCGAGTGTGAGCTTCGAGTAGCACTCTCGCCGCAGCGTCTATCATGGTGTCATCTACATTTACATTCATTGCAGTGCACGCTTCATGTAACGAATGGAGCACGGCTTTTCTCCACATCGATGAGTGCACCGATTCGGTCAGGGCTTCTCGCGAAATATTTCCAACACTTTCAGTGTCTTTTTCCTTGCTCATTTCGTAAATCGATATGCAGAGTGGTTCCAACATACTTTGTTTTAAGGCATCGCAACCTAACACTGAATCGAATAGCAAGACTTCCGCAGAGCGTATTATCCGTGGATCGAGTTCTTTCTTTTTCAACTACTCAACAAAACAATTTCCAGTCAGTGGCTAAACAGCGATATTTGTTGAACGGTTCAAGTTACCTCCGCGATAAGCGCTGCGTTATCCGCACTGCCTTCAGCGACATCCTTCGTTTGTTCAAGTACATAAACTGCCCATTGGTGTGCGTTTCTGAAATCGTCAGCTTTCCATCTAGTGATACCACTACTCTGATGCCATGTTAGTTAGTCTGTCAAACGAAGCATGCCGCCACCAAAGTGCAAGAGAATGGGAAAGGATTTATCGACAACATACTCGAGCGGTTCGTAATTGATTAGCAAAATACGCGCAATTCGACGCTATTTGTTTGAAATCGCTACAGGAATCCATAGGCGAGTCGGTAGTAGCTTCTTCCTTTCCATCACTTTGTTTCGGTTCATTTTCATTTGGCGAGAACGAGCGCTCAAACGTTTCATGTGAAGTGGTCTGTTCCACGGAACGCGAATCATCCATTTTCCGTGCATGCTCGCGGTCATGTATTCGACCATGAGCTCTCATGTGTCTGCGTGTCGCAAATTGTTCCTTGCATGACGGCTCGTCACACTGCCACGGACTTTGTGCGGTATGAACTCGACGGTCATGCGACCGATAAGCGGCATTTGAAGGGAATGACAAATTGCATCGAGTGCACCGCTTCATGTTCGGGGGTAGACCGCCGTTTCGGTGAGGATTCGGAATGGCACTGTAATAAATTCAACCGCCACATTTATTTTGAAGCGCTTACCTACAGGACTGCTTTGGTTCCCACCTGAAATGGCTGCTGCTACCCACGGAGCAGTGAACAATGGCACGACTGCCAACACAATTAAAGAACTCAGTCCTGCGCCTGGGGATGGAGTGTCGAGGGTTGTGTTCAACAAATCTGGTTCCCAAGTGGTTTACGTCTCGTGGGGTGGTGTAACTGCCATTCACAACGGTGTCACCGGTTTATTACAAGCTGAGAAAGAAATTCCTTCCAAGTGTGCAATTCTTGATGTATGCTGGGCTGTTGATGGTACTGAAACAATAGCGGTTGCCGCACTCGACGGTCGTGTGCTTAGCGCTGATGCGGGTTTGACGAACTGGAGTGTTGTTGGCCGACACGACCAGACTGCTGCTCGCGGTATAATACACAATTCAACTCATCGATTGTTAATATCTGGTGGGTGGGATAGTACGCTAAGATTTTGGGACTTGCGAAGTCAAAACGCTGCATCACAAAACGAAGTGAAGCTTGATGGAAAATGTTTTGGGCTGGCTCGTTATGGAGCGGACGCGGTCGTTGCAATAACATCTTCACGCCGTGTTGTTATTGTGGACGTAAGAAAACCTACCGAGTTCATTCATGATAAAGTACCATCCGCGCTAGCGTATCAGCTTCGCGGTATTTCTGCAAACACAGAAGGCTCTTGTTATGTAGTTGGCAGCACCGAAGGCAAAGTTGCGCTTGAATGGCCAGATGAACCGAACGCTGGATATTCATTTCGATGCCATCGACAAGATGGTCTCGCATTTCCCGTCAACTGTATTGCCCATTGCAGTCGGTACGGAAGTTTTGCGACTGGCGGTGGAGACGGTCACGTTGCTGTATGGGACGCCAAGAATAAGAAGCGAATGGTACAATATCCACGTGAGCCTACTAGCATTGCCAGCATTGACTTTAACCCTGACTGTAGTAGTATGGCTGTAGCTGTTTCATACACATTCGAAGAGATGCTCAAAGATTCGCCTCCAGATCGGGTTTATATTCGATCCATTATGGAAGATGAAGTATCAACAACTTAAAAAATACTTTTCTCTTTGTCTTACCGTTTCGTTCGCTTTCGCCGATTTTTGCGCAGTTTTTGTCGCGCAGAGACTTTCACAGGACTATCATTTTCCACATTTGCAATTGCTTCAGCATAATCTTCGGCGGCAGCAAAAACTGAACTTCTTTTCTTGTTATTAGTTTGTGGTTCCATAGCAAGCTCGTCCAGTTCGTCCAGTTCCACGGCATTGTCATCTTCTATTTCATCCTTGAATGCTTCTGCGAATGCCGCTAATTCATCTGGATCATCGTCGTCCACATCTCCGCCCTCAGTAATTGGCGCATCATTCCCACCCAGACGCCGCATTTCTGCATGCATCGCAGTTTGAAATGCTTCTTCTTCCGAACCACTATCAGACATATCAACATCGAAGTCTTCATTTTCATCGTCGTTCTCGGCACCAGGATTTTGTAGTGCATCCAATTTCGCTGGATTGAGTTGGAAAAACTTTCCAAAGAACGCATCTTCTTCGTCTTCTTCACCCTTACGTACAGTTTCGAGAAAATTATTGCTTTTGAGAGTTAGTACTTCTGATGCACGAACAGCGCGCTTTCCATGAAGTGAATCAGTAAGTCGCCTTTTGGGCTTCTTGTAACTAAACTTGTCTAGGAATGCGGTCAATGTGAAGTCAGTTAGAGGATCACTTGGGTACACGACGCGATCTTCCGCACGACATAACGCTGTAGCAAACTTGCTAATACTGGGATGATGATGAGACGTCAAGGCGACCAGTTCCCATAATGCGCTGCGTTCCGCTTTCGCGAACAAAGGCTCACGCGCTGAAATATCATAAGTGTTCTGCGTTTTGGTAGATTCATTGTGTACTTTTTCAGCTGTATCGTCCTCGCTACTTGGTTCTGGTTTTTCTTTGCCTTCTGCCTTGGCTTCGTCATCACTGACAACATCCCGAAATACTTCGTCTTCCTCTTCAGCCTCCGCACCTACTGAAGATTTCAACAATCCTGGGTGCGTTGTACAAAGCACCTCCGACAAAAGTACTAAAACTCCGCCTGCAAGGGACGGCGAGCTTTTCAACGCGGTTTGAAGTAACCGCTTCGCGAAAGCTTTCACACGTTTGGTGCTAACATCTGCTTTCATCGATTTCAAAATAACACTCAGAAATAAAGGATGCCTTGATTCACCTGCTTCAGCAAGATCCCCAATACGAGAGTACAGTGCGCGGTAAAACCTATCGGAGATAGTCGAATTGGTTTTCGAAATTTGTAGTAAAAAAGCAAGGGCTTGGGTAGCGGATGCAATGGATTTGGCATGCGCTATTCGGAACAGGGAATCGAAATGTGGCCTCAATGAAGGGTCGAAAGATTCTGGTTCTGTATATGGAAAGGCACGATTGACGCCGGTCAGGACGGCTCCCATTATACGACTTTCTTGAGATTCTAAGCCTCCTTCCTTTTTCGACTTTTTCGAGTCCTTATCGCTTTCCACACAAATTGTTACAATATTCATGTAAACGGTGACGAGGTGCCGACACAGTTCAACATCTTCTTGCGAGAAACGCAACTGATTCAAGAAAGAAACCGCATAGTATTGCGTTCGTCGTCCGACATTTGCACGGAAAATCAGTTGTTCCACTTCTCTCAGTAGCACAGTTTTCATCTGCGGATGATGCTTTTCGACCAAACGTCGAAGGTAGAAACTTGCATTGGATGCCACCTTACGAACAGGATCACCCAGTTTGTTCACTAGCATTGAAAGCAACTCCTTCTCGTTTTCGGGCTTCGCAACTAGCAAGTCGAACAAAACGGTTACTGACTTGAGCTTGAAATGTTCGACAACATCTTTTCCACACTCGTCGATTACTTCCAAGAATTCGGTACACATTTTTTTCAGCTCATCTTCGAACAAAGCATAGCTCAAATGACGCTTCGAAATTGTCTGAGGAGCGCAGTTGAAAATGCGTTCCTCGAATTTCACGAGCTTACGATGATCGGGCAGCAAATCGTTGATGAGAAGGTCCTTGAACGCATCAATGGCAGGTGAGCGTTCACGTCGGCCCTTCTTTTTCACGAAAGAAAACAACGTATACAATTCGTCCAGACGATGGAGTGGACTCTCTTGAACAACCAAAGTGGCGGCAGCTATTTTGTCGGCAACGGTTTTTTCGCGGTTTAGCAACTTATGCACGTTTTTCCGGCCAGTGCTCGCCATGCGCTTATCGAACATTTTGCTCATTCCAGCTAACGCTTCTGCTGCTGCTTCTCGCCATTTATCTATCGGCCCTCGAACGCCACCATCACCACTCGACGGCCACTCTGGAGCGTTTTCGAACCAACAGGCCCCCTCCAAATCCTCATCCTCGAGAAGCCTACCAGGAAGTTGATACAGACCTATTAGTTTCTTTTCTTCGGGTTCGGCACTGCGTGTCGATGATTTAGGTCGACCAACCATGGCCGGCGTTCGCTTCGTCTGACTTCACAAACCGACGTTGGCCGGGTCAGAAATCATACACTAGAGAAAGCACCCTAATTAAAAATATTTTAAAAACAGGATTATTGTTCAAAGGAATTCTATTGGGTAAGCAACTTGGATCAAAGCTGCGGCGGCCGCACTACCTACAGTACTCATTGCAGGTCGTTGAAGTTGACGAGTCGCCTTCGACTCGGAGCTCCTCGGCGACTTCCGTGACAGCTGCAGAAACATGTCGTCCGAGAAAGTTCAACCACTCACCCTAAAACAAGATGATGAAAAGGGACGTATTGAATATTTGAGGAGTGTTGGGGCACCGCATGTACAATCTTTCAACTTCGCGATGAGTCGAGGATTACAACTGCTTCCCAAGTTTATGGACCCGGTTTCATACTGTATTTCTCCGGAAGGCGATGGAGGAGGTTCCGTGAAAATCTGGATTCAGTCGTTGACTCTTAATAAGCCAAAAATACATTATGGCACCGGCCCGAGTGCGGAGTCGAGAAAGCTTTACCCAAATGAGTGTTTGCGTACGGGTAGCTCGTATCTTGGGGATTTGATGTGTAAGATTGGTTTGAAAGTAGAGGACTCTACTGAAAATATTCCACTCAGGCGTGTCGGGCGACTGCCAGTTATGGTGGGTTCATCAAAGTGTAACTTGAATGGAATGACACCAGAACAACTTATTCGACAAGGCGAAGAGGAATATGAGTTTGGAGGATATTTTGTTGTCAATGGCGCTGAAAAAGTGCTGCGAATGAATTTGGTACAACGTGTGAACCACCCTGTTACAGCGAAACGAGATAAAAATTCTTCACGAGGACCCAATTTCACGGACTTATCTCTAAGTGTTCGAAGTGAGAGACCGGACTTGTCGACTCTCACATTTCATATGCACTTGATGAAAAGTGGCAATGTGACCTACCGTTTTCGGTATAAAACCAATGAACTTTATGTTCCTGTTGGCCTTCTTCTGCGTGCACTGTTACCCCCAGGCCGAACTTACCGAGATATATACGACGAATTCTTTGTTGATGATTCTACGAATTTGGATCTGAAGGAAGGTGCTTTGGCCATCGTTGTCGATTTGCGAGACAAAGTCCGTTTTCTCAAGAAAGAAGACTGTGAACCTGGTGTTCGACCAGCAGTATCTAGAACTGCGGTTGTTTCATATCTTGGTCGCAATTTTCGAATGATTATGAATATGGATGAACGGCTTTACGACGACTACACAGCTGGGGAAGCTTTTCTCAGACGATATGTTTGTCCGCATTTAAGTTTGGGCTATACAGAGAAGCCAAGCGAAGAATTAGATATTGCCAAAGCCGAATTTCTTATTCATTTGTGTCGAAAGTTGTTCGCTACTAGTGCTGGAGAAATTGAACTTGACGATTCAGATGCTTTATCCCATTTGCAAGTTCTGTTACCTGGATCTTTGTATCTGATGCAACTGAAAGATCGACTCCAAAGTTTGCTTGGTTTAACAAGGGCAATTGTTTTGAGGAAGATACAGAAACTCAAAGAGACATCCAAGTATCGTCGAAAAGATCTCTCGGCAATTGTTCATGAAGCGGTGTCAATAGTGTTAGCTCGTCCGAATGTCGGAGAAAGAATGGAATACTTGCTTGCTACAGGCAATATTCAATCGGAGAATAATCTCGACTTGTCTTCGGTTGCTGGGTATTCTATCATGGCAGAGCGCATTAACTTTCTTCGCTTTCTTTCTCATTTTCGTGCGGTACACAGAGGTTCGTTTTACGCTCAGATGCGTACTACCAGAGTTCGAAAATTGCTTCCAGAAGCGTGGGGATTTATTTGCCCTGTGCACACCCCTGATGGTGCTCCTTGTGGAATTCTAAATCATTTGGCGTCTTCAGTTCGTGTTACTCAAGGACTTCCAGCCAATCCTGCGCCGATTGTAACTCTGATAGAACAAGTTCATATTGGTTTATCATCTTCGCGAGTTGGTTCGGACAAAATGATTCCTATTGTTCTGGACGGACGAGTAGTTAAGTATATCAATGTTGAATTGGCTTCGGTGTTCGTCCACGAACTCCGCTCATCGAAAGTGGGACCATCGGGTATCTTACCCGCTGATGCGGAGGTAGTGCACGTTCCTCTCCCTCGAAAGGGGAAAGGATTTTTACCTGGTGTCTTCATTCATACAAACGGCGGACGACTTATTAGACCTGTGAAATGGCTGTTAAAGCGCGCGAAAAAGAATAACATGTCTGTACAGGATTCACCTAGGACAAAACAATTATCTGGTGAACCGAGGTGGGTAAATCCTACGGAGTGTATTGGAACATTCGAGCAAGTATTTTTGAGGGTTCGGCCCGCAGTTGTTGACCCGAAAAATGTACTGACTCCTGTTTACTCAAGCAGACCGACACATGCAGAAATTTCCTCAACTGCATTTCTGAGTGTTATTGCGTCTCTTTCACCATTTCCAGACATGAATCAAGGTCCGAGAAACATGTTTCAGTGCCAAATGGCAAAACAGGCGATGGGAACGCCATGCCATGTGTTCGATAAGCGGTTTGAAGCGAAAACGTATCGTTTAACAAGTCCTCAAGCTCCCATCACGCGAAATTTCTGCATGCAAGATCCACTTGGTGCGGATTTATTCGGAAATGGAATGAATGCGATTGTTGCAGTAATTAGCTACACCGGAAACGACATGGAGGACGCTCTAATAATTAACCAAGGAAGCTTGAATCGGGGATTCGCCCACGGAACAGTGTATGAAACCAAAAAAGTGAATATCGAAAATGCGCAAGCAGGAAGTCGTAAGAAGTTATTCCCAGTAACAAACCCCAAAGACCCAGAAAAGAAAACAATCGATATCGATGGTCTCCCAGCAGTGGGTGTGCGGATACCACAAAAGGCAGCACTATATGGACTATGTGATGCTCATGTGTCGTACGATGATTCATCAGAAGCAACCAACTTAATCACATGGACAAGACACAAATCAGTTGAAACGCACACCGTGGATAGTGTGATTATTTCGGATCGATCTGGATACAAAGGTGGAAAAGAGAAGGAACAGGCGGGTATCCGACATGCAACAATACGGACGCGAGTTTCGCGAACACCAATAGTAGGAGACAAATTTGCATCACGAGCAGGACAGAAAGGTACAGTTGCGGCTGCGTGGCCTATGGAAGATATGCCATTCTCAGAAAGTGGGATGGTGCCGGATATTATGTTTAATCCGAATGGATTCCCGAGTCGAATGACTATAGGAATGATTGTTGAAAGTATGGCAGGAAAGGCAGGTGCACTTCATGGCAAATTCCAAGATTCAACACCATTTCGATTTGATGAGAATAATCGAGCAATTGAACATTTCGCGGAACAACTTGCTCGAGCGGGATACAGTTACTATGGAAGTGAAACATTGTACAGTGGATACACTGGTGAACCATTTGAAGTCGAAATATTCATGGGACTTGTTCATTATCAGAGATTACGTCATATGGTTTCAGACAAGTTCCAAGTGAGAGAAAGAGGCAGAGTAAATGCTTTGTATCGTCAACCAATTAAGGGACGAAAGAAAGGTGGTGCTATTCGATTCGGTGAGATGGAGCGAGATGGCGTTCTTGCGCATGGAGCATCAGAAGTGCTTCGGGATCGTCTTGGAAATGCATCTGATGTTCATCTGGTTCGAGTTTGTGAACAATGCAGATCGCTTGTCTCGCCTATCGTATCCCCTTGCGCGAACGATGAGGAACAAATTGAAGCGGGTCAAATCGTTTGCCTGCATTGTGGTGGTGGAAAGAACACAGATTTTATTCGGAAAGTCGTTCTTCCTTACTCGTTCAAGTACTTAGTGAACGAGTTGGCAGCGATGAACATACGAACTGAAATAGAACTAAAGAAATGAACTAATTGGGTTACTTCCATTTCCACTTTTGATACTTCCTTGTTGTCAGTTTCTCAGAATTCCACCACTACGAATTACTGAATGGTGGCTCCATGTTTTGCATCTCCGCTCTATCCACCACTGCTCTGTACCAGTACAGAACCCTCTCACAATGTTGCAAGGCTTTGTAAGTTATCTACCTTTTGCAACAGCGACAAAAACTTGTAACTTTACGCCTTCGCAATGGTCGTTTCGTGGTCGTTGCAGAACGAACACGTATGGCAAAAGAACAACAACAAGGATGGCTGTTCGACTCGGTCCTAATTCGAGTAATGCATTGTACTGCTCAGAAGTTGCGGTAGGCAGTATTGCGTGGGGTGATGATTCGAAAGGGTACGGTGAATCATTTTTACGGCGTGATATTGATGGAGCAGTTTCGTACTTGTTGGAAAATGGGGTGAACCTATTCGATACAGCAGAGGTGTATGGATACAAATCAATTGCGAATGGTGAGAGTGCAGAGCAACTTCTCGGCGATGCAATTGTTTCAGCTCGTGGCGGAACATTAGCGCTTGTTGCGGACAAATTCTTTCCAGTACTTTGGGCAAATGTAATTATGGGAGGTTCGCTACGAATGGGTCGAGCCGCTGTTTTGAGTGCTCTCCGTGCATCGCTGACTCGACTTGGATTGTCACAAATAGATTTGTATCAAATCCATTTTCCATTTCCGTACGTCGGAGGAGAGCAAGCTATTGTTGAAGGGTTTTGCGAAGCGTATGAACTTGGACTTGTGAAAGCTGTTGGTGTATCGAATTACAATGACCCGAAAGCACTTCGTCGTACGTCGAATTTCCTTTTCTCAAACTTAATCCAACATCCTATCTAATCTGTTTGTTCGTTTGTTTCCTGTCTACATTAGGTATTCATGCTGCGTTTGCCGCTCGCAATATACCCGTCGTTTCTAATCAAATACGATACAATCTAATTGATCGTTCCGCTGAACGGTCTGGCTTGATTGAAACGGCAAATGAATTGGGCATCACCACACTCGCATACGAACCGCTCGCGAAAGGACTTCTCACTGGCAAGTATACCGAACCGGAAATGCTGGTTTCACCTGGACGACGATTCACAAATCAACAACTCAAATTTTATAAGCCACTCATCAGTTTACTCAAGTTCACAGGTGCACTAGACGGTGGTGGTCAACCGAAAACTATCACAGAGGTTGCACTGAGTTACATCATTAGCAAAGGGATTGTGCCCATTGTTGGTGTGAAAACCGAAGGTCAAGCTCGAAGTGTTGTTAGTGCCATGGATCCGAATCGCTCTTTATCTAAGGAATTCATAGATGTGCTCGATGAAAAGGCCGACTATTTAGAGAAACAACGAAGGTAAAACAAGTTACTGTAAGTGAAAAGTGCTGTTTCAGGTGGGTCAAATGCAAAAACCCTGAAAGACAGGTGTTACTTCGCTACTTCCTTACCGTTTCTCGGCAGTGTGTAATTAGCACCGTCTCACAAGGGAACTGTTCACTGTACTATTCCAATTGTTAGCATCTATGGCTTAACGGTCCGTCGTCTATGAAATGGGAACATTGTGCCCATCCTCTCGTAATACTTATAACTGCTACAATATACATCATCGTTAACAAACAACTCAAGCTTTTCAGACCTTTCTGTATCTCATGTTCACAGTTCATCGGCTAATCTTCTGGCCTATTCAACCTCATCGTTGAAATATCTAGACTATTGTACAACTCATTTTCCAGGGCAGATACGTGATTTTTTCTACCAAGATCTCATATTGTTATCGTCTACCGAACGGCGCACTTCCACAATTGAGGAGCTGAATTAGACTTGGAAAAACTAATCTTCCTTGGGTTGTATTTTTCTACCTATTTGTGTGGAATCTGCTAATGGACAATTTATTTCTAGTGTGTTATGGGAAGAATTATTTACTTTGCCTGAGCCAACAGAATCTAGTTCAATTTTATGCGAATCAACAATCCTGTAGTTGAAATTCGAAGACCGCTATTAAATTGAAATATTGAATTCATTTGCTAATCCACACCAACCGAATCGTTTATCCTTCGACTTCGTTCTTCACTTCGATCTCGTAACTTATCCAGCTCAAGCTTTATTCAGAAGCTCATCTTTTTGCATTCTCTTCGTCTCTCTAATTTGGCTCGTGCGTCAATCTAATTGTTTATCCTACGCCACAGAATATTATAAATAACTTGTGACACTTCTAGATCTTGCTCTTTCATAATTCTTTCTCCAATTACTGGAACCAAACTATCATTTATCATCGCTTTCATCATTGGTCTTAAGAGAAGAATGCCAATGAATTACCTGCTTCGAGCTTCATAATCAGCACGCATTCAAGTTTAGGAGGGGTCAGTCTGGTTCGGGTCAGTCATTGGTTGTACAGATATAAAAAATAGTACGTAGTGAATCCATGGAACGGAAATCATGATGATTATCTTAGTTGCAGTCAGTGATTCAAACAGTCTTTTCTGTAATATTAGTTTAGAATACAGAATAAAGAGAACTATTACTAGAAATAGCTTATTTAGTTTAGTCAGAAAAAGGCTGCTCTTTCTTTTTATAATTTTCATCTTATTCAGACTAGACCGCACAATTACTTTCTCTTAATATAGCTGTACAGAAATTGACTCAATCTCATCGTTGTCATCTTCAAATTTCAATATTACCATTTTTCAGTCCAAAATATCCATAACATTTCCCACACATCGGCTATATTGAACAATACTACCCTGTTTTAGAAAAATGATAATCAATTATAGAGGCTGTATAAAGTTTTTGACGAGTTAAAAAGAAAAAATTATACTGCGAATCATCAGTTCGCAATTATACTTCTTTGTTTGGATAATCGAGTTTCCAGGCCCAGTATAGCTAGCTTATAGTGTCGATGTCGTAGCGCTTAATGGGAAATCATGTTGGATTTGCCTCTATCAGGGTTTCTCAGTGACGTAACAGAGCCGAGATTAAATCTAAGGGCAAGAATGGACAATCGTCACTAGTATAGTACAACCATCTGGAGGGAGAACACCAAAAACATGCCAAAAAGAGTACCTGCCATTATTTGGAGATGATGACAGCTCACAGGTGG
>JAAUYH010031473.1_pt1 | contig 19792 bp, 21 predicted proteins | sample 7278061 | NCBI WGS metagenome assembly JAAUYH01 (sample SAMN14350203, study PRJNA611818) | marine sediment metagenome | isolation source: surface marine sediment (0.6m) | place: French Polynesia: Moorea | collected 2018-08 | reverse complement strand
GGTCAGCTTCCTCGACGTGTCCCGAGCCGGCCGCTTCGAGAGCGTCGGCCGAGTGGTCAAGGCCACCCACCGCACCGCCTTTCTCAGCGGCGACCTCTACGACGCATCCGGGGTACTGACAGCGACGGCGACCGCCACCGCCAAGCTGTCCCGCCAGGGCTGAGTTCTGTCCGAAGCAACGAGACTCGCGCGGCCAGATCGCTTCCGAAAGTCGGGTCCCGTGGGCTGCCTGTTAGGGCTAGGCTGCCGACGCCCTTGGCTAGGCAGCCTAGTTATGGGGTGTGACACCGGGTCTGAGGGGTGGTCCCGCGGGACCAGCATGTCGCTGAGCGCCCGGCGGCGGGCTACTCGGGGTGGTAGCCGACCCCGTCGTGGAGGCGTGACCGACGGGAGCCCATGGCCGGAAGGTTGGGCGGGTTCTCGGCTTCGGGCTGGGGTTCGTAGGTGGCGCCGGTGACGATGCCTTCGGCCATGCCGTACAGCAGCGGGAGAGCGCCGGCGACCACGCCGCCGGTGTGGTTGATGTGCTCGAGCCCGGGTTCGATGACCGAGGTGTCGGACTTGATCTTGCCCACGAGCTCGGCGCACTCCTCGAGCAGGGTGGCGACCCGCGTCAGCTGGCTGCCGAGTACGTAGAGGAAGAAGGCCAGGCCGGCGGCCAGCAGGGCGATGGCGATGACGGAGACGGTGACGAGGCCGGTCATGATCGCACCTTCTCGAGGACACGGCCCAGGAACAGGTGATGGATCAGGCCTTCGTTGAGCACGGCCTCGACGCCGTCGGCGGTCTCGGCGATGAGCGCCGTGTCAGTTGTGTTCGCGGCGGCCGCTTCGAGCGTGCCCTTGATCGTGGTGACCCGTTCTTCGATCGTGCGCACGAACATCACGAGCAGCGTGAGCAGCGCCACCACGGCCACGATCACCACGAACCCGAGGACGATGGCGATCCACCACAGCTCCTCTTGTCTGTCGGTCAGAGCCAAAATCATGATCAACCTCCCAACTTGGCCCGACCTCGGGCCAGTCCGTCGGTGATCGCCGTCGCCGACTCGATCGTCGTCTGCAGACCGGCGAGCGCCGCTGTGTTCTCGACCGATTGTTCGAGCGCCGCATTGATGTCGGCCGCCCGTTTCCCGATCGAGTGGGCAAGCATCAGGATCGGCACCACGAGGGCCACCACGGCCAATACGACGATGCTCCCGATCCAGAAGCCGATCGTCCATCCAGTAGCAATCACCACGGTCAGATCCCTTCTGCGAAGTCTCGAACGGGCTTGAGGCTCGCGTTGACCGAATCCACCACGGCCGGCACGGTCGAGGTCTTGTCGGCGATGACCCCGACGCCTCCGGTCAGCGCCTCGAGAGTCTGGTCGACCGCCCGCAGGTGCATGAGCGCCCGGAACAGGCCTACGGCGGCAAAGAAGATGATGAGCACGGCGATGATCACCGTCACCCAGGCAACAAATGGCATTTGACTACTCCCTTCCGCCTAGTCCGACGGCAACAACTTGGCGACCGAACCGGCATAGCGCACAGCGCCATCGGCCACCTCGGCCACGGTCGTGTCGGTCTGGGCCAACAGGTCCGGTGTCGTGTCGAGATCGCCGATGGCCGCCACACCCCCGGCGAGGATCTCGTCGGCAGCCTTGCGGATGCGCTCGATCGCCCCGAGCAGCCGGCTCAGCAACGCCACTGCGACGAGGGCTACTACGAGCAACAAGATGTTTCCTATCCACCAGAGCATCGCAATCTCCTCCTCAGACGGTCTCGGGGTTGTAGGGCAGGAAGAACCGGCGGAACACGCGCTGCAGCGCCATCTTGGCGGCGCGCATGGCGATGGCGAAGCCGCTGGCCGGCGCCACCGCCTCCACCTGATCGGGGTCGAGCCCCGCCTCGATCGCCGCCAGGCGGTTCTGCATGTTCGTGGCGAAGTCGTCGAGCAGCACCGCGGTCACATCGGCGACCAGACCACGGCCGTACTGGGCGGCCGCGCCCGACAGCTGCAGGTCCATGGCCACGTCGACCTTCGTGCCCGCCGGCGTGGGGTTGAGGCCGGCGTCGAGGGCCATCACGGCGTTGCCCCGGCCCTTGCGGTCGGCGCCGCTGGCGTCGACGGTGATCGTCTTGTCGGTTTCGTTGCGCTCGACGATCTTGGCGTCCCCGTCGAACTCGAGCTTGACCGGGCCGGCGCTGATGGCCACCACGCCCTGGTAGTGGTCGTCGCCGATCTCCTCGGTCAGATCGGCGCCCGGGAGGCACGCCGCCACCTGAGGGATGTCGCCGAAGAAATCCCAGACGGCGTCGATCGATTGGCCGACTTCGAACTCGTTGGTGATCTTCATGAGGCTCCTTGCGCGAGGTAGGAGGTGGGGTCCTTCTCGAATGCGGCCCGGCACCCCGGGCAACAGAAGTAGTAGGTCTCGCCGTCGTACTCGAACGACTGGCTGCTGTCGTCGACCGTGACCGTCATGCCGCACACCGGGTCGATCGCCTCGAGGAGCTCCGGCGCTGGGCGGGACTGGACACCGCTGAGGGCTCCGGCGGCTCGAAGTTGTACGAGCTCGGCCAGGATCGACACCGCCATCTCGTTGTGCGTGGTATGGCCCAGGTCGAGCCCGGCCGGGCAGCGAATGTTGTCGAGAACTTCTGCCGGCAGGTCGCGGTCGGCCAGGAAGGCGCGAATCGACTCGCCTCGCTTGGCCGACGCGACCACGCCCAGGTACACCGGTGCTGCCTTGGCGGCCCGCTCGATCATCTCCTCGTCGCCGTGGCCCTGGGTGGCGATCACGACGAAGCTGGCGGGCGTGACCTGGCCCGAGGTGAGATCGTCGCCGGCGATCAGCTCGGCGTTCCACCCCAGCTCGCCGGCGAGGCGATGGAGCATTTCGGCCATGGGGGAGTTGCCCACCACAACGAGGTGGGGCACGGCGAGTACGGGTTCGATGTAGATCTGCAAGGCTCCCTCGCTCTGACAACTCATCTCGACGGGCACGGTGCCCTCGGGCAGGTCGCCGAAACGATCCGGATCGCCGAGGGCCAACAGGCGAGGGGAGCGGTCGGCCAGGGCCTTGAGCGCCTCGCGCACGAAGACCGGTTCGGCGCAGGCGCCGCCGATCCATCCGTGAATGTCGCCGTCGGCGGTGAGGATGGCCCTGGATCCGCTCTGACCCGAGGTCGGTCCCTCGCGCCACACGACGGTGGCGAGCACGAACTCCTCGCCGCGGCGCGCCAGGTCGACGGCGCGTTCGAGGACGCCGAAGCCCTCGATCGTGCCGTCGCTCGTCATCAGTCCGTCTTCACCGGCGGGGCGCCGGACACGTCATGGCGCTCGGTGAGCGCCTCGTACACACGGTCGGGGAGCAGCGGCATGTCGATGTTGCGAACGCCGGTGTCCTTGAGGGCGTCCATCACGGCGTTGACGAACGCGGCCGGCCCGCCGACGGTGGCGCACTCGCCGATGCCCTTGGCCCCGATGGGGTGATGCGGGCATGGGGTCACGACCTCGTGGAGCTCGAAGCCGGGTGTCTCCCAGGCCGTGGGCAACAGGTAGTCCATGTAGTTGCCGCCGACGCAGTTGCCGTCGGCGTCGAAGGTGATGAACTGCATGTTGGCCATGGCGTAGGCCTCGGTGAGCCCACCCATGATCTGGCCCTCGACGATCATGGGGTTGATGCGAACGCCGCAGTCGTCGACAGCAACCACCCTGAGCACGTCCCACACACCGGTCTCGGGATCGAGCTCGACGGTGGCGATGTAGCAGGCGAAGGGCCAGGTCAAGTTGGGCGGGTCGTAGTAGGCGTTGTTCTCGAGGCCGGGCTCCATGCCGTCGGGCACATTGCTGTAGGCGGCCATGGCGCATTCTTGGATCGTGACGCCTCGGTCGGGAGCACTGCGCACGTAGAACCGGCCGAGCTCCCAGTCGATGTCCTCCTCGGACACCTCGAGCAGGTGGGCGGCGATCTTGCGGGCCTTGGCCCGGATCTTGCGCGACACCATCGACACCGCGGCCCCGGCCACCGGTGTGCTGCGGGACGCGTACGTGCCCATACCGAAGGGAGCCGTGTCGGTGTCGCCCTCCTCGACGACCACGTCGTCGGCCGGAATGCCGAGCTCGTGAGCGACGATCTGGGCCCAGGTCGTCTCGTGGCCCTGACCTTGGGTCTTGGCTCCGGTGCGCAGGATGGCCTTGCCGGTCATGTGCACCCGCAGCTCGGCCGAGTCGAACATCTTGATGCCGAGGATGTCGTACTCCCGGCTGTTGCCGGCCCCGAGGGGCTCGGTCATCGTCGAGATGCCGATGCCGAGCAATCGGCCCCGGGCCTTGGCCTCTTCTTTCTGTTTCAAGAAGTCGTCGTAGCCGATGGCCTCTAGGCCCACGTCGAGGCACTTCTCGTACTGGCCCGAGTCGGTGAGGAACCCGAACGCCGTGCGATGCGGGAAGTCGTCGTCGCGAACGAAGTTCTTGCGCCGAAACTCGGCCTGGTCCATGCCCAGGTCGTCGGCGGCGGCTTGCACCATGCGCTCCTGGAAGTACATGGCCTCGGTGACCCGGAACGAACATCGATAGGCGACGCCGCCGGGTGCCTTGTTCGTGTAGTACCCGCGTGCTGTGAGGTGGGCCGCGGGAATGTCGTAGCAGGCGAAGGCCGAGTGCATCAGCCCGATCTTGAACTTGCTGGGCTGAGCGTCGGAGAAGAAGGCCCCGTGATCGCTGTCGGTGTGCATGCGCACGCCGAGGATCTTCCCGTCGTTGCGCAGCGCCAGCTGCCCCTTCAGATAGACGTCGCGACCGAAGCCGGTGGAGATGAGGTTGCCGCTCTTGTCCTCGATCCATTTGACCGGCCGCTCTGTGAGGATCGAAGCCAAGATCGACATCACATAGCCCGGGTAGACAGGCACCTTGTTGCCGAAGCCGCCGCCCAGGTCGGGGGCGATTATGCGGATCATGTGCTCGGGCAACTCGGCGACGAGGGCCACGGCGGCCCTGATGATGTGCGGGGCCTGCGTGGTCATGTAGACGGTCAGCTTCGATGTCGACCGATCGAAGTCGGCGATCGACCCGCACGCCTCGATCGGCGACGGGTGCGACCGGGGGTAGTGCATCTCGATCTCGGAGACGACGTCGGCCTGAGCGAAGGCGCTGTCGGTTCCGGCCTTGTCGCCGACTTCCCAATCGAACACGACGTTGTCGTCTTGGTTGACCTTGTCATCGCGGATGAGCGGCGCTCCCTCGGCCATGGCCTGGTCGGGGTTCACGATCGGGGCCAGCGGCTCGTAGTCGACGACGATGGCTTCGCAACCGTCCTTGGCGATGTAGGGGTCGTCGGCGATGACGCAGGCGACTTCTTGTCCCTGGAACCGCACCTTGTCGGTGGCGAGCACGGCCTGCGTGTCGTACGACAGCGTCGGCATCCACGCCAGGTTGCGGGCGGCCATCATCTCGCCGGTGAGCACCAGGCGCACGCCGGGGATCTTCCACGCCGCGCTGGTGTCGATCGACTTGATACGGGCATGGGCGAGCGGGCTCCGCAGGATCTCCATGTGCAACATGCTGGGCAGCACCACGTCGTCGACGTAGTTGCCCTTGCCCCGGATGAAGCGGTTGTCCTCGACCCGGCGCCGACTGGCCCCCAGACCGCCGATCTTGACCTCGTCCAAGCTCATTCGGTCCCCTCCTCAGCGGCACCGCCGCCCATCTTCTGTGCGGCCCACATGACGGCCTTCACGATGTTCTGGTAGCCGGTGCAGCGGCAAAGGTTGCCCGACAGCGCCCACCGGATCTCGTCCTCGGTCGGGTTCGGGTTCTCGTCGAGCAGGGCTTTGGCCGACAGCATCATGCCGGGGGTGCAGAAGCCGCATTGCAGGCCGTGCTCGTCCTTGAACCCCTCCTGGATCGGATGCAGCTCGCTCGCCGACGCCATGCCCTCGACCGTCATGACGTCGTGGCCGTCGGCCTGAACGGCGAGCACCGTGCAGCTCTTCACCGGTTGGCCGTCGAACAGCACCGTGCAGGCGCCGCAGTTGGTGGTGTCGCAGCCGGTGTGGGTTCCGGTCAGCTTGAATCCCTGGCGCAGCAGGTGGGCGAGCAGCAGGCGGGGCTCGATGTCGGCCGCCCGGCGTTCGCCGTTCACCCTGATCTCGACCCGGCGCACCGGCACGTCAGCGCCCGGGCTGGGTTGAACCTCTTCGAACAGGCTCGTCATGTCAGGCCACTTTCTCTTGGGTGCGCTGCATGGTGCAGAGGCGGCGGACGAACGTGGCGACTATGTGTCGCTTGTAGTCCGCACTGCCGCGGTGGTCGGAGCGGGGGTTCGACGCGGCGGCGGCGAGCTCGGCGGCCCGGTCGATGGCGTCGGAGTCGAGGCTGCTGCCGACGAGGGCGGCCGCCGCCTCGCTGGCGTTGATGGTGGCGCTTCCGACGCCGGTGAGGCCGATACCGGCGCGAGCTACCGACTCGCCGGATCGCTCGAGGGCGAGGGCGACGCCGGCGGTGGCGAAGTCGCCGACCCGCCGCTCCAACTTCAGGTAGCCGCCGGCTCTCGTTCCCTTCGGGGCGGGTACGACGGCTTCGACGGCGATCTCATCGGGGGCCAGCACCGTCTGGAAGGGGCCGGTCACGAAGTCGGCGACGGGGATGGATCGGCGGCCGCCAGGGCCCTGAGCGACGATCGAGCCGTCGAGGGCCACCATCACAGAGGCCCAGTCGCCCTGGGGGTCGGCGTGGCACACCGACCCGACGAACGTGCCCCGGGTGCGCACGATGGGATCGGCCACGAGATGCGCAGCCGCCGCGATCGTCGGCTGAATGTCGGCCAGGTCGGAGGACTTCTCGAGATCGGCGTGGCGCACCAGAGCCCCGATATGGAACGAGCCGTCGGCGTCGGTGCGCATGTAGTCGAGACCGGCGATGTTGTTGATGTCGACCAGCAGCGCCGGGCTGGCGAAGCGAAGCTTCATCATCGGCAGCAGGCTCTGGCCGCCGGCGAGGATCTTGGCGTCGCCGCTGCCCTGCAGAAGGGCGATCGCCTCTTCCAGGCTCGAAGGAGCTTCGTAGTCGAAGCGGGACGGGTACATCTACTGTCCTTCCCTTGATTCGGGTGGAGTGCGACCGGGGCCGTGCGGGTCGGGGACGGCGCGAGGCAGTCCCTCGGCGTCAGGGTCGGGCCGCTTCTCCTGATGGGGCGGCCACGGTCCTTGAACGGGCTGGCTCGCGACCTTGAGATGGTCGATCAGCTGGGGCCACGCCCAAACGGTCGGGCTCGGCCCCTCTTTCGGAGCGTTCTCTACGAGCTCGTACAGCCGGGGGTTGCCCTTGCTGTGGCCCGAGGACTCGATCGTCATGCGTTCCCCCTTGGCGGCAGACGATGGCTATGTGTGCGGTGACAGTAGCACCGGGCCTTCGGCGGTCCCGTATCGAACGGGCGCCTGGTCGGTCTCGTAGTGTTCGGGCTGATGTCCGGAACCTACGAGGGTGAGTTCGGTCCGCTGATCGACACGACGATGCGGGTCGTCACCTGGAACCTCTGGTGGCGGTTCGGTCCCTGGGAGGAGCGCCAGCCGGCGATCGTCGACTGGTTGCGGCGTATTGATGCGGACGCGATCGCTCTTCAGGAGGTGTGGGACGACGGCGAGTCGAACCAGGCCGAGATCCTGGCGGGCGAGCTCGGGTACGAGTTCACCTACGAGGCTCACCTCGATCTCGATGGAGCGCAGTTCGGCAACGCTGTGCTTTCGCGATGGCCGATCACCGGAACGGAGTCTCGCGGCTACGTCGACGGTGGGGCGACAGGTGAGCAGCGGCTTGTCCTGAGGGCCGACATCGACGGGCCCCGAGGCCCTTTCCAGGTCTTCGGCACGCATCTCAACTGGCGACTCGACCACAGCGCCGCTCGCCAGGAACAGGTACGACAGCTCTGTGAGTTCGTTGCCGAGTCCCGGCCTCGCTACTATCCGGCGATCCTGTGCGGCGACTTCAACGCCGACCCCGACAGCGACGAGATTCGCATGCTGACCGGTCAGGCCGCCGTGCCGGTCGACAAGATCGTCTTTCTGGATGCCTGGCGCACCGGTGGTGACGGGGGCGCCGGCTCGACGTGGAGCACGGCCAACCCGTTCGCGGCGGCGGGCCTCGAACCCGACCGTCGCATCGACTACGTGTTCACGGGCTGGCCTCGAATGGGCGGAGCGGGTCACGTGCTGCATGCCGAGGTGGCCGGCAACGCTCCGGTCGCCAGCGTCTGGCCGAGCGACCACTACGCCGTCGTGGCCGACCTCAGGTACTGACCGAAGCCGACTCGGAACCCAGGTCGCGCCGGCCGGCCGGAGGGCGTGCGGGACCATGGTCCCTGCCCTTCGCCGGGTTCGGGGAGTACGAAGAGATCGTGCGGGCTGATGCGATTCCTGATGACGTAGCTGGCCTGATGATCGAGATCCGGCGCCGATTGCACCGCCGGCCCGAGCTGGCCTTCGAGGAGATCGAGACGGCCGCCACAATCATCCGCGAGCTGGAGTCGCTGTCGATCCCCTACAGCTACGACGGTCCGGGCAGTGGAGTGATCGGTCGGTTGACCGTCGATCCCGACAATCCGACGATCGCTCTGAGGGCCGACATGGACGCGCTCCCTGTCGTCGAGGCCACCGACCTCCCCTTTGCCTCGACGATCGAGGGCAAGATGCATGCGTGTGGACACGATGCCCACATGGCGATGGTCATCGGCGCCGCCCACCTGCTGGTTGCCTCGCCTCCCGCTGTCAATGTTCGCTTCGTATTCCAGCCTGCCGAGGAGCGCGGCGCGGGAGCACGGACGGTTCTGGCCTCGGGTCACATCGACGATGTCGATGCAATCTTCGCCGGTCACGTGACCCACCACTATCGCGCCGGTGAGGTGATGGTCGCGCCCGGCACGATTACGGCCCAGTCCGATCGCTTCACCATTCGCGTGACAGGACGTGGCGGTCATGGGGCCCGCCCTCACGAGGCGACCGACGCGATAGTGATCACGGGCGCGTTGATCGGCGCCCTGCAGACCCTGGTCTCGCGCGAGACGGACCCGACCCATCCGAGCGTGGTGACGATCGGCCGGATCGAGGCGGGTAGCGCTCCCAACGTGATCGCCGAGACGGCGGTACTGGAAGGGAGCGTTCGCAGTACCCGATCCGACGTCCGAGAACATCTCCACGGCGGGATACGGAGAATGGCTGCGGCCTTCGGCCAGCTCTACGGCGCCGATCTCGATGTCGAGATCCGGCCGGGCTACCCGCCCGTTGTCAACTCACCCGCAGAAGCCGAGTTGGCGCACCGGGCAGCCCGGTCGAGCCTCGGTGAGGCCAGCCTCCGCCAGCTCGACCATCCGAGCATGGGGGCCGAGGACTTCTCGTACTACCTCCAGCAGATGCCCGGCTGCTATCTGCGATTCGGCGCTCGCCCGCCCGACTCCGATTACATCCCGCTGCACAACCCGGCGTTCGACATAGACGAGGCCGTGCTTCCCGTCGGGGCGGCCGTGTTCGACGAGATCGTGAGGATGGCTCCGTCGGTCTACCCGACTGGCGGTGCGAGATGATCCACTTCGACGGGTCCGACACCGGCCGGGTCGGCATGGAGATGGAGTTCCAGCTCGTCGGCTCGACATGGGATCTCGTCGATGGTGTGCTGCCTCTACTCGAGCTGTTCCCCGAGAGCGAGTACGTGAAACCCGAGTTCATTCAGAACTCGGTGGAGGTCGCGTCGCCGCCGTGCGCCGACGTCGATTCACTGGGTCGAGAGATCAGCCGCATCGTCGTCGAGCTCGACCGAGGCTGTCGCCGGCTCGGCTATCGCCTGGTCAGCGCCGGCACCCATCCACTCAGCCTGTCGGCGGCGGCCATCACACCACTCCCGCGCTATCTGGGTCTCGTGGAGGCGGGGAGTTATCTCGGCCACAACCACATCTGTTTCGCGACGCACGTGCACGTCGACGTGCGGTCGGGCGACGAGGCCGTGCGGTTGATGGCGGGTCTGAAGCCGTACCTGCCACTCCTGATCGCGCTCTCGGCGAACTCGCCTTTCTGGCGGGCGGAGAACACAGGATTCGCCGCTTTCCGGCACCGCATCCTGGCAGCCTGTCGCAACTACGGCCTGCCGCCCGACTTCGCGACCTGGCGGGACTTCGAGGACTTCCATGACTCCATGCGGCGGGCCGGTCGCATCGAAGGGATCAACGACATCCACTGGGACGTACGACCCCGGCCTCACCTCGGGACACTGGAGGTTCGGATCATGGACGCCCAGACTCGCATCGACGATGCCCTGGCGTTGGCGGCGTTCGTTCGAGGTCTGGTCGAGCTGTTGCGTACGACCGAGCCCATGGGCGGGGCTCCGGCCAAGGGTCTACCGTCGGCGCTGCCCTGGTGGGCCCACAAGGACAACTGCTACGTCGCGTCGCGCGACGGTATCGGAGCCCGTCTCATCGCCGACAGGAGCGGGTCGGTGATGGCCCTGGCCGACATGATCGAGGCGACGCTGCAGGCGGTCGAACCTCACTCCGCCCGTCTGGGCGAGTCCTCTCACCTGGAGACGCTCCGATCGACAGTGGCCAGCGGTGGGCCCTACTCCGAGCAACTCCGTCTTCACGATGAACGGGGCAGCCTGCCGGGACTGGTCGAGGCGTTGGCCGAAGAGTTGATCTCATCTGTTCGAGCCCGCTGCTCGTAGTCGCTAGTTGGCCGGGGGTGGCCGTAGGCGGTCGGCGGCAGCGCGGGTGAGGCGGTCGAGCACGAAGGCGAGCAGCACGATGGCGATGCCGGCCTCGAAGCCTCGGCCTACGCTGTCGCTTCGCCGGAGGGCGCGCACAGTCTCGAGACCCAGGCCGCCGCCGCCGACGAGGCCGGCGATGACCACCATGGCCAGCACGAGCATGATCGTCTGGTTTACGGCGGTCATGATCTGGGGGGCGGCCAGCGGCAGCTCGACTCCGCGCAAGCGCTGGCGACGGGTCGACCCGAACGACGTGGCGGCCTCGACGGTCTCTTTGGGCACGCTGCGCAGGCCGAGATCGGTGAAGTGGATGGCGGCCGGCAACGCGTAGAGGACGCTGGCGATGATTCCGGGAATCCGCCCGACATTGAACAACATGATCACGGGCACGAGCAGCACGAAGCTGGGGATCGTCTGGAGGAAGTCGAGCCCCGGCCGCACGGCCGCCCGGAGCCGGTCGCTGCGCGCCGTGAGGATCCCGATCGGCACTCCGATGAGCAGCGTGGCGCCGACGGCGACGAGCGTCTGGGCGAGCGTGTCCATCGACAGCTCCCACATACCGAGGAACCCGACCCCGAAAAGCGCCGCCGCTACGCCTGCGGCCAGGCGCCAGCTCCCAATGGCGAGGGCGATCGCAGCCACGGCGGCGATGAGCACGGGCCAGGGGATGTCCTGCGACAGCAGCTCCCTCAGCGGTGTCACGAACCGGATGGTGATGAAGTCGCTGAACGGGCCCGTGCCGATTCCCGAGTCGGCGATGTCGAACAGGTTGACCTGGGCCCAGTCGACGGCGTCGTCGATGGGACCGGCGAAGTGCAGCGTGACCGACTCGGGGAAGCCGCGCACACCGACCAGGCCGCCTACGAAGGTGACGGCGGCGATGGCTGCGCCGGCCAGGCGGAACTGCTGGTCGGGGATGTGACGCCCCGGCTCGGCCAGTCCGGAGAAGAACCGGTCGAGGAGGATCGCCATGGCCACGATGGCCAAGCCGGCCTCGGCGGCCCGGCCGACGGCCAGCGTCTGAAGGGAGCGAAGCACCACCTGGCCCAGGCCGCCGGCGCCGATGAGGGCGGCGATGACGACCATGCTCATGGCGAGATTGATCGTCTGGTTGGTGCCCACGAGGATGGCCGGCCGGGCCAACGGCAGCCGCACCTTGTTGAGGGTTTGGCGGTCGGTGGCTCCGAACATGATCGAGGCCTCGATCGTCTCGCCCGGCACCTCGCGGATGCCGAGGTCCGTGGCCCGCACCACGGGGGGTAGGGCGAAGATCAGAGTCGAGATGAGCGCGGGAACCCGTCCGACACCGAAGAGCAGCACGAAGGGCACGAGGTAGACGAAGCCGGGCATCGTCTGCATGGTGTCGAGCACCGGTCGGATCACCCGTTGGGCTCGGTCGCTACGGGCCGCGAGGATGCCGAGGGGCACCCCGATGGCGAGCGACAAGATGACGGCGACGCTCATGAGGGCGAAGGTGGCCAGGCTCTCGTCCCAGACCTCGACCAGTCCCATCATCGCCACGCTCGCCGCAGCCAGCAGCCCGGCTCGCGGCCCGCGCACCCTCCACAGCCCCAGGCCGACGGCGAGGATGTAGCCGTACCAGGGCAGCCATCCGAGGAGTGACTCCAACTGGCGGATGAAGAAGTCGATCGAATCGGCAATCGGGTCGAGAATGCCGATGTAGAGCCAGTGGCTCGTCTGGTTCCTGATGAGCCATCTCCGGGCGTCGTCGATGGGATCGGCCAGATGGATGTTCCAGCTCTCGGGGAATGCGTCGATGCCCGAGAGAATCAGCGAACCGGCGACCACGGCAGCTACGCCGACCGCCGTCTTCCAGATCCACCCTGGAACGCGGACCGGGCCGGCCATCAGCGCGTCCCTGGGTAGCGGCGAGGTGGTCACTCTGCGGCCAGGAGCTCGGCGACGACGTCGTGGTTGAGCACACCGTCCAGTTGTCCGTCCGAATCGACGACCCGCAATGCCTCGGAGCTGGCCAGCAGCTGCGGCAGCGCCTCTTCGAGCGTCGTCGTCTGTTCGATCGTCGGCACGTCGGGATCGGCCTGGCCCGGACGTACCGCGTTGGCGACGGTAAGGATCTTGGCCTTGGGGGCGTCGCGGGTGAAGGCCTCGACGTAAGGAGTGGCCGGGTTGGTCAGGATCTCGGCTGCAGTGCCCACCTGCTCGAAGGCGCCGTCCTTCATGATGGCGATGTGGTCGGCCAGGCGCAGGGCCTCGTCGAAGTCGTGCGTGATGAAAACGATCGTCCGCTGCTCCCGCTTCTGCAGCTCGATGAGCTCGTCCTGCATGGCGCGGCGGATCAATGGGTCGAGGGCCGAGAACGGCTCGTCGAAGAACAGCACCTCGGGATCGACGGCAAGGGCCCGGGCCAGGCCGACCCTTTGCTGCATGCCGCCGCTGAGCTGTTGGGGGTAGTGATCGCCCCATCCGTCGAGCCCGACCGATTCGAGCCTCTCGAGGGCCCGTTCCCGCCGCTCGTCGGAGGCGATGCCCTGCACTTCGAGGCCGTAGGCGACGTTCTCGACGACTGTGCGGTGGGGGAACAGCCCGAAGTGCTGGAAGACCATCGACACCTTGTGCCGGCGCAGTTCACGCAACGCCTCGGCGTCGAGGTCGAGGACATCCTCGCCGCACACGTTGACCGAACCCTGAGTGGGCTCGATCAGCCGGGCCAGGCACCGGATGAGCGTGGACTTTCCCGAGCCGCTGAGCCCCATGACGACAAACGACTCGCCCTCTTCGACCTGGAACGAAACATCACGAACGCCGACCACGCAGCCGGTCTTCTCCTGGATCTCGTCGCGTGAGGCGCCTCCCGACGCCAGTGAGAGCGCCCGCTCGTGCTCGCCTCCGAAGACCTTCCACACGTCGTCGGCGCGGATGATCGTTTCGGCTTCGCTGGCCATCGAGCCCCCTCCGAACGGCACGACTGTGCGCCGTCTCGGCTTGGCCGGACGGTAACGGATGCCGGTCGGGGCAGTCCACCGGGCGGCGGCGGGCCTTGCCGTAGGCCTTCACTGATCCTTGGGATTGCGCGAGCATTCAGGTGATGGAGGCCATCCCTCAGTCGTCGGTCGAAAGACACGAGCTCGTGGGGCGGGCACACGTTCGGCGAGTGGGCCGCGTACGGTTCCCTGTCTTCGAGCTCGTCCAGGACGACGCCGTTCTCGCATCGATGGGTCGGTCCGGTTGGCTGAAGGTGTTTCTCGGCCGTGGTCAGCGCATAGAGCTCGCCGACGGAAGTCGGTGGAGGTTGAAGTCGCTCGGCTCGGGCGGCGCCGTATGTCCGGCGATATTCGACGATCGCAAACGACGAGTCTCCGTGTCTTCGCTGGCGGTGGGCGGATACGGGATCAACGGAAAGGCTTTTGGCTTCGTGCTGTACGGCCTGGAGAAGAAGCGCTTCGGCCGCACGAATCGGTGGATACTCCGTCGGCACGAGGACGAGATCGCCGAGGTCACACGGTATCCACAGGTCATCGATGCGACCGAGCCGGTCCACGTCGGTGCGGCCCTGGTGGCGTTGACCCTGGTCCGTTATGGCGTCCTGGGGGAGTCGAGGCCGCGACTCAAGCTTCGCTGGAACTGAGCGTGAGGTCCGGTCGGGAGGGAGTGGATTTGAGCTACGTGCATGTGCCGGAGCGACCGGCTGCCTTGGCCAGCGAATACGTCGTCGAGCGCTACCAGGCCCTGTGGGACCGGGTGGAGGGGGCTGAAGCAGCCGAGGACCCCAAGGCGTGGCTCGAGCTCTACGCGGACTGGAACGCCCTGAAGTCCTACGTCTGGAGCGAGGGAGACCGCGCCGACCACCGCTACGCCCAGGCGATGGCGGACTCGCAGGCGGCGGAGGCGGAGCGCTATCAACGCGAGGAAGTGCGCCCCAAGAGCGAAGAGGGCGAGGCACGACTGCTCGAGGCCCTGCTCGTGAGTCGGCACAAGAGCGCGATCGGGAATCGCTACGGCGACCAGTTGATCCGCGTGCTCGAGGTGGGCAAGGAGCCACTGGCGCCCGTCAACGGCGACCTGCGCGTCGAGGAGGGTGCGCTGGCCAAGCGCTACGACGCCCACGTCGCCAAGGGGGAGGTGACCATCGGGGGCGAGTCCCTGACGCTGGCCAAGGCTCGGGGGAAGACGACCTCAGAAGACGCCGCCACCCGGCGGGAGGCCTTCGAGGCCTACTACGGCTGGTTCCTCGCGGAACGGGAGACCTTGGCGCGGATCTACGCCGAACAGGTGACCCTGCGGGATCGCATGGGGAAGAATCTGGGCCACACGAACTACGTTCCGCTCGGCTACGCCGGCATGGCCCGCACCGACTACGGACCGTCGCAGACCCAGGCCTTCCGCGACGCGGTCGAGCAGTACGCCAGCCCGCTCTTCGCGGCTATCGCTCGAGACCAAGCTCGTGCCCTCGGCACCCCTACCCTCAAGCCCTGGGATCGCAACTACCACCCCGAGCTGACCTTGCCGACAGGCTGCGCTGAACCGGTCAGCGAGCAACTCGACAAGGCGGGACGTGTCTTCGCTCGGCTCTCACCGAGGCTCGCCGACCACTTCGAGCGCATGCGCGAGCTCGGGCTGATCGACCTGGAGAACCGCAAGAACAAGCAGGCCGGCGCCTACTGCACCGCCTTCCCCGACGAGCAGAAGGTGGCGATCCTCTGCAACTCGGTCGGAAACGCGAGCGACGTGGGCACTCTGAACCACGAAATGGGACACGCCTTCCAGGGCTGGGAGAGCCAGTGGATCGAGTCCGTCGACCTGCAATGGCCCACGTCGGACGCCTGCGAGGTGCACTCCATGGGTATGGAGTTCCTCGCCTTGCCCTACTTGGACGAATTCTTCTCGCCCGAGCTGCAGCAGCGCTTCGCCCGCAGCCGCTGGAAGGAGGGCGTCGAGCTGATCTGCTACGTGTCGGTGGTCGACGCCTTCCAGCATTGGGTCTACGAACACCCGGGCGCAACCCCCGACGAGCGCGATGCGGCGTGGATCGAGCTGCACGACCGCTACCTACCGGGGATCGACTGGTCGGGGGATGCCGAGCGCTACCGCGCCTCACGCTGGTACGCCCAGCTGCACATCTTTCGCTACCCCTTCTATTACATCGACTACGCCATCGCCGAGACCGGCGCAATGCAGCTTGGCCTGTTGGACACCCAGGACCACGAAGGTTGTCTGGAGACCTACCTGGAGCTGTGCCGGCTGGGCGGGACCGGAAGTGTGCTCGAGCTCTTCGCGGGAGCTGGGCTGCGCTCTCCCTTCGACCGCGGCCTCATGGCGGACCTGATGGCCCACTCCGCTTCGGTGCTCGGCCTGGCTCAGTAGCAGAGTCGCCCTCCCCGCTCCGGGCGGGCTCTGCTAGCGTCCGCGAGAAGCGGTCCGGCCGATCCGGATCCAATCGAGAGGGGGAGACGATGAAGTCTCGACGGTCCAGTTTCTTTCGGCTTCTCGCGGTGGTCTTCGGCCTGGCCCTGGTGGCGGCTGCCTGCGGCAGCGACGACGACGACTCAGCGGGGGGTGATTCGGGCGGGGGCGACACCGGGTCTCAGACGACGATCACCTTCGCCGTGAACCCGTGGAACGGATCGGCAGTAAATGTTGCCGTAGCGGCCCAACTGCTCGAATCCGAGCTCGGCTACACGGTCGAGACAGTCGACCTCGACGAGAACGCCACGTGGAGCGCCATCAACAGTGGTGACGTCGACTCCACCCTCGAGGTGTGGCCGTCGGGTCACGCCCAGAACATCGTCGATTTCATCGACAACGGAAACGTCGACAATGCCGGCGAGCTCGGCCCCGTCGGCAAGATCGGCTGGTACGTGCCCACCTACATGGTCGACGCCAACCCCGAGCTCGCCACCTGGGAGGGATTCGCCGACCCGGCGCTCGCGGGCCTCTTCGCCACGGCCGAGACGGGCGACAAGGGCCAGTTCCTGGGCGGCGATCCCAGCTTCGTGCAATACGACGAGGACATCATCAGTAACCTCGACCTGCTGCTCGAAGTTGTCTATGCCGGCTCCGAAGAGGCCATTCTCGCTGCCGTCGACTCCGCCTACTCCCGTGAGGACCCGGTGCTCGTCTACCTGTGGACGCCGCACTCGGCGCACAACGCCTACGACCTCACCGAGGTGGCTCTGCCGGACTACAGCGACGCGTGCTACGACACGGCCGACGCGGGCGGGGTCGACTGCGACTATCCCGCCGACGTGCTGTTCAAGACCGTTGGCCGCGACCTGGCCGAGAACGCCCCGAACGCCGATGCCTTCATCCGGGCCATGAACTACACGACCGCCGATCAGGTGGCGATGCTGGCCTCGGTCGAGGTCGACGGCATGTCGGTCGAGGATGCCGCCGCCAAGTGGATCGCCGACAACGGCGACGTCTGGGCGGACTGGATCCCCTAGATCCGGGCTCCAATAGATCCACGCCTCAGGCGGTGGCTGGCTCAGCGGCTGTCGTCGTCGGACTCGTCATCGTCTGACTCGTCGTCCGAATCTTCATAGTCGTCATCGTCCGAGTCGTCGTCGTCTGAGTCGTCGTCGGAATCTTCATAGTCGTCATCGTCCGAGTCGTCGTCTGACTCGTCGTCGTCTGAGTCGTCGTCGTCCGAGTTGTCGTCGTCCGAGTTGTCGTCGTCATCGGAGTCATCGTCCGAGTCATCATCGGGGAACGGCGCGCCGTCGAGGGTTGTGAACGTTTCCTCGTCGGTGCGACGGTCTCGGATGCGAACCCGGATCTGGCCGTCGTCGACCTCGATCTCGACGTCGACCCGGTCGTCGCCTCGGCGGAAGGAGACTTCGATTTCGTTGTCGTCGTCATCGTCGTCGTCGTACAACCACGACCAGCCCGACGCCGGGTCGACCGACTCGACGATCAGAGTGCCACCGGCGACCCTGACGGTCAGGGTGCCGGCATCGGCCGCTTGGATCGTGGTGCTGTCGGTGTCTGCGACCCCGATCGCCGACACATCGATTCGGTCCTGCCCCGGAACGGTGGACGAGCTCGAGCTCGACGAGGTGGTCGAGCTGTTCGACGAGATGGTCGTCGAGGTCACGGAAGTGGTGGGTGTCGTCGCCGAGTCGTCGGACTCGTCGACGGTGGCGATCACTTCGGTCCTGTCCGGGCCTATGCCCGGCACGTCGATGGCATCGGACACGGCGGCGCCGGTCACCAGAGCGGCCGCGGCCGTGCCGGTCAGTACGACCTTGCCGACGGTGGTGCCGAGGGCGGCGGTGAGGGTTGTGAGCATGGGGGCTTTCCTCCGAGGAGTGGGGGTGGCCGCCCCGCCGCCGCGCGACGGGGCGGAGACGAACTCGGTGAGCGCCCGGTTCGGGGTGGTCGTCGCCGACGAGCCGAGGTCCCGGACCTCGGCCACGAAGCCAGCCAGAGCCGAACCGTCGTCCTGACCGTCGAGGAGACGGTCGAGGTCCGCTCGTGACCGTGGGGGATGGCGATCTTCCGTGTTCATCTCATTCCTGTCATCGCTCGTCACTGCTCGGAGGGGTACGGGTCGGCCGCGGAACCGCGTGAGGTCTCGGTCAGCTGAGCCTCGACACGACGCAGGCCCCGCCGCTGGAGCTGCTTGATCGCGCCCCGTCGGCGGCCTGTGATCTCGGCGATCTGGGCGACGGTGAGGTCGCCGACCAGGCGGAGCAGTAGGACCTCTTGCTGATCGTCGGTGAGGGTCGCCAGGAGCCGTTCGACCTCGGAGCGGGCCAAACGCTTCTCGACCTCGATCTCGACGTCGCCGGTCTCCAGGTTCTCCGCGGTGTCGATCAGAGGCGCCGTCTCGACCCGGCGGGAGGATCGGCGGTAGTCGTCGGCGATCTTGTTGCGGGCGATGCGGAAGATCCAGGCTCGAAAATCCGCTTCGCCGCCCCTGAAGCGGCTTATGGAGGTGAACGCACCGAGGAAGACTTCGTTCACGACATCGTCGGGATCGCCGACCCCTCGGCCCCTGACGAAGCCGGTGACGGGCCCGTTCCACTGTCGGAAAAGGGCGTCGAAGGCCCAGCCTTCGCCGGACCGGGCGCCGGCGATCACATCGTCGAAGTCGCTGCCCATCACGTGATGGGCGTGCAGGATATTTGACACCTCACCGACGTCATCGTCATGACATCGGTCGAGGGGTACGGGGTACTTCAGCCCAGGAGCTGATCGGCGGGGGCGAAGTCGTCGGTCAGCACCCGGGCGTCGCCGATGAAGGCCAGCAGCTCCCCGCCCGTGACAGGTACTCCGTCGGATGATTCTCGGGGCAGCTCCGGAAGCGGGGCGTCGCTGGCGACAAGTATCTGATTGACCCGATCGTTCGGAATGCCGTCGACCGGTTCGATCAGCAGGGTGTGCTCAAAAGCCTCGTCGAGTGTGGCCAGCTGCGCACGCGAGTAGCCGCTATTTCCTCCGTCGATGACGTTCATGGCGTAGACGCCGCCGGGTCGCAACATGCGGCGGATCTCGGCCATCACCTCCCGGGTGGTGAGGTGCCAGGGCACCGACTCACCGGCGAAGGCGTCGCCGATGATCAGGTCGTAGGCGCTCGACGGGAGGTCGGAGAGGTGCAGGCGGGCGTCGCCGGTGCGGATCTCCAGGCCGGTCGTGTTGGCCAGGTCGAGCTCGTCTCGGGCGACCTCGACCAGCTCCTCGTCGAGTTCCAGCGCGACCTGCATAGAGCCGGGCCTCACCGCGGCCACATACCGGGGAAGGGTGAACCCCCCGCCTCCCACGTGCAGAACGTCGATGGGCCCCGGGGAGAGGGAGTCGGCGACCTCGGCGAGTAGCCGCACGTAGCGGATCTCGAGGTGGGTGGGGTCGTCGAGGTCGACGTGAGCATGGCGCACACGGTCGAGCACGAGGCTGCGCCCGGACGGACGGTCGTCGTCTGCGACGATCCGAACGCAGTAGTACTCGGTCTCGACGTCGCAGGGCGATCCGACGCCGAGGGTGAACACCCCGATGAGCAGCACCAGGAGGGTGTCGACGACTTCGGGGCGGCCGCCGCGGGCGCGGGCTGTGGCCACGATGCCGAGCACGACGAGCACGGC
>JAAUYH010225935.1_pt1 | contig 19794 bp, 16 predicted proteins | sample 7278061 | NCBI WGS metagenome assembly JAAUYH01 (sample SAMN14350203, study PRJNA611818) | marine sediment metagenome | isolation source: surface marine sediment (0.6m) | place: French Polynesia: Moorea | collected 2018-08 | reverse complement strand
TGAATAAATAATTTGTCAATGAGTTCCCATGGATTTTCTTAATATCAATATTAATTTGGCTAAGCGCTCGACTGAAGTTTTTTCGAAACTCTAATTTGGCTATGGAAGCTTCTATTCTGAGTTCTGGATATTTTCTCTCAATATTATTTAATAGAAACTCTTGTGCTTTAATGTATCCAAAAGTCTTATTGATAAGTATTTCATTCTCGTTTTTTTTCTGCGAATAGCAAAACAGCGGAATTAATATTGTCAAAATGAATATTTTGCTCCTATAAATCAAAATATTAGTTTTTAGTGTCAGCGACTTTAGTTGAAGTAAATTAAAATAGTTTTTACACATTTATAGGGAGGTAAACCCTCAATTTTTTTGAGGTAAAACCGTAGAATGGAAAAAAGTACATGGCCTAAATTTAGCTTTGCTAAATTCGATGCGAATGCAATATAGATTCTCAATCATTGAAAGCGAAAAATCTACCATAGAAAGTTTACAGACTTATTTTAGCAAATCTGAAAAATATTTATGTGTTGGAGTATCTGGCTGTTATGATAAATCATTAGATATCATTTTAGAGCATGCTCCCGATGTGGTTTTTGTAAATGTTGATAACCTACCCACCAATAAACATCTTACCGCGTTCAATTTTGTGAATGAATTGTATAAATACTTACAAGAATTACCTCATTTTATAGCATTATCCACTTCAACTAAATATGCATACGCCTGCATTAAGAACAACTTTTTTGATTATATACTAAAACCTGTTAATAATTTTGAGTTACGTAAATCAATATCTAGGCTATCCATAAAGACCAAGGAAGCTTCAAATAAATTATGTCTAAAATCATATAAGGATTACAGATTTGTTGATCTGGACGAGATACTTTTTTTAAAAGCAGACAATACGGCAACAGATTTTTTTATGAATGATGGCTCTACGATAAGTGCTTATAAAACTTTGAAATTCTTTGAATCAATTTTGCCTGAAAATTTTATTAGAATACACAATAGTTATATCGTAAATCAAAATTATATTTCTAGGATTCATTTTGGGAAATCTAAATGTACTTTAAAGTATAATAGTCAGGATGTACCCTTTTCAAGATCATATAGAAATAATGTCATTATTTTGGAGAAAACCTTGTCGAAGAGCGCACTACTTTCATTAAACTAGGTTAAAATTCCGCCAAGTACTTTCATTTGATAGCCAGCTACTACTGTAAGCGATACATTCACTAAAACGTTGACTTTTTGTTAGTTAACTAGCTTTTGCTACCCTATTTTTGATATAGAATTTGAAGCTTCTCATTTATCTAATAGTACTGTCTTACTAGTACACAGTCTATTACATTTTTTAAGCGCTCCCTTTCTACAGGAGTGTAAAGACCGATAGTTAAAAAATTTCAATTACTAACATTTAAATAACTCAAAAATGAAAAATTTAAGAAACTTATTCGCTTTATTAATAGTAACAGTAGCCTTATATTCCTGTGATTCTAACGTAACAGTAGATGATCCAAAATCAGAAACTATAGAAGAGGTGTCTTCCAAAACTGGGAATGAAGGAAATGACGAGATAGATAGGGAAGATTAGCGCTAACGAACCATATAATAAGAAGAAAACCCTAAGCTTTAATGTCTGGGGTTTTGTTGTATTTAATAATTTTATATTTGAAACTTTATTACTTCTTGCTGGATTGAAAAATTGGTACTTATATATCGTTGTCGCACTAGTATTAGTGAGCTATAATCAAGCTGTTTTTGCTAATGTTGTAAGAAATAATAATTTCATCCGGCATAATGATAGTATATTGCATTGGATTAAGCTTTCAAAAAATAAAAATAGGAGCTTCCAAGATAGAAAAAGGTACTTAGATAAGGCCTATTTTAGTTCACTTAGTGAAAAAGGAGATTCTCTTCGGAATGCTTACTTCTTAAAAATATCCCTCTCTTATTATAAATTAAATGATTCTATATCATTTAGAAAAGTAAATAAATTATCTACTAACTTATCAATTAAAATAAACGATTCATCAAGTCTTGCAGCAAATTATTGGGATTTAGGTAGATTTTACTCTAACATTGGCTTCAAAGACAGTGCATATTATACGTATTCTAAAGCACAAAAATTATATGAAAGAATAAATGATTTTTACAATGCTGTGGTTTTATTGAATATGGCCATTATTCAATCTGATATTAAAGATTATACAGGTAGTGAGGTTACAACAATCAAGGCAATAGCACTATTTAAACCTCTAAAGAAGTATAGACATTTATATAGATGTTATAATAATTTGGGAGTTAGTTTTAATAATTTAGGTGAATATGAAAAAGCACTGTTATATCATAACAAAGCATTAGAGTTTCAGAGGAAAATAAAGGGCGAGAATTCATTCAAAGAAAATACATTGAATAACATAGGAGTAAGTTATGAGATGCAAAAGAAATATAAAGAGGCTATCAGGTATTATTTAGACGCGCTTGCAGAAGATAACCTTAAACAAAATAACATCAAATTGTACGCAAAAATACTTGACAATTTAGCTTATAGTAAGCTCAAGCTAGAAGATTTAATAAATACCGAGAAATTGTTTTACGAATCTTTGCAAATAAGAGACAGTATTGGAGATTATCTGGGTTTGGCAATTAATAAATTGCACCTGGCCGAATTTTATGCGTATAAAAAAGACACATTAAAAGCACTAAAATTTGCGAGCGAAACTAGATCGTTAGCTTCTGAGACAAAAAATTTTAGAGAGTTGTTAAGATCGTTATTGCTGCTTTCGAAACTAGATGCCGATAATAATTCAACGTATACAAACCGGTATATTAAATTGAATGATAGTTTACTGATGCAGGAAAGAGCAATACGTAATAAGTTTACACGTATTCAATTTGAAACCGATGAATTTATTGATAAAAATAGACGTCTGAATCAAGAGCGAAATCTAATCTTACTTACAGCAAGTTGTATTTTCTTATTGGGCGCCCTTTTTTATTTATCACTAAAACAACGAGCCAGACAAAAAGAGTTGGAGTTTGTACAGACACAACAAAAAGCTAATGAAGAGATTTATAATTTAATGCTTGCTCAACAAAATAAGTTAGAAGAAGGCAGAAAGAAAGAAAAAAAACGTATTTCTGAAGAGTTACATGATGGTGTTTTGGGAAAGCTATTTGGAACCCGCTTGATTCTTGGAACCTTAAACAATAAAAATGATGAGGGGTCAATTTCCGAACGCGAAAAGTACATTAATGATTTACAACAGATTGAAGACGAAGTTCGAAATGTATCTCATGTATTAAATAGTGAATCTGAGGTCTCTGATGTTAGTTATACTCACATAATAAATGACCATATCGAAGATCAAAGCAAGGTTACTAATTTTACTTATGAAGTTGTATATGATGATAATGTTGTTTGGGAAGATATCAATGGTGGTATAAAAATGAATTTATTTAGAATCATACAAGAGGCAGTTCAAAATATCAATAAATATTCAAAGGCGAAACATGTAAACCTTGAGTTCAAAATTCATAATGATCGACTCTCATTGTCAATAGAAGACGATGGAATAGGGTTTAATGCCGAAACCAAGAAAAATGGAATAGGTTTGAAAAATATGCAATCACGAATAGATAAATTAAATGGAGAATTGTTGATTAGTTCAAAAAAGGATGAAGGTACTCTAATCGTGGCTATGATTCCTTTATATGGTTAGACCGTCTTTTTATAACAGAACATATATTTTATAACGGCTAACATCAATCCAATAAATGATCTTAATTTGTAATTAAGATAGAATTTTGCATTAAATTTGTTCGACTCTTATTCCCTGAACTCTACTTTCTTATTGCAGACAATGAAAAGGAAATTAAATATCTTGATCGTCGATGACCATCCGGTTATTGTAGAAGCATACAAAAATATCTTGACGTCTTCAGATTTAGAGATGTATGACTTTAAGATTGATACTGCTAATGATTGTGATACTGCCTTGAAATATATTGAGAATTCGTTAAAGAACGCACCGTACGATATTTTGTTTTTTGATATAAAATTACCGCCTTCTGCAAACGGTAAAGTTGTTTCTGGGGAAGATCTTGCGGTATTGGCGAGGGAAAAACTTCCTGAATCGAAAATAGCCGTTTTAACAATGTTTAATGAGAGTCATAGAATTCACAATATTTTGAGGACAGTAAATCCTGATGGTTTATTAATTAAAAACGACCTCACCTCTAAAGAATTTTTGAAAGCATTTGATGTAATACTCAATAACCCTCCATACTATAGCTCAACCGTTGCTAAATATTTCAGGAGACAGGCATTGAATTTTCAAGAATCACCATTGGACGATATTAATAGAAAAATTATCTTTCACCTTTCTAAGGGCGTTAAAACGAAGAATTTGACAAATTATGTCAATTTATCTTTAAGCGCAATAGAAAAAAGAAAGATACAGATTAAAAATCTACTACATTTAGAGAATGCCAGAGATGAAGAACTTATTCGAGAAGCAAAAAATAGGGGTTTTATATAATAGATAAATGTAAAACTTGTTACGTTAATATCGTTCAAATATATAATTTTGCACTCTCAATTTGCATAAGGAATGCGCACAAAATCTTCAAGACAGAATAAAATCAATGTCGTCACCTTAGGATGCTCTAAGAATATTTATGATTCGGAAGTGCTTATGGGGCAATTGAAGGCTAACGGCAAAGAAGTTGTTCATGAAGATGAGCACGATGATGGTAATATTGTAGTTATAAACACCTGCGGATTTATAGGTAAAGCGAAAGAAGAATCCGTCAATACAATCTTACATTATGCTCACAAGAAGGAACGAGGAGAGGTAGATAAGGTTTTTGTTACCGGTTGCTTAAGTGAACGCTATAAGCCTGATCTTGAGAAAGAAATCCCTGACGTTGATCAATATTTTGGCACACACGATTTACCGAACTTGCTGAAGGTTCTTGAGGCTGATTATAAGCATGAATTATTAGGTGAACGCTTAACGACCACACCAAAACATTATGCCTATTTAAAAATTGCAGAAGGTTGTGACCGACCCTGTTCGTTTTGTGCGATTCCATTAATGCGTGGCAAACACCGATCAAAACCTATAGAAGAGTTAGTTGCTGAGGCGGCAAAACTTGCCGAAAAAGGTATTAAAGAGTTGATCTTGATTGCACAGGATTTGACCTATTACGGGCTCGATATTTACAAGAAACGTTCTTTAGCCGATTTGCTAAAGGAATTAGTGCAAATAGATGGCATTGAATGGATCCGACTGCATTATGCATTTCCAACCGGATTTCCCTTAGATGTATTGGAGGTCATGAAAAATGAACCTAAGATCTGTAATTATTTAGATATTCCATTACAGCATATCAATACAGAGATCTTAAAATCTATGCGTCGTGGAACGACTCACGAAAAAACAAATAAATTACTACAACAGTTTCGAGAGGCAGTGCCAAATATGGCAATTCGAACAACTTTGATAGTTGGCTATCCCGGTGAAACCGAGGAAATTTTTGAAGAATTGAAACAATGGGTTGCTAATACCCGATTTGACCGCCTGGGCGCCTTTGCCTATTCACATGAAGAAAATACACACGCCGCTACTCTGGAAGATGATGTGCCCGAGGCTGAAAAAGAAAGACGCGTTGCAGAAATCATGGAAATTCAAAGCCAGATTTCATGGGAATTAAACCAGCAAAAGATAGGCAACACGTACAAATGTATCTTCGATAGAAAGGAAGGGAATTACTTTTTCGGACGCACAGAATTTGATTCGCCAGATGTTGATAACGATGTGATTGTTGATGCAAGAAAGCATTATGTTCAAATAGGACAGTTTGTCAATATCAAGATTACTGCTGCAGGTGATTTTGACCTCCAGGGTGTTCCTGTTTAGTAGTTGTTTTGTATTACAAATCAAGTTTGGAATGACAAGTTTCTAAACTAGTTCCTTTTGTCATGCTGAACTTGATTCAACATCCAATTATTTTTTTGAAAACCTTTTAAGGATACCATTTAGTTAAAAATATGTTAGTAATTGCTACAATACTATAGTGAAAGTTAAATTTTAGTATTTTTAGCTTCACTAAAAGCACTCCAATGGTCGACGCAGACTGTACAACAAAACTTTTCACTTTTCCTTTTCAGCAGACAGGTTATTTTTCAAAAACTATACATGACTATTTAGATAAAGGCCAGAAAATCAAGCCTTTTTATAATAATTTTCCTAACATCACCGGATTTAAAAAACAAATCGAAGAAAAACGTCATTCTGAACTTGTTTCAGAACCACATCGTAGTATTCTAGTCAAAGCCCTTAATAATCAATACAAGAACCTTGAAGCCTCCAATAAGACCAAACAGAACATTAGGTCGTTGGCCAACGAAAATACCTTTACTATTACTACCGGTCATCAATTGAATCTCTTTACGGGTCCACTTTATTTTTTATATAAGATTATCTCCACAATTAACCTGACAGAACGGCTGAAAGAAGAATTTCCTGAAAATCACTTTGTCCCTATCTATTGGATGGCCTCTGAAGACCACGATTTTGAGGAAATCAATTTTTTTAACCTTAACGGGAAAAAAATACAGTGGAATAAAGACTGCGGTGGATGTGTTGGAAGGCTCGATACCCAGGGATTGGATGCAGTTTTTAAGGAATTTTCGAAACAGTTGCCAACTACAGAAAATGCTCAGTATTTAAAGCAATTATTCAAAAAAGGTTATTTGGAACACACGAACTTATCGGATGCAACGCGCTATATAGCCAATGAATTATTTGCTGACTATGGACTGGTTATTATTGATGGAGATGACAAAGAGCTGAAAAAATTATTCATTCCGTTTGTTGAAGAGGAATTACTGAATCAGACGAGCTACAAAACGGTTTCAGAAACGAACATTACGCTCGAAAAGAACTATAAAATCCAGGTGAATCCGCGCGAGATCAATTTATTCTATTTAACCGACGATTTACGCGAACGTATTATTTTGGAAGGCGATCTTTACAGAGTTAATAACACACATATTACCTTCAGCAAGAGTGAGATGACAAAACACCTCAATGAGGTGCCGGAGCGGTTCAGTCCGAATGCGTTGTTAAGACCTCTGTATCAGGAAGTAATTCTACCGAATTTATGTTATATCGGCGGCGGCGGAGAGTTAGCGTATTGGTTTCAGCTTAAATCTTATTTTGAAACTGTAGCAGTACCATTTCCAATTTTATTACTACGCAACTCAGTATTGCTGCAATCAGAAAAACAGCTTCAAAAACTTGAAAAATTGAATATTTCTCAAGAAGAAATTTTTTTGAAACAGCATGATCTTGTTAGTAAAAAAATAGAAGAGGTCTCTAAATTTAAAATTGATTTTTCGAAGCAACGAGAATTCCTAAAGCGGCAATTCAAAGAGCTCGAAAAAATTGCTGAGCATACCGATAAGTCATTTATTGGGGCGGTAAAAGCGCAGACAAAAAAACAGTTAAACGGACTTGATAAGCTAGAACAACGCTTGTTGAAAGCTGAAAAAAGAAAACATCGAGAATTGGCTGATCGCATTAAGAAATTACAGGATGAACTATTCCCTGATCAAAGTTTGGAAGAGCGCCAACGAAATTTTTCTGAGTATTATTTAGACCATGGAGATGTATTGATTAAAACTTTGAAAGAATATCTTGATCCTTTGAAATTAGAATTTTCGGTGATTACACTATAAGAAAAAGCAAGCTCCAGAGCTTGCTTTTTAGATAGATTTAAAACTTAATTACAATTTGGGGGGACATCTCTAGCAATGGTTTCGGTATCAATTAATTTATCGAAATTGGTAATTCCTCTTACTGTAACTTCGATAAAATCGACTCCAACTGCCGTTATCACACCGGTAAATTGATTGAAGGCAAATTGCGTGGTGATTTCTTTTCCGGATAACGCCGCTCCTTCGTGATAATTACCTTTAATTCGGTAGCGCTGAACAAATGGAATATTGATATTTGAATATGTTTGATAATTATCTGATATTAATGTCGCTTTACCTGGGGGTACTGTCTGAATGCGTTTGCTCGAAAGTGTTACCGATTGGCTGTTAGTTAAGGCTTCTGAAGCAGCTCTTGTTCTGGTTATTTCTTTATTCACTTTATAGCCACCAGTGATCGTTCGCTTTGAAGAGGCACCGAAACCCCTAAAGCTGGCCGATACCTCCGCTTCTAAGGTAATGGAAAGTTCATAGGTTTTCGAAGTGCTTAGAGTCATCGATTCAGACCATCCGGAAGTGACCACAGACTGTGTGGTTTGTTCAACACCTACTTCCTGACTTAGCGGGCCACTACTGCAGTTGATCAAAGTACTGTTATAGGCAAATGATGTGACTGCCGGAGGTAGAATCGGTGTTAAAAATTTTGACTCCAAAATTTCAATATCCCAGTCAATGTCTAACGACAGGACACGAAAATAGACGGGATCAGCGCTAGAGGTGTCATCATTAGCCTTCAAACCCTTGACTTCATAGGGTGCTCCATTTCTTGTAGTCGAAACTTGTGTGAACTTAAACGCCTTATTCGTTTTCTTAGGAATAATTGTAAACAAACCATTTGAAGCCTTTCTGATTTTAAATTTGAAAAGCTCGCAATTAAAAAATGATGTAGGCGAAATACATGGCGCTACTCCGAAAGGTGCTAAGTTTCGAATAGAAAGCCAACTTCCGGATGGATTAATGTACAAATAGTGTTTTACGTTCGTATCATTTATATTTTTCACATAGATATAATACACTAATGGCTCTCCCGGTACTTCTTCAAAGTAGTAGGAATAAAAATTATCAATGCTCGAACTAGTATAATCCAATTTGTCCAAATCCGCAGCGATTATGGGGGCTCCATTTAAATAGGTTGCTCCAGAAGTATGAAGTATGGCATCTATGGCACCATTAATTTCATCACCGTCACCAGGTACAGTCTGTATATGATAGCGCACCCCTTCCTTTAAGTTTACTTCGGCTAATTGATCTTCTAGACCAGTTGCGTCGACTTCAATAGTGGATAGTCCGGAAGTAAATGAAATAGCACTAATGGCCTGATCAACCAGAATTTTATTGTTTATATCCAATATTTTAATTGAAATTCCGATGCCATCACTTAATTCTGTTTTCGCGGCTTCAGACAGTTCAGAAACCATGTAGGAAAGGTTGGATATATTTAACAAAGGATCGATGGTTACTGTTTTACTAAAGTCTCCAGATGTTGCGTTTACCGTTATTTCCGCTTGGGCAGGGGTGTATCCTTTACGAGCGATATTCCGGGTACTAACCGTGATCCCGATTTCTCCCTCATAGGTTTCGATATCATCGTCCGAGAGCCCCCCAATAATTTCTAGCGATCCATTGTTTCCTCCGGGATCCATAGGAGTTTCATCATCGCTGCAGGCCAGTAGTGTAGCAAAGGCAAACAGCCAAACTGCTTTTTTCAAAAATTTGCGTTGTACATTCATAATATTTGTTTTGCGGTTAAAGATTACTCGTTTTGTTGTTCCCACCCGAAAATGGCTGCAGTCCACAATCGAATAGGAAACCACAAAACGTGTTGTCAATCAATGACGAAACAAACGTATTATGAAGCGGTGGTAAACAAAAATTTTAAGGGGAGACAAATGGTATACTGAGATAAAATAATAATTTAAAAAACTGAATATCAGTAAATTATATTAAATAGCTAATACTGCTTGCTCTAAAGAATCCTTAGTATTCAAATTCATTTTTTTTCGCAGACGTTGTCTGGCTTTTTTAATTCCTGGGATAGAAATATTCAAAACATTGGCCATTTCTTTTGAGGATAAATTCATTTTTATCAGTGCCATAAGTCGGAGTTCATTAGGTGAGATGTTAGGATATCTTGAACTGACTTTACTGTTAAAATCTTTATGTACTTCCTCGAAATATTGAACAAAGTTTTCCCAACTTTTATCGTTTTGTTGATCAAAGTTTATGGTCTGAATAAGCTGCTGATATTCTTGAGAACTTTTGCTGCTCATTAAATCTTTCGCTTTCAATTTGATACTTTCGAGCACTTCGTTTTTCTGTGCCAAATGCAGTGCATGTGTTGTAAGCTCTTTTTTCTTATACGAAAGTTCGGTATCTAATTTTTCCTTTTCTAGTTGGTTTCTTTTTGATCTTTGCCTAAAGCCATAGAAGCCAAAACCAATGGCTAGTAATGACAGTCCGAGTCCCGTACCCAGAAGGGTTTTTTGGAGCTTATTTATTTCTGACTTTTGCTCAAGAGATTCTATTGCTTTTTGTTTGAGTTCCAAATCTTGCTCTTTTTTTTCAGTTTGGTATTGAATTTCTAGTTCGTTAATCTTATCAATTGATTCTTGATTCAGAATACTGTCTTTTAGTTGAGAATGCGCTAGTCTCATTTCGTAGGCCTTCTTAAAATTTGACATGCCCAGATAGGCTTCTGACCAGACCCTATAGATATCTGCTACGCGTTTTTTTCGACCATTTTGAAGCGCCATGGCTTCTGCACGCTTCAAATAGTTGATGGCGCTCTCGAATTTCTTTTTACGTGTATTCACTATGCCTTGATAAAAAAGACTCGAGGCCACCTGAGTGTTATTTTTAGAGATTTCGCCGGCTTCAAGTGCTTTTTTCGAATGACTGTCCGCTAAATTCAAACTGTCGATTTCTAAATAGAGATCGGTCAAATTATTATGTATCAAAGCTAATTTGAAGTTATTCTTGGCGTCGAGATAGCTCTTCAGGCATTTTTTATAATAATGTAACGCTGTTTCATATTTGTCGAGCTTTTTATAATTTATAGCCAAATTATTCCAGACTATGGGCAACCGTTCCTGCTTGTCATTCTCTATGTATATTTTCTCAATTTTTTCATTATAGTAAATTGACTTATCAATATTGCCGATCCTACCGTGAATGGCACCTAGTGAGGAATAAACTGAGACCTTTCTTAAAGGAGTGAACTCGAGTGAATCTTGCAATCTTAAGGAGATCATTAAATTATCAATGGACTCTTGGTATTTACCAAGATTATTTTGAACCATTCCAAGGTTGCGATAACTTTTGGTGAGATGTACTTTTTTATCATTTTTCTCAAGTAGGTCTATCGATTTTTTTATTACTTCTTCGGCCTTTCGAAAATCAGCAATCCGATGATAATAGCTTCCATATCGGTTAAAAACAAAAGCGGATGACATTTCATCATTTAGCTTTTCGGCGATAGCATTGGCACTATCTAAGAAATGTTTGGAGAATTCAGGGTTCTTAGAAACAGTTTTATTAAACATCAATACATATGATTGAATCTTCATCGAATCACTTTGTTCTGGGATCAAGTTCTGGATGCTATCCAATGCTTCATTATTCTGAGAATAGAGCGCTGAATGAACAGAGATAAGAGTAATCAAAAAAGTAATTAATAAGGGTTTCATTGACTTTTGATTGGAATCTAAAGTTAGTAATTTTCCTTTATTGCACTAAAAAAGCAAGCCCTGGGGCCTGCTTTTTATACTAATTCAAATAATGAATCTAATTACAAACACCATCAATATCTCTTGTTTCTGTAGTAGTTTGTATAATTCTTTCTAAAACGGTATTACCTCTTACAGTAACTTCAATGAAATCAGCATTTACTTCAGTTACAACTCCCGTAAAACCGTTAAAATTAAATTGTGTTAATATCTCATTTCCACTCAAAGCAGCATTGTCTTGTTGATAATTACCGTAAACTCTAAATCGTTGTACAAAAGGTACTTTGACATCAGTGTATTGCTGATAGACATCTGCTACTGCAACGGCCTGACCAGGAGGAACAGTTATTACTCTAGCAACTGATACTTGTACCGTTCTTTCTTTGCCAAAACTCTCAGAATTCGTGGTGGTTTCTGTTCTTGTTTTAGTATATTGATAGTTCCCTGTAACAGAACCTGTTGTTTTTCCACCAGTGCCAAAGAACTTGGTCTCTGCTTCATGAGAGATCGTTACTGATACTCCGCCAGAATTAGTAGTGGCAACAGACATTGATTCTTCCCATGATACAGTTTCTGAGGAGGTCACACTCTCAGTTTGACCTACAGATTGACTGGTGGTTACACTACCACAATTTCTTAGCGTAGTATTGACTTCACTGTTATTGGAAGAGGGCGGCATAATAGGGGCTAAGAATTTAGAATCTATGCCTTGTATGTCCCAATCAATATCAAAAGCCAAAATTCTAAAATAGGTGGGGTCTGCGGGTTCTGCTTCGGATGCAACTCTAAAATCTGAGCCATCTAAAATTAAAGGATTTTCTCTTGCATAGGAGATAATTTTATAAAACCCCTCTTCTTGTCTTTCAATTTTGAACCAATAATTACGAAAAGCTGAGATGTCCTCAATGTTTCCGCCGTTTCTCGTAAGGTTACCTTTACTTTGAACAAAAAGTTGATTATTATTCATATAAAGGTAGTGAATATTATTCCCGTCATGTTTTGCAATAGAGAAATATTCTTCATTACCTGGAATTTTTGCAAATCTATACCTTGAATAGTCATTTAGTATTTGTTCATTCGTATCGTAATCCAGATCAGCTAAAAGCCTCACTTCTGTGGAAAGATCTTGATTTATAAAACGCTGCGAACCAGGAGCACCAAATACTATGTTGTTTTTGTCTACGAGTTGTACATAATAGTCGTAATCTTCTCGTAGCATCACCTCCTTAAATTGGTCTTCCAAAGCATCGGCACTAATTTCCTGTACTGGTGGGTTTGACGCAAAAGATAGTTTTGTAAAACTTCTTGAAGAAAGTTCAAAACCATTTTCGTCTTTTACCGTTACAGTCACAGGAACACCTTCTTTAAGTGCTTCTTCTAAAGAATCTTCCAGCTCACTACGTTCAAATGATAAGTCCGCAAGATTATTGAACTCATCGAACAAAACATCTTGGCCTGCTTCTCCATCTATAGAAATAGTGGCTGTAAAAGGTTTGTATCCTTTCTTTGCAATATTTCGTGCACTGATACGGATACCTATTTCTCCTTCATCGGTTTCAAATTCATCTAAGCTGATAGTAGACCCTATTTCTTCAAGTTCTCCGGTACCAGTCGATGTTTGCATTGAATCATCATCACTGCAAGAGTATAATAAGAAAATTAAACTTAATACGGTAATAATATTTATAGATTTTTTCATAATGTTAGATTTTAATAGACAATAGTATTACTAGAAATTTTTTAAAAGATTTATTAGTCCCACTGTTTTTCAGGGGTACTTAAACCTTGATATAAGTGAAGAACAATACTGGAACTGAGGCTTAAGGAGTTAGTATTTCTATTACCTTGAGCGGTCATACTATCAGTTATATCCGTCCTCATACCTGTAGAATTTCCTTTTCCAATATATACAGCTAAAAATCCTTCTGATGTAGTTTTTAGATTATTCCCTTTAATTACAAAATAAATATTGCCACCGCCCTCGTGATCGGGAATTGGATTACCAATATCTCTATAGCCTTCGGTAACACTTGTTGAAGATTGTTTAATTACAATTGATGGAGCTTCAGGACGTATGGTGTGATATTTAAAAGCAAAAACATAACTATTAATTGGGATATTTATACCATTATTATTGGCAAGAGTTTGATCGGATTGTCGAAATGTACTCGGTTCAAAATCATATTGCTCTTCTGTAGTACCGACCCTAGATACATTATTTAATTCAGTTGCTAATAAATTATATTCTAATTCAGTAATTTGAATCCAATCTCCATTACTAGCATTTTGATAAGCAGCTTTAGAAGTTGTTAATGTTGACTCAATTTCTACCGGGGATGTTCCAGAATCATCTTCGCTACATGCTGCAGTCATGATTAGAAGACATAACAGCATCAATTTTTTTTGCGTTTTCATAATATTTTGTTTTGCGGTTAAACATGGTTTTGTGTGACCTTGCGCCTTAAAGGTCTGCAGCCCGAGTAAGCGCAAGACACCACAAAACGGTTCGTCGATTTAACGACAACACAAACGTATTATCAAGATTTTACTGCAAAAAATTTGTGAGGTGGACAAAAGGTGGACACCTTTTTAACTATTTTACAATCAGATACTTAAAATAAAATCTTGTAAAGAATTTTCGGTAGTAATATTTAGTTTTTTACGCAATCTATAGCGTGCTTTTTTAATACCTTCCTGTGTAATATTCAAAATATTAGCGATTTCCTTGGACGATAAATTCATTTTTATAAGAGACATCAATCGCAATTCATTTGAGGTAACATTCGGGAACCTTTGCTTGACATTCGTATTGAAATCTTTATGAACTTCTTGAAAATATCTGCTAAAGTTTTCCCAGTTATTATCATCCCGCAGATCAAAATTAATGGTTCTAATGAGTTGTTGGTAGCCATTTTTTGAGGCTTCTTTTTCTTTTAGTTTTTCAGCTTTTTGTTTCAAGCTTTCCAATACTTCATTTTTTTTAGCCAGATGCAAGGCATGAGTCGTCAATTCTTTCCTTTTGAAGGCTAATTCTGCATCTACTTTTTCTTTTTCTAGCTTATTACGTTTTATTTTTTGACGGAATCCGTAAAAACCAAATCCAACCAGCCCTAATGATAATAATAAACCTCCACCTAACAATGATTTTTGTAGGGCGTTAATCTTGGCTTTTTGTTCTAATAGTTCGATTTCATTTTCCTGTAAGGCAATTTGTTGTTCTTTTTTTTCGGTTTCGTATATCGTACTTAGTTCTTCGATTTGTTGTGAACTTTTCGTATCGAATATGGAATCTTTTAATTTCTGAAATATCAGTTGATCTTCTAAGGCTTTTTTTAGATTTCCTAATTTATAATAGGCCTGAAACCTATATTGATGTGCATTTTTTAATTCATTTATTGGCCCTTTTCCAGTTGCTTTTTCAATGGTTTTAGATGAATAAAAGATCGTTTTTTCGGGTTCCTCCAAGCTCAAGTATGTGTTCGCTATATCATTTTGTGTTCTTAATATGTTAGTATTATAGTTTTGTTCTTCATGAATTTTTAAAGCCTCATAAAGGTATTCAAGAGCTGTTTTAAACTGACCTTTTTTTGTATAAACTCTACCCAGGTGAGAGAGTGCGTTGCCTTCATTTTCCGCAATGTCAAACTTTCTGGCCAATTTCAATCCTTCGTTCAAGTGATGCATAGCCGAGTCATATTTTCTTAAATAAAAATAAATATTACCGATGTCATTGTTAGTGCTCGACAGGTAAACATTATCTTTTTGATCTCTATAAATTTTAGACGATTTTTTAAAGTACTTTAGCGCATTTTCATAATTTTTTCTCAAGTACTCAATCTGTGCAAGTTGCCTTTGAGCATCTGCTTTGCGCCATGGTTTTTCATAGACAGTATCTAAAACCCGCAGCGCATCGAGTGTTTCTTGAAATGCAATTTTATAAAAACCCTTGTGAATGTAAACATTGGATCTGTCTCCCTTTGAAATAGCATACTGATATAAAAGGTTTTCCCTTTTATATATGTTTAAAACCTCTGCATACTTCTCGATGGATGATTCATAATGGCCCATTTCGTCATCAATAACTGCCAGCGCACTTAATGTTGATGCGTAGCTGGCATCTTTATTTAATCTCTTATAAATTTCCAATGATTTTTCATAATAGTATTTAGCTGAATCGAGTTTTCCGGAATTTTGAAAATATGAACCTAAATAATAATTAGACGATGCGATCCACATTTCATTATTAGCATGTTTTGATACTTTTAATTGCTCGAGAGCCAATAGCTTTGCCAAGTAAGGTTCTTTATAGAGAAAAACGTAGTACAACCTATAAATGGCATCAACCTTCAAACTATCTTTCTTTTCGGTTCTGTAGGCGTTGATTAGACTGTCAACTCTTTTATTTTTTTCAGGGTAGCTATTTAGAAGACTGTCAAGTTTTTTCTGATTTTGTGCATTTGTATAATGCAACTGAAACAGATTTAGAGCAATAGATAACGCTAAGGCAAACCTCATTTCATAAAATTTACATTAAATATATTGAATTTCAAATGAATACAGGAATCAATTATTTTTATCTTTAGAATTGCTTTAGAAAGTAGAACTACTTTTATTTTAATAAAATGGTTTACACCATTTGTTAAATATGAAATCGTACTATTAAAATTTAAAAACTTCAGGAGTGAAAAAGGTATTACTCGTGGTGACTTTACTAATTTCTGCATTTACTTTTGCACAAGAAAAAGAACAGGCGTTTGAAGACTCCAATCAGATAATAAATCCCGGTAATTTAATTGATTTTAAGGTGTTTCCTAATCCGACTCAAGGCGCATTGACGGTGGACTTTGGTGAATTGACTGAAGGCGCGACTTTTCATATAAGCGATGTCTTAGGTAAATTAATCTATAGTCGAAAAATTACTTCCTACGATTTACAGAAAAATAGTTTTAAACTAGACATGTCTTCTTTTCATGATGGTGTGTATATGGTCTTAATGAAAACGAAAACGGCGTCAAAAACCATTAGGGTGGTCAAATCATAGAAGGCCACAAAGCTGCAAAGCACGAAGGTACGCCTCAGTTCTGAAGCCTACATCAAAATTAATGAGTTCAGAGGCATTGATCCATAACAATTCTTCAAACTCATCATCTTGCGGAACCAGTTTCATTGATTCATTATATCCAATTCGTACTACAGTAAGTCGCTGTCCTTTATATATGTAATACGGGTCCTCTGGCGGGTAGATATATTCTACGGTTTCTTCGCATAGATAATCAATATGATGGTCTTGAAGGTCGATCCCGAGCTCTTCGTGCAACTCGCGCTTAACACCGGCTATGACGTCTTCGCCTGGATCAAGTCCCCCCTGTGGAAATTTATAACCACCATCTCGTGGTGAAGAACCAATTAAAACCTGGTTTTTTGTATTGACGATAACCGCCATCACGGCTATGCGAAATGTATCTTTCGTCATAGCACAAAAATACTATTTGCTTAAATAGCAGACAAGTGAACAACCTTTTCTACACTGCGATCATCGTCATTGATAATCTTCAAGGTGGGTATTTTAGAAATCTTTTCAATAATATGCTGTACATCCAATACAAAATCTGTAAGTATTTTGCCTACTTTTTTATCGGAAGTCATCGTATCTTCTTGAGGATAATTTTCAGCTAAAAACTCAAAGTATTTGCCGGTCGCATTAAGCAGCGTATCTTTTTTAAGCATTAATGACTGGTAGAGCTTCGAATAGATTTCCAACTTTTTTTTGTTGAGTTTAGAAACCGATCTGATCTGCATTAATAGGTCGAGGCGTGTTTCAAAGGTCATACGCCCCTTTAAACCTAAAGCATTGATGGTCTCTATATCATTGACTCCTAAGCGTTTAATTAGGTATTTAGAGATCAATTGATCAATATTATAGGTAGTAAAAAAAAACTCTTCCTTGACTTCGTTCAACAGATTCATAGCACAACTGTGTTAAGAGGTAAACTTATTATTTAACTTAAAATTCTAAAGGGAGAGAAACTAAATTTCTCATAGCAATACAAACCTATTTCCTACAATAGATTTAATCAAATATAGCCAAGAAATGAATCGAAACGATGAAAAATTTATAATTTACAGTTTTTCGCCAATGATTGGTATGTTTTTCCTGTTAATCAGTAAAGTAATTAATGAAAGTAAAAATACTACTACAGCCATACCGAAAAGCGTACCGCCATCACCATTGATTTCTATGCCTAGTTTGGTTAAATGCATAAAAATAGCACCTGAAATGATTCCTACGGTAAGCAATGCGCCAAGCCAAGCGGTTCTGGGAATCAAAATAAGAATAGCCGCGATCAGTTCTGCAATTCCTGAGCCAATCCTGCCGACATCACCTAAACCTGTTTTTTCAAAAATATAAAGGCTGTCTTCGTGCCCTCCAAACTTAAAATACAATGTTTGAAGTAAAATGACTGCTACCGCAATTCTTAGGACTAAAGGGAGATATTTTTTGACCATTGTCTAAAGATTTAGTTTGCAATTTTAGACGTCGGAATTAAAAATCATTACAGACTAGTTTTTAATACCGGGCTGCACTATCTTGAAATTCTCCTTTTTCTTGGCTTCATCAACTATGCGTTTTACGTCGGCCAATAACTTTTTTGCGTCATAAATAATTCCGTCCTTGATCGTATACTTAACACCTCCAACGCGCACTACCTCGTTAGATTCATTCAGCTTGATAGCTCCGGTACCATATAATACTTTTAAATTCACTAATGGATTTTCCTCTACAATCGCAAAGTCTGCTAATTTTCCTATTTCCACAGAACCTATTTTATCATCCATTTTTAATGCTTCGGCACCATTTAATGTAGCTGCTCTGATGACTTCCAAGGGGTGAAATCCGGCTTCACGCAAGAGTTCTAATTCGCGTATATAGGCAAACCCGTATAGTTGGAATATAAATCCTGAATCTGATCCGGTGGTTACTCTTCCGCCTCGATTTTTATATTCATTAATAAAGGTCATCCACAGCTGATAGTTCTTCTTCCAGGCAATTTCCTGCTCGGTACCCCAGTAATGCCAGTAGGAACCATGGGATATTTTGCTTGGCTGGTAGAACTTCCATAGCGATGGTAGTGTATAGTCTTCATGCCATTCGGCGCGTCGGGCACGCTGCAGATCTCGGCTGGCTTCATAGATATTGAAGGTGGGGTCTAAAGTGAAATCCAATTCCAAGAGTTCATTCATTACTTTATTCCAATGATCAGAATAGGGTGGTGCTGCTTGCCGCCAAAGCTTGCCGGCCTCCTCGAAGCGGTGCTGTTCATTATTATAATTATAGTCTAAAGGATAATGCTGAATTGTCTTATCTTCAAATAAAGCCTCTGGCAATCCGTACCAATGTTCCATGGAAGTCAGTCCCGCCCTGGCAGAATGTAAGACATTCCATCTGGCTACTGCCATTTGCGCATGATGGCATGCTGAACCCAAGCCGAGTTTTTTGTTTTCATCAAGTGCTGCTCGCATAATTTCTGGTGCCGCACCAAAAAATTTGACACCATCGGCACCTTTTTTAGCGTTCTCGCGTACCCATTGTCGTGCCTGTTCAGGGGTACTTATTGGCGTTTTAGATCCTGATCCGAAAAAAGTATAGGTTACTATTCTAGGCGCAATAATTTCGTTCCTGGTACTTTGCTTTTTAAGCTTTACCGACACGTCAGCGCCGAGACCACCTGGCTCGCGAACAGTGGTGACCCCATGTGCCATCCATAATTTAAAGACGTAGTCTGCATCGGCTCCTTGTGCCTCACCACCAATATGCCCATGCATATCCACAAATCCGGGCAAGAGGTACATACCAGTGGCATCCAATTCTTTACCTCCGGCTTTTAATTTCGGGCGCTTGCTTTCATCAATTTTAACTCCAGGATAGCCCACAACTTTAATATCTTTAATGATATTTTTTTCTACAACAATATCAACCGGACTTATAGGCGGCGCCCCATTACCATTAATAACGGTTACGCCCCGAATGATCAGTTGCGTAAACGGGCCATCGCTAAAATTCTGAGTGCTTTGTTGACTGAAAGTTGAAATAGTAGATAGAATTGCTAAGATCAGAAGAGAATAGTTGCGTTTCATCGTTTGGATTATTGTTGTAACGAAAATAGCAAATTATGTGTAGATAATTTTTTTGTTAATCGGTTTTATCAATTCTCAATTAAATTTTACTTTTGCGAATGCAACAGAAGGTACTTATTTTAGATTTAGGCTCACAGGTTACACAATTG
>JAAUYH010064986.1_pt1 | contig 19796 bp, 17 predicted proteins | sample 7278061 | NCBI WGS metagenome assembly JAAUYH01 (sample SAMN14350203, study PRJNA611818) | marine sediment metagenome | isolation source: surface marine sediment (0.6m) | place: French Polynesia: Moorea | collected 2018-08 | reverse complement strand
TGTCATTAGCTAGCCTCCTGAGTTTCGAAAACAGCATCTGGGGTAACTGTTTTAGGCTTCTGCCAGCGATCTAGCACATCTTTCAACCAGGCTTCTTCGATCCAAGTCTTAGAAACCACTGTCAATGGCAGTGCTAATGCCAGACCTATGGGACCCAAAAAGGTAGCAAAGAAAATTTGAGAGACCAGGGTGATCGCAGGAATCAAGGACACCTGATTTTTCATTACCAAGGGACTGATCAGGTAAGCTTCAATATTTTGGATTGCCACGTAGAGCAATACTACCGCGATCGCTTTCTGGGGGGATTCGCCGAGAGCTAGCAGGACTGGAAATACAATACTCAAGGTCGGACCAATGTTGGGAATAAAATTCAGTCCTCCAGCTAGCAGTGCATTGGCATAGGCAAAGGGAACTCCCAGAACAGTCAACCCAATTCCAGTGGCTACAGCAATCACCGCAGAGTCGATGGTCACGCCACGCATCCAACCCAAAAGATTTACTTCACATTGACCCAAAATCTCATCAGCACGAGACCGATAGAAGTCTGGGAAAAGACGCACCGCGAAATCTCGATATACTTGGGGCTCCCCTAGCATCATCAGCATTAGTAATAGTACCAGTAGCAACTGAAGGATCACCGCTACGGAGCTAGAAAAAAAGCTAAAGAAATTGCCAAATACACCTTGAACGATGGAGCCTCCTTGTTCAATTAGCTCGGGAGCATGGGGCAATAAATCAATGTCTGGCTTGGGTAGCCAGGCTGGGGGGTTAGTTATAATGGCATCCGCCTCTTGGGCAATTTCTTCAATTGCTTCAGGCAATATGGTCAGCAACTGTTGAAACTGTGCTAGAAACGGTGGGAGTACAATACGGACGAACACAGCAATGCTCGCAGAAAGAAGCGCTATGGTTGAAAAGACAGCCACCCCTCGCGCTACCTGGAAGCGATTGACAATCGATCGCGCAATACTGTTCAAGGCGATCGCTAAAATGATCGCAAAAAATACCAATAATACTATCTGACGAAACTGCCACAGTGCCAACAGCAACAAGATAAGTACTATAAAATAAACCCAGTTGATTAGTTTCACCTGGAACTATACCTCAATAAGATCGTAAACTTACACAAATTCTTAGGTAAATTATATGACTGGAAGGTTAAGTCTAAAGAGTTAAATATAATTTCTTTAGCATCTCGATCGCCAGTAACGAGAAACTGATTATTGGCAGCGATCCGAAGGCTACGCGAAGCGTAATCGCTCTCTACCGTAACAAAATTTCCTGACAGGCTATTAATTTAGTTCGCCTTAAGTTTGCGTAAAATTTGCACAACTAGTTAGACAATGATAATTATAGCAACCTATAGGTGAACTTTTGTTAATGACTGAACCCCTAACCACTACACAACAGGTGACGATCGCGGTTCCTGGCTCCCAAGTGATTGCGGTATTGCTGGCTGGACTGTTAATGGCTTTTAGTTTTCAGTTAATCGTCGCGATTTTACAGTTCATCGTCGGACTAATTGCCCTGGGTATTCAGATGGCAATGAGGTTAGAGTCCTCAAATACGCTGCCAACGACTTTACCTGAAGATACCTTGTCAGGAGCAGCAGTTAGTGAGTCAGGCTCAGAGATAATCACTACCCAACAGCCTGTCAGAGATACTTCTAAAGATACTTCTAATAATGTCGCCAATACCATCGGTTTGATTACGGGACTGGGATTGATAGTGGGCATCAATTTGGCTATTTTTCCTGCTAGTTTTTTTGCCGTTAAACTCAGCCGAGTAGATCGACCAATTCTGGGCATGATTTCGGGTTTGGTGTTGTGGTCAGCTTACTTTTTGATTCTAACTTGGCTCAGTTCCCAAACGTTAGGAGCTATAGTCCAGACAGTTTTAGGTGGAGTCGTAGACGGAGTAGGGCAGCTTTTAGGGGCGATCGCCAGTTTGTTTCGGCGATCGCCTGGTGTATCGGAAAAAAAAGTTAAGCAGGAAATACAAACCGCCCTGGCTAATTTCGATCTCGATTCCCGCATTCAAACCTACGTGAAAGATTTGCCTCCAGTTCGCTTCGATCTCCAACCAGTTGAAGAGGCACTGAAGTTGCTGCTGGCAATGCCCGCTCTCCAGTCTTTGGCAGGACAGCAACTACTAGATACCGTAGATCGCCAGCAATTGGGTCAACTGTTGCAACAGCATACACAGTTTTCTGAGCAAGATATTACCCAGATTCTCGACCAGCTTTACCCCCTCTGGAATAAAGTTCTCAATCAAGCTCCTAAAAGGAATACAGCGGCAGAGTTGGTGAAACTCCTCAATCAGATGCCAGACTCAGCAAAAGCAGCAAAAAAAACAGAGGCGAGAGACTTGTTGCCCACACCTAACTCTGGGAATGTGGAGCAACGGGAAATAAAGAGCGAAGATTTAGAGAGCGAAGATTTAAATCCAGAAAAACCAAATAATCTCCTCATAGATACTGATTCACTAGAGCCAGCAGAACTTGCTGGAACATTAGATGCTTCGGGAATGTTGTTTAGCTTGCTAGATCTGGTGGATGCAGATTCGTTATTAGATGAATTGTTCGAGCGAGTAGATCTCTCGGAGTGGGATGTGGCGAGACTCTGGCAACAGTTTCAGCAATTGACTGGTAAAGACGTTGAACCTTTAACAATTCTGCCCGAAGATGTGGAAAATTATCTCCTCTCAGCAGCAGTCTGGGAATTGAATCCCACAGTACTCTCAGAAGATATTCCTGATTTATTCTTCGATCCAAAAGCTAATCCAGTGGAGATGTTGCATCAGCTTAACTTATTGAATCAGAATGCCTTTCTGCAAATCCTACGCCAGAGGGGTGATTTAGCAACCGAGCAAGTGGAATCGTTGGCTACTCAGTTAGAATCATTGCGTCAGTCTGCTATTAGTCAGGCTAAGGGCGCACTAGAACAGGAGCGAATAAATCAGTTGGGTCAAGCCTTTAAAGCTGAAGTTGAGGCATTGCCATCGGCAGAGATAGTACCAGAAAAATTGACAGAACGGTTGGAATCCTTGCTGGAGATGATTCCCCCTGAAACTATTTTGGCATTAAATACTCAGCTAGATCCCCTGACCCTTAACCAGTGGCTGCAAGAGAACACTCAATTATCTTCAGAGGTTTTGCCGATAGCTGTTACTGCCTTGATTGAGTATGTACAAACCCGAGCCGAACAGATTGAATTGAGACAGGCTCAAGTGCAGACTGCGATCTATGAAATTCAAGCTAAACTGACTGCCTATTTAACCTATACCGATCTGGATAAACTGACCGACGCTAGTATTAGGCAAAAGCTGCAAAACCTAGTAGAAGATGCAGTAGTAGATTCAGGAGAACTCTATCGAGCTTTGCCTCATCTCGAAGCCAACACTCTCCAGGAAATTCTCAAGCATCGTCAAGGTCTAGGAGCTGACCAACGAGAGCAGATGGTGAGTCATATTCAAGCCTGTTGGCGGGAGCAGGTACACAAGAGCCAGGAATCGCCCACAGATGCTCAGTCCTTGGCTCAACGTCTGGCGACCACCTTAGAAGATATTGTGCGAGCGCAAAATATCGAGCAGCTTAGTTTAGAAGACCTAAAACCCTACCTATTATCTCTGATTCGCGACCCAGAGCTGACCTTGAATACTCTAACCCAGGAACTCTCGCAAATTGATTGGAGTCCCCTGCTCAGGGCGATCGTGGAACTTCGCCTTGACAGTAGCCAGATGGGAGAATTATTGTCGTGGTTAGAAGCACAAATCTATGCAACGGCACGCTTACCCCGACGATGGCTCACCCGCCTCCAGCAGCGAGAGGAACGGTTTGAACAATCCATCCAACGTTATTTAAAACATAACCCTAAAGAGGCATTGAATCCCGAAACAATGCGTCGTGACTTACAAAAAATCCTGCAAAAAGAGGTTAAACGAGCCAAAATTGTGGCTACTGTAGAGCAGACTGTGGTTGGAGTTAACCAGAAGACTGGGAAACAACTGCCAGAGTTACCTGAAGAAGAGGCGATCGCCAGTATCCTTGCCCAACGGGACGACATCACCCCCTCCCAAAGGTCAGAAATTTCCCATGCCCTACAAACTACCTGGCAATCAATTACCGAGCAGTTTCAATCAGCCCAACAAGAAGCTCAGGCTGCCCTGACCAATCTCTGGGAAAAGCTAATCAAAGCTTTAAATGCCCTGAAATTATCTAACCTAGACCTAGAGATAATCGATCGGCAACTCGACAGTCTTCTAACTCCTCTGAGTAGTAGCGTCGATCGACTCTCCCACACCCTGAGTCTGTGGTTGCCAGATTTACCTCTTGCTGCTCTGCGTAGTCGTATAGAAGCTTGGAATCAAATAGCGATCGCCCAACTGATTCAGGCTCGTGACGACCTATCAGATACAGTCAGCAGCTACATTCAGGCTCGACTAGATCGAGTTCGTCTTGAAATCGAGCGGGAATTGGCAATCTTAGAAACAGAAGCTATCAAGCAACTCAACGAGATTCGTCGGGCTGCGGCGATCGCTGCTACTTGGTTTTTAGGTATTGCCCTCTCTTCAGCAGCTAGTTCTATTTTGGCTGGTTTTCTCGCAGTCCGAGGTTTATTCTAAAAGCCGAACTTATATCAAGTGCGGATAATTACTTTAAATAAAGTTATTCCCCAATCCCCCAATTCCCTAATTCCCCAGAGCAAAATATTTAACTGTTCAACCGAACCTGATATTAGAGGGATGCTGGTCACGATTCAGAGACAAGACGTTTGTTTGCACGATTTGCTGAACTCGCTGGGTTAGTTTCTCAACCGTTGCCTCTTTATCTTGGCAATAGTCATCGAGATAATCTTTGAGATTAATCAATTCTCCAATTTTGACCCGAGCAAGGCGCATATTTTTCGGTCGGGGAGTTTCAACTCGAAAAACCTCTCGTTCCAGAGTTGTTAGGGTATCTAAAAATCTTTCCTGATTTGGATTTTCCGCAATATAACCGTCGTAGATAGCGTCGAAGTTAAGTAGTCGCAAAGTGTCATCGTAGAGCTTTTGATTGAACGCATCTTGTTGTTCATTGCCCAGAGCATCATGACTGTTATCCTCCCCCTCTTCTTTAGCAAGTTTTTCGTAGAGTTTTTCTAGCTGGGCTTGAACTTTGTAAACCCGTTCTCGCATGGGCAAATGGGGTTGAGGTTCAATTCCCACTTGCTGCTCATAGGAAACCAACATAGTGTGCTTGAGGCGATCGATACGTTGATTCCAATCACTGGCTTTTGTCTCAGTCGATTTAGACTCAACAGGTGGAACTTCTAGGTTAAATTCTGCTTCCAGACGATTAAGTAATTCCTCCGCAACTGCCCGCAATCGCCAGTAAAAATCGGGGGATTTTTGATTCAACCCTAATGCTTTTTCCAAATTTTTCAGAGAGCGAGCGATCGCTTTATTCATTGCCTTGGGGTGTTGATACTTCAAGCTCACTGGCACTAGATAAAGATCGGGTACGGTATCATTGCTCTGAGCTAGTTTTTTGAGCGATCGCAGTGATAGACTTACTGCCCCCTCGCGAAAGGGCATCACCGTATCGTTTTGGTAAGAACACCCCCCTTCAGGAAATATCACCAGTTTACAGTCGCTCTGTTGCATTATCTTGAGGGTTTGCATAATACTGTTGCGATCACCAACCCCTCGACGAATAGAGTAAGCACCCAACCGAGGCATCAACCAGCCCTGTAATCCTTTGAAGGATTCATAGGCAGCAATATAGTAAAACCACTGGTGTATTTGAGCCGAGAGAACAAACATGGCAATTCCATCGGCATGGGTAGGATGGTTGGGAAGATAGATCGCCCGACTCTGTTGCAATTTTTTTAAACGCTGGCTGTCCTCAGACTCAATTACCAGTCGGAATCGACAAAACCAAGCTGCATATAAACCTGATAGACGTTGAGTAACCCAGAGCCACAACATCTGGGGCTGGGGTGGTACGAACTTATTTTTTTCAATGGTTGTCATTGCATTTAAACAAAACCACCTATAATGATGATGATAAACTTTAGCTTAACATAGCCACTCTAATCAGTTCAGCCAAAGTTATCTAGGGTTAATTAACAGAAATGATAACCTAGCAGATAATTATTCTTTAGAAGCTTAAAAGTATTTTATCTAGGGAAATTTGACAATTAGGAAAAGCTTGAGGAGTTATTGTTCCTCGATTGTAGGTAACTATCTGTAAGTATTTATCTCGATCGGGTTGAGTATGGACGATGAGTTGTTTGTTTTTCAGATCTACTACCCAATATTCAGGTATACCATTACGAGCATAAGTAATAGTTTTGATTTCCAAATCCTTTGTCAGAGTGCGGTTAGATACTTCGATCAGCCAATAAATATCTTCAGCATAAGGATGATGTTGGTGATAAATACTTGATGGCAAGCGAACTACGGCAATATCTGGTTCTGGCTCGGAATTATCTAAAGTAATTGGATGAGATTCGCTGATATATGCTTTTCCCTTGAGTAAATCTCTTAGATAATCGTTGATAGCTCGATTAGTAGCACTGTGTTCGATTCCTTCTGGACTCATTTCGACAATATCCCCTTCCAATAGCTCTATTGGTAAACCATCTAAGACACCAGAGTTTACCAACTCATGCCACTGCTCGATCTGCCATTTGTAAGTGCTTGGAACCATTGTTCTTAAGGCTTTATTTTCACTTCTATAATTTATGTTACTAACCAGGAAAAACCAATGCCACTAGAGTTTCTCTTCATGATGCAAATTCTAAGTAGCATTATGAACTTCGTACACCAGTACCAATAAAAATGAATTTATAAGTCAGGTAAGCAAAATTATTTATTTGTATATTAATGAAGTATTATAGTTACAGTCATATTTCCTCCCCCGCTCCCTCTGCTCCCCAAAAGTACACAATTAATTTTGCCCAGATACTTAAGGGTGAGAATTCTCCTTATTTTTGGTTTCTTCTTTCGAGTCTATCTAGAGGTCTTGTAAAGATTGGTGTTGAACGACAATTGGTTGGTAGATCGTTGCCGCTAACCTTAAAATCGTAGCAAGAGAGCAATAGATAGTTATGTCTGCCGAGGGAATAGCCGATTATGGCGATGATCGCGGCAATTGTAACTAGTTTAATCATCATTTGGCGGGAAAACTTGACTATATCTTCGTGAGAAAGGGAAAAAACGATATAGATGCTATAAGGCAGACTAACTACATAAGAAAACATGGCGATCGCTTTTCTGAGCAAGCCGAGCAAAGGATGCCCAGTTATACTTACCAAAAAAGCCAAAATCAATGTTAAGGTTGGTATCGCCATAATTATTAGTCCCTTGCGATCTACAGGTGACTGATTTTTGGGCAGTAGTAGACATCCGAGAAAAGTTGCCGATGCCGCAACCCAAGCAGTGAAAATTTGGCTGAAGAAAACTTCTCCAAAAGCACCAAAGTTAAAACTTAAATCCCAAGCAGTTAAAGAAACTGCCACGGTAGACAAGAGGAAAGTTTTAGTTTTGGCATTGAGACTTAGATTAGTAGATTTTTTAGTCGATTTTGGTTTCATGATAGATGTCTTCCTTAGTTAACTTACTAGTACTCACCGAATGAATTGAGGCAATTTGTTTGCTTTAGTTTGAGTTATTGTCTATGTCGCTCTTTTCTGTTTCTGGTTTCTGCTTTGAAGGATTCTGCCACTGCTACATTTAGCTCTGCCCCGATCAGAACAGCTAGAGAACTTAAATTCAGCCACAGCAATAGTACTATTACTGCTCCTGCGGCTCCGTAAGTTAAGTTGTAATTAGCAAAATTAGCTACATAAAGGCGAAATAGTTTGGAAGAAGCAGCCCAGAGCAAAGCAGCGATCGCAGCTCCTGGCATAATCGGCGTTCCAGGCTGCCATTGACTGACTCCATGACGATAAATAATACCAAACCCACAAGAGATAATTGCCAATGCTACTGACCAACGTAACCAGTTCCAGATCGTCAATAAAGTCGAGGATACCATAATGGTCATATCGTTGACTGCCAAGTGAACAACCACGTCGCTGATAAACACCAAGAAAGAGGCAGTAAATGTCAGGGTGACAATAGCAATAGTCAAAATTATGGCAACTAATTTGGCTTGCCAAAAGGGTCTGATGCATTCTGGTGGTGTTTGATAAATTAAATCCATGGCACTCATAGCTGTATTGATTGCGCCCGCAGCAACCCATAAGGCGACGATAAAGCTCAGAGAAAATAATCCATGACCTTGAGGAAGCTGTAACTGATTAGAAAATCCATCAATTAAGTTTAGAGCCTCCTGGGGAGCAATTATTTGTAATTCTTGGGCTAAAAAATTGATTTCTGCGCGGGAAATGTTAAGATTCCCCAGGGCGGTGAAAATGGCTAAGATAGCTGGAAATAAAGCTAGCAAGTCACTATAAGCCATTTCAGCTGCCAAACCAAATAGACGATGTTTGCCAATTCTCTGTATTACTCGTACTAAAACAGGTAAATTGAGATGGTGCAAAAAAAGAATCAAGCGTTTAAAAAGCATCGATTAGAAATTTTGTCTAGCGGGCTTGTTTTTGAATTAGGTAATTAGAAACTGATTATTCAGAGCGATCGCTCGTACTATACCAAAACTCTCTGGTAAACTATTTATTAATAGCCAAGTTCTATAATTTTCCAACTACAGTAATTCTACAATTTAACTGTTGCCTAAATTAAGTTTAGATCTAAAACTAATGGGGAAAAATAAGAAAGACAAGAAAGACAAGAAAGATAAGAAAGATAAGAAAGATCTTTCAACCAAGCCTCCTAAACTATCAAAAAAAGTATACAATGCTGAAATAACAAGGCTTCACGCTGAACTGGTTAAATTACAATATTGGGTTCAAAAAAAAGGACTGAAAATTATTGTCGTTTTTGAAGGACGAGATGCAGCGGGGAAAGGAGGTATCATCAAGCGGATTACCGAACGTGTTAGCCCTCGCGTGTTCCGTGTCGTTGCTTTACCTGCCCCTTCAGACCGAGAAAAAACCCAAATGTATTTTCAACGCTACGTCCAACATTTTCCTGCTGCTGGCGAAATCGTAATTTTCGATCGCAGTTGGTACAATCGTGCGGGAGTAGAGCGAGTTATGAGCTTTTGTACTAAGAAAGAATACGTGCAATTTTTGCAACAGACACCTGGTTTTGAAAATGGGATCGTAGAATCGGATATTATACTGATTAAGTATTGGTTGGATACCAGTATGGAAGAGCAAGAACGGCGTTTTCAAGACCGTATTAACGATCCGCGTAAAATCTGGAAGTTAAGCCCTATGGATGTAGAATCCTATCGACGTTGGTACGATTATTCCCGCGCCAGAGATGATATGTTAATTGCCACAGATCATAGTAATGCACCCTGGCATATAGTTCCAGCGGACGACAAAAAACGCGCCCGTCTTAATTGCATCTCCCATTTCCTGAGTTTGATTCCTTATGAAGATTTACCAAGGGAAAAAATTGAACTAGGAGAACGAAATATGGCAGATAAATATGACGATGCACTTTTACCAACACAAGGTCATTTTATTCCTCAGAAATTTTGAATCCACTTAAAGGTGAACCGATAGCCACAAGCGATCGCTAGATACTCTAGCATTTACCTCGACTAGTTCCAACAACTCATCTACCTTTTCAGGAGTGAAACCTAGCTCTTGAATACGTTTCCTTAGCTTTTCATCTACTTTTAGCTCTAAGAAAAGTTGCTGGATCTTTGCTCCTTTAATTTTAGATAAAGTATAGTTGATTCTATCTATCAGTTTGGTTTTGAAGAGATAGTCGAAAGCATATTTGACTAATTCTTTATACCATTTGCCCGGCTCGCCAGCAACACTCAATTTGGTGAGATTAACATGGATAGTTTCATCAACGACGCTTGCTTCTAGTTCGGCGGTTCCCACGGCAGTAATTGCCAGCCAGGGAGTATAATGTTTTTTGCCAGTCCAAGGATTGATAAACAAAATGTCTCTAAAGCAACCATTGGCTCTGCCATAGAGCAAAAAACCTCCTTCTCTCAAAAAGGTTTCTAGCTCTACTTTAATCTGCTCTGATTCCGTGTTCTTCTCATGTTCAGCTGCAAATTTCTTAAGTTCGACATTGAGAGGTTGGAGGATATAGGAAGCAGGAATGCCAACCTCAAACAGTTCCTGTTCGAGATCGACATGAATGGGGAATCCCTCGATTTCAGATAAATTTTCTGCGGGTGTCTCGATTTCTGTCGTCTGGTTCGTGGCGGGGGAAACATCATCCTCGATTGGCTCCGCAGCAGAAGAAACCACTTCGATGACTGGAGCTGGCTGTTTGGTTGTTTCTGCTAAGAGTTTCAGGGGAGATTCCCTCGCTCTCTTGCTATCGGCTTGCCAAACACATAAGATCAATTCTCTCTGCATTATTTTGTTCTCAATGCTTCTGGGATTGTAGTAGACGATCATCGAAGCAATAGCAGAATTAACACGCACATCTGTGACTGCGCTGAGAGATTTTACCAATCGCTGCAACCGCTCGCTGTAGCCAAAATCTCTTTTCAGACGGGGAATTTTGATATGAATCCTGCCTGCGATCGCGTGAACAATTTGAAACTCAATACTTTCTGATTGTACTGACATAATGACAATCGCTTTTCTCCCTTTAGAGAAGTCTTTGTTAATCAACCCTCTAAAAAAACAGAAGCATAAGAGTTACGTTTGTCTAATCTTCGATGCTATCTATATTATATAGCGGTTCTTGAATAGATGAGGAGTGGTTAAGGAACCATAATTGCTCTGGGAGTCTATAACTTAACAATTTAGACATGAAATCTTTATCTTGTGTAAGCGAGAACACCCTCGCACAAGCGCGAAGAGACGGGGCGTTTAAAGTAGCGAATGGGATTCGCCACACAGCCCCTCATGAAAGCGAACTTATAGGCATAAGTTTACACTTTCGATAAAGAATCTTCATATAACAGGGGTTTCAAGCATTGTATAATTATTTTGCCAAACAAAAACCAAGTCTGGCATCAGTATCTAGAAAACCGACTGAGGAAATTAAATAAACCATGCTGGAACTTGTTTGGGCGAAGGTTTGTTGAGTGAGAATCGACTGTGCAAGTAGGAACGTAACAATCCTCGAAAGCTCGACTCCGATATAGTTAGGGCTAGACACAACCAAATGATTAGGAGACTTACCAAAGCCTCCGACTTCAGACGGAGGTGAGGTTACAGAAAAAACTAATTTAGATAATTTTTTGAGGAGTGTACATGAAAAAGTTATTTTTATTCCCTTTTGTTGTCTTAAGTGTGACATTTATTTCTCTTGCCGATATAAATCTAGCTGAGAAACATGATTTAAAAGCACGAGTTTTAGCTCAATCAACCCAAGAAGAACCTCAATCGCCCGAGGATTTCATAGATAGTCTGGAACTGACAGACGAGCAAAACTCCCAGATTCAGATGATTATTGATGAATATCGACCTGAAATAAACGCCACCTATCGGGAGCGACAAACTGCTTTAGAGATGCTTAATAATGTTGTTAACCCTAATTCATCTAACGACGAAATTCGTGTAGCTAGAGTCTCCTTTATTTATTTGAATGATAAGTTAAGAGATTTACTTTTTGAGGAATTGATAGCTGTCAGAGACGTATTAACTGTAGAGCAACGGGAGAAAATTAACCAACGGATTAATGAGCTTGTATCTGCCAGTCAGACAACACCATAAGTAGTTTTGATGATTGTCGTTTTATAACGCTTTAGTTAAGTGTATAAACTTTGTTTAAGTACTAATAGTTGATAAATGAGAACTCGTGACCTAGCCTTGCGTACTGGTGCAGTATTAGATATTCCTCCCCGCACGGCACGTCTACTGACTATAGTAGGTGCTATTGGAGTAATTACTATCGTTGTCGAGAGCTTAGTCGGCAATCGTTTGGAAACGATTGAAGTGGACAAGATCATCCACTTTATGGGCTATGCTACCTTGGCAGTCGTATTTGTACTCTCATTGCGCCCTAAGTGGTGCATTCCTGCCTTGGTGGGTTTGGCACTGCTTAGCTACCTGATCGAAATCCTGCAACCACTCAATATGCGTTCGTTTGATGTGGGGGATGCGATCGCCAATACTCTAGGTCTGGTGATTGGCGCTTTACTAGGTCTGGTTATACGTTTTGCCTATGGCTACATCAGAACGGAACTAGAGAGTAAGCGTATTCGACGCAGTTTGATTACTCTGCGTCAGGGGACTACTATTGTTCGACAGGGGCAAATGCTAGAGCGATTTTTTGTCATCAAAATGGGTTTAGTTGCTCTTTATCAAGAAAATAACGGAGAGCAAATCGAAGTAGCCCAACTGGGCGCAGGTGAGATGTTTGGTTTACTGCCAGAAATCCTCAAGATTCCCCAACCCGTAACAGTAGTTGCCCTAACTCCTGTACAAATCTATCCTCTTGATTATGATGAACTGATTGAGGATGTTGGCGGTCATAAGCAACCTTTGGGGATTGTCCTACGCTATATGGCATCTAAATTAGAAGAATTAGGAGAAACCATAGTCAAAATGAAAGGTTCAGCAGATGATCTAACTTTAGATTGACTTAATTTTTCAATTCAATAAATTTAACTCATCTAAATCTAAATTTGATTGTGCCGCTACTTAAATCTCCTGTATGAATTTTTTCCCATTGTTCGCTGCGGGGGTTAACTTCAATAATGTCACCAATCTGTGGAGAATTATTTTCCATAGATTCCCTAGGACTATTGGAGGGAATTCTTGGTTGGACTTCCGTTTCATCCTTCTGTTCCTGCATATCAACTCTTATAGGTTCTGAGAAAATATCTGAGGAATTTTCTGACTCCGTTTCTGCCATAACAGATGCACCTATAAAACTAGAGCCAATAACTAGTAAAGCAATCGGCATTACTGTGGCACGAAGGGCGAGTGCGCCTAATTTAATTAAGGGAGCAATTATACTTGAACGCATCTTTCTTTACTGGCGACTCTCTTCAAAAACACTAAGTAATGTTCCCTCGGGATTATCGATACAGGTGTCGAGAATCCGATCTGTTACATCAGCTAAAACTGAAGTATTTACAGTTGTTTCCCCTTTTTGACCACTTAGATAACCATGCATAAAGATCAGGGTATTGGCTCGATCTTCATATTCTGATTTCAACATTTCTCTGCAAGTCATCGTTTGTAAATCGATTATATCTTTACCTTGTTTACTTACCTCTGTCTCAGTTTGTGTCCAACCAGGTAGACTAAAGCTAGGGATAGCGATCGCACTCAATAAAAGTATCCAACTAAATTTTTTCATCCTTGTGATCATGGGTCTGAAACCCCGTCGTTTACGACGTAAGTAAATTAACAATTTGGACGCAGAATCTTTATAAAGTAAAAATCCTAGCCGTTGTACAATAGTTTTGTACTGAAAAGCGAAAACCAAGCAGTAGGTACGATGCACCTTGAAAACTGGATATATAGGGTTCTGTACAGAAAAGCTTGTACAGGTAAAATAACCAAGCAGCAAGTACTTTGAAGCTTTAGCTGAAACCGTACCGCTGGGCTAGCGGAATCGGGCTGTTGCAATACAGCAAAGGTCTGTGGACGTACCTCTGTCGGGGGCATAAGTTTGCGGTGCGACCCCGCGCCGACGTAAGGCGCAAGGGAACGCGCACCAAGACAGACTTTTGTCTAGATATGTGCGGGTGAATCAGAAAAACCAATTCGTGAGAGTTGGAATCACCACCCCTTTAGGCTGGTGAGGATGTCAAGCTGATTACCTGTTCTAATAAACTTATCCAATGTTAACCATCGGCGTTATTTTTCTGCTTCAACTTTGTTAAAATGTATTACTTTCGTAACTAATAACAGAAATATACAGTAATCACGAGCTAAAGACTTCAAAAAGTTAATAATTCTTCTAATAATTCGGCGATGCAGTTAACTTTACTTGCTATTTGACTTTAAATTCAACTGTACCACGGTTTGAATCTCCTGTGTTGATAGTTTCCCATTGCTGGCTACGTGGATTAACTTTTATGGTGCTGGGATTAACTTTTTCAAATTCAATAGAGTTTGATGGAGATGTGATTGTATTAAATTCGTCTTGAGAAGTAGGACGAATTACGGATTCTGCTTCAGATGGAGCTGTTCCTTCGAGTGCTTCTGTATCATTTATGGGTTCTGACAAAACATCAGAGGAAGTTCCTGGTTCAGTTTCTGCTATGACGAATGAACCTAGAGAACTAGAACTAATAATTAGGAAAGTGATGGCGGTGAGCTTGAATAATGGAGTACTCATAATGCAGCTATCCTCTGAAGTAGATAGATTTATCCATATTATTAATAATAATAGAAATCGAAGCAAAAATTTGGTTTCACTCGCAAAACTCAAACTTACGAGTATGTCACTTACCCAATTTAGCTAGCTCAAGCGCATCTTTAATCGAACCAACTATATAAAGTATGCCTAAAACAACCGCAATAATGGCTATTGGTATATCATAAACAGTCTTTAATCCCAGAGGTAATTCAATTTCGGGAACACCCACAAAAAACATGATGGCGTTTAGTAGGATCAGGATTACTCGCACTTCAGTCGGTCCAAATTTGCCGTAGGAAAGCTGAAAAACTCCATTGACATAGGTACGAATGTAGACTAGTATCGACATCAATAAGTAACCGATCGCACCTAAACAAGCAATGCTAAAGGTAACATAGGGCGATAAACCAAGCCCGATTACGATTAGCACCTCATTAAAAGAATCCACAGTATGATCGACAAAAAAACCATATTTCGGTCGTTCGATCTGACGGTAGCGTGCCAAATTTCCGTCTAAGCTATCCCCAAACCAGTTAATCACAAATCCTAGACTAGCAACCCAGAGAAAGGCAGGGTTTTGATTTGATAGCCAGTAACCAAAGAAGATCAACACTGCTCCCAAGATCCCAATCCCAGTCAGAATATCTGGATTAATCCAAGCTGGCATATGAGCTGCTAACCATTGTAGAGCAGGTCTTTCAATCGGTGCTAAGAAAATATCATTTACTCTTTGATGCGGTTGGATGTCTCCCATTGATTTTTCCTTGAATTAAAAAAACCACTATAGCTAAAGCATAGCTAATACCAGAGTCTCTTGTAGGCTGTTAATAGCGATCGCTTGCAAATGACATTCCACAAACTCCTTTTCTATGATAAGGTGCAAAACTACAGCCTTGTTTTTCTGTAGATTTTATGCGTATTTTCTTTACTGTTTGGCTGGGACAAGTTATTTCCTTGTTAGGGTCTAAACTAACGGAATTTGCTTTAGGATTTTGGATTTTAGAGCAAACCTATCAGGAGACTGGAACAATTACTCAGTTTGCTTTAACAATTTTATTTATTTATCTACCTAAAGTAATTATTTCTCCTTTAGCAGGAATCTTAATAGATCGCTGGAATCGTCGTTATGCAATGATTGCGAGCGATTTAGGAACGTCAATCATCATCTCAATAGTGTTGCTGTTGGTATTATCCAACCGCTTAGAAGTTTGGCACATCTATTTAGCAGTAACCATAACTTCCAGCTTTAATGCCTTCCAACAACCTGCTTATCTGGCAGCAATTTCTCAACTCGTACCGTCTCAGAATTTAAGTCGTGCTAATGGCATGATACAGGCTTCTTTTGCCATTGCTAAAATTACCGCCCCTGTAATTGCTGGTTTATTGATGAAGGCTTGGGAGATCCAAACAATTTTATTCATTGATTTATTGACTTTCGCGATCGCCATACTGACACTGATAAGCGTTAAATTTCCTGATATCAAGCAATTTACTAAATCTAAACAGCAACTCGTCCCTCGATTAATCTCTGATTCTATTTCAGGATGGAATTATATTGTAGGTAGACCAGGACTGGCTCGCTTGATTAGTTTCATTGCCATTAGCTACTTTACTCTGGGATTTCTAGAGGTTGTGATGTGGCCTTTACTTTATGAACCAGGATCGACAGATAGACTGGGCTTAATTTTGTCCATAGGTGGTTGCGGAATGCTTTTGGGTAGCGTGTTAATGAGTGTTTGGTCGGGACCTGAAAACCGCGTTATGGCGATCATTGCTTGTATTGGTTTACAGAGTGCGATTGTCTTTATTGGTGGCACTAGGATATCTTTAGTAATTTTAGGTGTCGGTATTTTTGGCTACTTGTTTTCTCAGCCAATTATGGTTAGCTGCAATCAGGCAATTTGGCAAAGTAAAGTCCCCGTCCGTTTGCAAGGTAGAGTTTTTGCCCTACAACAAACATTAGAAAGATCCTTGGCAATTTGTGCTTATATTTCTGCTGGTCCTTTGGTAGATAAGATTTTCAATCCCCTCATGAATACCGATGGTGTTTTTGTCCGTACTATTAGTAAATTTGTCAGTACGGGAATGGCACAAGGAGTGCCTTTACTCTTGATTTTACTGGGAGGAATGAATTTAATTATTGTAGCAACCGCCTATCGTGACCCTCGGTTGCGAAATTTAGAAAGGGAATTACCAGATCGCGTCACAATCCCCATCTCACAAGGTTAGACTTGGAGACGGGGTGACTTGGAGACGGGGGAACTGGGGGACTGAGGGATTGGGAGACGGATGTTTGTATTCCTTATTCTTTCCGCTCAAAAAATCATAACTACTAACTACTAACTCCGAACTACTAACTCCGAACTACTAACTCCGAACTACTAACTCACATTTACTTACTAGTTTGAACGGTATTCTCGTAAATGCTACAGGTTTCGGAAGTATTTAAAGGATTGCAGCGAATCATAGTATCTTCAGCGAACAATACCTGAAAGTCTGAGAAATATTCATCTGGCTTCGGGTAATCGGTACTGATATACTGCGCTCCACTTTTAATTGCTTGATCTCGTTGTTCGGTGCTACCAATTCTCGCGTGAAGAGTATCTGCATCGGCACGAGTACGTACTATATATCCCTGCTTGACTAAATCTGCAATTTCCCTGGTCGGTTTATTAGTATTGATAAACATTCCTTCATTGGTGCCTGGTTCTGTGGCAGTGGCAAATAAGGTTGCACCCTTGAGACCTGGATATCTCTCCAGATAAAGGTCGTTTCTGTTATCCATCACAAATATTATCTTGCCTTGAGATTCTGCTATGGTAGGCCAACCATCCGTCATCACGGCTTCTTTGAGAGTGGCATAGTTACCACGGATATCATCTGGAGTAATTAACTGTTCTCTCGGAAATACAGAGTTGATTTCTTTATCAATTTCACTGATATTTTCCGCATTAAACTTAATTGGAGTGGTAAAGTCTAGAGGTTTCTTGCCTGGGGCAACTATTCTGGGAAAAGCTTTATCCTTAGCTTCAATTAACACCATAATCGGGAAATGTTGGGGATGATTGTCCGACCAAGCTTTCATCTCCTGCAAGCATTTGATAAAGGTCAAGCAGACGCTTCTGTAGTCGAGATCCTGCATATGAATTATTTTTAATCCAGGCTTCAACATCTCGTCATGGGGATCGAAGTCGGGATCGGGAGGTAAACCGGTTTTGGCGACTACGGAATCACCGAAAGGTTCAGCATACAGACCTCCTTCAGGATCTAACAACATATCTAGTTCAATTTGCCGAACACCCATGTCAAATTGTTCGGGTAAAGGATCGTGAGTATACTCAAAACTCCCTAATAATCCCTTGGCTAAAAAGTTACCATCTAACAAAACCTTGGATAAATTAGGTGCGGGTCTGATGTGATAAGAGTTGTGAGTACCTATGGATTGAATTTGATTGATTCTTAAGTCCTGTGGCTCAAATTCAATCTTAGCATTAAGAGTTCCCGATAACAGACTTCCTATAGCTACGATGCTACCGAAAGCACAGCCGAATAAAATCTTTTTCATAATTAATTTTTATTGTAATTGAGCTTTTATCCTTCTTGTGGGATACAACTATTTTACAATAGCTAAAACCTTTGAGGCTGAGCGTTTACTGGTGTAGGAAATAGTATTAGAAAGATAAACGTTATCGTCCCAACTATTGTAGCGAGAAAGAACTGCTTCATGTTAGGATTAACAATCTTTTTTACCTAAAGCCTGATATTATCGTACCATCTCGACTGTTGTGATTTGGATGTAGCGATCGCTATATTTAGACTGCTACATAATTTTACTGTTCTAAAAATAGCGTGGCAGCCTCCAGCAAATTCTTGGCATCTAAAAGTGCAGAGGCAGCGGCTTGATCTGCTCTGAACGTCAAAGCCAACTCTAATTCATCTGGGTCGGAATTCCATTGTAGGACTCTAATCTCAAGCCCTACTTCTTCTAAAACCCTGAAAGTAAGTGGTCTAGCCCTAAGTACATCATTTTCGGGTTCAATTTCTTCTCCCTCCACATAGATCTTCTGATCGAAAAGCTCAAAATTGCTACCATCTAAAACTTTTATGTTTAATTCCAAATCTACATCTATTTCTTCTCCCTTGTCGCCATATTCTCCCTCTGTGTCTGTAATTTTCATCCTCAGTGCCACCCGATTTTTATCGATCAAATCCAGTTCAAAACTGTTAATTATAAACTCACCATCATTGTCTGAAACTCCATTGAGAATATCACTAAGCCTCTCAGATAATGTAGAGTTAATCGACTCAGATTGCAGTATGTTGTCGAGTTGTTCTTGGGTTAAAACTACCCGTGTAGCCATTTGTACGTCGCTTTCAAATAACTCTCTGAGTCTCAGGGTGGGAACACCATCTATTTCTGTTACTAAATCCTCTTTGAGCAATTCTTGTAAGGAAATATTAATCGCATCTACATCTACTTCTAGGGCTTTAAATGCTACTTCTGAACTTATTTTTAAGTCACGGGTAGCAACTCTCACCCGTTTAACTTTACCACCCAGAGCATCATAATTGGGGGTATTATCAATCCGCACTGCCAGAGTGTCTACTTCTTGCGCCAGAGAGCGAATTTCCTTCTCTACCAAACGATCGCCAATCATATTGACCGAACTGGCGATCGCCAGTATACCAGACAAAACACTAACTAATATTTCCATAACAATATCTTTTTCCTCTTACCCAGTCTTAACCAAAACTCATATTAAAAAAACAACCACTCCAAATTAAGACCAAAACGATTATCTTTATCTTCTAGCGAATTTTGTTGTTCTATATCTCCAGATAAACGTAAATGGGAAGTAACCGCGTAGCCGATGGACAAAGATGTGATGCCCACTTCTTCACTCCCCCCTGGAGAAATAAAACTCTGGGAGACGGAAATATCCCCACCCCCAGTACGAGAAAATGACAGCATTAGTCGCCCGCCGACGTGTACCCCATCAGTGGAAAAGTCGTTACTTTGAACGTAGCGATATCCTACTTGGGGAGCAAAATTAACGTAGTCGCCTAGAGGAAACAAAAAATAGTGTAAATCTGCTCCAGCAGCGTTGCGATCGCCATTAAATGCTGTCTGATAGTCGGCACTAATCGTTAAACCAGTGCGTCCAATAAAAATATCTTCTATCCCCACATTTAGCCCAGTGGCATCGTCAGTTGAAGGAAACCAATTAAAACCGAAACGCAAACGCGTAACAAAAGCTGGATCGTGTTTGATTTCTTCTAATACATTGGGTATTTCTTGCAGCCACTCTTGTAATACGGGACTATCCTCAATAACTTCTGGAGGAATATCTATTTTATAGTTTTCATCGTCAACAGAATCTTGTTCTTCTGTTGTATCTGTTGTTGCTTCTTGAGCATTAGCAGGTGGGAGTAAAAGTATTTGT
>JAAUYH010105356.1_pt1 | contig 19809 bp, 14 predicted proteins | sample 7278061 | NCBI WGS metagenome assembly JAAUYH01 (sample SAMN14350203, study PRJNA611818) | marine sediment metagenome | isolation source: surface marine sediment (0.6m) | place: French Polynesia: Moorea | collected 2018-08 | reverse complement strand
ACCCACCAGCACCAGAATCCCACCCAGCGAGACCAGCGTCAGTCCCCCGAACAGAAAAACCCCCAGCAGCCCACCGGCAATCATCAGGCCCGGAGCCACCGACTTCAGATTACTCTGCCGCCATGCCTCCGCAATTTCCTTGCTGGTATAAGTGACCGTCACCTGCCCCGACTTGCCGGTACCGCCCACCCAGGTCTTCTGCTTGAGTACGGATTGTCCTTCCCGCCTGGACTCCCGCGAGGAATTACGCTGCACCATCTCCGCGTAGACTTCGGGACCCTCCCGGGTGGAGGTCTCGCCACGCTGTTTTGCCCCCAACACGAAACCTGCCACCAGGATGGCCAGGGCCACGACCGCCAGAGAACCGAACAGCCAGACCAGCATACCGGTCAGCCAGGCCGCTGCTCCGGCCGGAAATAGAAGTTAAACGGTCGCCCGTTGAGCCGCGCGTTGAACCAGAGAATCAGCATCCCCTCAACCTCCCGGGCGTAACGGATTGGACCAAGATCGGATGACTCAAAACCCAGCTCCCGGACCAGCCGGGCAACTTTCTGCTTGGCTCCTGGATCATTGCCTACCAGCGGAATGGTCATGGCCCCCCCAGCCAGCGCAGGATCAATCATCACCTTGTACCAGACGATATTGAACGCCTTCACCACGTGGGCATCCGGCACCGCCTCCTGCAGCTGTACAGCGATGGGCGTTTCCGCCGTGGGTTCCACCAACGGCTGGTCCGTAAACCTGAACGAATTGGTGGGATCAATCAGGATCTTTCCGGCCAGGTCCCCTAGCGATTGCGCAACGGACACCACAACGCCGGCAGGCACCGCCAGAATGATGATATCCGCCGCCCCGGCCGCGCCGGCCTGGGTATCCGCGCTGGCCCCATGTCCAGTGGCGTCCACCAGCGCCTTGACCCGCTCCGCTGCCGGCTCCCGAGAGCCATAAACCACCGTATGACCCAGCTCCGCGAATCTCGGCCCCAGCGCACCGGCGACGTCGCCCGTGCCGATAATGGCAATTCGATCCGCCCAGGCGGGCGCCAGAAACAACACAAAAAACAGCCCAGCCAGCAGTCTCATCGGTCCAGTATTCCTTTGGGTGATGTGAGCGCCATTCTAGCGGGAATTGCTGCGGACAGCCTGACGCCCTGCCCCCTTGACTGCCCCCGCATCAAAAGGTCTAATAGCGCCCCTTCCTACCACCCGCGGCGCCAACCGCACCCCGGGACAGCATCTGGAATGGCCAGGTAGCTCAGTCGGTAGAGCAGCGGACTGAAAATCCGCGTGTCGGCAGTTCGATTCTGCCCCTGGCCACCAATCAAATCAAAAGCTTACAGATTTGCCGATTGGCGGCCGTTCGGTTTTGCGTGAATCGTGTTACAAAACCTCGGACATTCCGAGCATTTTGTCCGAGGTTTTGTAACTGATGGTCATCCATGCAACTCGCAAGCTTGCTGATCGACTGCCCAATGTTTCGAAGGAATTGTTGTCTGAGGACAGCCCACTGGGAAGCTGGCACGCTGACCGCCTGACACTGAACCGCAGGCAGTGCGTACTGTTCTGTCACGACGCATCACGCGCCACTTTGGTCGCTGCGGGTTTGCGCAAGCCACAATTCCAGCGTTTGTATAGTGAAGTATTCAAGCCACTACTTGCCGACACGCTATTTTCATTCGGCTGTAAACCGGCGAGTATCGACCGCACTATGCTGGCGCTCGGGCCGATACGTTTCGATACGGCGACGGATCGGTCTGTGCTCGGTTCAATGCGAGTCGCCAGGCAAGATTTCGAAGCGTATCTCTTCAACAGATTCCCGAATGTCTTGATGATGGACCCGGTCCGAGCTTCACACCGCCTTACGCGGCGACCGGTTTCGGTACGCGGAAAGCACTTCTGGCCCGAGGATAGGTTACTCGACATGATAAATGCGCTCGAATAATGGATCGAGGAAGATCGCGATCTGTTCAAGTACTCCCCGAAAGGATTCTGGACCGGTTACAGCGGATTTAGAGAGGAATGCACTCCACTGCTTCTCAGACGAATCATTTTCAAGCAGATCAGCGGTCAACTCGTTGCACCTTGTCAGCTTGGTCTTGCGATTCTTCAAGGTGAGCCGGATTGCCTCACTCAGAATCACGGGATCGAATTCGAATTGCTGCGAGAGTCGCCAGACATCGTAGAAATCCTTCATCCGACTGTTCAGGCTGCCGAGATGGATCATGGCCTCGACTTTTTCGGCGACGACCGTCACTGGTGGGTACATGCGTAGCGACGGCGCAGGCAGATCGAGTATGACCGGGTAGTCAGCTTCTACAACAGCCGGGTACACCTTGTCGCCGAAGCCGACGTCGACCTGCATGGTGATCCTGGCTCTTCCGAGTAGTTCCCTGAACCGGACACGCACGCCTTCGTAGTCAGTACCCTCCTTGATTGCATCTGCGCCGACTGAGTCCGGATCGAACACCAAGCCATCATCGCCTTCGATTGTGCAGATTTCGCGAATGACAGCTGCGAGGTTCTCCGGGGAATTATTCATGAACGCCAACAAGTCGACATCGCGCGTCGCGCGGCTATCAGGCACATCCCACACCCTGAACAGCAGGGCACCCTTGAGAACGAACGAACCCGCGTGAGCAGAACAGCTCAATCGATACAGCAGACGCTCCATCGCAAAATACTGAAGGCCACATTGAACGGCCTGCCCGTCTCTCTGGCGACGTTCAGGAGGCGCTGATGTACCTAGGCGGCAACATTCCTGGTTATAGGTTTCGTCACAGAATCGCCTGCAGGTACGGACGCATCACCTTCTCGACGCGGCACACTTTCGCATACTCGATCAGCTTCCTGGGCTTCGGTTTGCATTGGTCGCGATACAGGGTTAGCGCCTCGAGTACCGTGTCCATGCCGATCTTGTTGCGATACTTGAAGCAGTCCGCCAGGGTTTTCTCGGCGTTGTAGACCTGGACCCGCGTATTGTCGATGCGGTGCGTCTCTACTCCAGCGGAAAACGCCTCGCCGGAAAACCAATAGAGCTGAATCGGTGGATGCTCCAGCCGCGGTGGTTCCGCCCCTCTGCTCACCGCGACCGATACGGCGTGTGGTATCTGGGTGGTGATATCGCGGAAATGCAGCGCTGAGATGAGACAGATCACTCCTTTAGGAATCTTGTTGCCGACGGTCACCAGGTCCGGATCCGACAGCGGTGGCAGGTCTGTAAGACGATAGAGTCCCCGATCGAGTCGTTCCAGCATGCCCGCGTCTCGCATGGCATATAGCGTGCGAGGATGGATACCCTGATCCAGGGCTTCGCCCGTCCGCAGGACACCGCCGCCGTGTCGAAAGACACGACGGGCCGCTTCAACTTGCTTGTTGGTTGCTGTCGCTGCAGTCACTGGATAAATATACCAACATTATTTATTATTTGCAGGTATATTTATCCTATATTCTTGCGTTAACTTTGCGTGGATCAGCTGTGCATCGTTGTGAATCGTAGTGCAAATCATGCAACGGGCGCCTCGGTACCCTATTGAAAAATAGACCATTTACGAATTTTCAGTCGTTCTGAAAATCCGCGTGTCGGCAGTTCGATTCTGCCCCTGGCCACCATTACTTTCGAGCCCCTCAGCCCCATCCAGTACTCCTGATCACCTCATCGATCCCGGGAGATTCGAACTACATCAGATTGCTCGTCCCATCCATGGGACACACCCCTGCGGGGCCTCGTTGCGCAAGTCAAAATCCGCTCCCGGCGGATTTGTCTGCCACTGGCCACCAATTTTTTTGGCACTCGACTCATAAATACCTGCTAAGGCTACGGCCCTCATGAATCGGCTAAGCGCCTGTGGCAGGGTCGATTTTTGGCAACTCCAACCGTACCCGCAAACCAATGCCGCCTGGACCGTCACACAACAGCAGCGAACCGCCGTGAACTTCAGCAATGTCCTTTGCGATGGCAAGGCCGAGTCCACAGCCGCTGAGGTGCTTTGGCCCGAGTCGCCTGAAGCGCCGCAACGCATCCTCCCGAAGCGCCTCGGGAATGCCAGGCCCGTTATCAATAACTTCGACGACTCCGCAAGCGTCGGTTTGTGACACACGTAGTGTTACCTGGGATCCGCTCGGGCTGTACTGGATTGCATTTTGAATAAGGTTGTTGAATAACTCTTCCAGCAGCGCAGCGTTGCCGCGGACGCTCAGCGCAGCCTTGGACCGGTCAAACCCCAGGTCTATGCCCGACTCCAGTGCGCTGACCACCCAGCCGCGAACTACTGTTTCGGTCAATTGATTGAGCTCGAGCTGCTCAAAATCATGAGATCCGCCCGCTCGTGCGTGAACCAGCAGTTGTTCTGCCAAACGTCCGGTGCGACTGGTGGACGCCAGCAACTCGTCAAGCCTGGACCGCAGCGTCTCAGGATTCGGTTCATTGACAGCGACCTCAAGTTGAGTTTTCAGGGATGCCAGCGGCGTTCGCAGCTGGTGCGACGCGTCGTCCACGAATGCGCGGATTTCCGAAAAGCTACGCTGCAATCGTTCCATGAGCTGATTGATCGCGGCCACCAGCACGTTGATTTCCGCCGGAACCTCCACATCAATCGGTCGCAGATCATGATAAGAGCGGCGGCTCAGGGATTCCTCGAACCGCTTTAGCGGTCGAAGCGCTCGGCTGGCGCCAATCCAGGCGATTGCCACCACGATGACAATCAGCAGCAGGAATCGTGAACCAAAAGACGTGGTGAGTTCGCGAGCCAGTTGCTCTCGCTCACCGACCGTTTCTGCCACGTAAACCGAGAACTCGAAATCTCGCGACTGACGGTGAATGCTTCTCGTCAGCTTGGCAATACGAATGGTTTGACCGCGAAACCGGGAATCGAAGAATGTTGTCTCACGCTCGGATCGTTCGGCCGCCCCTGTCACCGGTTCGGGAAGGTCTTTGTAGCCGGTAATAAAGGTGCTGTCCTCACCGACAACCTTGTAGTAGACGCGATCCTCACCCGTCGCCGACAGCATTTCGAGAGCAATGTACGGCAGGTCAACTTCAAGTGAGGAACCCTCCAATACCACATGGTCGGCAATGGCCAGCGCGGAGGCATACAAGGAATTGTCGTGGGCGGCATTGGCCGACCGGTGGGCATTGTGGTAGTTCTCCAACAGCAGGATCCCCGCCGCAATCAATAGCGGGACGCCCAACCAAACGGAGAAACTCGTACGCAGCGACTGGTTCATTCAGGCGGCTCTAACAGGTAGCCGATTCCTCTGACAGTACGCAGATGAAAGGAGTCTTGTGGAAGCTGTTTGCGCAACCGGTGGATGTAGATTTCAATGGCATTGTCACTGCTGTATTCGTCGAAACTATACAGATGTTGGGCGAGTTGTTGCTTGCTGAGGACGCGGCCCACCGAGCGAAGCAGCACCTCCAGCAGCCCCAGTTCCTTGGCGCGGAGAGACAGCTCTTTGTTGTCGACGAATACGCGTTTGGCGATCGAGTCATATTCAATTCGACCGTGGCTGATGGTCGGTTCGGTCTGATTGACACCTCGACGAAGATTGGCGCGAACCCTGGCCAGGAGCTCGGTGAGCTCGAATGGCTTGGTCATGTAGTCGTCAGCGCCCAGGTCCAAACCGGTCACCTTGTGATCCAGGCCGCTTCGGGCGGTGAGAATAATCACCGGCACCTTGTCGCCACGCCTGCGGAGCCTCCGCAGCACGTCCTGGCCGTCAACTCGCGGCAAACCGAGATCCAGAATCACCAGGTCGTAGGACTGGGTTGACAGAAGATGGTCGGCGGCCGCGCCGTCCTCAACCACGTCGATCGCATAGTTTTCACCGACCAATGCCTGCCGCAGGGCGGATGCAAGCGGTTGATCGTCCTCGACCAGCAGCAATCTCATGAATATTCGTCCGGTGAAAGGCTCCTGACAGGTTTTTGCGATAAAAAACGGGTGTCGCTTTATTTTTCTACCATGATTGAACCGAGCGGTACCAGTAGACCGCCGCAGCGGCAGGACAAACGGGATGATCGTGGGATTCACCGGAGAACGGCAAAGCCAGATGTTATCCCGATCAAATGGTGGACCACTTGCCGCGATTGCCAAAGTGCTTCGGGTCATGTCGATTTTGGCCATGGCAACCGGTGCCTCCGGTTGTGTCGAGCCGGATGACGATGAGGCGGGCCTGGACCTTGGAAGAATCCACATTCTGATCCCTGGAGGCGCTGGGGGCGGATGGGACACAACCGCCCGGGCAGTTGGCGAAGGGCTTCGGCAATCCGGGTTGGTGACGGGTGTGTCCTACGAGAACCGATCAGGTGGTGGCGGTGGCGTTGCGATCGCGCACCTGATTGAGACTGGCGAACGTCAGAAAAACACCATCATGGTGGGCTCGGCCGCGCTGGTCGTTCGATCTCTAAACGGTCTTTTGCCGCAAGGTATCGGCGATCTGGTGCCCGTGGCAAGCGTGGTATCGGACTATGGCGCGCTCGTCGTCCGTGGCGACTCGCCTTACCGCTCATATCATGCATTTGTTGAGGCCGCGGCCGCGCGTCCCGGCTCAACAATGGTCGCGGGCGGATCGGTCCGAGGAGGCATGGACCATCTCGTGGTGCAACAGATAATGCTTGCCAGCGGGCAGAATCCGGACACCTTGACCTATGTCGCCTATGACGCCGGTGGTCAGGCCATGACGAGCCTGCTGTCAGGAGAAACCCAAGCGTTGTCGACCGGGGTGTCGGAAGTGGTTGCGGCCCATACGCAGGGACAGGTGACGATTCTCGCAATTACAGCTCCGCGGCGCCTGGCGGAGTTGCCCGATGTGCCCACGTTTCGTGAACTGGGTGTGGACGCGCTGTTCGCCAACTGGCGCGGGTTCTTCGGACCACCGCAAATGACGCTGGATGATCGGGATCGCATTGCCAGCCTGATCACTGACCTGGTCGGGCGGCCGGAATGGGAGGTCCAGAGATCGCGCCTGGCACTGACCAATCACCTGAGATTCGGAGAAGATTTTGTGACGTTCCTCGAAACGAACCGCGCCCAGATGATGCAGATAGTCAGCGCCGCTCGCGGTCCAGGGGTGGAGGTACGGGAATGAACTCCTCAAATGGCGAAATATTCGTCGCACTGTTGTGCCTTGCGTTCTGCGTATTCTACGGGGTATCGGCTGGCTCAATCGAACTGTTCGCCGGGGCGCAGGAAGAACTCGTCACCAGCCGAACGTTCCCCTACATTCTGACCTTTTTCGGGGCTGCCTGTTCTTTGTCGATTCTGTACAGCGCACTGCGTTCGCGTTCCGATTCCAAATCGCAAGAGACTGCGCGCAGCTACCGATGGGGCTCCTGCGCAGGGGTAATTGGACTCGCGCTTGTGTATTCATTCCTGCTCACGCGCATCGGATTCCTGCTGTCGACCGCGGGATTCCTCGCCGCAGGTATTCTCTTCCTGGGTGAGCGACGTTGGCGATTCGTGATTCCCGCGGCGTTCGTGCCGCCACTGGTGTTTTGGCTGCTGCTGGAGCTGGGCCTGGACATCAAGCTGCCGTCACTGGGACTCTGGGGGTAATCGTCGTGCTTGAAGGCATCCTCACTGGACTGGAGGTGGCAGCTCGCCCGGTAAACCTGCTGCTGGTCAGCGCGGGATGTTTCGCGGGAACCATCATCGGCATGCTTCCGGGCCTGGGTCCGGTGTCTGCGATCGCTTTGCTGGTTCCGGTGACCTACGCGTTTGATCCAGCAAGCGCGCTGATCCTGCTTGCAGGCGTTTACTACGGCGCCGTTTTTGGCGGTTCCACGTCGGCCATATTGCTGAACGCGCCAGGTGTGGCTGGGACCGTTGCTACAACCTTCGACGGCTATCCACTGGCGCGCAAAGGAATGCCCGGCAAGGCCCTGGCTGTTGCGGCCTATGCCTCATTTGCAGGTGGCACCATCGCCGCCATTCTGTTGCTCCTCGCGGCACCGGCGCTGGCCGTGATCAGTTTGTCGTTTCAGTCGCCGGAGTACTTTGCCTTGATGGTGCTTGGCCTGGTGTCGGTGACCGCCTTTGCGGGAGAGGACAATGCCGCCAAGGCGGGGTTCATGGCGGTGCTTGGCTTGATGCTGGCGACCGTGGGCACCGATGGGACCGACGGCGTCATGCGGTTTACCTATGGTCGCCTGGATCTGTTGGATGGCATCAGTTTTCTGTTGCTGGCCATGGCCGCGTTTGCGCTCTCGGAAGTGTTGTTGACCATTCTCACCGGAGACAGCGTGAGCGGTGATGGACGGCGCTCAAGCCTTGGGTCGCTTCGTTTGAAGCCCAAAGAGGTCAAGGACATCGCACCCGCCGTAGGGCGGTCTTCCCTGTTGGGATTTTTTGTTGGCGTGCTTCCCGGCGCCGGCGCAACCATTGCGTCATTCATGGGATATTCCATGGAGCGTAGCGTCGCCAGCGAACAGGCGCGCAAGGAGTTTGGCAAGGGGTCACTACGGGGGCTTGCCGCTCCTGAAAGTGCCAATAACGCCGCTTCATCCGGATCTTTTGTACCGCTGCTTACGCTCGGCGTGCCCGGGTCCGGCACCACCGCTGTCATGCTGGGTGCGCTGATTTCCTACGGAGTGAATCCCGGACCGACATTGTTTGTGGAACGACCGGATGTTTTCTGGGGCGTCATTGTCTCCATGTACATCGGCAACGTCGTGCTGCTGATACTGAACCTCCCCTTGATTCCCTACATTTCCCGGGTCCTGGCATTGCCATCCAATGTGCTGGCGCCGCTGATCATCTTTTTCTGCCTGGCCGGCGTGTACCTGGTGTCATTCAACACCTTCGACCTGTTCATGATGATCGGAATCGGTGCCATCGCGGTGGTGCTTCGGCTGTTCCGCTACCCCATGGCGCCCATGATTGTCGGGTTCACACTCGGAGGATTACTGGAAACGAATCTGAGACGCAGCCTGGTGCTCTATGACGACTCACTCACCTTCCTGTGGGAACGGCCGCTGACGTTGATCATCCTGTCCCTTACGGTGCTGATCGCGGCGATTCCGCTGTTGAGACGAGCCTGGCGCCGGGCTGTCGTTGACTAGTCACGCACTTGAAAGGCTGGTGAAAGCTTCGCACCCTAGCCTGATCGTGTCGAAGTCGAATCATCACACGACACGAGGGAAATCAATGAACCGCGCAAATACACTCAGACCACTTCCATTCGCAGTAATCACCGCACTGGGTATCGCAGTGCCGATGCAACAGTTGGTCGCACAAGAGTCTGAAGTCACCGTCGAAGAGATCGTGGTCGTTGGCCAGAAGGCCAGTCAGGCCGCGTCAATTGACCTGGAGCGAGATTCCGACTCATTGAAGTCGATTGTCGCTTCGGATCAGATCGGAAACTTTCCTGACCAGAACGTTGCGGAATCACTGCAGCGTCTACCCGGGCTCTCTGTCACCCGGGATCAGGGCGAAGGCCGTTTCCCCGTCGTGCGTGGCGCCGACCCCAATTTCAATGCCGTGACTATCAATGGGGCCCGAGTGCCCTCTCCCGTCGGCACGGAACGCTCGGTGCCGCTGGATGTGATTCCCGCGGACCTCCTCGAGACCCTGGAAGTGACAAAATCGCTCACCCCTGACATCGACGGCGATTCCATCGGTGGCAGCATCAACATCCGCAGCTTGACCGCGTTCGATCGCGACGGGTATTCCCTCCAGTACCGCGGCGAGGGCCGTTACAACGAACAATCCGAGGAGTACAGCCCGAAGGGATCTGTCACCTGGACCAACCTGTTCGACGTCGGTGGCGGATCGGACAATTTCGGGATCGCGGCATCGCTGAGCTATTCGGAGCGTGAAGCCGAGAGTGACAACATTGAGGCAGACGGTCCGCCGGAACTGACGTCAGACACAGGAGGCGATTTTTTTGCCTTCGGCGAGCTTGAACAACGCGCTTACGAAATCAGCCGAGACCGGCTTGGAGCCACGCTGAGCTTCGACTATCGGCCTTCGGACAACGCCAGCTATTACCTGAAACTGTTGCATAGTGATTTTGATGACGTTGAGACGCGCCGCCGCAATGAGGTCGGCTTTGGCCGCGGCGATCTTGTCCCCGGGTCATTGGGCGTAGGCACAGCCCAGTACACTGACACCCGGGTGGATCGCGAGTATCGAACGCGAAAGATCGACCAGACCATATCCTCGTTCCTGCTGGGCGGGGAGAATATCTCGGAAAACTGGATCATTGACTACAGCGCGGCTTTCTCACGGGCTGAGGCAGATGTCAAAAACCGGATTGACGCGACGTTCCGCACCGGCGGCATCGACGTGGGCTACATCACCGACACCACATCGGCACAGTTCATCAATCCGGAACCGGACTTTTTCAGCGGCGACGCATTTCCGCTGGAAGACCTGGAACTGAGGCAACAGGACAGCGAAGACGAGGAAACGGCCCTGCGGCTGAATTTTGAGCGGCTGCTCGATTTGGATGGAAAGCCCGCCTCTATCAAGTTCGGTGGCTCAATCCGCATGCGAGACAAGTCCGCCAATGAAGACCGTGAGGTATTCGACAATTTCGACGCACTCGGCGGCGCCCCGCTGTTGACACAGTTTATCGAGGGACCGCAACAAAACTTTGACCTTGGCGTGTTTGGACCGCGTATCAGCGCATCCGGACTATCCAACTATTTCTTCTCCAACCTTGAGACGCTGCGGGCGACGGGACTGGACACCGGCGGCACCAATGAAGATTCCAATGTGGGCGACTACGAGTCCAGTGAAGATGTCGCCGCGCTGTACCTCATGGGCACCATCGACCTCAGGGACAATGTGCGCCTGATGGGCGGTATTCGTTACGAGGACACGGATTTCGAAACCCAGGGCAAGGTGGTTGATATCGAAAACGAGACAGCGTCTCTCGCTGACAAGGTCTCAAATTCCTACTCCGACGTTCTTCCCAGCGTAAACCTCCGCTGGGATGCGACCGAAAACGTAGTTTTCAGGGCCTCTTACGCCGCATCGCTGGTGAGGCCGCTGTTCGACCAATCCGCGGCCCGACTGATCAATGACGACGGGGACGTGGTGGTGGGCAACCCGGACCTCGACCCGGTCGAAGCACATTCGGTCGATCTTTCCCTGGCCTGGTATCCGGAAGGGCTGCGGGCAGCCCTCGGCGTTGGGGTCTTCTACAAGGACCTCGACAATTTCATCGTTGACGCCGACGTTTTGGGCATCGATCCGGAATTTCCGGAATCCACCGGGTTCAATGAAGTGATCAAGCCGATCAATGGTGACGGCGCTGACATCCTGGGTGTGGAGTTTTACTACCAGCAGTCCTTCGACCACCTTCCCGCTCCCTGGGACGGATTCCTGATCAGTGCCAATGCCGCCTTTATTGATAGCGAAGCCGATCTGGGCGCTATTCGAAACGGTGAACAGATCCCGCTGCCGCGGCAGTCGGACTCCGTCGGCAACCTGTCGGTGGGTTATGAAAAAAGCCGTTGGAGTGTCCGCGCTTCAGTGGCCTACCGGGACGCTTACCTGGATCTGCTGGAAGATCCCTCGGATTCCGCGGCGGACAACTATGCTCGTAACCACACGCAGTTCGACTTCACCATCAAGTACGACCTGACTGACAACTTCACAGTCTATCTCGAACACAGCAATGGCAATGACGAGCCGTTCAGCGTGGTCTACGGTGGGGCCAGCAGTCGCTTCCTCCGCCAGTACGAGGTCTACGGCTACACCACATCCCTGGGAATTCAGGGCAACTTCTAACGTATGACCCTCAGCAATCAGTCAAAGCTGATCAATCTCGCCATTGTTTTTCTGACGTGCTTGATCGGCTTTGACGCTGCTGGCAGGAATGCCGAGAAAGTCTCGGCACGGGTTGAGCCCCACATTTCCCACGGACCCATTCTCGGACGTCTCGGCCCAGATCGCATTGCGGTCTGGGCCAGGACGTCTCGCCCTGCAAATTTTTTTGTCCGCTACGGCACTGCCCCGGACCTTATGACCGAGACATCCGGGGTTGTCATAACGACGCTGGCTCGAGACAACACGGCACAGGTCATGCTCACGAGCCTGAAACCCGGTACGCGCTACTACTACCAGTTGGTGCTTGCTGACTTTCCCCACATCACGAGTGAAATCTTTTCATTCAGCACGCTACCGTCAGCGCAACAGCATCTCGGAGAACTCAATCCAAACGGCCTGTTCAATTTCGCATTTTCGGCGACATCCTGCGCAAAACAGTCTGCCACGCTCAGTCAAGGGCGCGCGCAACATCGAACCCTGGTGACACAGGCCGCAAGGGACGTTTCGTTTCACGTCGCGCTTGGGGATTGGCTGTACGAAAAGGATCGAATGCATTCGACACAGGAGTGGCTAACGGATTCGGGCGACCCAGGGTCTACGATCCCGAAAACCGTTCTTGACGCCCCCGCGCTTCCCGGAGCCTGGGAAAATTACAAACATTATCTTCAAAACGATGCCGACCTCAGTCAATGGCACGCATCCGTGCCTTCCATGTTTGTATTCGACGATCACGAAGTACTGAACAACTTTCAGGACGCGACGGTTGTGGGACACCGTGCCCGGAACGCACTGTTTCGGGATCCCGGGCTGCGGGCATGGCGCGACTACCTGGGTTGGGCTAATCCGGAACAGGACGATTCGACGGTCGTTTTCGGTCGCGGGAGTATTAGCGCCGGGAATGCCACTTTGTACGATCCGGATACGGATTTTCGAGATATCAATCCGGGCGGCGAAAAAAACCTTCATGTGCACTGGGGAGGACCCTATGCGGGTCATCGAAATACAGACGCGCTCAATCGATCGGCGATAGATGCTCAAATCGACAGCACGGGCCCGGTCGACCCCAACGCCGGTGTGTACCGTGTCGAAAAAGTGATAGATCGCAACACTGTGTTGCTGAGCCCAAAGCCGAAGCTGGACAGCGAGTCAGCCTACTCCATTGGCGGGTTGAGATACTTTTTTGGCTGGAAAGTGGCCAACGCGGAGGTTATTGGGCTGGATACGCGCAGCCGGCGCCGGTCAACACTGGCGTCCAGCGATACCAGCATGCTTGGGGATGAGCAGTGGCGATGGCTTGAAAGCCAAATCCACGCAAGCTCTGCAGAGCTGATCATCCTGCTGTCGTCCGTGAGCATCACCATCCCGCACGTCTCGGGCGCTCCGCCCAATGTTGACGATCAATCGTGGAGTGGATACCCGCAGGATCGGTCTCGACTGATCGATCTCCTGGAGGCAAGCGGAAAGACCGTCATCATACTGACGGGAGACCTGCATAACGCCTATTCGATTCAGTTATCCAGTAATATCTGGGAGTTTGCGGTTGGCCCCATAGGCGCCCTGAACCGCACGGTCAAAAACGACCAGGCGCACCTGGTTGGCGCGAACGGGGTCATGCGCCAGGGCTCATTCAACGCCGATATTCGATGGGGCACCTGGTTTCACAAAGAGACGCCGCCACGACTTCGACGAACACCGGTGTACACCATCGTCCAGGTGAACAATGTCATTGACAGCCCCGGTGAGGACGGCTCGACGCGCTGGGTTGCCTATGAGCGGCCTCAGGTCGTAGTACAATTCTTCCATGCAGTTACCGGCAAACTCCTTTACGCTGAGAGCGTCCTGGTGCGCCCTAGCGGGAAAGAGTAATCAACTGAGCGAATCGGCCATGCTCCACGGTTGCCGCATCATCCTGATTGCCCTCGCGGTTTCCATCGCCGTTCCATTGACCACATCCGCGGACCTCTACGAATTTCCACCGACCAATCCGGACGGCGATTCCAAGATGCTGACCGTCTTCGCCTCCATGGATATCTCCTCGGCCAAACCGCTGATCGAGCATTACCTGCGTGAATATCCAGGCGCCGGTGTGGCCTATCACGAACTGGACACGCTGGACATTTACGCCCGGGTTGTTGATGGGATGGAGCGAAATGAGGCAACGGCTGACGTGCTGCTCAGTCCGGCAATGGATCTGCAGGTCAAACTCGCCAATGACGGTTACATCAGGCAGTACCGTTCGAATCGAACCGGGGCCCTTCCCAAGTGGTCGCAGTGGCGAAACGAGGTGTTTGGCTTCAGTTTTGAGCCCGCCGTCATCGTCTACAACAAGCAGGCGCTGAGTGGTGATGGCGTTCCGACTACCCGCGATGAACTGCGCGAACTGCTCCGGGAAAAATCGGAACTGCTTGATGGCCGGGTTGCCACCTACGATATTGAGCGAAGCGGGCTGGGATTCCTGTTCCTGACCCAGGATGCCGAACAATCCAGAGACATCTGGCAGCTCGTCGGTGCCCTGGGCAACAGCTCGGTTAAGTTGTACACCAACACGGCGGCCATGTTGGACCTTATATCCAGCGGACGATTTGTGCTGGGTTACAACTTGCTAGGTTCTTATGCGTTACGTCGCGCAGAAAACGATGACCAACTCGGAGTCATATTGCCGCAGGACTATACGCTTGCCATGATTCGGACGGCGGTGCTGCCGCGCAACAGTCGCGAACCCGAGTTGGCGAACCAGTTTCTCGACTTTCTGCTGTCGACCCAGGGGCAATCGACCCTGGCAAACCAGGCGGGATTGTATGCACTGCACGCCGACGTCACTGGAGAATATACCGCCGCCAACCTGAACGAACTTGTGCCGAGCATTGTCCCGATCAGAATGAGTCCCGCATTGATGGTTTATCTTGATCGCGCGAAGCGTCAGCGGGTCTTGGGCGAGTGGCAGGGGGCACTAAGCAGTCAATAGTCGGATTCCCGGGCCCGGGCAGACCCGGCCCGGCGCGTGGGTACCCCCGCAGACGCGCAGCTCAAGTCATCCCTTCTGAACCCGCGTGTCGGCAGTTCGATTGCTCGTCCCATCCCTGGGACTCGCCGCTTAGCGGCCTCGCTGCGCGAGTCAAAATCCGCTCCCGGCGGATTTGTCTGCCTCTGGCCACAATCTAATCAATCACTTAGACCGGACGCACTCGGAAACTGCTAATTCCCCCGCTCGACCGGCGGTGATAGTTTCAATGCGTCCAGGTGATCGTCGGCCAACCGGGTGAATGCCGGTGCCCGACAGGCGATGCCACGTTGGAAGGCTGGTTCTTTCGGCCTATGACGGTTTCGACGCCAGTTGAGATAATTACTCCGTCGCCCGGCAGCGAGGCGGCTGCTCCACTTCTCTCTATGGTGATGACTCCAACGCCCCCCGAGACATGCAACAGGAGTCCCGGATGAAGTCTGGAAAGCTCAGAAAAATCTTGACGCCGATATTGATCATCGGAGGCGCGATCGGTGGCCTCGTGATCTTGAGCAGCCTGAGTTCGCCTCCGGAGAAAAAGCCGGAACAGCAGGTGGCCATGTCCGTGGAGACGATGCCGGTGGAAATCAGGTCACTGAATCTGACGGTGCAATCCCACGGAACCGTGCTCCCGCGCACCGAGACCACCCTGGTTGCCGAGGTATCCGGAAAACTGGTCTGGGTGTCCCCGGAATTTGTCGCTGGCGGCTTTTTCAATCGTGACGACGAGCTTCTGCGGATCGATCCCAGCGACTACAAGGTGGCGGTCAATCGCGCAGAGGCGGCCCTCGCCGGCCGCCGGGCCCAGCTGGCATCGGAGCGTGCCCGGGCAGAGCAGGCCGTCAAGGACTGGAATAAACTGGAAAGCCGGCGCGGGCAGACCCCTTCGGACCTGGTCCTGCGCAAGCCGCAACTGGCCGAAGCTGAAGCCAACGTCAAGGCCGCCGAAGCAGACCTTGAGAAGGCCCAGCGCGACCTGGAGCGAACCTGGATCCGAGCCCCGTATGATCTTCTAGTCAGGCAAAAAGCAGCTGACATTGGCCAGTACGTCGCGCCGGGCACCCAGCTGGGCAAGACCTTCGCCGTGGACATCGCGGAAATCCGGCTGCCGCTCAGCAGCGCCGATCTGGCTTACGTCAACCTTCCCACGCTGCGGGACAGGGGCAGCCAACCCCTCCGGGTGCGGCTGTCCACTGCGGCCGCCGGCCGCACCCATAGCTGGCTGGCCGAGATCGTCCGGACCGAACAGGTGTTGGACGAGCGCACCCGCGTGATCCACGCGGTGGCCCAGGTCAGGGACCCTTATGGCCTGCTGGGAGAGGGCCAGGAGACAACCCTGCCCATAGGCACCTTCGTCAAGGCTGAAATCATCGGCAATCGAGCGGAAAACGTGGTCACGCTGCCCCGGCATACGGTGCGTAACGAGCGCGAGGTCCTGGTGGCCGGAAAAGGCAGTCTGCTCGAAATCCGGCAGGTAGAGGTGATCCGGGCCGATGAGTCCAACGCGTACATTGCCAGCGGTCTGGCGGCTGGTGAACGGGTTATCACCACCGCCATCGAAGCGCCGATTCCGGGGACCCGGTTGCGGCTGGGCGACTCACCAGCCGGTCCCTCGGCGACCTCTGAAATCAGTGACGGGTCACCGCCGGATTCGTCCGACAAGCTCGCCAAAGCCGGTGAGGATCAATGAAACCCGACTACAACCCCTACGAAGCGCTTATTGCCTGGTTTGCGGACAACCATGTCGCTGCGAACCTGCTGATGGCCGTGTTGCTGATCGGTGGGCTGGTCACCGCGCTCACTATCAAAAAGGAGATCCAGCCCCGGGTCGACATCAATTTCGTATCCATTAACGTACCCTACCTGGGCGCAGCCCCGGAGGAAGTTGAGGAGGGCGTGTGCGTCAAGGTCGAGGAGGCGATTCAGGACCTTGAAGGCATCGAAGAGATCACCTGCACGGCGCGCGAGGGCATGGGCAGTATTTCCGTGGAGGTCAATCCCGATTACGACGTTCCCGAGGTCATGGACAACATCAAGATCCGGGTCGACAGTATCTCCACTTTTCCGGAGCTGACGGAAAACCCGGTGATCTCCAGGGCCCAGTTCGAGCAGCCGGTGATGTGGGTTTCGGTCTTCGGCGATGTCGACGAGCGCACCCTGAAGGAATATGCGCGACAGATACGCGACGAGATCGTGGCCCTGCCCGAGATCACCCGGGCCGAGGTGCTGGGGGGGCGTCCCTACGAGATCGGCATAGAATTGTCGGAGTATTCCCTGGAGGAATACGACCTGACATTTGATGAAGTGGCTCGGGCGGTGCGCCGCAATTCCCTCGATCTTCCCGGCGGCGCTATCCAGGCGCGTTCGGGCGATATCCTGCTGCGCACCAAGGGCCAGGCCTACCGTGGAGACGAGTTTGCCGACATTGTGATTCGCACCAATCCGGACGGTACTCGGGTGCTGCTCAGCGACGTAGCCCAAGTCAGGGACGCATTTGCCGAAGTGGACCGCTACGCCCTGCACAACGGCAAACAGGCCATTTCCATCCGGGTGCTGTCGGTGGGGAATCAGAGCGAACTCGAGATTTCCCGGGCCATGCGCGATTACATCAAAACAAAAAAGGAGTCCCTGCCCATAGGCATCGGCGTCGACTATTGGGCAGACGTGTCCCACTACCTCCAGGGTCGTTTGGACATGATGCTCAAGAACCTCGCTACCGGGGCTGTCCTGGTCTTTGCGGTGCTCACCATATTCCTGCGATTCAAGCTCGCTTTCTGGGTGATGGTGGGTTTGCCGGTGGCGTTCATGGGCGCATTTTTCCTGCTGCCGTCGGTGGGCGTCACCATGAATATGCTCAGCCTTTTTGGGTTCATCCTGGTGCTGGGTATCGTGGTGGACGATGCCATCGTGATCGGCGAAAGCGCCTATACGACAATTCGCTCGGAGGGACACAGCCAGGAGGCCGTGGTCAAAGGCACGCTGAACGTAGCGGTGCCGGCTACCTTTGGCGTATTGACCACGGTGGCGGCATTTTTGCCAATTCTGATGGTTGGCGGCATCACCGGCCAATTTTTCGAGCCCATCGGCTGGGTGGTGATTCTGTGTCTTTTGTTTTCACTGGTGGAATCCAAGCTGATCCTGCCGGCCCACCTGGTGCACATGCGCGTGACCCGCTACCGGGACATGCCGGACCCCGAAAACTGGCGGCAGCGACTGGCCAGGTTCATGGTGGGTCTCCAGCGCCGGTTCAGCGAGGGTCTGCGCGGTTTGGTGAATGACCATTACGTCCCCCTGCTGAAGGCATCGCTGGCCAATCGCTACACCACCGTATCAATTTTCACCGCCGCATTGATCCTGTCCATTGGGCTGATCACCAGTGGAGTGGTGAGGACGGTCCTGTTCCCAGATTTTGTTGCCGATTTCATCCAGGTTTCGGTTGAGATGAACGAGGGGACCCCGTCAGAAAATACCCACGGGGCCATGGACTTCGTGCAGCAGAAGCTCCGGGACCTGGATGCCGAGGTGAGCCGGAAACAGGGGGTGGAGTCTGGCGCCGTCGTGGACACGATTTTCGCCTTTGCCAGCGGCGACACCAGCGGCCAGATAATCGTGGAACTGGTTAAAGACGAGGTTGCGGTTGTTTCCGCCAAGGATGTGATCAGCCGATGGCGGGACGCCGTCGGAGATCTCCCCGGCGTCAAGCAGCTCACTTTCGGCGGCGCCACCGGACCCAATACCGGCCCCGCCATTGCCTTTCAGCTGGTCGGTAAAGATACCGATGCCCTGGCCCGGGCCGGGCAGGAGCTGGAAGCCAGGATCCGGGAATTCGACGGGACTCACGATATCCGTAACTCCTTCGAGGGCGGCGCTGCTGAGATCAAGCTGGACCTGAAACCCGAAGCCGAAGTGCTTGGACTGACCCTCCAGGACCTGGCCCGCCAGGTGCGCCAGGGTTTTTATGGCGAAGAGGTGCAGCGCATTCAGCGCGGCGCCGATGAGGTCAAGGTGATGGTGCGGTACCCGCAGGAACAGCGCCGCTCGGTGGGCCACCTGGAAAGCATGCGGGTGCGAACCAGCGCGGGAGACGCCGTGCCGTTTTCCTCCGTGGCCACCTTGGAGTATTCCGAAAGCCCCACCGTGATCCGGCGTTTCAACCGCGAACGTTCCGTGAGCGTCACTGCCGATGTGGACAAAGATCGAGTAGAGCCGGGCAAGGTCAACAGCGAAATCCGTGAACATTTCCTGCCCGACCTGCTGTCGCGTTACCCCTCGGTCAGCTACCGCCTGGACGGTGGCAGTGCGGAAAATGCCCGGGTCGCTAGCCGTCTCACCAAGGGCGCCCTGCTGGCAGTTTTCCTGATTTATGCCCTGATGGCCATCCCGCTCAAGTCTTACCTGCAACCGCTGCTGATCATGTCGGTGATTCCTTTCGGCGTGATCGGGGCGGTTGTGGGGCACCTGATGCTGGGTATTCCCGTGAGCATGCTGTCCCTGTTCGGCATCATTGCGCTGGCTGGCGTGGTGGTCAACGACAGTCTCATTCTGGTGGATTTCGTCAACCGGTCGCGGCGCCAGGGTGTTGAAACCGTGGCCGCCGTAGTGAGTGCGGCAGTCAGCCGCTTCCGCGCCATACTGCTGACTTCGCTGACCACGTTCCTGGGGTTGGTCCCCATCGTGTTTTTCGAAAAGAGCTTTCAGGCCCAGATCGTGATTCCGATGGCGGCCTCCCTGGCCTTCGGCATCCTGTTCGCCACGGTTATCACGCTGTTCCTGATTCCGGCCCTCTACCACATCGCCGAAGATATTCGGCCCTATGCCGGGCGGAAAGAGCCGGCGGGATCACGACAGGGTGCGGAAGAAATCAGCGGGGTGCTGTCAGGAAAAATATGAGCTTGCCCGCCCGTCCCAGTCGCCGTTGACCTGCCGTGCAACCGGCGTCACCCTTGGCACGCTATGGATGAACTCTGGCAGGCATTCGTCCAGGTAACCGCGGCCGCCAACGCTTTGCTGCTGGGAGCGAAAGTTGTTGATACTT
>JAAUYH010042599.1_pt1 | contig 19818 bp, 21 predicted proteins | sample 7278061 | NCBI WGS metagenome assembly JAAUYH01 (sample SAMN14350203, study PRJNA611818) | marine sediment metagenome | isolation source: surface marine sediment (0.6m) | place: French Polynesia: Moorea | collected 2018-08 | reverse complement strand
GGACATCTACTTCCCTTCGGCCGCCGCGCCCCGACGAGAGTACCCGACGGTGCCGCGGCGTTGACACCACGATCGGTGGTCGGCATCCCGGTAGGATTCCTTTAGCTATGAGCCAGCTGACGGTCACGCTTCCCGACGGCTCGACCCGCTCGCTGGCCGAGGGGTCGAGCGCCGCCGATCTGGCGGCCGACATAGGCGCGGGCCTGGCCCGGGCGGCCCTCGTGGCCGTGGTCGACGGCGAGCTCGTCGACCTCGTTCGCCCTCTTCCCGACGGCGCCGAGGTGGCCATCGTCACCGACTCCGACGAGCTCGGCCTCGAGACGCTCCGGCACAGCACTTCCCATCTGATGGCCCAGGCGATCCTGGACCTGCATCCGGGCGCCACCTTCGCCATCGGCCCGCCGATCGAGCACGGCTTCTACTACGACTTCGAGTTGCCGGGCGGCCAGACGCTCACCGACGCCGATCTCGAGGCGATCGAGGACCGCATGCGCGAGCTCGTCGACGCCGACCAGACCTTCGAACGACATGAGGTCTCGGTCGACGATGCCCGGCAGCTCTTCGCCGACGATCCGTACAAGCTCGAGATCATCGAGACCGCCGTCGGTGGAGCGGCTTCGGCCGACGACGCCCGTGAGATCGGCGGCGACGTGGTCAGCTACTACGGCAACGGCGATTCTTTCATTGACATGTGCCGCGGACCGCACGTGCCCTCGACCGGGCGACTGGGCCACTTCAAGCTGCAGAAGGTCGCCGGCGCCTACTGGCGGGGCGACGAGAAGCGCCCCATGCTCCAGCGCATCTACGGAACGGCCTGGGCCACGAAGAAGGACCTCAGAGCTCACCTGGTGCGACTGGAGGAGGCCGAGAAGCGTGATCACCGGCGCCTGGCCGCCGAGCTCGACCTCGTCAGCTGGCCCGAGGAGCTCGGGCCGGGCCTCGCCGTATGGCATCCGAAGGGGGCGACGATCCGCCACCTGATCGAGGACTACAGCCGCCACCGGCACGAGACCGGGGGCTACGAGTTCGCCTACACGCCGCACCTGGCCAAATCGGTGCTGTGGGAGACGTCGGGTCACCTCGACTTCTATGCCGACGGCATGTACCCGCCCATGGAGATGGACGGAGCGACCTACTACCCCAAGCCGATGAACTGCCCGTTCCACGTGATGATCTACAGGAGCGACCAGCGGTCGTATCGAGAGCTGCCCAAGCGGTTGTTCGAGCTGGGCACCGTCTACCGCTACGAGCTCTCGGGGGCGGTACACGGGCTCATGCGCAGCCGCGGCTTCACCCAGGACGACAGCCACATCTTCTGCACCCGCGAGCAGGTCGCCGACGAGATCGAGTCACTGCTCGACTTCGTGCTCTCGGTGCTGCGCGCCTTCGGTTTCACCGACTTCGATGCCCGCCTCAGCACCAAGCCCGAGGAGAAGTACGTCGGCGACGACGAGATCTGGGAGTCGGCGGAGGCCGCCCTGGAGGCGGCCCTGGTCGCCCATGGGCTCGAATACACAGTCGACGAGGGCGATGGAGCCTTCTACGGACCGAAGATCGACGTCGACGTGCGCGACGCCATCGGCCGGGCCTGGCAGCTGTCGACCATCCAGCTCGACTTCAACCTGCCCGAGCGCTTCGACCTCGAGTATGTCGGCCCCGACGGCGCCCGTCACCGCCCGGTGATGATCCACCGGGCCCTGATGGGGTCGATCGAGCGATTCTTCGGTGTGCTCATCGAGCACTATGCGGGCGCCTTCCCGGCGTGGTTGGCGCCGGTCCAGGCCCGCGTCCTGCCCGTGGCGGCCGCGCACGAGGTCTACGCCCAGAAGGTGGTCGACGAGCTGAGCGCCGCCGGCTTTCGCACCGAGCTCGACGCCGCAGCCGACCCGCTGGGCAAGCGGGTTCGCAATGGCAAGGTCGCCAAGATCCCTTACGTGCTCGTCGTCGGCGATTCCGACGTCGACGGGGGCACGGTCGGCGTCAACGCCCGCGGCGTCGACCATGTCGACCGTGATGTCCCCTTGGCCGAGTTCATCGATCGACTCCGAGCCGATGTCGAGTCCCGCACCTGAGGTGGCCGGCGACCGCGAGCAAATGGACCGGTTGTGGGCCGGGTGGCGGATCCCCTACATCCTCGCGGACGACGACGAGCGGGCGCAGGGCCACGGCGACGGCCTGACCCTGTTCGAGGGCATCGAGCAGTCCGGCCTGTCCGACGACGTCACCTACATCGTCTGGCGGGGCGAGCACTGCTTCGCCCTGCTCAATGCCTACCCCTACACCTCCGGGCACCTCATGGTGCTGCCGAAGCAGGCGGTGGCGGAGCTCGACGATCTCGACGACCCGACCACCGAAGAACTTTGGAGGGGGGTTCGAATGGCCGTCACGGCCGTACGGACAGCCTTCTCGCCCGATGGCGTGAACGTGGGTATGAATCTGGGTCGCGCCAGCGGAGCGGGCGTGCCCGATCATCTCCATGTGCACGTGCTGCCTCGATGGGCCGGCGACACCAACTTCATGACGAGCATCGCCGAGACCCGCGTTCTGCCCGAGGCGCTCGGCGACACGTGGCGACGCGTCTACGAGGCATGGCCCCGATGAGCGAAGCGGAGCACGACGACAGGGAACCCGACGGCGAGGAGTACGTCGACGAACTGCCGGAGGATCTCGACGCGGCAGGTTTCGTCGGCCCCTACCTGTTCCCCAACAACAGCCGCCGGCGGATCCCGGGGCTTCTCTACATCGCCATCGGCCTCGCCGTGCTGATCTGGTGGTTGGTGGCCGGCGACGACGGCGGCCCCTGGCTCAACGGGGGTCTGGTGCTCGCGGCCATCGGCCTGATCGGGCTCGGCGCCTACCACCTCCAGGCCGGGTGGGACCTGGCCGTCGACGAGCAGGATGCCCTGGTGGCGGCTACTCGCGAGGTCGGGTTCCCGGTCGGTCACGCCTCGGCCCAGATGGCGTGGCGAGGTCTCCGCAGTCGTCCCACGTGGCGGATCCTCCTGTACTCGAACGAGTCACCGCCCGAACGACGGGGTTTCGTCCAGGTCGACGGTGTCGACGGCGAAGTCCTTAATGCGATCGTCGAGGACAACCCCGAGGACTGGTCGACCCTCGAAGCGGCCGATCAGTCCGAGCCGGCCGACTGAACCGCCCTTTCGGTCGTTCGAAGTCGCTCGGCGGCCACTCGTACCGCGCCCCGAGCCAGGTCGGTCACCTCGTAGCGCGCCGACGGCGATGACGCCGACCGGTTCCAGCCGTCGGCGCTGAGCGAGTCGAGCCGGTCGGCCAGGCGCGAGGTCACGACCTCGATCTCGGCGAGTGCGGTCGGGGCATCCTCGACGGGAAGACCGCGGCCGCGATCGGCGACGGCGGCGTCGACGTCGGCTCCGAGGGGGTCGGCGTCGTGGTCGACCGTCGTGTGCACGGCTTCGTCGAGCACCGCGAGTTGAGCGAGAAGCGCCCCGATGTCCTCGGCGGCCAGGTGTATGACCTGCTGAGCGGTCTTCGGGGCCGCCAGTTCCAGTGCTTCCGCGAAGCGGCGCGGCATCGACCGCAAAGACGCCAGGATCATCGGCGGGGTGAGGCTGTCGTACCGATCCTCCATGGCGCCGACCCTATCCGGGTAGCGTGTTGGCCGATGTTCGACGGCAACATGCGCGATCAGGTCGATCGAGGCCTCGAACCCATCGGCGAGGCCCTCCGCTCCATGGGCATCACTGCCGACGTCGTCACGATCATGGGCATCGCCATGTCGACCGCCGCCGCGGTCACGATCGGCACCGGCCACCTCGTCTGGGGCCTGGTGCTCATGATCCTCACGGGAGTTCCCGACGCCCTCGACGGCGCCGTCGCCAAGGCGAGCGGCACATCGTCGCTTCGGGGGGCGTACTTCGACAGCGTCAGCGACCGTCTGTCCGACATCATCTTGTTCAGCGGGGTCGCCTGGTATCTCTCCGACACCCGGGATTCCCAGATCCACATGCTGCCCGTCGCCGTCATGGGTGTTGGTCTGATGATCAGCTATCAGCGGGCCAAGGCCGAATCGCTCGGCTTCGACGCCAAGGGCGGGCTGATGGAGCGGGCCGAGCGTTTCATCGCCCTCGGCCTCGGTCTGTTCCTGGGAAGCTTCGACGATCGCCTGCTGATCGTAGTGCTATGGGCGATGTTCGTCCTCACGGCGGCCACCGCCGTGCAACGCTTCGTCAAGGTGTGGCGCCAGGCCACGGAGGCGGGGCGGGCTCCGGCCGACTAGATCGATGGCTTGGTCGCCCGACCCGAGCTCGGCGTACAAGCTGGCCGCGCTGGCGTCGCGCCGCTTGCCGCGAGGCCTGGCGGGAGGTGGAGTCACGGCGGCGGGTCGGCTGGCATCGCTGTTCGCCGGCGACCGCCGGGTGATGGTCGAGCGGAACCTGCGGCGCACCCGGGGCCAGGCCATGTCCGACGAGGAGCTCAATCGCGCCGTCGCCCGCACCTTCGAGTCTTACGGCCGCTACTACCTCGACAGCTTCCGCCTGCCCGAGCTCAGCGACCGCGAGATCGACGAGGGATTCGACTACACGGGTTTCGAGCACATCGCCCGACCGATCGCCGAGGGAATCGGCCCGCTGCTGATATTGCCTCACCTCGGGGGGTGGGAGTGGGCTGCCTTCTGGCTGGCTCGCATTCCCGGGGTGAAGGTCACGGCGATAGTCGAACCTCTCGAGCCTCCCGAGCTGTTCGAGTGGTTCCTCTCCTTTCGGGAGTCGCTCGGCATGAACATCGTGCCCGTCGGCCCTGAGGCCGGCCCGGCGATCCTCGACGCAATCAACGATCGCCATGCCGTCTGCCTGCTCTCCGATCGGCTGGTCGCGGACTCGGCCGGGGTGCCCGTCACGTTTCTCGGAGAGCGCACGATGCTGCCGGCGGGCCCGGCGACGATCGCTCTACGCACGGGGGCTCCGCTGGTGCCCGTGGCCGTCTACTTCCGGGGCGATCGGCACTTCGCCGAAGCCCGACCGGCCGTGCCGGCCGAACGACAGGGCCGCTTCCGCGACGACGTCACTCGCGTCACGCAGGATCTGGCTCACGAGCTCGAACGCTTCATCCGGGCTGCGCCCGAGCAGTGGCACGTTCTCCAGCCGTCGTGGCCCAGTGACTTCAGGGCACTGGGTCGGCCGGTGCCCGAGATGTACGAGGGACTGTGATGCGAATCGGCATGATCAGCCCCTACAGCCTCACCGTGCCGGGCGGTGTCCAGAACCAGATCCTCGGCCTGGCCAGAGCCCTGCGCGAGTCGGGCGAATCGGTGCGGGTGCTCGGGCCCTGCGACGGACCGCCCCCGGAGCCGTTCGTCACCCCCCTGGGCAACTCGGTGCCGACCGGCGCCAACGGCTCGGTGGTGCCGCTCGCTCCCGACCCGGCCGCCCAGCTGCGGACGATCCGGGCGCTCCGAGACGAGGAGTTCGACGTGCTCCACCTGCACGAGCCGATGGCTCCCGGGCCGACGATGACCGCTCTGCTGTTGCTCCCGGCGCCGGTGGTGGCCACGTTCCACTCGGCCGGGTCGAGCCTGGCCTACGACGTGTTCCGGCCGCTCGTACGGCGGGGCTCGTGGCGTATCGGAAGGTGGTTCGCCGTCTCGCCGGAAGCCCGCGACCTCGCCCATCGGGCCCTGGGCGGCGAGTACGAGATCGTGTTCAACGGCGTCGACATCGACCGCTTTCGCCAGGGGATCCCGGCCAAGACCGACGGCCCGACGATCCTCTTCCTGGGTCGCCACGAGCCGCGCAAGGGTCTCGCCGTGTTGCTCGAGGCCATGACGAAGCTGGGCCCCGATGTGCGGCTGTGGGTGGCCGGCGACGGCCCGGCCCGGGCCGACTTGATGTCCCGGCACGCCGGCGACCCTCGTATCGAGTGGTTGGGTGAGCTCGACGACGACGAGAAGGTCGCCCGCCTCCAAGGCGCCGATGTCTTCTGCGCCCCCTCGCTCGGCGGGGAGAGCTTCGGGATCGTGCTGCTCGAGGCCATGGCCGCCGGTTGCGCCGTTGTCGCGTCGAACCTCGACGGCTATGCGCGCGTGGCCCGGCCGGGTGTCGAGGCCGAACTGGTCAGTCCTGGAGATGTCGAGGCACTGGCCGGATGCCTGGGCCGGCTGCTCGAGGATCCGTCGCTGCGGGACGACTTCGTCGAGGCCGGCCGCGCCCGGGTCGAGGAGTTCTCGATGATGCGTCTGGCCGGCATCTATCGGCAGGCCTACGCCGACCTCATGGCCGAATCGCCTAGGCTGATCAGCTCCTGACGGTTCCCGAGGTGGGCATGGCTGCGCGCATATTCGTCATCTTCGCCGGGCCGGCACTCATCGCCATGGCGGTGTTTGTCGTGCTCGGATTCCTGTGGTGGCCCTTTTTCGCGCTCGCCCCGATCGTGGCCGGGGGAGTTGTCGTGTGGTTCTGGTGGCGGGCCGAAGACGCCGTGCTCGATCAACTCGATGCTCGACCTCTCGGTCAGGTCGAGCAGGCTCGCATCGCCAACGTGGTCGAACGGTTGTCGCTGACCACAGGCATCGTCGAGCCCGAGTTGCAGGCGGTCGACACCAAGGCGATCAACCTGGCGGTCGTCTCGGGTCGGGCCCATGCCCTCGTGGCGACGACCGGCCTGCTCGAGTCGTTCGGACCGATGGAGATGGAAGGGGTCGTCGCCCACGCCATGAGCAAGATCGAGACCGGCGCGTCCGAGTACGAGACCCTCATCGCGTCGGCTCCGTGGGCGGTCACGCCGATGCAGCGACGCTGGGCCCACGGTTGGGCCGGGGGCGACGACGGCGTCATCCGCTTCGACCTCGGGGGCGTGGGGCTCACTCGGTATCCGCCGGGGCTGCGCTCGGCGCTCGAGACGATCGGCGATTCGCCGACCGAGGTCGCCGGCGGCAAGGCGCTGGGCAATGCCTGGCTCGTGCCGCCGATGCCGGAGCGAACCCCTATCGAACAACGAATCCGCGTTCTCTGGGAGCTGTGATGCGTAAATCCCCCTCGGTCGTCTTTGCCGCGCTCGTCTGCGCTCTGATCGCCACGGCGTGCGGCGGAGGCGGCGACGATGCGGCGGCGGCGGATTCCTCGAGCTCCTCGACGGCGGCGCCGACCACGACGACGACTACCACGACCACGACGACGACTACCACGACGACCACGATCGCCGCCACGACCACCGAGGTCGACCTGGGGCCCCTGTACCCGCTCACCGGCGAGCCGATCGGCGATGCCGAGCCGCCGACGGGTCCGGCGCTCGTGATGAAGATCTCGAACAACAACGCCGACAGCCGCCGGGCCCTGATCGGCCTCGACCACGCCGACATCATCTACGAGGAGCGCATCGAGTCCGATGCCACGAGGTTCGCGGCCGTCTTCCACAGCGACATCCCCGAGGAGATCGGCCCCGTGCGGTCGGCGCGCACGTCCGACATCGACATCGTGGCCAACCTGAACAACCCGATATTCGGCTACTCGGGGTCCAACCAGGGTGTCGCCTCCCAGCTGAGGACGGCCGACGGGCAGGGTCTTCTGCGCCGGGTCACCGCCGAGACCGGGGCTTCGCCGTTCTATCGGGACCGCGACTTCTCCGCCCCCGACAACATGATGGTCGGGGGCCCCGAGATGCTCGAGCAAGGTCCGGACGAGGCGGAGGGGCCGCAGCCGATATTCGACTTCGGAGCGACCGTGGACGAGCAAGGCCGAGCCAGCCTCGGAGTCGAGATCGACGCCCGCAGTGTCGCCAGCTACGTCTGGTCCGAGGACGACGATGCCTACCTCCGGTTCCAGAGTGGCGCACCTCACGTGACCCAGGACGACGTGCAGATCGCACCGGAGAACGTCGTCGTCCTGCAGACGACCTACGTGCCCAGCAAGATCGACCGGTCGTCGGTCGACGCTCTGACGATCGGGTCGGGGCGAGTGGTCGTCTACTCCCAGGGTCACCGTGTCGAGGGCACGTGGACGCGGGCCGTGCAGCGCGATCCGTACACGCTCACCACCGCCGACGGCGATGTGATCGGCCTGGCGCCCGGGCAGACGTGGGTGTCGCTCACCCCGGCCGCGACGTGGCGTGATCTCGACGCCGACGCCGTCGAGGACCTGATCGGCTGAGCTGCTTTCCCGGAGCGTCGGTAGTATTGCGGGATGACCGAACACGCTGACCGCACAACCGGAACGCCCCTCGTGAAGAGGGGTCTGGCCGAGATGCTCAAGGGTGGCGTGATCATGGATGTGGTCACGCCCGATCAGGCCAAGGTGGCCGAGGACGCCGGCGCCGTGGCCGTGATGGCCCTCGAGCGCGTTCCCGCCGACATTCGCGAGGACGGCGGCGTCGCCCGCATGAGCGATCCGGAGATGATCGAGGGCATCCAGGCCGCCGTCACGATTCCGGTCATGGCCAAGGCGCGGATCGGCCACTTCGTCGAGGCTCAGATCCTCGAGGCCCTCGGGGTCGACTACGTCGACGAGTCCGAAGTCCTGACTCCCGCCGACGAGGCTCACCACATCGACAAGTGGCAGTTCAAGGTCCCGTTCGTCTGCGGCGCCACCAACCTCGGCGAAGCGCTTCGGCGCATCTCCGAGGGAGCTTGCATGATCCGCTCCAAGGGCGAGGCCGGAACGGGCGACGTCGTGCAGGCTGTCCGCCACCTCCGGTCGATTCTGGGCGACATCCGCCGCATCACCCAGGCCGACTCCGCCGAGCTCTACGACTGGGCCAAGAAGCTTCAGGCCCCCGTCCCCCTCGTCCACGAGATAGCCGAGACCGCCGAGCTACCGGTGCCGCTCTTCTGTGCCGGCGGCCTGGCCACGCCCGCCGACGCTGCGCTCGCCATGCAGTTGGGGGCCCAGGCCGTTTTCGTCGGTTCGGGCATCTTCAAGAGCGCCGACCCGGCGCCTCGGGCCCGGGCCATCGTCGAGGCGACGACCAACTACAACGATCCGGCCATCCTCGCCAAGGTCTCCCGGGGTCTGGGTGCGCCGATGACCGGTATCGGAATGGACGAGCTCGACGTTCATCTGGCTGATCGCGGCTGGTGAAACTCGGCGTCCTGGCGCTCCAAGGCGCCTTCCGGGCCCACCGACGCGCCCTGGATGCCATCGACGTCGAGTCGGTCGAGGTGCGTCTGCCCGGAGACCTGACCGGGGTCGACGGCCTGGTCATGCCCGGCGGCGAGTCGACCACCATGTCGCTGATGTTGGAGGCAGCCCAGCTCGTGGAGCCGCTCGCCGAGGCGATCGATGGCGGTATGCCGGTCTTCGGTACCTGTGCCGGGCTGATCCTTCTCGCCACCGAGGTCGAGGACGGCCGTCCTGACCAGCACAGCTTCGGTCGCCTCGACATCGGTGTCCGCCGCAATGCCTACGGCCGCCAGGTCGAGAGCTTCGAGACCGAGCTGGAAGTGATCGGTTTCGACGATCCGGTTCCGGGGATCTTCATTCGGGCGCCTCAGATCGTGTGGGTCGGCGATGCCGTCGAGGTGCTGGCGGCCGACGACGGCGGCCATCCGGTGCTCGTGAGGCAGGGCAACGCTCTCGGGGCGGTCTTTCACCCCGAGCTGTCCGGCGACACCCGGATCCATCGACTGTTCGTGGAAGCGGCAGCGTCCTGAGACCCCGGGCATACTAGGGAGTCGTTCGAGGAGGTCAGGCTCGTGTCGGGTCATTCCAAGTGGGCAACGATCAAGCACAAGAAGGGCGCTGCCGACAAGAAGCGGGGCAAGCTCTTCGCCAAGCTCATCAAGCAGGTCGAGGTGGCGGCTCGGCAGGGCGGCGGTGACCCCGACGCCAACCCCACGCTGCGCACGATGTACCAGAAGGCCCGCGACAACTCCGTGCCTCTCGACACGATCGAGCGGGCCATCAAGCGGGGCACGGGCGAGCTCGAAGGCATCAACTACGAGCCGATCACCTACGAGGGCTACGCGCCTGCCGGCGTCGCCCTGTACGTCGAGGCGCTCACCGACAACCGCAATCGCACCGGCAGCGACGTGAGGTCGATCTTCTCGAAGAACGGCGGTTCGATGGCCGAACCCGGGGCGGTGGCCTGGCAGTTCGAGCGCAAGGGCGTCATAACTCTCGACCGCACGCTCGACGAAGACGAATTGATGATGGTCGCGATCGAACACGGTGCCGAGGATCTGGCCGACGAGGGCGACACCTGGCGGCTCACCTGTGCGCCCACCGACCTCAACGGCTTGCGTGACGCGCTCGAGGCCGGCGAGATCGCTTTCGAGGAAGCCGACCTCACCATGATGCCCACCTCGACGGTCGAGATCGCCGACTCGGCCGACGCCAAGGCGGTGCTGCGCCTGATCGACGCCCTCGACGACAACGACGACGTCCAGGCCGTCTACGCCAACTTCGACATGCCCGACGAGGTCCTACAGGAAGCCGCGGTGGAGTAATCCTCGACACTTCCGGTCGAGATCCGCGGAAGCGATGTGGAAGCCGGCCGGGGGAGCGAAGCTCTATGGTTCTCGACACTTCCGGTCGAGATCCGCGGAAGCGATGTGGAAGCCGGCCGGGGGAGCGAAGCCTCGCGTAGCGACCATGTAGGTTTACGCGGATGTCGGGCGGTAGTCCCGACGATTACGCTGCGGGCCCGATCACAAGGCAGCCGTTGTGGCCGCCGAAGCCGAAGCTGTTGGACAGCGACGGGCCGGGAGTCCAGGGGCGGGCCGACCCGGTGACGAGGTCGATCTCGGGCATCTCCGGGTCGGGGGTCTCGTGGCCGACCGTGGGCGGAATGGCCTCGTTCTGCATCGACAGCACCACGGCGGCTGCCTCCAGTGCACCGGCAGCTCCGAGCGCATGGCCGGTGACACCCTTGGTCGATGTGACGGCCGGGGGAGTGCCCCCGCCGAAGACCTTGTTGATCGCTTCGGCCTCGGCGGCGTCGTTGAGCGGCGTCGATGTGCCGTGAGCGTTGATGTGGGTGATCGCCTCGGGGTCGATCCCGGCCTCTTCGAGGGCGAGCTCGATGCAGTTGACGGCGCCGGCGCCGCCCGGTGAGGGCGCCGTGATGTGGTGAGCGTCGGCCGTGCTGGCACCGCCCATGATCTCGGCGAGGATCGTGGCCCCGCGGGCCTCGGCGCGGTCCCACTCCTCGAGCACCAGAACAGCGGCGCCCTCGGCCATCACGAACCCGTTGCGGTTGGCGTCGAAGGGCATCGACCGGTTGTCGGGCGACAGCGCGGTCATGTTGCGGAACCCGGCGAGGGCCGTGACCGTGAACGGCGCTTCGCTGCCTCCGGCCAGCACGGCATCACAGCGATCGTGCAGGATCCACCGGGCGCCGTTGGCGATCGAGTGGGTGCCGGCGGCGCAGGCCGTGACCGTATTCTCGGCCGGGCCTTGCCAGCCGTAACGCATCGACAGTCCGGCGGCGGCGGCGTTGGCCATCATCATCGGCACGAGGAACGGCGACACCCGCCGCTCGCCCTTCTCGTGCCGGGTGATGATCTGGTCCTCGAGCGTGTTCAGGCCCCCGATGCCGGTACCGATGAAAGTGCCGCGCCTGGTCGGAGCGGCGTCGAGATCTCCGGCCTGGGCCAGGGCCTCGGCCGCGGCCGCGAAGGCGAACTGGGTGAACCGGTCGCTGCGCCGGGCCTCTTTGGGGTTGTCGAAGCATCCGGCCGGGTCGAAATCGAGGACCCGACGTTCCTCGTCGGCCACGGGTCCCTGGAGCCCGGTCCAGAAGGCGTCGCGTCCGATGCCGCAGGGAGCGACGACACCGACGCCGGTGACGGCGACCCGGCGCTTGGCCATCAGAGCTTGGAGGTGATGAGGTCGAAGGCGCCCTTGACCGTCTCGATTCCCTCGAGCTCCTGCTCCTCGACGCTGACGTCGAACTCTTCCTCGAGTGCCATCACCAGCTCCACCAGGTCGAGGCTGTCGGCGTCGAGATCATCGGCGAACGATGCTTCCATCGTCACCTTGTCCGCCTCGACGGCCAGCACGTCCACGGCGCACTTGGTGAAACGGGCGAAGTTGTCGTCACTCATTGGTTACTCCAGATTTCGGGTTGCTAAAGCCTAGGTGTCACGCGCCCATCGCAAAACCGCCGTCCACGGGCAGCACGACACCGGTGATGTAGCCGGCCTCGTCGCTGACCAGGAAGCGGACGGTGGCGGCGATCTCGGTCGGTTCGCCCATGCGACCGAGCGGTACCGCATCGGTCATGGCGCTCAGCGTCTCCTCGGGCAGGGCGGCCGTCATGTCGGTGGCGATCGGGCCCGGCGCCACGACGTTCACGGTCACGTTGCGGCTGGCGAACTCCTTGGCGAGAGACCGGGCCAGGCCGTGCAGTCCGGCCTTCGACGCTGCGTAGTTGGCCTGGCCGGCCTGGCCGCCCAAACCGACGATGGAGCTGATGAAGACGATGCGGCCGAACCGGGCCTTCATCATCGACTTCACAGCTCGCTTGGCGACGCGAAAGCCCCCCACCAGATTGGCGTCGAGCACGGCGGTGAAGTCGTCCTCGGTCATCCTCAGGACGAGGTTGTCGCGGGTGACGCCGGCGTTGGAAACGACGACCGTGACGGGGCCCAGCTCGCCCTCGACCGTCTCGAAGGCTTCGGCCACCGATTGGTCGTCGGTCACATCGCACGGAACCGCCAGGATGCCGTCTTCGTCGATCGGCGTGGAGCGATAGGTGGCGGCCACCGAATAGCCCGCGTCTCGGAGGGCCACCGCCGTGGCGAGGCCGATGCCGCGGTTGGCGCCGGTGACCAGGGCGACCCGGGCTTCGTCAGTCATGGGGCTCCCACTTGAGCACCGCCGACGCCCAGGTCATGCCGAAGCCGAAGCCGCTCAACAACAGGAGATCGCCGGGGGCGATCCGGCCGTCGTCGACCGCCACGTCGATGGCGATCGGGATCGTGGCGGCCGAGTTGTTCGCAGTGTTGTGAATCGTGACGATCGTCTTCTCCATCGGGATCTCGAGGCGCTGAGCCACCGACTGGATGATTCGAACGTTGGCCTGGTGGGGAACGAACCAATCGATCTCCTCGGGCTTGACGCCGGCTCGGTCGAGAGCGCGTTGGGCGGAGTCGGTCACGGCCCGCACGGCCTGGCGGAAGACCTCCTTGCCGTCCATGGCGATCTTCCCGCCGTGATCGGTGGACCCGATGTGTCGGAACTTGCCGTCGGCTCCCAGATCGAAGCCGAGAAGGGTCTCTCGTTCGGCCCGTTCGAGCACGGCGGCGCCGGCCCCGTCTCCGAACAGGATTGCTGTGGTCCGGTCGTCCCAGTCGACGTACTCGGCGAGGGCGTCCGCTCCGATGACGAGGATTCGTTCGAGACCCGTGACCAGGAGGCCGTTGGCGGTGGTGAGGCCGTAGACGAAACCCGAGCACACGCCGTTGACATCCATGGCGCCGCCGGCGATGCCCAGCTCGTCGTGCACGGTCGCCGAAGTCGCCGGCATGAGCTGGTCGGGCGTGGTGGTGGCGAGGATGACGAGATCGATGTCGTCGCCGGTGAGCCCGGCGCGATCGAGGGCCTGCTGGCCGGCCCGGATCGCCATGTCGCCGGTGGAACCGCCCACGTGGCGTCGGGCGATTCCCGTCCTCTCCTTGATCCACTCGTCGGACGTCTCCATCATCTCGGCGAGATCGTCGTTCGTGAGGATCTTCTCGGGAAGGTAGGCGCCCCACCCGGTTATGCGGCTACCGCTCACTGTGCACCTTCATTTTGCACCTTCACTCTCAGTACTCCTTCAGCCCTGCCGAAGCCAGGCGATTGGTTGGCGGGCGGTCACTCGTTCGCCCGGGAGCGCCAGGTAGCCCTGGAGCTCGCCGGCGAATGCGGACCGGACGTCTTCTTCGCCGACATGACCGATGACCGTTCCCCGCGAGATGGCGGCGCCGGGCTCGAGGCCGTCGACGGGTGAGAACAGGCCGGCGGCGGGCGATACGACCAGGCGCTCGGTGGCGAACAGCGATTCGCCCTCGTGAGCGGCGGCCGGGGAATCGGTGTGGCTGATCGATTCGAGCAGCCCGTCGAGGTCGGCCGGGCTGCTGATCGTGAGACGTCGGGACTCCTTGAGCGTGCGCTTGACCAGACCGGTCAGCACGGAACCGGGTCCGATCTCGAGGAAGGTCGCCGCCCCTTCGGACTCCATCGTGTGCAGTGACTGGCGCCACCGGACGGGTGAGCAGAGCTGGGCGTTCATCAGCCCGGGCCACTCGCCGGCTGCGGTGTGCACGCTGGCGTCGACGTTGGCGACGACCATGGCATCGGCGTCGCGGAAATCGGTCTGGTCGATCGCCTTGCGCAGCCGATCCCGAGCCGGAGTCATGAACGGTGTGTGGAACGCTCCGCCCACGGGTAGGGGCATCGCCCGCTTGGCGCCGATCTCCTTGGCGACCTCGATCGCCTCGTCGATGGCGTCGGTCGCGCCGGCGATGACCACCTGGCCGGGGGCGTTGTAGTTCGCGACCCAGACGTCTCCGGGTACCCGGGCACAGGCGATCTCGACCTGGCCGTCGTCGAGGCCGAGCACAGCGGCCATCGTGCCCGGCTCCTCGTCGGCGGCGGTCTGCATGGCTTCGCCGCGTTCGGTGACCAGGCGAACGGCGTCGGTGAAGTCGAGCACGCCGGCGCCGGTGAGGGCGCTGTATTCGCCCAGGCTGTGTCCGGCGTGACCGGCCGATTCGACTCCGATGCGGGTGACGGCGTCGAGCCCCACCATCGACAGGACATAAGTGGCCAGCTGGCTGTTACGGGTCTCGGTCAGCTCGTCGGCCTCGGCGTCGAGCAGAAGGTGGGCCACATCGCGGCCGGACACCTCGCTGGCTTCGTCGACGAGCTCCCAGGACGGGTGATCCCGCCACGCGGCCCCCATGCCGGGCGCTTGGGAGCCCTGGCCGGGGTAGAGAAATACGATCATGCAGCGGCTCTCCGTCCGGTTGGTCATCGAAACGCTACGCAACGGGGCGTTTCGCGGCCAGCTACCCGCCGGTAATGGTCGAGTCGACGGCTATCGTTGATGGTTCCGCAATCCGCCCGGGTGGCGGAACTGGCAGACGCGGGGGATTCAAAATCCCTTGTCCTCACGGACGTGTGGGTTCAAGTCCCACCCCGGGCACATGAAACGATCGATGATCGAGCGAAAGCTGACCGAGGTGAGCGACGAGATCAAGCGCGTCCGCGATGAGCTCAGGGTTTCGACCGAGCAGCTCGAGCACTTCAACGGCGAGGCCGACGAGGCCCGCCTCCGAGCGTTGGTGTCCGAGACACCTATGGCCGAACAGGAGTTCCAGGAGGCTCATCGCCACGCCGAGACGATGCGCCGGCATCACCATGATCTCGAGGAGAGGCTGGTCGAGCTCGAAACGCGACAAGATGCGTTGCTCGACCAGATGATGGCGTGAGCGGCCCCCGTGTCGTCGTGGCCGAAGACGAGGCGATCATTCGCCTCGATCTGGTCGAGACCCTGCGCGAAGAGGGCTACGAGGTCGTGGCCGAAACCGGTCGGGGCGACGATGCCCTCCGCCTCGTCGAGGAGCTCGAACCCGATCTGGCCATCCTCGATGTGCGTATGCCCGGTCTCGACGGCATCGAGGTGGCGCGCGAGATCGTGGCCGAGCGCCGAGCCGCAGTTCTGATCCTGACGGCGTTCGGCCAACGCGAGCTGATCGAGCGGGCCGCCGACGCCGGAGCGCTGGCCTATCTGGTGAAGCCGTGGGATCGGGGAGATCTGGTACCGGCCATCGAAGTCGCGCTGGCTCGCCATCGCGAGATGATGGCTCTGGCGGCCGAGAATGCCGATCTGGCCGATCAGCTCGAGACTCGCAAGCTGGTCGATCGGGCCAAGGGCCGCCTGATGGACGAACACGGGCTCTCCGAACAGGAGGCGTTCCGGTTCATCCAGACTGCCGCCATGGGCTCCCGGCGGCCCATGAGCGATGCCGCGACCGATGTGATCACCGGCGATCTGGCCCCCTAGGGTCGCGGCGGTGTCGAAACCCCTACTGCTCATAGACGGCAACTCGCTGACGTACAGGGCCTTCTTCGCCCTTCCGACCGACATGGCGACGGCCAGCGGTCAGGTGACGAACGCCGTCTTCGGATTCACCTCGATGTTGATCAACCTGCTCCGCGACCACGATCCCGCCGGAGTGATGATTGCGTTCGACCGGCCCGAGCCGACCTTCCGGCACGAGCGCAATCCCGAATACAAGGCCACCCGCGACGCCGCCCCCGACATCCTGCGCCAGCAGATGGGTCTGGTCCGCGAGGTCGTCGACGCCCTCCACATCCCCGTTGTCGAGATGTCGGGCTTCGAGGCCGACGACATCCTGGCCACCCTCGCCACCCGGGCCCGCGACGACAAGCGCGAGGTCATCATCGTCACGGGCGACCGGGACACGTACCAGCTCGTCGAGGACCCCTACGTGAAGGTCCTCTACAACAGGAGGGGCGTCTCCGACTACGCCCTGTACGACGAGGCGGGCATAGAGGAGCGAACCGGCGTGAAGCCGGCCGACTACGTGACATATGCGGCCCTTCGGGGCGACAACAGTGACAACCTGCCCGGGGTTCCGGGTGTGGGCGAGAAGACGGCGGCGAAGCTCGTCAACACCTACGGGGATCTCGACGGCATATTCGCCGCCACCGAGGACCAGACGCCGAAGCTGCGCCAGAACCTGGGCGAGAACGAGGCCCAGGCCCGCCTGAATCACGAGCTCATGGTGCTCGTCCGCGACGCCCCGGTTGACGTCGAGCTCGACGATCTCACACCGGGCGAACCCGATCACGACGAGATCCGGCGCCTGTTCGACTTCCTCGAGTTCCGGTCGTTGCACGACAGGCTGGCCGAGGTCATCGGCGGCAGCACGGGCGGTACGGAGCGCGAGGTCCTCGAGGCCGAGGTGCGGACGGCGGACGACGCCACCGAGGCCGCCGGCATCCTGGACGGGCTCGGCTCGGAGATCGTGAGTGTCGGGGTCGTCGAGGACCTCGATGCCGGTCTGGCCGTCGTGGTCGATCCGACGAGCGCCGACGTCCTGTGGATCCCGCCGGATCAGCTGGCCGATCCGGCGGTACGCCGAGCCGTCGCCGGACTGGGCGGTGAGCATGGTGTGGCGCTGCACGACGCCAAGCCGTTGTTCCGGCGCTGGCTGGGCGCAGGGGTGGAGCCGCCGGTCCTCGGTCTCGACACGGCGATCGCCGCCTATCTCCTCGACCCGGCCGAATCCCGCTACCTGCTCAGCGAGCTGATCGAGCGCTACACCGACGCCGAGATGCCCGCGGCGGGGCCCGAGACGACCGGCCAGCTCGATTTCGGCGACGAAGCCGTCGATGACTCGGTGATCGCCGCCCGCAACGCCCTGGCAGTGCATCGACTCGTCGGCGCACTCGGCGAAGCGCTCGATGCGCAGGGCCTGGCCGAGCTCAATCGCACCATCGAGGTGCCGCTGATATCGGTGCTCGCTCGGATGGAGAACGTGGGTGTGGGCGTCGATGTGGCCGAGCTCACCCGTCTCCGCGACGAGCTGACCGCCGAGGTCGAGCGCCTCCGGGATCTGATCCACGAGGACGCCGGCAAGGAGTTCAACGTCAACTCCACGAAGCAGCTCCGCGAGATCCTGTTCGACGAGCTCGGCCTGACACCGCAGAAGAAGACCAAGACCGGATACTCGACCGACGCCGCGAGCCTCGAGAAGCTACGGGGCGAGCACCCGATCATCGAACACCTTCTCGACTACCGCGAGGTCGAGAAGCTGCGCTCGACCTACGGCGAGGGTCTCCTGGCCGAGGTGGGTGATGGCGATCGGATCCGCGCCACCTTCAACCAGACGGTCGCTCGCACGGGTCGACTCAGCTCCGATGCCCCCAATCTGCACAACATCCCGGTGCGATCCGAGATGGGACGGACGTTCCGGCGGGCCTTCGTCGCCGCCGACGGCTTCGAGCTGCTGGTAGCCGACTACAACCAGATCGAGCTGAGGTGCATTGCCCACCTGGCCGAGGACCCGGGCCTGATCGCCGCCTTCGAGGCCGGCGACGACATCCACACGGCGACGGCCTCGCAGGTCTTCGACGTGAAGGCGGACGGGGTCAGCATCGAGCAGCGCTCCAAGGCCAAGATGGTGTCGTATGGGCTGGCCTACGGCATGGAGGCCTACGGGCTGGGCCAGCGCCTCAACATCCCGACCGAGGAGGCGGCGGAGATCCTCGAGGCCTATTTCGGGGCGTTCCCGGCGGTGCGCCAGTACATGGACACGACTGTGGCCGAGGCGCGCGAGCGCGGCTACACGGAGACGCTCTTCGGCCGGCGTCGCAAGATCCCCGAGCTGTCGTCCTCGAATTTCCGGGTCCGCCAGGCCGGCGAGCGGCAGGCGATGAACGCCGGTATCCAGGGACTGGCCGCCGACATCTTCAAGGTGGCGCTCGTCAATCTCGATGCGGCGTTGCGAGAGGGCGGATACGACTCCCGGCTGATCCTGCAGGTCCACGACGAGGTGATCCTCGAGGTGGTCCCGAAGGAGAAGAAGAAGATCGGCGAGCTGGTCGTGGGTGTGATGAGCGATGCCTTCGAACTGCGGGTCCCGCTCGCCGTGAATCTCGCCTTCGGGCCGACCTGGGCCGATGCCAAGGCGTGAGGCTCGGGCCTGATGCCGCACTGGTTTGCGGCGATCGGTGACACGCTCGGGTCCTCATACCTGCGTTACTCGTTCACGAAAGGCACCCGCCAGGAGGTCGATGCCCTCGTAGAGCTGCTCGACCTCCGGACCGATCAACGCATCCTCGATGTCGGCTGCGGACCGGGACGACACGCCCACGAGCTGGCCGGCCGGGGCTTTCGGGTCCACGGGATCGACATCACCCCGCGGTTCATCGAGCTCGCCCGCACCGAAGCCCCGGCCGGAGCGACCTTCGAGGTGGCCGATGCCCGCACCTGGCGGGCCTCCGAGCCCTACGACGTGGTCATCTCGCTCTGCCAGGGAGCGTTCGGCCTCGCCGACGGTCCCGGCTCGGTCGGCCCCGAGCCCGACCTGGCTCTTCTCGACAACGTCGTTTCGAACCTTCGCATCGGGGGCCGCCTCGGCCTGAGCGCCTTCTCGGCGTACTTCCAGGTGGCCAACCTGCACGAGACCGACGACTTCGACGCCGCCACCGGCGTCAACCACGAGCACATGACCGTGAAGGACGAGTCCGGTTCCGACCACGAGTTCGAGGCGTGGACGACGTGTCTGACACCTCGTGAGCTGCGTTTGATGGCGGCCGCAGTGGGGTTGCGGGTCGACGCCGTGCACTCGGTGCGCCCGGGCCGCTACGGGGCGAACCCGCCATCGCTCGACACCGAGGAGTTCCTTCTCCTTGCCACCCGGATACCCTGACCAGGTCCATATCCGACGAGTTCCATCCGCCTACTCCAATATCCGAAGAGCCTGACCAGTGACCGACCAGACCACCATCCCGACCGAATTCGGCAGTTTCGACGCCGAAGGCAACTACATCCCCCGCACGATCGCCGAGAACGACGTCGACGCCGCCGAGCTCGACGCCGCCTATTCCGCCTCGATGGTCAGTGTCGAGGACGGCCAGCTGGTCGAGGGAACGGTGGTCAAGATCGACCGCGACGAGGTGCTGCTCGACATCGGCTACAAGGCCGAGGGTGTCATTCCCGCCCGGGAACTGTCGATCCGCAACGACGCCGATCCCTTCGAGATCGTCGACATGGGTGAGACGCTCGAGGCTCTCGTTCTCCAGAAGGAGGACAAGGAGGGCCGCCTGCTGCTGTCCAAGAAGCGGGCCCAGTACGAGCGGGCCTGGGGCAAGATCGAAGAGATCAAGGAAG
>JAAUYH010068207.1_pt1 | contig 19822 bp, 11 predicted proteins | sample 7278061 | NCBI WGS metagenome assembly JAAUYH01 (sample SAMN14350203, study PRJNA611818) | marine sediment metagenome | isolation source: surface marine sediment (0.6m) | place: French Polynesia: Moorea | collected 2018-08 | reverse complement strand
GGAAGAGAGAAGTGAGGTCAAGTGTGAGAATTGTACTTCCAAGGAAGGTAGAAGGGAAGGTGGTGAATATGAAAGTCAATCAGCTTGGGTTCATTGATCCGAAAAATGTACTCTTCAAATCGAATGAATTAGCACTTTTACTTCGACTTTTGGTTCACGAAGAGATGCCAATCACCACGCTTAATGTGCCGGAAGACTCTGGGTTCGAGGTAGTGAAGACGCCATCGGAGCCATTAGTGACACAAGCTCCAGGATCTGGAATAGAATCATTGTAAATATAAAATTTAGAGACAATCAGGTAATGTTCATAAAAATTCATTCACTGAATTTTTTGTACCGAAACAAAATGATAAAATGAAAATTGTCGCACTGAGAAATGTATATTTTACGAGAATGATTTTCAAGTGTCAAAAGAATGTGAGGTTTAAATATCAGTCTTGAGAAATATGTAAATGCTTGGCATTATAAATTAATTTTGAGAAATCAGATTATTTCGGTACTTAGGTGAAGAGAGACAGCCAAAAATAATTTTAATCGTACAACAGAATCGACAAAAGAATATTAAACATGAAGCTAGACTATCTCACTATAAAATAGATACAAAAATATCTCGAAACAAGGTTGTCATATACAGCGTTACAGAATAAGTCATATGAGTAAAATGTGAAATTTGATTGCTTATCGTTAAAAATCACTCAGATGAGGACGATGCGAGAATAAATAATTGTTTTAGTAGTAACCGATAAAGGTAAAAATAGCTTATTTACAACAGAAAGTGGATAGTAAACTCACGGGTATTTGACCGCGTTTACCATATCGTTGTATCAACGAAAAAAGGCCTGGCAGTATTCGCTCTTCCGTCGCGCTGCAGACACTTACCGAACAAGAACGATGTGCACCGAGCTGCACGTCGTTCAATCTGATGTTACTGTTAATGCGAAAATTACGTCGATTGGTTTCCAGATGTAACTGAATCCATTCTTTAACGCACGGTCATGTTTTTGTCATGTTCAGTACCTCGAACTGTGAGTGACACCTGCCACTTCTTCGTCACTAACTGTTGATTGCACGAGCGTCCCCAATCCGAAATCGTCCCATACACACGTTTTTTATTCTTTCCACAATATCCGCCTCCGATGCATTTAGTAGCTCGGTACCTATGGCTAAATCGCGGTACAAGTTCTGCGCCTCGCAACAGCAGCACTACGTCACCTCTCTAGTATTTCTCACTTAACTACCACGAGTTCTTGGTGTGCCGTTTTCAAACTTCACTATGCTGCGTCGAATCTTCCACGTCCTCACTCTCACCCCTTACTATCTGTTGTATTTCGTTTTCCGCTTGTCCTACTTCCCCGTCTGCTGTCAGCCGTGCTCCGAAGCTCATATCTTCGTTCACGTTGACATCGCAAGCGGCAAGCCATTGGTCCATCTCGAACAGCCATATCCGAGCTGTGCTCGTCTTTTTCACTACTGATTCTATTCCACGCCCATCCACACGCAGTGGACACAGTTCCACCATTGGCCTATGCAAGTCTGGCCGCACTACCTGCCGACCATATCCCCAACCACTCTCCTCCATTCCTTTCATGTAACCCATAACTGCGTCCGCCCAGTCTTGCCATATGAATTGCCCATCACCGCCATTGTCTCGCAGCCTCAATAACACTGTATGGTTTGTCAAATCAGCTTGTACCATCAATGAGATGTCTTGCGGCGCTAGAACGGTCCGCACACGCCAAACTAGTACATTCACATCCACGCTGCGGTGCCCAGTTGAAGATGACAACGCACTAACTTCATGTACTTCGTCTGGACTTGCTTGTCCGCTAGTCTCACCATCTTGCACCTTTTCAATGCGCAACCAAGGAAAACCCAACAAGAACAACATTATGAGGGCAGCATTCCCTGGTAAATTTTCATCTTTGCTCCATCTTTCTGCGACTTTTCTCTGTAGTTCTCGCTGGCATACCCAAATTAGCCGGTGATGCAATACGTTTCTGTGAGTTCTTGGTTCAAAAAAGACATCTGTAGCACGTAGGCTAAACTCGAAACATCTTGTCTGGACTTCCGGTTCCCAGACTGGCTCCCGAGCGCTTGCAATAATTCATTCAGCAAGAAATGTTCGTACTGTCTCTATTACTACACCAAGCATCCCTGAATTTATATCTTCGACATTCTCCATAGTAAATTCAGCACAGTAATCAAAGACATTGACTTCACGTGGATTATTATGCAGGATGCATTCTTCGTTCTTGATTGGCGTAGTTCGCGTGTAGTCAAGTTATATCCATTTATCTTCGTGTGCAGAGGCTTGCAACACACGCAAATTCGTTGCCTCGTCCCACAATGCCACCGCCTGCATTCGATACGGAAATAGCGGAATGTGCCTAAGTGAGGATTCAAGGATCTGCCAAATCTTTGCATCATCTGGTATGTGACTGCTCGTCTGTTCGCCCAAAAGTTTAAAGGCATTCTTATGTATACCACCTACAGGTACGTGATAGTTATCATAATACTGTCTTATTGCCTTCAACTTCTCAACCACCAAATGTTTCGCGAGCAATATCGAATGTACAAGTTCTGCTTGAACACTCTCTCGATTCCCACCTCCTTCTTTGTCTTCATTCGTAGGGTACGAACTTACGAGGCTGTCGAATTCAAATGAATACAAGCCAACATCGGATGGAAAACTAGCCCTATATCGACGAAAACCAGTTCCATATGCAGTAATCATCTCTCCGGTGAGGTTAACCCATCCCTTTCTATCTCCAACTCCATCAGTGCTGAGGATTTCACGGCTTCCATTCTCTAGTTCAATACTCCATTCCACATCTTGAAGACTAAGAAGCAATAACTCATACGCACTCGAAAAAAATTCCTTCAAAATTTCGCCATCTTCTCTGTCATCATATTTAGAGGCGCCCCACTGTCCATCCCTTCCGCACAAAAACGCACCACCCCACCGCACTGTGTTCAGCATAACACGGTCCGTTCGTAGCCACGTAATAGGTTCAAACGACCCTTTCTTCAACCCATTCCACATTTTCTTCAACGAAAGTAACACTGTCACTTCCCTGCCTCCAAGCTCGTTATCAACGACCGCGTTGTTCACTTGAATCTTTTCTTCTATATTCTCATCATCAACCGCTGAACTCACACGCATGTCCTCAGATATTTCGCTGGCCTTTGCATCGGCGCCGCTGTCTTGTTCACTATTCCCGAACAAAAATGCAGTCATGCGTTCCGCCCCACGTTTGAACGACGCTACAATTCTTCTGAATAGGGATAATCTATTCAACTCTCTTGCCTCACCGCCACTACTTCGTTCGCTGATCTCTTCCCTCGAATCAGTATGTAGCTCACTAAGCTGTAATGTCTCTGAAAATTCAACCTGGCTCCATGCTCCATCTGTGCCTGACAGCGCACGAATGCACTCCACAGCATGCTTGCACCACGCCACGAACGCGTTCAGTTGCACAATCCCCATTATAGTTCGCGTTAACTGGAACACATTGAACAACAACGCCGCAAGTGCCGCCCCCAATTCCTTATCATCTCCATTTCGACGCTGTGCCTCCGCGTACAAGGCGACGTAAATAATCGGGAATACCGAAGATGCGACATGAATGTGTGCTAGCTTGCGTGTGCGACGGCAGCTGCGCCATTTCTCGGAAATGAAGTCGACATTGTTCATAATCGCCCAGGGAAAAAAGCAAAGAAATACGCGCCCAGAACGAACCATCTGTTATCGGCGTATTCCTTGAGGTAGTCGATTTGTGGGGCGGCTTCCATGACACTAGATAATACTGGACGACTGGCGATACAGGAAGATGTGTCAGGGGTGTCGAATGAAGTTGCAGTGGCAGTTAGGTTGAAGGGTGTGGAGAGTGTCTTAGTACTGTAGGTACAAGACTGACTGAGTGATGGTGATGTAGACAGGAATTGCGTCTTGGTCAGTTCACTGCCAGTACTGTACTGTACGTAAAGCGAAAAGGAGAGAGTGCAGGTGGACGTACAGAACGAGGAAAACACGATACGTAGTAGCATGCGATGATCTAAGATACCGTAAGAATTACGCGCTGTACTGTAAATAATGGCCTCATCACAACAATGCACAAACCCACACCGCAACTATACAAGAAGTCTTCCGTTGTTTTGTGAATTAAGCATGGGGCTCTTGTCCACGGTATTGGAAGATAATAAATTGTGGCATTTTCACACGAGCAAGAGCGTTCTCTGAATATATATTTTTTTACCATCAATCCAATTATGCAAAACTCATTTTTGAGGCCATTTACTTTAATTTGATATAAAATTATTTCCTGTTATATTTCTAACGAACAACTTTGTTAACTGAATAAGCGAGTAGATTGAGAATGAGCAAAAATGGTTTGCGATAACGAATGATCTTTTATAATACACATGCCTCATGTACTTAAATTTTTGAGCCCTTACTTCTATAAAACACCGATCTGTTTGTTTATATAGCATGTTCAAATGCATACAGAATTTATAAGTTTCTAAAATGACTTGTTCGAAGCCTTGAAATTTTTAAGTAGATTGTTTCGTGAAGCTTGTCGAAATTTTTTTCTAGTTAATGAACAAAACTCTCCGAAATCGAAGTGATGTTTCATGTTTTGGATTTCAGTGACATTATTTTCGGTACTCTTCTAATACTTGAACATTTCTTAGATTTTCCTTTATCCTTCTAAAACTTTGCCGCTGAAATATCTATATGAAATTGGGACGGATCTTTACAGTTTTCGAAAGAGATCCTTCGGCTTCACTTCTATTTGTTTTAGCTAGTGACATAGATTTCAGCAATCTAACTATGTAACTGGTTGGTCAAAAAAATTAAAACGAATCAGAAGTAGTCAAGATTGTTACAAATTTTAAGCGCTGGTTTTTAGATTCATCCCCATTTCTCTGCCTATACACTCCTGCAAATCACAGAGTATCTATCATAGCATTTATCTGAGGCAGTACGAAACCAGTTCATATTCACGCTGCCTTTATACCGGGTATTCGAGTTACATTTCACAAATAGAACGCTGCATTCGAATTGTAAATCGAGAATTTAGCTTCTAAACCGATATTCTTGCAAACCTGGAACGTATGGTACCGAGAATGTGTTCAACTTTGATGTGATCTTGTCATTTTTTTCGAAATAAAGCAGAGTACGATACTTTGTCACCAATTTAAACGCTCTTACTACTTGAAAAATTGCTCGCGGGTGTCTAGAAATTTCGTAGACTATCCATTTTATAACGTATTCCGGCTAAGGTCGAGATATTACTGTACAGAAATCATTAGCATTGACATTGTATTCGTGTATTTGAGGCCCATAAACTGACATATGAGTAAAGTAAGAACAGCCTGTTTAGACAAATATAACTATGTCTACGCTCACACCCTGCATAGTGCAATTCGTCGTCGTAATCATCTAATAAAGAACACCAATGGTACTCCACATCGTTCTGTCGATAAATTTCGCAAAGTCAGCGCATTCAATGGCCCGGTACTATTTCCATTTTACCCGAACAGCAGTTTAATGTGCAATGGTGCCGTAACGCACGCGTTGACCAGAAAACAATAGTTAGGAGAACAAGGAACGCACACTTTACTTTCCGCAAAGACGTCACGAATCCGCGATGCGGTTTGTGTTTGCAGCTTAAGACCAAACCGGTCGCAATCCCCGAACTTCAGTTCTTGAGAAGTTCACTGGAGATTGACAGTAGGACAGCGACTGGAGTTGCGAAGCGTCAATTCAAACACACTGCACGAGACTTCCTTATACCATGTGTATTTGAATAAATGGGACAACAAATGGTGCGTCCTGAAAGCAAGCTAGACGTCCATCCATGCTTGTGAATTATGAGAAAAACACGGCTCCGTATCAAATATGACTCTTTTCTTTAATTGCGATTTTAGTGTACCGAATAGGGCACCAAATTAATTCATTTCTACTTTTACCGCAAATTCTAGATGAGATATTTGTAATAGTATAGTTTGAGATTGTGATTACGCACGATACCACAGAAAAAGCGAGAACCAGCAAAAACGAGGTTTGCAAAAGTGGACTAGCACGCGCCGACGCCGACACCGACACAAGAGTATAACGACGATGATGGACAAACAAACTTACTGTTTTCGTCTAAATAGGTGCGCCAGTACATTCATGAATCAACTGGCGCTATAATTAAAGTGAAAAAACGCGCGATGTGTGCGACGGCGGCGACGCGCATCGAGTAGGGAGGAACTGGCGGACGCGGACAGCGAGAAAGGGCAGCGCCCTACTCGTGCATCTGCTACTACGGTCGCAGACTGAAACGCGGGTTGCAAATGCCTACAAACGCAACTGCACGGCAGTGCAGGCACCTCCATATAGGATCCAGAATCGACCCAAGCGGTACCCAATTTTGGAATGTTTGAGCCCGATGGATTTAGTGCTCTCTGTAATCAGTTATGTAGCACGAAGTAGACATCTTGTAACAACACAGAGTCTCACGTAATCCGGCGAGATACTGTTTGCAGGTCTTGCACGACATGATGGGAGGGTTAGTCAATTTGAAGGCTGAAGAGGAAAAGCAAAGGATTTTCATACTGTACGAACGGAGATGGATCTCATTTGGAAGAGATCTTAATAGACCGCATATGCAAGCATCAAAGCAAAGGGCTGTATGGCAGAGACGTAAAGAAACTAAGATACGTTTGGAATCACTTAGCACTCGACGAGGAAGCACCCATAGGAGACTTTTGGCGGCGCTCTGGTATCTTTCTAGCCAAACGACGCTCGTTTTACGCACCTTTCTTCTTAAGAATGACCTTCTCGTTATCAGTACCTTGCTTGCGGGCTTCCTCTGCCCTCTTCTATACGCTATTAATGTTCCACTCCTTCGCATTACTCTTTGCCTTAATGACTGTCTTGCACGTAGTGCAAGGCAATAGGTCAATATGTGGACGGTTACGGTACTTGAATGCCATTTCGTAGCATCCGCAACACATCGGATGTCCACACTATCCAGACTTGAAATTGTCTTGCATTTCATTACATACCTGGCATGTTCCTCGGTCTCGCACCGACATGGCTGAGATTGCGATGAAAATTTAGCAAATGTCCAACATTGCAAGGTGTGGAAGTGAAAGTAATTTATACTCCTTCAAGAAATGTGCGCATCAAGATTCAGATCATGGTTGGTTTTCGATACTGAGAAACTCAGATACGCTTCTCACGCAATGAAGTCCACGAATCCCTGTCGAAGTGCGGTAATCAGATTCGAGATTGAACCAAATCTCAAAATATCTTGTGCAACAAGTGCGCAATTTCTCTAGCTGCAAAAACGATTCATCAAAAATAGCCGTGAAGAAGGATGGCGGAGACGGAGCAATCAAAATTCATGCCTGGGCTCCAATTTCAGACCTTAGAGATAAATTAGGGGATGAAATGTTACGTAAAAGAACTTGAAGCACGAATATCGGATGAAAAATTTGCCGGCCCACAAGTGAAAGCAGCATTTTCTGCAATATTTCATTCTGCTGCGCTATGCCACCCAGCAATTCAAACCTTGCCTGCGATTTGTCTCGCATTGAGGAACTGGCTGAATCAAAATGGCGCTGTACTCACTCCTCATTCGTCGCACAGAATCATTATGACTCTTGCCTCGACGGCGTATTCTGGTAGTGCAGATACAAAGGCGGCCATGTAAATTGATAGAGAACTGATCGCACGAAGCCGCGCTCGACCGTCAGTATCCGTCCAATCGAACATTCAAACAAGTCCTGAAACGGGAACTCAAGACCTAGTGGATCAGCCTGTAGAAGAACTGAATCACACAAAGTAGCCCACAATATTGCGATTAGGTTTCGACAGGACAGCAGCAATTTTACCGGTGACATCGGCGAGTCATGAAACGAATACATTTCCGAATATCTGCAAATATCCTCTGATTACGATCTCAACAACCAGCTGAAACTACAGTTTCTTCACAACATTATGGACGGTGATGCCGAGAGATGCTACATAGATAGCGTCATTCAACATTTCCTGACATTCAACCATGCTGTGGAACTAATTGAGCATTAATATTATTCTAGCGTGCGCCAGAATCGAGTGAGAAATGTACTGAACACTCTGCGTCTCCAGGAAAAGCTCGTTCAAAATCAAGGTGTGGGAGAAGCATTGGCTAAGGAATACATAATTATAACGAACTTGGCACTGCAAATTCCTGCATTTCATCTTAGAAACACTCACAAAATCGAATTCCTGCGTAAGGAAGCGGTAGGATGTGATTAGGCAGCCGAAATTTTGAGTAGAATTGCAACCCACAATTTTTCATTCCAACAACTCTACGACAAACGGGCGGCGGCACACCAACTGGAAAAATAAGCCAAGCTTGCTGTACTACGCGACAAGCTTGGATCAGCTAAATCAACAGGAAACAACGAAAAATCGAAAATAGCTAGTATTCTTTGCCAAGGCCAAGGATGACACGCATTCCAAAACAAAGCAGGGAAAAAATTAATTTAGTCGAGCCAGGAGAAGAACAAATTAGACCCGCTAACCGTCATGGCCTGCTTCAATCGTGGTGATCCCACACACATGCTTAAATACTGTCAGAAGCATCTTGATCTCGTCAAGGCGGCCAAGAGAAGGCTGGAATACATGGAGAAGCGAACTGGGAACAAAAGAAAACACGACGATGACGATAGAAGTAGTCTAAATGAGGAAGAAGACAACATAACCGGCGAAGACCGCTTCTCCACCATCATGAGCCAAACGGGCGAGGAGTTAATTCAAGGATAATCTGATGACGGAAACACTATACAGATGATAGAAGAGGACTTATCGGTGTACACGATGAAGAATGACGAGACGATTTTCTTGGTGCTTGTTTGGATACTGGAGCCTCCGTCTCACTAATCTGACGACAACAAGCCGCGAAATATTGTAAGAAAATGGACATCCCTCTCCTAATCGAAATAGCACCAAAGGAAACACTCAAGTTCGGTTCTCAAACCAAACAGAGTGTCGGGTAAAATAAGATTACGGTACCGTACGGTGATGTATGTACCATGCCGTTAGATCTCAATGTCATTGAGATTAACCCACCGCTATTGATAGGTCTGGACATTCAGGACAAACACAAACTGTATACCAAGAAAGTCGAAAATCTTCTGGTTTATGCGTCGCCGAAGTGGATTGTCCCACTAACAAGTAAGCACAGGCACATATTTTATCAATGGAGTCACGAAAAATTGTATACTGAACGAAAACTCATCCGTATACATCGACATTTCTATCATCTACATCCAGATAGAGTTTTCAATCTGATGAAAAGAGCGAACGATTCCCACGCCAATTCAGAGACACTAGAAAAACTTGAAACCATCTCTCAAAAGTGCGAGATTTGCCAGAGAATAGCAGATCAACCGGGTCGATTCCGAGTATCTCTTCCAAATGGAGACATCGTATTCAACAGAACAGTAGATATGGATCTAATGAACGTGGAATCGAAAACAATACAACACATTGTATGTAAGTATAATTCATTCAGCACCGCAATGTTTGTTCGAGGAGAACATTCGCGAGATGTATGGAATGATTATGCCAGAATCTGGGTTGATTCATACGAAGGACATCCTCAAGTAATCCATGCTGACTATGGACCAAAATTTCGTTCAAATGAATGGAAAACGCTGCTGAATATGTGTGGGATCAAACTTGAAACTTTGCCAGTCGACAGCCATGACGCTCTTGGTATATGTGAACGCTATGATAATTATTTCCGAAAGATATACCGGAAAGTTTGTGCAGAGCGTAGGAATCTAGATCCATAATATGTATTGTCTTTAACTGTACGCGTATTGAACGTCACTGCGGGAAGAAATGGATTGGATTCTTGCTTGCTTGCCTTCGGAGTGTCACTATGTATTCCTAATGGAACTCATAATCTTCCCATTCAAGGAGAGCAGATGATGGAATTGAGCGTCACAAGATCTGAAATGGTGAAATTCATGGCAAGACAGCGTATAGCAATCGCTTTGCGAAGACACATCCCTAAAATGACCGACCGTTAAGTATCGATAGGATCCGACGTCTTACAGTACAAAGAACGCTCTCACAAGGAATGGGTCGGTCCATACAAGGTAATAGTGGGAGACAAAAAAACTCCTGTTGAAAGTCAGTGGCGGGATTATTCCTGTACCCATAGACAACGTCAAAATTTACCAAAGAATGGCACAGAATTCTGCATCCACAGAGGCCACATATACGGTGATTCAAAGAAGCATGTGTCGCATCCAGAGATACCTTCTGCTTTATATTACGCAAAGGTATTTGGGACTATGAACAACAAAATCCCGAATTAGATGCATCAGTCGACAGAATTCCATGTTGCATATTTGTCACGGAAGCTTGGCAACATAACGATGTTCGCAACAACTTAGAATTATTTCGGGAGGCCGGAGAAGCCGATGCATCTGGGTTGTCGAAACGAGGTGCATTCACTATCGTAGAAAAAAGGGATGTTTCTCATAAAGCTAATATCATCGGTGCTAGATTTGCGAACGTACTCAAAAATGCTGGAACAGTCAACGGAATACTAGAAGCAAGATACGTTGTACAAGGGTACAGCGAAATGATGAAGCCTTTTGCAGACCACAACAATACCAAGCTTCGTTAGTCTTCCAGAATGATGATAGTTCCATGCGCTGCATTGTTGGGGCTCCGTATCTGTCTCCTTTTCATCACGCAAGTCTAATTTCAAGCGAAAGGCAAACTGTCGCGAGCAATATTCATACGACCCAAACGAGACGACATGGAGTTTTTGAGAATCAAGAGAAACAAACTTCTTCGATTGAACAAGCCTCTGTATGGGACGTGCGATTCCGGGTACCACTGGGGCGCGACATTGGGATGCCATATTCGCGAAAAGCTTGGATTGAAGTGATTCTCCGGTGACCCCTCATTATACATCAAACAAGAGCATGAGAGAACTGTCAAGCTATTAGAGAGTTATGTGGATGATTGCTTGTTTGCAGGCGACGATTCATTAATCAAGTATATCAAGAAACCCCAGGATGAATTCTAATTAAAGCCAGTGAAATGAGACGACGCCGAGTTTCTAAGCATTCGAAAACGACACAAAACTTATCCAAATCCAGATTCAGGGTTCAAAAATTAGTCAATCAGACTATACAGACAGATTGCAAGAACTAACCCTGAAATCTAAATTCGACACATTCCGATCCACTCGAGCAGCACTATCATGGATGGTTCACTTGCAAGCTGACATATGCTGTATCGTCAACCGAGCATGTCAAGTGACCAAAAAAAGTTCAAGGCAAGGCACATTCGAGATGTGGACAGACTAATCAGCTTCATCAAAGAAACGAAAAATCTGTCTTTGACATACTGAAAGCAATATTTGAACAGTTTGTACATCTTTGTCTACTCAGATGCATAGTTTGCATCAAACAAAGACAACAGCTCGCAACTACGATACTTCGTTCTGTTGGCAGACTCTAGCAAGAAATGCCATGCTCTTGCATACTGTAGCAAGAAATGCACACGGATCGTACGATCAATTATGGCCGCAGAAGTATTCGTCTTCTCTGTAGCATTTGATTAATCATTCATCATACGGCATAATCAGCAAGTTATCCTCAATCAAAAGCTAGAAACAATGATGTTCACCGATTCTAAACATCTTTTTGATATCATTACGAAAGAAGCGCACACGACTAAAAAAGTTTGATTATTGAAATCATGGCTACCCGAGATGCATATAACAGGAACGAAAAATCATACGCGGGCTTGGTACCTGGAACCTTAAAACCAACTGATGGGTTAACAAAGCCTACCAAGTGCAATTCTTTGTACAATTTATTGGTCAAAGGCAAAGAAAATACACCTGTAACCCAATGAATGTATCGACAAAATTTGTAAGAGTCATATTCGATTACTTGAAAACTAGAGCGAGAATTATGTGAGGAAGACAGCTCCGCATCGAATATGACTCTTCTCTTTAATTGGGATTTTATTGTACTGAAATAGGTCACCAAATCAATTCATTTCCACCCCTGCCACGAATTCTAGATGAGATATTTGTAATAGTGTAGTTTGAGATTGTGATTACGTACGGCACTCAGAGAAAGCGAGAACCAGCAAAAACGAGGTTTGCTAAAGTGGACCAGGGCGCGCCGACAACGACACCAGTACACCAGTACAACGACGACGAGGTACAAACATCTTTACTGTTTCCGCTTAAACGGGTGCTTCACTACAATGCTGCTCATGATCTCGGCTGTATGCAAACTTTTTGATCTGAGCAGTTTCAAACAATGTGAAAATTTCGACCCGATATTACGCCCCTAATATTACTTTACGGAAATTGCGAGGATGTGGATTGAGAAATGCGTTGAAATAAGTAGGATTCTGATGCTTTTAGGCTGCAATACTGACATCACCGAGGCAACATTTTCGCGCTTCTAGATTCATAAAATTGTTAATTATGCCGCAGGATTTTGATATAGGAACAAATGATAGATGATTATCTCGGGTTACTACAACAATTAATTGCTGCATCATATGAGCGAAGATTTTACTTCATTCACACTTGGTGAAAAGAATAGAAATTAAGAAAACATATTCGAGATTTGATCATGCTGAAATTTGTTGAAGCGTTTCTATTCAAATTCATTGTCATCGTACCAAAAAATCCAACATGTTCTTGAAATTCGAATAACAGATTAAACCATCACGCAAAACGTATTATGTCATCTTGCAACTGAATATATTGATGGAGTAGTAAACAGCAAAGACTGAAGTCATTTTTTGTGATAGAGATGGTCAGAAGAGGCTCGTAATAAAATTAAGAGACCGAATTGATCAAGCCAATGTTGCTGTCGTTTGAGATGAATTTTTTCGTCTTATAAATATCATTTGTCATAAAAACAATTATTAGTTTTAATATTCTCAGCAAAAAATACAGTTACCACATGATCTATTTAGCCAAAATATTGAAGTTCTACCTTACAGAACCGGATGGAGTGCTCAGATGGATTAACGAAGCTTTACCCTGTCTATTTAATTCGTCGAAGCATACGCAATGAATGTTGTACTTTACTTCTGGCTATTTGCTCTGATGTAATATAATCTTAGAAAACATTGAACAATCATTAAACGACGTTATCATTTAAATGACTTCATTTCATCCTGTAGTACTCACTTTTTCAAGCCCTGGACTGTTTCATTATCAGGGAAATCAAATCGGTTTGCAATCGGGGAAGAAAGGTAAACCAGAAACTTAAAAGAATAATTACTGTATGGTTCGAGCTAACGCACCTGAAAAATTCCAGAATTCGGGAAGGCACTATTGTATGAAGCTTGCCTAGGAATATTTACGCGAAGTCAATTCAAAGGTTGACGCGAATAGAATTTCTGTTCTGATAAAACAATCTTTTTGTTATGTATCGTCCCTGATTTTAATGTTGATCGAGAGGAAACCCAACTATCCGAAGCCTTAAAGCAATTCACTTTATGGTAGAGTTCCTAAAAATGAGTTAACTTACTTGTGTCAGTAAAACCTTTTGGAACATCACTTTAAGTAAAAACTGTATTCAAAAGAACAGAAACCTTTGGACGCTAATTTCCGGATTAACTGCTCTAGTCTGCCATTAGTTTTTATCAAGCAACTCATCAAGATTTGTAGATCTGACAATAATGCTGTCGTGGAAATCAAAACGCGACTGTCAATGATTTATTGTTCGTGCAATCGGATATAGGAGCATAATGTATTGATTGCTTTCAAGTGATGTCAATAGTACAACTAGTTGCAGCGATTATTGACCGCTCAGTAAAATTCTTGACTTTGGCATGTTTTTCTAAAACAAGCAATGTTTGGTTGTCAAGAGCTGAATGAATTCGAGGTTGGCCTTGAGGAGCATTGATATTGCATTAAACTATTATTACTTTCTGCGACGCTTGGTACAAATGTTTTTTTAGATCAGATTTGCGGTTAAACGAATTATAACTATTCTTCCTACTTCGGCGCTTCCAAAGAGTTATTGACTGCAATCTCTTGAAAAATGAATAACAGAGAGGCAAACTTTTAGACGACCGCTTGGATTAAAATCATCAAGACAATTTTCTCGCTGTTGTTGATCACTTAAAATGGCACAATATTGTACTCTAGAAGGCCCATTCCTTCGCTCGTGGCTCTTCCCTTCTGAATCAAAACCTTCATCTCTAGTTTGGGCTCTCGACACAATATCGAGCTCGCTGTTCCTTCCTTCTCTGCATGATAGTGTACGCATGCACTCCGTGTATGTTTGCAGCATGCCACAAACCCATTCAGTTGAACAATTCCATGATAGTTCGCATCAACAGGAACACTTTGAACATTAAAGCTGCAAGGGCTGCCCCCAATTCCTTGCCATCTGCATAAACACGTTTTGCCTACAGGTACACAGTAGCTTAAGTAGTTGGGAATATCGAAGATGGGACATGAATGTGTCCGAGGTTGCAGATGCGACAGCAAGTGTACCATTTCTCGGAAATAGAATCGAAATTTTTTATGATCACCCGCAGAAAAAAATCAAAGAAATGCGTGCCCAGAACAAACCATCTGTTGCCGGCTTATTCCTTCAGGCATTCGATTTGCAGAGCGGCTTCCCTGATAGTAGAAAATGGTGAACGACTGAAAATATAGGAAGATGTGCTAGGGATGTCGAATTAACTTGCAGCGATAAATAGGTTGAACGATGAGGTCTGTCTTTTTCGAGAATAATAAAGCTGATGCTCAGACTTAGGAGGCAGTAAAGCCACCAGACCTGACCCACAATTAATTTTAACTGCAATTTATGGCAATTTGCAATGCCGATTGCTGATTTTAGGAGGTTTAAATATTGTCGTAGGTATTGGAATGTGTCCAAAATTGGAATTGAATTGCCCCATTATTTGAATCTGAATAGAATCATCAAAATTTATCAGAAGCACTACTCCGTCCTCGTTTTCTAAGTTCTCACAGCCCAATGATACTACTGTTATGCACCCCAGTTATATTCATAAAGCTGCAAGAGCTCTGCGATCATGCGATCGGTATGCATTCACAGAGGTAATATAAATTACTTCTATGCAGGCCTACAAGTGAAGAACTGCAGCGGCACTGCTCGGCGGAAGCAGTAATGAAATGTTCATCGGAACGTGAAGCTAAATGTACCGAAAATTGAACATTGTATCAGAAACAGCAAAATGCAGCAATGTTATTGGATCACCTCTGAAAGGCACCCGTACAAATTAGCGTTTCGTTCGTGAAACGAAAAGAAAGAAAACAAGATACATGGAAGGACCTTGACTGTGAATGCTGTGTGCTTTGCTGTACAAAGTGCTTCATAACAATGCACAAATCTGTTCAAAAACAGTGAATTCGAGTCTGAATCAATAATTTTTCATTGGCGAGGGAATGAACTATGAATACAATCAGCTTCGAATCCTATTGGTTCACGAGAAACCTCGATCTGCCTGCACTACTCACGGTATTAGCCGATCTCCCGGCATGATTGTCGAATCGAAATTTGCTAACCCATTCTTTGTCTTCACATCCACTTTTTTCCGCAGGGTGCCGCCAACCGCGACTACTCTAATCTGAACCGCAACTGAAATCCATATTCAAATGAGACCCTCTGTATTTTGCTGATCCTGCGCGACCGAAGGGCAAAAATGATGGTAGTGCTTTTCCACCGTCACCACAGATAGGGGGAGATAAACGAACGAGTCGCGTTTCATTTCGAACGTGGCGCGCTCTATCTCTTCATGTATCTGCTGGGGGTGGCCTCTGTTGACCGTGCCATAGAAGCGAGATATGAGCACGCCATACTTTAGGGATATGCGGACACTCTCGAATCTAAGATACACTGGAACAGAGCGTTAGTTCACAAATCTTCCAACCGCTTCCCAGTACGAAACGACCACATTCGAAATGGACTAATTCTCGCCCCACACATCTTTGGAAAAAGCCATTTCTGTCGCATAAGCACCCTTTCCTTGATAATATTGCCTCTTCGAACATGTTGCAAACATTTTTTGAACAGGATCGAGCCGCACTCTTTAATGCGGATGAATACGAAAACAACGGCAATTGATTCTAAGATGTGAGTCGACCTATTTGTTACCACAGAGTAACGCTCTAGCCATGTTCAATTCGCCGAATTCTGAGTGACGCTTTGTATTTCTGCCTCGCTAACACGACCCTACGCGAGCACCCCATCTCTAATTGCCCGATATGCTCTCTTATTCCTTCAAAACAGGCTGCCATTCGCTTTATCTCACCTCCGCCGCGTTTAATAGGTCCGTATCCTTTCTAAGATTGCAGCTTATGTTTCGCTCGTTGCCTAATTCATTGCGAATCATCGAATTAGTTCTCCAAGTAAGTAATAGGTGCACAACATCGCTTCACTACCACTGCCAACTAGATCGCTATGGGTTTTTGAAGGTCCAGTCTCAAATTTCACTATCCTGCGTTGAACTCTCCACATCCTCTCTCTCAGCCTGGACTATCCTTTCTATTTCCTGTTCAGCCTGTTCCACTTCATATTCCGTTTTCTCACGTTCCCTGAATCCACTGTCCCTATTCACTTTGACATCGCAAGCGGCAAGCCATTGGTCCATCTCGAATTTACATATCCCGACATCGAACATCGGCCATCCCTCCCAAATCCGAGCTGTCTTCGTCTTTTTCACCACTGCTTCTATACCGTCCTCGTCCACACGGAGTGGACACAGTTCCACTATCGGCTTACGCAAGTCCGGCCTCATAATCTGCCGACCATATCCCAAATCATCATCGCCACGCTCCTCAGCTCCTTTCATGTACCCCATAACCGCGTCCACCCAGTCCTGCCACAGGAATCGCCCATCACTGCCACTATTTCGCAATCTCAACGACACTGTGCGCTTTGTCAAATCAAGTCGTAACATCAACGAGATGTCTTGCGGCGCTAGAGCAGTCGACACACGCCAAACATGTACATTCACATCCACGCTGCGCTCCCTGTTCGACGATGACGACACGCTCTCTTCGTGTACTTCCTCTTGACTTTGTATACAAATCTCAGCTTCTTGCACTTTTTCCATGCGCAGAAAAGGAAAACCCAACATAAACAACATTACCATTGCAGCATTCCCTGGTAAATTTTCATCCTCGCTCCGTGTTTCGGTGACCAATTTTTGTAGCTCTCGCTGGCATACCCAAATCAGTCGGTCCTCCAGTGGCGTGAATCCCATTTCTTCATAATTAAGACAGACACGAATTTCACCTAGACCAAACTCGAACCAGTTCTTCGGGACTTCCGGTTCCCAGTTTGGCTCCCGAGCACTTGCAACAATCCATTCGGCAAGAAACGTTCGTGCCGTCTCTATTAACACACCTAACATGCCCCTCCCAACGATTCGTTGCGTAGTCCATTCAGCACAGTAATCAAAGGTATTGACTTCACGTCGAGCAATATCCAGGATCCGTTCTTCGTTCTCGTTTGACCGAGTTTGTGGTCTCCTTAGTGACATCCATCTATCCGCATGTGCAGACGCTTGTAAAACACGCCAATTCGCGGCCTTCTCCCACAAAGCCACAGCCTGCATTCGATACGGAAAAAGGGGAATCTTGATGACATCGGATCTAAAGATCATCCAAATTGGGGTATCATCCGCTATGCGACGGCTCATCTGTTTGTTTAGAAGTTGGAACGCATTTTCACGTGTACGGCCTTTAGGTACTTGATGGTCATCATAATACTGTCTTATTGCCTTCAGTTTCTCAACCCCCAAATGTTTCGCGAGTATTACCGAGTGTGCAAGTCCCACAGTCACGCACTCTCGATTTCCACCTATGAATTTGGTTTCCCCTGCAGGGTACGAACCTACAAGGCTACTGAATTCAAATGAATACAAATCAACATTCCATGTGCTCTTCGGAGTATACGAACAACCAGTTCCATATGCAGCACACATCTCCCCGGTAAGCTCAACACGTTCATCTTCGTTTCCCAGTCCATCTATGCTGAGAATTTCACAACTGCCGTTCTCCACTTCAATTTTCCATTCCACGAATTGAAGTACCTCGCGCAAATCGTACATCTCATCCGAAAAAAATTTCTCCAACAGTTCAGCATCCCCTCTGACACCATATTTATCGATGCCCCAATGTCCACCCATTCCGCACAAAAACGCGCCACTCCATCGCACCGTGTTCAACATTGGTTGGTCTGTTCGTAGCCACACTATTGGTTCGAACGACCCTTTCTTTAACCCATTCCACATCTTCTGCCACGACGGCAACACTGTCACCTCTCTGCCTCCTAGTTCGTTATCAACGACAGTGTTGTTCACTTCAATTGTTTCTTCTACATGATCATCCACTTCTTCACCACGATACATGGAACTCACATGGGTATCGAAAGTAGTTTCACTGCTCGCTTCATCTGTGCTGTTGTTTTGTTCACTGTTTCCGCAATAACCGCGCACAAACGCTGCGATGCGTTTCAAAACACGTTGCCACCTCGCTACTATCATTTTGAATTGCGATAATCCATTCAACTCTCTCGTCTCCCCGTCACTCCTTCGTTCGCCGCTCTCCTCTCTCGAATGGGCGCCTTCATCCTGTGTTTCTTCTCTCGATTCAACTTCCTGCTTGCTCTTTTCTTCATCTCTGCGGGACAGAGCGCTCATGCATTCCACTGCATGTTTGCACCACGCCACAAACGCGTTCAGTTGCACAATTCCCATCATAGTGCGCAATAACTGGAACACATTGAACATCAACGCTGCTAGTGCCGCCCCCAATTCCTTGTCGTCGCCATCTCGACGCTGTGCCTCTGCGTACACCGCGACGTAAATAATTGGGAATATAGAAGATGCGACATGAGTGTGTGCGAGGTTGCGGGTGCGACGACAAGTGCGCCATTTTTCCGAAATAAAATCAACATTGTTCATAATCGCCCACGGGAAAAAAGCAAAGAAATATGCGCCCAGAACAAACCATCTGTTATTCGCAACTTCCTTGAGATAGTCAATTTGCGGAGCGGCTTCCATATCAGTTGAGCGTAGTTGTACGTGGGTCACGGTACTGGCGAAAGTGACGGTGAAGTGTCGCAGGGAGTATAAAGTGGTTGTCCCGTGATTTGAACGAAAGACGAAGGGGTCGTGAGTGTGTGCAGGTGTGGGAAACAAGAAAAACAAGATACGTGGGAGTTCATGATGATCTCAGACAGTGAGCGCTTAACTGTAAGGAGGCGCATCACAACAATGCATTAACTTACCGACCAGGGCAGGTTTCAATTCTCCAAGCCTCATACATTCGGTCAAAATCGATGGTTTTACTATTCGTGTGGAAGAAGGCAGGAATCTGTCAAAATTTTGTAACAAAAACTAAGGAGGCAATGTTTTTCATTCACTAATACAAGAAAACAGGCTGTACACTTTCCAATGTGTTGATTATTTAAATGAACTCGATGGACTTCAACTCCGCAAAATTAAAAGAAGTTGCAATTTCCGGTCCGAAGTAACTTTCTATTTTAGAGCCGGTATCAATTAACGAAATTTAATATTCTCGGCGCCGCTTTACACGTAATGATGAAATTTAACAAGCTGTAAAAAAGAATAAACGGAGAAAGGTTTGGGAGAAGAAAGAAGATAGCTAATCTGCTAAGTTTTCAAAAGAGATTCAAATTGTAAGTCACATATTCCCCTCTGTCTCCCCATCCGCTGCAGGTTACTTGCCTGTTATTATGAATTAATTATTTCAGCTTACTTCCGATGACTTCGGGT
>JAAUYH010220845.1_pt1 | contig 19823 bp, 16 predicted proteins | sample 7278061 | NCBI WGS metagenome assembly JAAUYH01 (sample SAMN14350203, study PRJNA611818) | marine sediment metagenome | isolation source: surface marine sediment (0.6m) | place: French Polynesia: Moorea | collected 2018-08 | reverse complement strand
TAGGGGGAGCGTCTGAAATTGCCAAAGATATTTTACCCGTAATTGAAAAAGCCGGAGGAAGGGCGATCTCCAGACGGGAAGTTACGGAGATATTAATTGAAAATGGAGCGGCGATCGGCGTAAAAGCGAGGAAAACCCATAAAGCAGATCCAGAAATAGAAGAATACTACGCACCTGTAATTATTTCCGATGCGGGAGCATTTAATACCTACACTAAACTAATTCCCGAAAGCTATGAGGTTCCCTATCGCGAAGAAATTAAAGCATTTCCCAAAGGAAAGGGCAATATAAATCTTTATTTAGGTTTCAAAGAATCTCCTACCAAACTGGGATTTTTTGGGGAAAACCATTGGATTTACAAAGATTACGACCACGATCGAGCCTTTGAGAAACTAACAACCCTCGAAGAATTTCCCAATCACTGTTATCTATCCTTCCCATCCTTAAAAAATCCAGCAGCAAAAAGCCACACCGGAGAGATTATCAGCTTTATAGATTACGATTGCTTTGCTAAATGGCGAGATCTACCTTGGCAAAAAAGAGGAGCAGAATATATCGCACTTAAAGAACAACTCTCCCAAAGCTTAATCGAACTAGTCAATTCCAAATATCCAGGTTTCAAAGATTTAATTGCATACAGCGAGCTTTCCACACCCTTAACGGTAAAATATTTTGATAGCAGCGATCAGGGTGCTATTTATGGTATTCCAGCAATACCGAACAGATTGGATGCCAAGTGGATCGATGCAAAAACGCCGATTAAAAATCTCTACCTCACAGGAACAGATGTTTTTTGTCACGGTATTCTCGGGGCAGCTATGGGGGGTATTATAACTGCAGGAACTTTAAACGGGTGGTTTGGCTTTTTTAGAGTAATGTCGGCCTTGAAGCGATCAAAATAAGTAGATCGCGATCCGGTAACGTAGACATCATAATTTTTTAGCAAAAATGCTAGTATCGATCGAGGTAAAATGATACTCTAAAAAACTATAACTTTTTCGACAAGTGAACTGGCTTTTTACTCATTTACATTAAATGTTAAAGCGGTTTAAATTTTAAAAAAGTTGCAAAAATTCAAAATGACTGATGCTTTTCAATAAGTATATTGTCTTACTTTCTAGCCTTAAATCTGCTGGAATGCTAAATAATAATTTCCGGGGTAAAAAACAATGAAATTGGCAGCAAGAGTAGCTCGAGTAACACCTTCCCTGACTTTAGCAATTTCTGCCAAAGCTAAAGCAATGAAAGCCCGAGGCATTGACGTTTGCAGTTTTAGCGCGGGAGAACCAGATTTTGACACCCCGGAACATATTAAAGAAGCAGCTAAAAAAGCTCTCGATCTTGGTAAAACAAAATACGGGCCGGCAGCAGGAGAACCTTTACTGCGAGAGGCGATCGCCGCTAAACTGAAGCGAGATAATAATTTAAACTATACTGCAGAGAATGTAATCGTTACTAACGGTGGCAAACATTCTTTATTCAATTTAATGTTGGCTTTAATCGATCGCGACGATGAGGTAATTATTCCCGCACCCTATTGGTTATCTTATCCTGAAATGGTCAAACTAGCAGGCGGCAAGCCAGTCATAGTTCCCACTACAGCAAAAAATAACTATAAAATTACTCCCGAACAACTCGATCGCGCTATTACTCCTCAAACTAAATTATTCGTCCTTAATTCTCCAGGAAATCCCACCGGATCTGTCTACACTCCCGATGAAATTACTAATTTAGCTAAAATAATCGTCGAACGAGATATATTAGTAGTTTCTGACGAAATTTATGAAAAAATTCTCTACGACGATGCCAAACATTTGAGTATTGCTGCTGTTAATTCGGAAATTTTCAAGCGCACGATCGTCAGCAATGGCTTTGCTAAAAGTTATTCTATGACTGGATGGAGAATCGGTTATATTGCTGCTTCTGTCGAGATAATTAAAGCCATGAGTACGATTCAAAGTCATTCTACTTCTAATGTCTGTACTTTCGCACAATATGGCGCGATCGCCGCAATTAATAGCTCTCAAGATTGCGTTGAAAAAATGCGCCTTGCTTTTATAGAAAGAAGAGAAATAATGTACGATGCGATCGCTTCAATAGATCGGCTTACTTGCGAAAAACCATCAGGAGCATTTTACCTATTTGTTGATATTTCACAAACTGGTTTGAATTCTCTACAATTTTGCAACCATCTTTTAGAATCCCAACAAGTAGCAGCAATTCCGGGAATTGCTTTTGGTGCAGATAGCTGTATTCGCTTATCTTACGCTACCGATCCAATATCAATTAAAAAAGGTATGGAACGTTTAGATCGATTCGTTCGCTCTTGCTAAAATTGCAATTTATTTAATTAAATTGTTTGCAGATCGTATAATTTAATCTCGATCGAGCTATTGGCAAACTTACAAAACCCTAATCTTGAAAAACTCAAGATTAAAAATTTATTAGCAAGCTTAATTATTGCCATGAATCGAGCCACTAAACCCGCTCTACATAATAGTCTCAAACTCAGAAATTAATCGTTTTTCTCTCAATCTAACCATTTTTTAGCTAATTACATCGAAAAATAAACATTGAAAGAGATATTTAAAAATTAATTTATTAGCAATTAAATTTCTCTAAAATGACAAGAGCGATCGGTCTTAATATATTTATATTGATGTAATGACAATAACAAGTTATACTCATCACATAGGCTAGGAATTAATCTTTTTTTCATGAATCTCGATTCAACTCTAGAAGAGTTAAAACTTTTTAACTATCAAGTAGATATAACTGAGCCGGTTCAATCGGTAATAAAAAAATTCAAAAATAATAGCGATTTACCTGGAGTAATTTTATTACAGAACGGGCAATTTTTTGGAATCATTTCTCAAAAAAGTTTTTGGCAATATATGAGTCTTCCTTACAGTATTGAAATATCTTCAAGACGTTCGATACGATACGTTTATGATTATCTCAAGATCGAGAACTTAATACTGCCAAAAACAACAACAATCATAGAAGGAGTTAAAAAAGCATTAGAAAGACCTGCGAAAATACTTGAAGAGCCAATTGTAGTAGAAACAGAACCTGGAAAATACCGGTTGTTGGACTTACACCAATTATTAATTTCACAAGCCAAAATTCATGAAATAGCTAATCTCTTAATTACTAATCTCTATAAAGATATGGAGAAAGCTAACCAAAAGCTAAAAATTTTATCGAGTTCGGATGGTTTAACCCAACTTGCAAATCGGCGTGTATTCGACGAATATTTACAAACTGAATGGAAAAAAGCCGATCGCGAAGGAGACAATCATATCGCTTTAATTATCGGTGAATTAGATTTCTTTAAACCATATAATGAGATTTACGGTCACCTAGCTGGAGATGACGCTTTAAGAAGAATCGCAAAAGTAATTAAAAAAGCTCTCAAAGATGTAAATTGTTTGATAGCTCGCTATGGTGGGGACGATTTTGCAATAATCCTGCCTAATAAAGATAAGATAGATGCGGCTTGTCTGGCAGAAAAGATCCGCAAAAAAGTCTTAAGCTTACAAATTCCTAATTCTGGTTCTCAAATTAGTGCCCATTTAACTATGAGCTTTGGGATAACTAGTGCAACTCCATCCCAAGATAATAATACTCCAGATATGCTATTAATTGGTGCGGATAGAGCTTTGACCCAAGCAAAAAGAGCAGGAAGAAATAGAAAAGTTGTCTGGAATAATTCTTATCTCCAAACTATTATGAAAATCTCTTAGTTCTGTTGACATTCATATTATTAAAGTGGAAAATAAACTCTGATATTAATCCTAAATATCAGAGCATATTTTATTGTTTATGATTAAAAAATATTTCTGTTCGTTTTAATCGAATTTGATTGACTGTCTGAAATAATTACACAATTTCCTCCCGATCGCTTAGCTCGAGATAAAGCTCGATCTGCAGCTACAAATAATATATCTGGAGCTTCTTCTTGAACGGGAACTGTTGTAGAGACTCCCAGACTGATGGTTAAATAAGGACTAATTTTTGAACCAGAATTACAAATTTCTAAAGTAAGAATTTTCTGTCTAATATCTTCTGCAATAGTAATTGCATTAGCTTCGTTAGTCCCAGGAAAAAGAATCGCAAAAACATCTTCTACGTAGCGAGCAGCCAAACATTCTTTTTCTTTAATCAATTCTTTAATAGCTTTGGCTATTTGACGTAAAGAATCATCAGCCTTGGCATGACCGTAAATTTCATCGTAAGCCTTGAAATAATCTAACTCAAATACAATTAAAGATAAAGATTTTTTATTTTTTAAAGCCTCATTCCATTCTGTTTGTAAATACTCGTCGAATAAGCGTTGATTTGCAAGTTGAGTTAAGCCATCAAGATTAGCTAAAAGCTTGAGTTTTTTATTAGTTTTCTCTAAATCTTTGCAAAGATTTATAATTAATAAATTGGATAATTCATGAATTTCTGCCTGTGCAATTAGTAGTTGTCGTACGTCCAATAATTTATATTCTCCAGAATTTAGCTCCACTACTATTGGTTCGGCGAGGCTTTTTTCTTTTCTTTTTAAGATTTTTCTAGCTGCTTCTACTATGGAAATATCTTTAGAAAAGACCAAAGTCTTAAGATTAAGAAACTGATATACATAATAAATTGAACGCTTTAAAGACAGTTCCAAACTATAGGGACGGCTCATATATTGCCAAAAGCTTTTTTGAGAAACAATCCCGATAAATTGATTATTTTCTGTTAAGATTACCCCTGGAATTTCAGGAAAATTTTTAAAATTTTTAATTACTTCGTTTACTGATTCGTTAAAATCTACAGTGTAATCATAGAGCTGCAATTCTTCTAAGGTAGAATTTATATTCATGATACTTTTAGGATTTAGTAATATATGGCTTTTATTAATTTAAATTAAGTATTTTTTTGAGTATAGCTTTTTGCTGGTTTCATATCAATAAAATCTAAGGATCTAAATCGACAGCAGCGAATCTTTAATAACCGATGATTAATAATATATGAATGTTTCTTCTTAAAAATAAAAAGTAGTATTCTAGAAATAATAAACTCACAAAAAAATCTCTAATACTGGATAACTGACTAAAGGGTAGTATGTTTTTAAAAATAGAATCAGTTTCAATCTAAAAATAAATAACTATTAATTACTAACTTGCGAATTTATCTTATCCCTCCCAAAAAAAATGATACTTTACTATTCAATTATATGTAAATTTTCTTAAAAATCAGTAAAAAATTTAATCCAATCGCCCTTATCGAAAATAAAAGTGATTAAGAGTGTTTTATGAGTCCAATTGGGTCAGACAAAATAAGCAAAAAGTATCTCAAGTAAGGAACGCTAAGCAAAACGAGGATAAGATAAAGGATCGAGCAAGATTAGTTTAAAATCAAAAGGACAATTGTCTATAGATTGACTTAGAGCGAATGTCCAATAAATATCATTCTCGCATTTACATTACTTTACGCTCCTCCGTCTTAGATCCTGCTGGAGTGGCAGTACAGTCAGGACTAAAACAATTAGGCTATCAAGAAGTAGAAGAAGTCAGAATTGGCAAATACGTCGAAATGACGTTCAATGCAACTGACGAAGCAAAAGCGAAAGAAAAAGTCGATTTTATCTGCGATCGACTCCTAGCCAATCCAGTTATTGAAAACTATTCTTTTGAATTAACAAACATATCAAACTAGCCAATGAAATTTGGAATTATTGTTTTTCCAGGGTCGAATTGCGATCGCGATGTCGCTGCTGTGACTCGAGGTATCTTGGGTCAACCAACTAGAATGGTTTGGCATCAAGAAACAGAAATCAAAGATATAGATATAATTGTCATTCCTGGTGGATTCAGTTACGGAGATTATCTTAGGTGCGGGGCGATCGCTCGTTTTTCCCCAGTAATCAAAAGCACGATCGAACACGCTAAATCGGGAAAATATGTTCTCGGTATTTGCAACGGTTTTCAAATTTTAACTGAAATTGGATTGTTACCCGGAGCGTTAATCCGAAATCAAAATCTACATTTTATTTGCGATCGCGTCTCTCTCAAAATAGAAACTACAGATTTAGCTTGGACTGGCGATTATTCTAAGTCACAAATTATTACTTTGCCGATCGCTCATGGAGAAGGCCGCTATTATGCCGATCTCGATACGATTAAAGAATTAGAAGATAACCAAAGGGTCGTTTTTCGCTACGCTTCTGAGGAGGGTGAAATTGCAAACATTCACAATCCTAACGGTTCTCTTAATAATATTGCCGGAATTACAAATCAAAGAGGAAACATTTTAGGCATGATGCCCCATCCAGAAAGGGCTTCAGATAATCTTTTAGGTGAGTCTGACGGACTAAAGTTATTTGAAAGTATTTTATCTGTGACCTCTTTAAATTGTTAAATTTGGCATTAAAAAACTCGAGTTCTTACTTTGCTTAGTTAAAACTCGAGTTGAAATTTTTAATTCTAGACGTTTTAAACTAGAACTAGAACAATCTAGTCGTCCATTTCTTTCAATGTAGCCACTGTAGAAGGAGACATACGACTTAAATATCTGAAAATCCAATACTTAAACATAGTGTCCATAAATACCGGAATTGTCGCAATAAACAAAGAGATTAATGTCTTATTAGCCGGTACGCCCAAATGTTCTGCCAGCACTTCCATAATCACATCCCATCCATGAGGGGAGTGGAATCCGACAAATACGTCCGTACTGAAAATGATCACGAAAGCTTTGGCACTATCGCTTAAACCATAGACTAGAGTATCTATGAAAGATTTAAGGATAACAACCTGTCTTTTACTAACCACTAAGACTACAGCAAAAGCTATTACCGCACAAAGATCTGCAAAAACATTACTCAAAGCACTAATGCTTTCTTCTTGGAATTCTTCTGCAAGTTCGTCGGCTTTATCTTTTACTTTCTCTTCGATATCTTCTTCAGTCCATTTCAGTTCCTCGCTGATCATATTCTCGAATTTCAGCTCGGCTTCATACCCTTCCAGCTCTTCTAAAGCTTTTTCCTTCATTTCGTAGTGAAGGAAGACTTTTTTTTCTGCTTGTTGCTGATTTTCCCAGATACCAGTTACTAATGGCTGAATTAAAACCATTTTACTGATGTAATGAACTGCGATCGGAACCACAATCAGCAAAGCGATGAATCTAACGGCTGTTTGGGTTTTGGCTCTAGAACGACGAAATTCCCTAAGCACCTCTTGTTCTGCGTTAGGGTCTAAGTCTTTTTTGATTTTTTCAAAAGTATTGCCGATCGATCTCGGTAAAATTCCTGACTTTTGAGTTAGGGATTGTTTGCCACTACCGGAGCTTTTTCCGGTAGACAAAGATAAAGAACCTTTCGATCCGCCAACTCCCCCACCACTCCCGAGTGGAACTATAGACGTGTTCTTTTTGCCACCGTATTTAGCCAAAATTCCGTCTACAAAACGGAGTTTAACTAATTGGTTGGAGGATAGGTTTCCTTGTCCGGCATATTTAGTTTTAAACTCGGATAATTTGACTTGAGCAGTTCCGAGATTTTTTTCGAACTCTGATAGCAAATTAGAGCTTACAGAACCACCGTTGCCATCTACGGGTATTTTGTTTCCATTGAAATATTCGTCTTCAATGTCTTTTATTTTCAAAGCTGCCTGGTAGGCTTGGTCTAAGATTCGGTTTAAGTCCCGGTCTGAGTTATTAAACATTCCGCCAAAGAAAGAAGTCATGACAAAACAAATAATGAATATGTATCTCTAATGCTCTAATCCAACTTTACCCGATTAATTAGTTTAGTTTTTTTTACATTCCCCACAAATACCGATTCACTATGGATTTTCTCGATCCGCTTGTTTACTCTATATTGTTTGTATGTGAGTCTTGCTCTCAACCATAATTTTGCTGCTTTTGGATAAAGTATATAATTACTTCGAGCTTAATTAAGGTCGTAGCACTTCACTCAATCGTTAATTTTATATCAATCGGAAGTTATAAAAGTATTTCTGACTTTTTTATTATGTTTAAAAGGTTAACTTTATATATTGTTACCTTTTTCAACTCCAGAAATTTACTCAGACTATTTAGATTTAAATTCCAAATCGTCAAAGATCGGGCATTACGATTTCACATTCATTAAAGTTTACTTAATTTAACTAAGTTAAGCAAAAAAAAGTGTCAAACTAGGGACAAAACAGAAATAATCATATTTAAATTCAAAAAGTTAAATATTTAAAAAATAATGAAAATTTATATTTGCCCGATCTTCTTGACGCTCGAAAAGATCGCGATCGTTAAAAAAATACTACCGACAAGAATTATTGAGGTAGTGTAATGGTCAACTTAGAATATGAACGCTGAATTACAACCACAGCAGTATCGTAAAGCTCGAATTAAGGAGAAGCCCTATTATGGCTCGGATGTACTACGACGAAGATGCAAATTTAGACTTGATTGCTGATAAAACCATAGCTATTATCGGTTATGGTTCCCAGGGTCACGCCCATGCATTAAACCTCAAAGATAGCGGTATGAATGTGATTGTTGGGTTGTATCCGGGTAGTAAATCCACTAAAAAAGCTGAGGAAGCGGGTTTAAAAGTTAGTAATGTAGCTGATGCTGCTGCTGCTGCAGATCTAATTATGATTTTGCTACCAGATGAGGTACAAAAAACAGTTTACAAACAAGATATAGAGCCAGCTCTCAAAGAAAATAAAATTCTAGCTTTCGCTCACGGATTTAATATTCATTTCGGTCAAGTCGTTCCTCCCCCAGAAGTAGATGTTATTATGGTCGCGCCGAAAGGGCCCGGACACTTAGTCAGACGGACTTACGAAGGAGGAGAAGGTGTTCCTTGTCTGTTTGCCGTGTATCAAGATGCTTCCGGTCAAGCTCGCGATCGCGCGATGGCTTACGCTAAAGGTATCGGCGGCACTCGAGCTGGCATTCTCGAAACTAGTTTTCGAGAAGAAACAGAAACCGATCTTTTTGGCGAACAAGCAGTTCTTTGCGGTGGTTTAACAGCTCTAATTAAAGCTGGGTTCGATACTTTAGTTGAAGCAGGATATCAGCCTGAATTAGCTTATTTTGAATGTCTTCATGAAGTTAAATTGATTGTAGACTTAATTGTTGAAGGCGGTTTAGCTAAAATGCGCGACAGTATTTCTAACACTGCTGAATATGGCGATTATACTCGGGGGCCGAGAATTGTTACCGATCGCACTCGAGCAGAAATGAGCCAAATCCTCAAAGAAATTCAATCGGGTCAATTTGCCCGGGAATTTGTTCTCGAAAATATATCCGGTAAACCTGGATTTACTGCAATGCGTCGTCAAGAATCAGAACAGCATATTGAATCTGTAGGTAAAGATTTACGAGCCATGTTCAGTTGGCTTAAGGAAAAATAAACTCCAATTAACAGAAGTCGAACAAAGTAGGAAGCATCTAAGCAATAACTAATTTGAATTACTTGCTACTTGCAAGACTTCTGCATTAATTTAATTTTCTTCTTTTTCTGCTTCTTTAATAATTCCTTCTGTTCGCTCGTATGGGTCGATTGCTTTTTTATCTGGAAATAAGCCCATTAAAAACTGATTTACACTGCTCCGAGTATTGCTACTTACATTACTTAATGGTTGAGGGAGGAAATTGTCCCCTATCCCAATGAATGTTAATCCTAAAAATAAGGAAAAGATGAAAAGACTTCCTTTAGGGTTCATTCAGTTCCTCCATTTTAACTTTATTAAATTTAATAATTGACTTTCCTACTTATAGCTTAATATATGAGCATATTAAGCTGCTAAAATTTTTTAAGTTTTGTAAATTTTACGTTTGACCTTTTACTTGCTTTCAAACAACTGCAACAGCGATAATACAGTTCAAATATTAAAAATAATAATCATAATGATTAAAAAAGATCGCAAAATATAATTTTTACGCTTCAAGTATTTACGTTAAGCAGAAAATCAAAAATCTTAATACAGAACTAAAACTAATCCCTTTGTATAGATCTTGGCTGAGTAATAATTTAAACTGCTTTGATTTTTTTAGCAACATAATTTTCTTTACTAAATCGCCTTAAATAAAAATTAGGGATTTGAAATTACTAGATAACTGAAAATTGATATATGGATTGGTTTTAGACAAACAGTTCGGATTTGAAGTTTGCTCTGAGGGCCTTTGTCCATTGCATTGATTTTAAAATCAATGCAATGGACAAACCTAAAAATCAATATCCCAATAATGAAACAAGATCGAGAATGATAAAAACCTTAAGTAGTCACATTAGCTACACAAGAAATCGTCCTAAACATCTAATCTATTAGTACCCTCCGATTGCTTATTCAGACCGCCGTTAGCTAAGTGGCGGTTTTTTATTGTGAATAGTAATAATATATTCGGTAAAATAGTAGATGAAAGGTATTAGTAAAAATCTTTTACGCCTTTTATAGCAACTTAGCAAACTCAAATTTTATCAATTTTATGCAATCCATTGGTCCGTCAGGCAGCAATTCTGAACATTCCCAACCAAGTTGGGCGCAGTTAGTAGGAACGGCGATCGCATTCATGACTCTGACTTTACCATTATCCATAATTGCTTACTACTCTCTTTATAGCAATGTTGACTATTCTCCTCAAAATATCTCCACATTGCTTGAAAAATAAAAACTAATGTAAAAAAACAAAAAACTAAGTTATTAAATTGAGCCAATTGTCTCGATTTGTCCCCACCCCATGTAGAATGCTTGAGATCGGCGATCGGGATAGAGTTTAGATTGTTTTGATTTTAAACTCTTTAAAAAACCTCTTCCCACGATCGATCTATTGTTTATTTGGTGATAATTACAGTGGATTTGTCTTTAATTCCAGCCCAACCAAAGCCTGGAGTAATCAATGTTTTAATCGAAATTCCAGCAAGAAGCAAAAATAAATACGAATTCGATAGTGCGATTCGTTGGCTCTAAATCAAAGACAATTTTGAGGGACTAGCCACAAGGAAATTTTCCTTGATAACTTAATTGGCTTGTTGGTGAGTTCGATTATTCTTCAATAACGCAAGTGACAATTACCGAACAAGTCCAACCCTCCTCCAGTGCAGGAGTGACAGCATTCCCCCAGGTTTGAGACTAGCTATCAATGCCTGAAGCGGGGAAAATGCAGAAGATTTTCCTAGCCTTATCGGAGTTTTTCTGCTAGCAAGAGGTTATGGGTAGTGAAAACAAACTTTCGTTAAACCGTCGAAATCGTATATCTGGGAAAAGGCAAAGAAACAGAAAGGACAAAGAAAATAAAGGTTATCGACTTTATTTAATTGCACTGAAAAATTGTCCCGGCGGAAAGAAAGACCCTAAAACCATCAATCAAAGCCAATTAGGAACGAAGTAACTCACCGTTTGCTCTGAAAAAAATCGCAAATTTTCAGTAGGTGCTAACCGAATGCTGCGAGTGAGTGGGATTGAGTCAGAAGCTAATGCCTCGCTGTAATGGAGAGGATAAAAGAAAACTTTTTTTCAACGCAGACGGACTCACGGCAATAAAAGCGATCGCCAATCTTAACAATCAATATGCCCGACAATAGTTTGAGACAAAACTTGGGATAAAAAACTTAAATCCAATCAAAATTAAATAAAATTGGCTCGAGTTTTAAAGTTGTATTTGAAGAACTATATTTTTATTTCAAGAGCGATCGGAAAATAAAAATTTCATTATGTTGCCGAGGAGCGGTATGAGGTGAAAGTCTCACGTACCGTTCTGAAGACGAGTCAAAAAGGCGACTTTTTGGCTTAGTTTAACAAGACCTTAACGCTTTTGCCCTCGATCGCGTATTGTACTCCTCAGTACAATATCCCTACGATTATGGGTTTGTCCCCAACACTTTGGCAGACGATGGCGATCCTCTAGATGGAATGGTCGTGATCGACCAACCAACTTTTCCAGGTTGCGTAATTGCGGCGCGACCGATCGGAATGCTGGAAATGATTGATGGCGGCGATCGCGACGAGAAAATTCTTTGCGTTCCTGACAAAGATCCTCGTTACAGTGAAGTAAAATCGCTTCAAGACCTTGCCCCCCACAGATTAGAAGAAATAGCTGAATTTTTCAGAAGTTACAAAAATTTAGAAAAAAAAGTAACTGAAATACTGGGTTGGCAAGGTTTAGATCGAGTACAGCCTCTAATAGAACAATGCATTAAAGCAGCTCGATAATTAAATATTCGAGCTCGAGATCGAAAGTTGGGTTTTCTCAATTATTGGCAAACCCAACTTGAGATTTATTATTGCTCAAAAAATACCTAGCAATTAGGGGGCAGAGAATGTCAAAATTTAATCAGGATACTTAAACAAATAAAAATTTTATTCCTATGTTAGTAAAGTCTACTACTCGTCACGTGCGAATTTATGCTGCTGAAGTAAACAATAACGAATTAGTACCAAGCAATAGTGTTTTAACTCTCGATGTAGATCCAGATAATGAATTTAATTGGAGTGATGATTCTTTACAAAGAGTGTATCGTAAATTTGACGACTTAGTTGAAGCTAGTGGGGGTCAAGATTTGAGCGAATACAATCTGCGTCGAATTGGTTCAGATCTAGAACACTTTATTCGCGACCTCTTGCAGAAAGGGCAAATAAGTTATAACCTTGGCGCGCGAGTGCTTAACTATAGTATGGGACTACCTCGAGTCGAAAGCCCAGAAGATGAAGGAAAATATTAATCGACCTGAATTGGAAAGTTGCGACGAGCAAAACTCACTGAATCTTTGGGACTATAAACCTTGGTGGTGTCAACCTTGGTCAATTATATTGACTGGGATTTTAGCGATTCTGGCGACCTTTGTAGTTACCAAAATAGTTTGGTTGAGGCTGCTCGTCTTTGCAACCATATTGGCATGGTGGACTTATTTTTTAGTCTTAATACCAAAAATGTTTGAAAATAGTGCTTTTAAAGTTCAAAGATCGCAGTTACTTGATAATTATGCTATCCGAGAACAAAATCAATCTAGAAGCGACTATTAACAAATAAAATCAGACGCTACAATTTTATAAATGTGCTGGTGAAGTTCAGATTTATCAAGAGCTAGATTCCCATGCTCTCAAGTTTGTTCCCACCAGCAAGCAAATTTTAGTAGATCGCCCCATAGAATCAATAGGTTTCATGCAAAATTTAGTGGCAACAATTCAATGCTCAAATCCTCATTGCTTGGCATTCAATAAAATTGAAAGTCAAGTGTGCCAAAGCTGCAATACGCCAATAGTAAAACGCTATTTGCGAGTGCTAGGAAACGAGATTAAAAATTATAAACCTGGGCAATTAATTGGCGATCGCTATTTATTAAAAGAAGGGGGCGTTGTTCTAGACACCAGACCCGCAATTGCCCCAGAAGTTACTGAAGAAGTACCCGACGATATTCTTCCTTATTTGCAACTTTTTCCTTCTCGACTTCACATCCCCCAAATTTACGGTTTGGTTTTTGGCGAAGACGAAGAACCAGATCAACTGATGTGGTTGCTAGAATACGGTACCGTCCCCACGGATAATTCTGGAGAGCTGAAATCTCCCCAATTATTAACAAAACTAACGGACGCTTGGCCTGAAGCAACGGATTTACGCAAACTAAATTGGTTGTGGCAAATAGCTAGACTTTGGCAGCCTCTTGCTAGTAAAAACGTGGTTTCGAGTTTATTGAATGAAGATTTATTGCGAGTTAACGGGCCTTTAATTCAATTGCTAGAATTACAGCAAGATCGCGATTTGGAAGTTAACTCACTCCAATTGGTGAAATTATGGATGGAATGGTCGGCTCAAAGTTCCGATAATATTCAAGAATTTCTCCAAGATATTTACGAAAAAATCGAAACAGGAAAGATTCATAACTCCGAAGAGTTAGTCAGAATAATAGATCGCGGTATTGAAACCGCAGCGAAAAATCAGAATTATACCTATCAAATTTTTACCGTCACTGACTCCGGGCCGTCAAGAAGCCACAATGAAGATGCCTGTTACCCTCCTTCTGGAAGAGAAACAGAACAAAGAACTGGCAAATCTTTGGCTATTGTTTGCGATGGTATAGGGGGACACGCTAGCGGTGAAGTTGCATCTCAATTAGCTATAGAATCTATATTAGACGATATAAAAAAAATCAATTTAAGTTCTCAAGAACTCAACGAAATTAAGATTTCTCTAGAGTTAGAAAAATTTGTTTGTAATGCTAATGATGTAATTAGCGATCGCAACGATAGCGAACAGCGTCAAGAACGGCAAAGGATGGGGACAACTCTAGCTATGACTTTAGGGTTAGCTCATCAAATGTACCTCACTTATGTGGGAGATTCTCGTATTTATTGGATTACTAATAGTGGTTGTTATCCGGTTAGTGTAGATGACGATCTAGCTTCGCGGGAGGTGCAACTAGGCTATGCTTTTTATCGAGATGCTTTACAATATCCTAATGCTGGAGCTTTAGTTCAAGCTCTGGGAATGGAGTCTTCAGCCAATCTCCGTCCTAGCGTTGAGAGAACGATTGTCGATGAAGATTGCATATTTTTACTTTGTTCTGATGGTCTGAGCGATTACGATCGCGTCGAACAATATTGGAAAACAAAGATTATACCGATTCTTGATGGAGAATTAGATTTAGCTACCGCTGGAGCAGAACTGTTAGAAATTGCCAATCAACAAAACGGTCACGATAACGTTACTATTGCTTTGGTTCACTGTCAAGTAAGCTGTAATCCTGATAGTGAAGATAAAATATCTTCTTGGTCTTCTATAAGTAAGCCGGTCTCAGACACCATATCTTCACCTGCGCCAAAAAACGTTAAAACTCAATCTTCTTTGTTTTCAATCTTCAAAAAGCCAGCCTTTGCCGTTATCACAGGATCGATGGTGCTTTTGGCTTTAGGACTTTACAATAGATTTCCCAACTTTCCCCAAATTATTAAACAAAATCGAACCCCTTCTTCTTCAATCGGTCAAGGAGCTTCGATTGATTCTCGATATACTTTAGAAGTCGGCGATGCGATCGAAATTGAGGAAGAGATCGGCTTAGGTTTCGATCTACCTCCGACCGACTCAAAATTCACTGAAACCGTGATTAAAACCGTTCCTAAAGGGAGTATTCTTCAAGTTGTAGCCGATCGCACAGCAACCGAATCATCTCAATTGATCTTAAAAGTATGTCACCTTCCCGATTTTAGCGATACTGCAGAACGAGCAGAAGTAGCTCTTTTGCAAGAAGGCGAATTAGGTAAAATCGAAACTGCAGAACTAAAAAGAAAAAATCTTAAAAATATTCCTATTTATCCTCACTTATCCGCTAAGTGTTCTCAAAATATCTCTATTTCTGATTCTTTATCAAAATAAAATTAAAATTTTTTTAACTCGCTCGATCTGTATAGTTTAACTATACAGACCAACTATAAAGCTTATTTCAAATTGGCTCGTGCATCCAAAACCGCAGCCCAAAATAATAATGCAGTTAATGGAATGCTAGCGGCTAAAATAATTCCAGTAGTTGTAAAACCTAATTCAGGGTCGCCGTAAGAAAGCTCGAAAACCGAGCCAACAGCAGCGATTCCAGTAATACAAGCACCCATTAAAAACACGCCACTTTTTGGTGTTAGCACTATTTTTACTCCTTGTCAATTAAAGTTTAATTATTATTAAGTTGCTCGGCCTTACCTAGAAAGCCAAGCAAAGTCATTTATATTATCTTAAACTAAGAGACTGGTTTGACCGCTTGTACATCAAAACCTTGTTTGTTTAGTTCTTCAGTTAAGACCAAACTGTTCGTAACGCGATCGACAAACAAGACACCATTAAGATGATCCATTTCATGTTGAATCGCACGAGACAACAAGCCAGTAGCTTTCATCTTGCGAGGACGACCATTTTCATCTTTAAAAGATACTTCGATCGCTTCAGGGCGAGTAACTTCAATATAAACTCCCGGAATGCTCAGACAACCTTCTTCTGCATTACAAAGTTTAGAGCTAGCTTTAGTAATTTTAGGATTAATCAATATTATTGGCGGATTAGCGGCATCATTAGGTTCGCAGTCGATGACAATTAACTGTTTATTTACTGCAACTTGAGGCGCAGCTAAACCGATACCGTCTGCGCTGTACATAGTTTGCAACATTTCTCTAACTAGCTGCCGTACGTTATCGTCTACTTTAGCAATCCGTTTAGCTCCCTGACGCAGTGCCCGATCGCCTAAATAATGTATTTGTAAAGGGGGATTTTTTAATTTTTGTTTTTCAACAGCGACTACAGAAGACATATAGCAGGTTTAAAAAGGTACTCAGATTTACTTCGTTTTCTTCAATCTTAGCAGTTTTTGATAATACCCCTCCTTTAAGACATAGTTTAGTCTGAGGAAAAAAGGACTACGCGAAGGATAGATCCATAGGCTATAACGGGAATTAATTGCCATATCTTTGCTAATCGATCTCATGGAGCAATCTCAAAAATTACCCAATTTCAATCAAAAGAGGTGGCAAGAAAAGTCTTTGCCTGGAATAAAAGCCGAAGAATCAATCTTATTACGTATTTTTGTCCAAGGGATGGTTATCGTCGGTATTATTGCTACCGATATTGCCGCGCAAACTCAAATGAGTCTTTGGGCTATTCCGTTAAGTATTGCTGGTGCGGTCTGGAGCTGGCATCGTCGCAAGAAAAATAATGTTACCGTTAAATTTATAATCGCGATCGCCATGCTTGCGGTGATGTTTGTTTTTTTTGGTAATTTAATCGCTAATTTAAACGACACTCGATTAGTGCTAGCGGAATTACTGATTCAAGTTCAAGTTTTACACAGTTTCGATCTGCCGCGACGTAAAGATTTAGGCTATTCGATGGTGATCGGCTTAATTTTAGTCGCCGTATCTGGAACTATTTCCCAAACCGTAACTTTTGCACCATTTTTACTGATATTTTTAATTATTGCTTTACCCACATTAGTTTTAGATTATCGCTCTCGTTTAGGTTTAGAAGCGATCGACTTAAATTGGGGCAAAAAGTCTAGCTCGAAAGCAAAATCAAATCACAAAAGAAAACAGCAATTGTCTCCTTTAGCTCCTAGAAATGTCTTAACTATTTTATTACTTATTATCGGTTTAGGTCTTGCTATTTTTGCCTTAATGCCTAGGTTTCCAGGGTATCAAATTCAAACATTTCCCGTTAGCAGCCCAATTGATTTAGAAAATAAAAGTTTCGATCCAGAAAATCGGGGAATTCTCAATCCTGGCTACGTTTCTCCTGGTAAAGAGAATGAAGATGGCAATGGGGGAGGTGAAGATCGCAGCAAAGCTCCATTAGAAGGAAAAGGTGAAATAGACGAAACTTTTTATTATGGATTTAATAGCAAGATCAATCAAAATTTGCGGGGACAATTACAAGAAAAAACTGTAATGCGAGTGCGATCGCAAGCTCCGGGATTTTGGCAAGTATTATCTTTCGATCGCTATACCGGTCAAGGTTGGGAAGTTTCTCGCGACGAGCAGACTACTAATATAGACAGATCTAATTTATATTCTCGTTTCTATGTTGCCAATTTAATTAAAGTTAAAAGAACCAAAAAAGTAGTTCAAAGTTACACGATCGTATCTAATTTACCTAATTTAATTCCTGCCCTTTCTTATCCACAATTTGTTTATTTTCCAACCCAACAAATCGCTATCGATCCTGAAGGAAGTTTGCGATCGCCTGTCGGTTTAGTCGATGGATTGACTTATACTGTTATTTCTCAAGTTCCCTATCGCGATCGCACTTTACTTCGTCAAGCTCCTGAAAAATATCGTCAAAATATTACGAAATACTATTTACAAATTCCACCGGAAATTAAAGATAGAGTGAGTCAGAAAACTGAAGAAATTCTGGCTAGATCGCCAAAGCCATTGACTTCAGCTTATGAAAAAGCTCTTTATCTAGCTCAAGCACTCAAACAAAATTACAGCATTCAAAAAGATTTACCTTTTTTTGAAGAGGACGAAGACTTAGTCGAAGCTTTTCTATTTAAATATGAAGGTGGTTATGCGGATCATTTTTCTACTGTCTTAACGGTAATGCTTCGTTCGATCGGCATACCAGCTAGATTAGCTGCAGGTTTCGGCCCGGGTCAATTTAATCCTTTCACCGGATATTATATTGTTAAAAACACCAATGCTTTTGCTTTAACTCAAGTTTATTTTCCTAATTACGGTTGGTTCGATTTCGATCCAATTCCCGGACACGAACTAATTCCAGTTTCTTTTGAAGAAGACCAAACTTTTGGAATTTTAGCGCAATTATGGAAGTGGGTTGCTGGATGGTTGCCAGATCCGATTACCGGGTTTCTTGCTACTATTTGGAATTATGTAATTGGCGGTATCTTAGGTGTTCTGGCTAAGATTTTAAGCTTTGTTTCGAGCGGTTTGTTAGGGGTAATTTCCGGTTTAATATTACTGACAATTATTGGCTTGTTAATTTGGCTAGGTTGGAATCAATTTCAAAATATAAATTACAATCGTCGTCTTGCTAAATTAAATCCGATCGAACGTCTTTATTTTAAGATGTTAAAAGTCTTGAGCGATCGCGGTTTTCCCAAACATCCAGCTCAAACTCCTTTAGAATTTGCTAACAATTATCGCGATCGGCACGAGAAAGTTATTGCCGAAGTAGTTAGCGATATTTCTACAGCTTATGTTGCTTGGAAATACGGCCAACAAGTACCAAATATTGAATACTTACAACAAGAATATCAAGGCTTAATCCGTGCTTTGAGACGGCAAAATCTTGCTTGAAATACATTAGAGATTACTTTGTTAGATTAAGCAAGCTTTATGTTAATCAATATCACTTTATCGTAGCTTTTTTTAAGTTACGATAGTCCTGCTGTTAGTAATCGAGCGAGTCTTAAAAACTTGTTATCAAATCAAAAATATGACTAGTAATATATCTTTTTCTGTTACTAAAAGTTGGAATGGAGGATTTACTGGAGAAATAAATATTACAAATAACAGTTTGAGTGATTGGAATGATTGGCTATTAGAATTAGCACCTAATTTTGAAATAGTCTCAACTTGGAATGGAGAAATAGCTGACTTTTATAATAATATTTATTCCCTCTCAAGTGCAAGTTGGAATTCAAGCGTTTCGGCAGAAAGTTCTATTACTATTGGATTTAAAGCAAAAGGAAATCTTAATTCAAACAACACTTTAGATAGCATAAATTATACCTTTAACGCTATAGATTCAAATTCTAATCAAATAATATCTTTAACTAATATTGAAACTAGCTTAGTTACCGATCCCAATCCAGTCACGACTGACGAACCTATTGCTTTACTTTGGTCTGATGATTTTAGCGATTTAAATTGGCAGAATAATTGGCAACTTCTCAATAAAGGTCAATGGGGTGAAGAAAACCTTGAAGTTATTAATCCTCCTTTAAACGGTGATTTGTTTGATAATTATTTAAGAACTTACTATCCAGCCGGATCTGTCACGCCTTCTTATTCAAGAAATACTGGCGAACCTATTGGTGGGGCGCAATTTTTTGGCGATTTAGGAATTCCTTCATCGGATACATTAAAGTTGAGTTACTATCTCCGTTTTTCTGATAATTTTGATTTTGTTAAAGGTGGTAAATTACCAGGGTTGTATGGTGGAACGGGAAATACTGGCGGCAATATTCCCGATGGTACGGATGGATTTTCGACTCGTTTTATGTGGAGAACTAATGGTGACGGAGAAGTTTATGCTTATTTACCGACCAGCACTAACTATGGAACTTCACTAGGTCGAGGTGATTGGCAATTTGTTCCGGGCGTTTGGCACCATCTAGAACAAGAAGT
>JAAUYH010258394.1_pt1 | contig 19825 bp, 10 predicted proteins | sample 7278061 | NCBI WGS metagenome assembly JAAUYH01 (sample SAMN14350203, study PRJNA611818) | marine sediment metagenome | isolation source: surface marine sediment (0.6m) | place: French Polynesia: Moorea | collected 2018-08 | reverse complement strand
CTAGTAATCCAGAACTGGACGTATCCATTAGTGCATCCTTGTTCTCCTGTCGGAGGTGAATTGATTGCCTGGTTGAATCCGACTCTACGTGCATCGTGAACAGTGTGGTGTGGACTCAATCGAAATGCCCTATGTTTATTTCGGGCATCGTATTATTCGCAAGTTGTTCCACGGAAATGACGCTGGTGTTACCGACCATTATTGTATCGAAGCAAGCATCAGAGCGTAAACAAGGAGTAACTCGGTGATCTACCCACACGTGGAAGAGTAGCACCACGATGAAAACGAAGATGAATTTCGGAAATTTTATTTGGCTATGCAAGACGATTCATTGGATAGAAAGATATTAGGACGTTGGAATCTCAAAGTTTCAAGTATAGAAAGTGGATCACTGCACGCTCACGCTGTTTCTAAAGCTATTATACGTCGTGGTGAGCCTTCTGGAAGCACAGAAATAGGGAGCATTTCTAATATCGGCAGATACAGTATGTAAATTCCATGGAAAGTGCATGGAGGAGTGTCGTAAATGCGTGGAAGGGTGTGCTCCTGCATACGCGCAGCCTTATGAAAAGTGCGATACCGTACGGTGGTTAAAATTGGGCGGAAGTGTTGTTTCGGTGCAGCAAACCAGAATTGCGCGCGCGTGCGACAGTAGCGGCACGCAAGGAATACCTATTCGCGCGCGAGATTGTGAGAAACAGTGCGCGGGTGAGGAGGAAAACAGGGTTTCGGGCAGTTGCGCAAGAATAACCTGAGGGCGACGGAAAGAGTGCGGCTGCCCGCGTGTGTAAACGCGAGATATCGGATCATCAGTGCAATGCGCGAAGAGCACAGTCTTACGTGCACACTATGACGTCACGAGGCGGAGAAAACGCAGTGAATAGATTGTGCTCTATTCGGCCAGCTGCATTGATCAATACGGCGCTGTATTTCGCATTTCAGATCTCCAGCACTTGTAACTTGGAACGTGTTAGCCGCCGCCTTTGATGCGAGGAGCCGCTTCGACGACTGCTCGACACAACTATGAACGTGGACGCGGCGCAGCTTCATGCTGACGTCGCCGAGTACTACGGGGAAACGTTGAAGAGCAACGATGACCTGCGGTAAGTTCACTCATCCTCGCGTTGTTTGTTTCAACTAACCAACTGTTTTGCCTTGTTTCTACAGCACCTCGGCGTGCTGTCCCCCCGACGCCGTGCCCGTGGAACAACGTGCAGTGGCCGCCAAGTTGCACCCGGAGGTGGTGAAGCGTTTCTACGGCTGTGGTTCTCCTATCCCCGACCGTTTGGCGGGTGCTACCGTGCTCGACCTGGGATGTGGTACCGGGCGCGACGCGTTCATCGCATCCGCGCTTGTTGGCCGGAAAGGACGCGTCATAGGCGTGGACATGACACCGGCCCAACTCGAAGTTGCACGCCGATTACAAGACTATCATGCTGAAGCGCTTCTCGGTGAGGACGCCAAGTCGAATGTCGAATTTCGAGAGGGTATCATCGAAGATCTAGCTGCAGCGGGCGTGCAAGACAATTCCATCGACGTGGTAATTTCCAACTGCGTATGCAACTTAACCGCCGACAAGAAGGCCGTATGGATGGAAATTGAGCGTGTGCTAAAACCCGGCGGCGAGCTGTATTTCTCCGACGTGTACGCAGACCGTCGGCTTAGTGTGGAAGCGCAAAACGACAAGGTGCTCATCGCGGAATGCCTTGGTGGCGCCCTGTATTTGAATGATTTCCGTCGCACGATGCGCGACGCGGGCTTCCCTGGCATCCGTGTGGTCACCAACGCACCTGTGGTAGTCACCGACGAAAAACTACTCAAGCTTGTGCCGGACGTATCGTTCATCTCGCTCACGATTCGCGCGTTCAAGGTCGAGGGCCTGGAAGACGCGCGCGAGGATTTCGGGCAAACCGCGACGTACCTGGGCGAAGGAGAGCTCAAGTTCGACAAGGAGTTCACGTTCCCCGCGGGCGTGCCGGTGCACGTCGACGGCAACACGGCGCTCATCCTGCAGCAATCGCGCTACCGCGACCTGTTCGAAGTGAGCGAGCGCTTGGCTCACCGCGGCCCGTTCAACGCCAAGGGCGAGTCCTACGGCCTGCAAGCAGTGGCCGAGAAGTATGGCCGCTCGAAGCTGAATGGGACCCTGAAGAAGAACAGTTGCGGCCCGAAGAAAAACGGCTGCGGGCCTAAGACCGCGACAACGAACGGTGTGAGTTGTCAGGCCGACCCGAAACCGAAGTGTGGAGTTGATCCAAAACCGAGAAGCACCGCCCACAAAAAATCGTGCTGCTGATGGTAGGCAGCCCGCTGTTCATCCTCACTCTATTGTAGCAACATACGAGTAAACATATTCGGATTGGAGTTCCCATTCGAAGCTCCCTTGGGGATCCGTCTTTTGGCGACACTGTATCGTAATGTGCGCAGCCGCCACATCCCATTCTTGACCATCGGTGTTCCGAAACCCTACTGCAGCTGCCACGAATGGATCCTGACATCCCAACCTCAGCTGCCGAATTTGTGTGTTTCACAGGTGCATCCCCTGTATTGCCTCAGTCGCGCGCAACGCGCCCTGCGCTGTGTCGCAGTCGATACACGTCAACGAAAAAGGCCATGACTGCCAGCATGCTCGGTGGGGGTGATGGACTTTTCCTCGGTTTTGACCTCAGTACGCAATCGCTGACAGCTGCCGCGGTGAACGATGCCGGCACTCAAGTGTTCACCACGTCCGTCAACTTCGAGAAAGACCTCGTGCATCACACCGAGCCGGTACAGCGAAGCCCGCCGTATGCGACGATGCGTTCACGCCTCTTCAATGAAGCGCTCGGTGTGATATTGGACAGGATGAAGTCGGAAGCATTTCCGTTCGCTAGAGTGAAAGCAGTATCCGGCGCCGCACAGCAGCACGGAAGTGTGTTGTTGACGAAAGAATTCGAGGAGTCACTTCGACGTCTTGACCCCTCCAAAAATTTGTACTCGCAAATCCCCGACAGCGCGTACGCATTTCTCGATGGACCCATATGGGAAGATTCGAGCACGCAAGAGGAGTGCGACTACCTGGAGGCCGGACTGGGCGGTGGGCTTGCCATGGCGGCAACGGTCGGCGCGCGCGCCACACTTCGATTCACGGGGCCCCAAATACTGGCACGGTCACGTCGAGATAGCGCTGCGTTTGGGCGGGTGAGTCGAGTACGCTTGATTTCCGCATATCTAACCTCCCTCATGGCTGGAGAGCTTGCAGTAGAGGACGTTGCGGACGCGTGCGGTACGCATCTATTCGACTTGTGCAGCAATCCGCCTCAGTGGCTTCCAAAAGCAGTTGAATTGGTGAACGGGCAAGGAAAGATATCGCCAGCACCGGTGCACAGTTACACAAAAGTTGGGAATGTGAGCTCTTACTTTTGCGAGAGATACCAAATCGCCCCCAGCACTCCACTTATAATTGGGACTGGTGACAACCCGGCCAGTCTCGCTGCACTACCGCAGTTTGGTCGTGGTGACGTACTCATCAGTTTGGGTACCTCAGATACGGCGCAGTGGTTGGTGAGCGAGGACGAGCTGCCGACAAGCCCGCGCGGTGCCGCGTTAGCGATGAGTTTTCGCTCGCCACTCACAGTCGACCCGAGTTTCGTACGCATGCTCGTTTACGCGAACGGCTCGCTGACACGAGAAGCAGTACGCGACAGTTTGTTCGGTATCGACAGCGTTGTACCGGGGACGAAGTCATGGGAGCAGTATGAGCGGCTCGTCGCCAGTGTGCCCGCGGGATGCACGCCACCCAAAGTGGGGTGCTTCTATTATCGGCCAGAGATAGCCCCCCGAATGAAGGCCGAGCCGAACGCCACCGTCATCGACGCGAATACTGGGGCACCCACGAGCGCCACGCACGCCGAGTTGTGCCGACTCGTGCTCGAGTGGCGCGCACTGGTGTTCCGCGCGCACATGCGTGAGCTGGCGATGGAGAATGTGGCGCGTTTGATCGTCACCGGCGGGGCCGCGCGCAGCGAGGTGATACCGCAGGTGCTGGCCGATGTGCTCGACGCGCCCGTGTACCGATTACAAAACACTGCTTCGGCGGCGCTCGGCGCGGCGCGGCGAGCGCGCGTCGGGTTTTTGAAGAATATTGGCGTGGAGGCACAACTCGCGCCAGTGAATGAGGCGGAAACTATGCTGCTTGTCGCGCAGCCCGATCCTCTACTTGCAAAAATGTATCGCGATGTGCACGTTCCTGCGCATCAGCGTGCGTTCGAGGCGTGGTCGGTTTAACTGTCTCCCATCGGCGAACTGCAGTGTTGTTCGTTATTTTATCAACCCACACAACTTGGGATTCTTCTGTTCTTCACATTAAAAGATCTCTGATATTCTGGGTTCGTAAGAATCGGATGCGGGCTTCGTTCTCCTACATCGCGTATTATGATAAATCTGAAGCACACACATTTTTGTTCAAGTCCAGGCAAATTTGCATGATGCATCTTAACGGCCGTCAAAAAGGGAGACCGCATTTATCTGAAGCAACCATCGCGAATGCCATGAAATAAAGCTTAGAGCCTGCGATCCAGTGGGACACCAAGTGATCGTCGATTTGTAATAGAACTACAATGGCGTCGATGCCTGAAGAACCAGTGAGCACGAACCCGGAAACGCAAAAACAAGAGGAACCACCGAAGCCGAAGCCGAAGCCGCAGGAACCAGTGGCTCAAGCGGCGCCGTCTGAACCGGCCAACGAAAAGAAGGAGGGTGGCGATTACTCGGAACAACGGAATGACTATCCTCGCGTTGACCGTCCGAACCATAAGCGCCGCAAGCGCCGCAACGAGTTCCGAAACGGACGCAACCACATGATGAAGCTGCAGATCAAGAATCTGGACTACGTCGTGACGGAATACCAGCTGCAGCAGATGCTCGAGGTTGTGGCGCCCGTGGAGAAGGTGATGATCGACCGCGCAGACGGAGGACGCAGTGCGGGCTCGGCGACCGTGATGGCGCTGGGCAGGCACGCGATGTCGATCGTCAAAGCGTTCCAGGGCATGCCGGTGCAGTTTCGCAACATGAAGATCAGCATTGTGTTGGCGGACATGGCCCCGCCTCGAAGACGTTCGTACGTCGGTGAGCGTGACTACAATGGCGGTGGCAAATCGCACTACAACGGATATGACGACTACCGAAGTGAGAAGAGCTACAAGAACGATTATCGCGGCGGTAACGACAGGGGCGGATACTATAACAATAGCAATGGAAGCAATAACTATCGTGATGACAAGCGTGACGATGACTATGACGACAGACGCGACTACCACAGTAAGGATCGAGAATCTTTCTATGAAGATCGAACTGGCGACTATGCGTATCATGACGACAATCACTACGATAATTCGAAGGGTTTCAACAGCTCCAACGTCCCCCCGCCTACTACGTCTATTTCGGAAATCTATCGTACAGACACTTACCGTCCCCACGGTAATGTCTAATAGTGGAGTACGAGTACATGTTCTATCGAATACCGTTTCCTTTCGTCTACGACCTCGCGTTTTTTACATTGGTCAATAAATCACTCCTTCCGATTCCATGATCGAGTCCTAGCTACTACAACATCTCTCCAACTTCGAACTACTGGCACCGTCACTTATTCACACCAAACCGAAGCCCGATTTTAATTTCACGGTAGAATGTGTCCTACTCTATTTCTTCCATCGCTTCGCGTTCATCTCTTTCACCCGTCCCGACTTGACACCCGAGCCGCCAAAATTCTTCTTCTTCTTCTTCGCGTACTTATTCGTCGCCTCCGGCAACTCATCAATCTGCACCTTGGGCACGCTCTTAATCTCAGCCACCCCCGGAATGAATCTCGCCTTCAGTCTATCGCACAGTTCCTTGTCCTTCTCCATGTACGACTTGTAATCCCCATCATACAACACCAACTCCTTGTTTTCCACCGCGACAATTTGTTGCGCCACCTTCGAAAGCAAGTATCGGTCATGGCTCACGATCACGATTGTACCGTTGAAGTGCTGCAATGCTTCCTCCAGCATCTCTTTCGCCGAGATCGACAAATGATTGCCTGGCTCATCCAAAACCAGTAGATTCGCCGGTTGCAACATAATCTTCGCTAATGCTAATCGTGCCTTTTCGCCGCCACTCAACGACTCCACCTTCTTCTCGACCGAGTCTCCCTTGAACAAGAACTTGCCCAATAGCGCACGCAACTCCTCGTACCGGAATTCGGAAGAAGCCGCGTCACGCAGCGTCTGCAGCACGGTTTTGTCCAAGTCTAATGCATCCGCCTGATTCTGTTCGTAATACGCCACCTTCACATTCTTCAGTTCCGTGCACTCCACTGTTCCTTCTTGCGGCTCCTCTATTCCTGTTATCAACCGCAGAAGCGTACTTTTGCCCGCTCCATTCGGCCCTACAATCGCGATTCGATCGCCACGTTCAATTTGAAGATTTGCTTCATTGAACAACTCCATGCCCTCCTCGTATCCATGTGTTACATCGATGATGTTCACCACCTCCCGTCCAGACCTCGGCGCAGGCGGGAATCGGAACACTAGGGGCTTGCCGTTGTGCGGCGGTTTTCGTACGAGCTGCCCAGACCTCTCCATTCTGTCAAGCAGTCGTTGTTTGCTTTTCACTTGCGAGATACGCGCCGACGTCCGTTTGTTTCGATTGATATAGGCGCGCTGCTCGGCGATGAACTTCTGCTGTCTCTCGTACGCGGCTTCCCACGACTTGCGACGCTCCGCCTTCAACTTGATGAACGTGGAGTAGTTGCCCGGATACGACACCGCCTCGCCGCCTTCGATCTCGACGATCTTCGTTGCCACGCGATCCAAAAATTCTCGGTCGTGCGACACGATGACCATCGGTAGCGCGCAATCTTGGAGGAACTTCTCGAGCCACTCCACGGAATCACTGTCGAGATGGTTCGACGGCTCGTCGAGTAGTAGCAGATCGGGATTTTGCAGCAGAACCTTACCCAATCCTATGCGCACCTTCCAGCCACCGGAGAACGAAGCCACAAGTTTGTCCTTGTCATCTTCGACAAACCCGAGCCCTGGCATCACCTTGTCGATTCGAGTCTCGATGTTCCACGCGTCCAGATCTTCGCACAGTTGCCGCATGTCCTCGAGTTGGTTCAACAACGTTTCTAGTTTTTCCATATCACTTCCGGCCTCGGCCACTTCCTGCTCCACCTTCTTATACTCCGCAAGCGCCGCATACTCCTTTTCGAACGACGCCGAAAATTCCTCCAACAATGTTCGTCTCGGGTCCAACTCGTCGACGAACTCCTGTCTCAGGAACGAGCATTTCGTTCTGCTCGACGCAGACACGACCTCGCCTTCGGTCGGTTTCAACAACCCAGCAATGATCCTCAACTGCGTTGTCTTCCCGCACCCATTCTCCCCGACCAATCCGACTCGCTCACCGGTCTGCACACCCCAAGTAACACCCTGTAAGATCGTGGTATCCCTAAATGTCACCGTCACATCCTCCAATCGCACCGATGTAAACTTCTCCCCACCCAACCCATATCCCAAATTCGAACGCTTCGACGCATCAACCGCGGTGGACCGAACTTGCTTCTCTTTCGACTTTTTCAAATTCTTTCGCCTTCCCGATAGCGTAAATTCGCCCAGCTCATCGCCTAGGGATTCGAATTCTGAGATTACATCTGCGTCGGGCTCGAAATCACTTTCCACCACGACTCCATCTGTATCGGCTTCAGTTTCTGTGTCCCTAATGTCGGTAGTTTCGTTCTCCGCAGCTACCGGTTCAACCTCAGTTGGAGCGTCAATGGCCGCGTTCTTCTTCTTCTTCTTCTTTCCACCTTTCGGTGCTCCACTCATAGCCTCCGCGAGCAGCTGTTCAGGGTCTACGTTTCCACCAAAAATGTCAACTGCATTTGAGTCATCCGAAATGATGGCAGCCTTCTTTCGTTTCGACTTTTTCGATTTCGGTTTTGCTTCAATAGCGTCGCTCGCGGCAGCAGGTTCAACGGAATGCTCTTTCGTCGCCAATTCTTCTGTCGCATCTGCAGCCTGCGTTTCATCAGGCATAACGTTCTTCTTGGCCTTTTTCTTCTTCTTCTCTTTCTTCGGCGTATCTGCCAGCGCGGCTGCCAGAAGATCCTCCGCCGAAACGTTGGCGCCAGCGAAAACGTCCACCGCATTGCTTTCGTCGTTGAGCACGGCGTTCTTCTTTCCTTTCGAGATTTTCTTCATGGTGACCGACGCCGTTCGATAAGTAGGCGCCGCATTGCGCTGATTACATAGCGCAGGTTTCGAGTTGAGGCGTCGCAGTGACTCGGCGTGCGCGGGGACGGTGAAGGCAATGTTTTGTTCCATGCCAGGCACGTCGGTGCAGAAACCTCTGCGAATTTGGGCACCTGAACCGGCACGAGGTGAATCGTGATTGTATACCGCACAGATTGTGAGCTCCACGAAGATTGGTGCAAAATAATCATTTTATGATACAGCCGCCAAACGTCAATTCACAACCACAGTTGCCATTTGGTGCAGGCCACAGGCCCCGAGTTGTGCAAGCCCCGCGGGAGACGCCCTGCGAATGAACGCGCGTGGAAGAGGATCTTTGGTTTCGTGCACGTCGTGCAAATTGCATGGGGATATTATCGTTATTAAGCTGGAATATGACGTTACTACTATCGTAATGCCTCGGAAATCGAATTGACAAGGAGAATAGTGATAATTGTAGTTGCGTGCAGCTTCGACTCGGGACGCTTCATTATTGATAGGAAGGATGCAAGGGCTATCGCTATATCTCGGCTTCGGGTTGCGTGAATGGATTGCTGATTTCCTCGGTCCCCTCGACGGGTGATATCGTCATGACTGAGGTTCCTCGCGCAACTAAGAGTCCAATCTTTCTTTCTTTCCCACTCGACTTGTACGGGTCCGCTGAATCTACAAGCAGAAGACCATCATCGATTAGATTTCGGTCACCGCCTCAACGGGGAGATATTACAACTTACCGCGAACTTCTTCGACTGCGTCATCGAGAACTAGATTCACCAGTGGATCCCAGCCTTTTAGAACACCGCGTACTGTGAATTCACATTTGCCACAAGCCAGTTAGAACTTGTACTTAGAATGTCGAACACTGCGTAGCGTACCTTGTCGACCGCCAAGAAATTTGACGTGCACCTCCGCATCCATAAACTTGCCGAGATCAAGCACAACCGCACGAGAACGTTGGCCAGTGTTTCCGCCCTTCGAGCTCATCGCACGTCGAGTTCTGTGAGGGCCTTGGTGGTGTCACAACAACAGTACTTCGTTCTGGCGATGAAGAAACTGAAAGGCGTTGTTGTAAAAACCGCGTTAACCAAAGACGAATTTAATTGGCTGTTATCCAGCTCAAGCCAACAAACAAAACTTTGCCAAGTGTTTTTCACCAACTCTAATCCCGACGGCGTCTACCGTTGTTGTGAGGGTGGTTGCACCAACCGAGTTCACCAAGATGCGTCGCTCAAGCAGACTGCGTGGTGGCGGAGTGGATATTGAAAAGAAACGTGCGGTGTTAAAGAGGAAACGGGTTGAGGAAGAGCCCGAAGATGAAGAAATTGATTCGGACGAAGCGGAAGGAATGGGTGGTTCGAGTGGCGACGAACGGGTGCCTGAGGAACCGGATGAGCCACTCGAGGATGAGAACGAAACTGTAGAGGAGAAACGACTGCGGCTTGCACGCGACTATCTCCGACAGTTGGGCGTTGACGATGAAGCCGACCTCGATATGGACGCGCACAGTGATGCGGAAGATGACGAAGATGACGTCAACGCGAAACTACGTAAATCCGCGCTACAAGAAACTAAGAAAGCGATAATTCCTGTTGCTGATTCGATATCGACGTCTTTGTCCACTGCGTCGGTGACGGCGTGCCGAGGCCATTCGTTACCAGCCACCTGTATTGCACTGGCTGGCGACGACACATCTGTCGCGGTCTCGGGTGGAAAGGATTCGCGAATTATCGTGTGGGACCTGGAAACTGCGAAGCGCAAGCACACGTTTAAGGCTAGTGACGAGTGGAAGTACAAAAAGAACCCAGGAAAGGCGGCGGGGCACATCGGGAACATTCTGTCGGTGGCGGTGACGGACGATGGACAACTAGCGGTAAGCGGCGGAATGGATGGATTGGTGCGAGTGTGGGACTTGCGTTCTGGAGTCTTGGTTGATAGCATGCGCGGGCATCGTGGTCCTATCCACGGACTAGCATTTCGACGTGGAACTCGGCAACTGTTTTCGGCATCTGCGGACCGAACACTCAAGATATGGGATATGAACGATAGGAATTACATCGAAACTTTGTACGGTCACGGTGCGCAAGTACAGAGTGTGGACTGTTTGCATCAAGAGCGGCCTGTTTCGTGCGGTCAAGATGGCACTGTTCGGTCGTACAAAGTTGTGGAAGGCTCCCAACTTGTGTTTAGATCACGCCTTACGAGTTCTATTGATTCGGTCGCCATGGTGAACGCCAGGAGGTTTGTTACCGGGGGAGATGATGGTGCGGTCTCGCTATGGTACATGAATAGTAAGAAGCCTATGTCCACCGTGGCCAACCCACATGGAAATGGCACAGACGCAGACTCTTGGGTAGCTTCTGTTGGTGCGGTTCCTTATTCGGATCTAGCCTTATCTGGGGGTGGTGATGGGAAACTACGATTCTGGAAGTGCGAGGAGAAGCCTACTCCAAAGCTGTCACCTTCTGGGGAATTGGACATTGGGCCAGGTTTCGTGAATGGCCTTGACGTTAACTCACGGGGCACGTTGATGGTTGCAGCGGTTGGGTCTGAACATCGACTCGGGCGTTGGACTAGGTTGCGTAAGTGCAAGAACGGTATTCGAATTATCAAAATCTCTTCTAGCGAATAGTCGAGGTGGATTTGACCAAGAAACTTTACTTAATGTACAATTATTCCGAGCGTGTCTTTCCCTTAAACGCAGTAACACCAAATACAACTCATCTTCCAATTAGTTGCGCCCTGCGTACTGGTCAATTGTAGACTGCCGATGTCGACCCGTTTCAGCTCGTGGTGCGGCAAGTCTTACTATTCGAACGTGTTCAGTGGGGTCCACGTCTGGTAGACTCAGCGGCGTAATAATAATAAACTGTTTGTCCGTGAGGTACGATGAGCAGTAGTTGATAAGAGTTTTGAACGAAGCACGACGATTCGCTTCATCTTGGAAGACGTCGATCTCATCCATCACTCGTATTGGATTGTTGCACACCTCCGCCAGAGCGAGCATGAACGCAAGAGTAGTGAAACTGCGTTCACCACCGCTCAGAGAACGCAGGTCCTTCGTTTTGTACGTTTCGCCATCAGCTCGTTTGTGGGACGCCATTCTCGTCGCAATAGTCAGTTCCATCACATCGTTCTCATTTTTCTTGAATTTGAGTTCGCCAGTGTGCCCACGGACGTTCAAGAAGCTAGCAAAGTGATTCCGTACGTGTCTTTTCAGCACCTTGTCTAACTGTTTTCTTTGCTCGAGTCGTCGCTCGAGACCCTGCTGCAACGCCAGGTCGTAGGATTCAATTCGGCTCAACAACTTCTTCGTTTCATCGAACTTTCCCTTCGCAACCAAGTACTCTCTCTCGATTTCAGCGGTCGACTTACCCCCACGACGCTCCTGTTCCGTATGCATACGCTCTCTCAGCACATTGAGTTCGCGTGAAATCCTGCTGGATGGTATTTTCTTCGAATCAACGTTATTGGGCCGATTGCCGAATTGCTGCGCGTCGGCCATTTTCTTCATCGCTTCGTCGCGTTTCGCTGCTATTTCTTGTTGACCAAGCTTTAGCTTGTGGTCTGCTTTCTGCCATTTGGACTTCAACACAAGCATATTCCCTCGTTCACGCGACAGCTTCCCATTCATATTCTCAACCTTTGCACCCAGTTCTTGACACTCATCATCGAGTTTCTTCATTTTCCCGACCGAGACCGTCTCTTGCTCTCGTAATTCACCCATCTTTCGCTGAGCGTCTTCCACCCACTTAAGTTCTTTCTCTTTTGTTACTTTATCGTCTGAAATTTGCTGCTTGAGCTGTTGAATTTCTCTTTCGAACGGCTCCGAATCGAAGGCCTGCGCGGCCTGACTCAACATATCATTGTGCCTGTTGACATTATTCCGGGCAGTGTTCAATTCCATGCTTATTTGCTTACTGCGTTGATTCGCGACTGCATACTCCCTCTCTGTGTTCCTCGCTTTTTGTTCGACTTCACGTACGCCAGCATTAAGTTCGTTATATTTCGCCTGTACGCGGCCGACCTCACTTTGCAGCCATTGCAAGTAAGAGCTCAAATCCCGACTCAACAGCGGGTTTCTACCAAAGTTTGGGGATGCCCGTCTGAAAGTGTTGGCCCCTCCGCGCCTATACGCATGCTCCCCTCGATCGTTCCAAACAGCTTTGATTTGTGATTGACTGCGGTCCCATCCCAGTCGAGTGATGTCCTCCAATTGACCGTCCTCCTTCTTACCAACCATTACCAGCTGTTCAATGTTTTTCGAGTCAATCAGGGTATTAAATACCGCATCATTGTCAAAGGTCAACAATTCCATCAACAAAAATCGTCTGTGGCCTGGTAGTCGCACGTGTGGTCTGTCTCCATCACCAATCTGGTAACGTCGGCGTCTCAGGTCTCTTACTACAATAGTTGGCGTGATTCGTAGACCTCGAAGCTGCTCTTGCAGAAGACGCGAATCACGGGATGAATGCACGATGTACGACTCCAAAGTACCTCGTCCTAAGCACGCCTCAACCGCTGGGGTCCAGGCATCATCTTGCACCTTGATATGTACACCTATGGGTCCGATGGGGGGAATCTCGAACCTACGCCGCACTCGATCCAATCTTCTCGCAAGCTCCACGAAGTCTTTGCCAAATCGAATGAGTGCACGGTCGCCCTGCGCCGCACCTTGAATCCCCATAAGCTCATTCTTTCTGTTTTCAAGCTCACGGGCGACCCTGTCTCGCTCCGATTTGGCGCGGGGAATTTGTTCTCTGTCCTCGTACATTCGTCGGTGCGCCTCCGTCTCGCGTTGTCTCTCGGTTTCCACTTGTTGCTGCAACTCTTGGACCTTTTGTTCCGCTTCTTGCAACTTGCGCGTCATTTCGTCCTTTTGCTTCTGGCTTTCGAGATGCTCCAGCTTCTTGCGCTTCAAGTCGCTTTCAAGGTCGTTGATCTTGCGCGTGGAATCGTGAATGTCGGCGTCGCATTCGCCGGCTTTGTTTCGGTGGCGGTCGACTTCAAACTGCTGTTGCTTGACCTGTCTCTTCGCATCCTTTGCGGCTCGGAACAATTCATCTCTCTCTACCGTCTTCAGGGCAGCTGTATCAGAAAGTTCCTTGATTTCCGCGGATAGTTTCTGCACCACTTCACGCGCCTCATTCCAATCCTCCTCCGCTTCCTTCGCAGCGGGTACAAAACTCGCATCGAATTTGCGCTGCATGTGGTCAATCTCGTTTTCGACTTCATCGTGTATTGTCCACGCAAACATCAGTTCGGTGTCGGCGACGCGTTGGTCAATGTTCTTCATTTCCTGAGCTTCCTTGTACTCACGCTCCAAACTTACCACGCGTTTTTCGGCACAGGGAATATCACTTTTCTTCCTTATAATATCTTCCTTCAACTCCTTTGCGACTTGCTTAGTGGCAATCAGTTCTTCTTCGAGCGGACCAAGTAAGGTTGCTTCTTTGTACAGCTTGTAATGCTCAGTTCCACGGCACTTGGCAAGAAACGCCTTGCTTTTCGTTTGCGTTAAGATGGCGACCGGATTGTCAACCATGAAACCGAAGTGGTCCACAATATCGCGTACTTCGGAACGAGCAGTTTCACCGGGTTCCATCCTAATTCGTTTACCGTAGGCGTCTCTAACATCATATGTTGCTGCGCCTTTCCTCACAAGCTTTCGTTCAATGATAATTTTGTCCTTGTAGCGTTCCCACTTGAACGAATTGTCGTGGTCCATGTCGCCATTCGGAGGTTTCGCGTTGTGAATACGGATAGTTATCACGGCGGAGTTCTGCCCGTGCATGATGTGGTCTTCTATCTTGGAGCCACGTTCAGTTGCGCTGGCACGCGCACCCAGGCCAATCTGCAACGCAGCGACGATGGCGCTCTTCCCGGAGCCGTTGGGTCCATTCACGATGTTAATGTTGCGCCCGAGTTTGTACTCGAAGCAGTAGTGGCTCATGAATCTGTCCAACTGGACAGATTCCAGAATACCCGCATGCGAAAACCCTTTCTGCGATAGCGTGAGTTTCAGATGATTCGTGTCTTCCTCTTCATCCATCTCCGCAGGATCACGAGCGCGAAACAGGCACCCACGAACGTTGATGCGATAACGAGTTGCAGCTGGATCAATTTACGCGCAAATTAATTTGAGTAATTTTTTATGCAACACACTGCCGGTACCTGATACAGCAATACAGTTCTGTACAGTACACCCATTTCTAACGTTTGCAATTATGCAATTCATTGAGCTCAAGTAATACAACGCATACCATAATATGGAGTTAACCTCAGTATTTGAAAGCCGTGCACACGTGAAACACGCTGCCGACTTGTTCTGGAATGCTCACAGAACGCTGGTTCGAACGGCTTCGCGCAAGCCCGCCGCCAACACCAGATGATGCTCGTAACCGCTATCTTGACTCACTCCCTGATGACAGTTTGCAAGTAGTCCTTCGTTATTTGTCACGTCACCCACAACACCAAAACTGGCACGCCTACATTTCACCACTTTCGGTAAATACCGCGCTCGATGTCGGGGGAGCACTCGCGCACACTGTTTGATTGGAATTCCATAACATCGGCGGTAATGATGGCATTTCCCTTGATACCACTATTGCCGCGTCGATTTTACCCCCACTTGTCCATCGACACCCTTTTCATCGACTTGTTCTGGAAGTTAGAGGAGGCCAAGTATTACCCCACTTACTCCGTGGATGTGTAGCTGAATTGGTAGAGCTTGTTTTGGATGCCAGATGTAGCGTCGTTACGGAACCTGATATCTTAGCCATTTCTACCATTGAAAGAATCTTTCGTCCCTCGCAATTCGCGGCATTCATGTTGAAGGCATGCTAACACCGATATGGTGTTCACTCGGTTCTACGTTGTCGCGAATATGTATAGGTTCCTAATATTCGCCGTTCGGCCATGGAGTCCTACGAACGATTTCAGTATTTGCGTCATGTGGAACAGGAAAAGTTGAGTGATGAGATAGTCGATGTTTTGGTTGAGCTCAGCAGTCCATTTCGTGTTCTTGGCGTTGGAGACGAATTAGTTAGGAGCATGGCGCGGTGCTGGAAAGTGTACCGAGCGTTCACGAACTTAGAAACGGTTCATTTAAAACTGCATAGTTCTGCGAAAGCTGTCGATGTTCTTTCTTCGATACGTGCGAAACTTGTTTTGTTGACGCTGCATCCCCCGATGCCAACTGAAAATCGAATTTTCTCGGTTCTCTCAGGATGTGCGTCATTAGAACAGGTTGAATTCCAGGTAGGAATGATGGTTCCTGGGGCACTACATCGCAAATTTTTCGAGAACCTCAAATCATTGAGGACGATTACGTGTGTCGCCTGGATATCCGATGCCAATCCCAATAAGGATACCATTGATGTTATAGCCTGCAATTTAAAAACCTTGAATGTTTCACCAGATCGACGTACGAATCGTTGAAAGGGGAGGATGTGAATGCGTGGGTCGGTTTTGCTCGCCTGCAATCCGTGACATTTCAACACCGATTCATCAAGAAATCTGGCTCGAAGCCACCGGAGGAATGCGCAGTGGAGGTTATGAACAGGTTTAAAGATTACGCGCAACTGGTGCAACTCGAAATTGATGATATCAACATCAAGAATGGCTATCCAGTCATTGCTGAAGCTGCTGCCATGTATGACCGTGAGGATTTCGATATGTTTGTCGGTGGTGTCCAGTATCGTACTCGGTGGGATGTCGAAATAGAGGGTGTTGTTGTTTGTTTGTTCACGGCACTATTTAGTTGTTTCTTTCTGGGAAGTGAGAACAGCCCGCCCGTGACGGCATGGGGAAACGAATTACGATGGTGCTTGCTAAAACATTTCTTCAAATGCGGCCGGAATGGTGAAATTGATGGTCTGCTCCTTGCTCACTATGCGGAATCTAAAACTTTTTGAGTAGAGTGTTTTGTACTGAATGTGCGGAAGTTGACTTTCCTACCTTGTTCGCTTAACTGTGTCATATACCTCGCCAAAATATCGAACAAGGTAGTGGAGCGCAGCGCCATGTTCACGTGAACATGTTGAGACCGACTTGTACGCGCCGCACTATCAATAACCACTTTTCCATACCATACTCAGTTTGAAATGGGCATTATCAAGAGGTCTACAATGCTGTACTATTCCTTTTCATCCAGATTCACGAAAAGCATGTTATAGGTACAGTATTCTAAAACCGAAGCATAAACGAGTTAGAACGAGTTTAAACGGCCACGGTACTTTGCGTGTTGCCGGCTGGAAGCGCCTTCAGGTTTTTGACAAAACAAGTCCCCCGCTATCCGCATTTTGTGGTCAGACTGATTTCACCCTCCGCACCACCATGAACGAACTAACACTTAACGTCAGAAGAGATAGCTGTGCTCAATTCCGCGTTCAATGAGAACTCTACTCTGCGAGTACGAGATATGCGCATCGCCGACTACTGAGCAGCATCCATTCGTCCTCTCGCTCGCCGACTCAGAATTTCATTGCGCTAGGCCATTACAACGTATCTAGCACCCCCAGCCCCGACCACTACACCAATGACGTGAGCAGGAGCAAAGTTTACTCCTCATCTAAGTGTCGTGGGCACTGTAATAGCTTGTTAAATCATTGTTGTAGAGAAGTGTTTCGCATAGAGAAAGGAGGAAGGTAGAAAAGGGCAAGTTCCGCGCATCCTGTGCTTTGCATCTTCGACAATGAATGAGTGCAGATTTCTGAACAATTTCGAGTTGCACCAGTTGCGCACAATCCTTGAACTCGTTTCACTATCTCGGCTGCACACTCCTCTGCAGGTTTCGAGACCGATACGTTGCAGCACGGGCGTCGAATTTTCGCTGATTCCAAGTGGGTAAATCGACCAACGCATGAACATCCTCCCCTTTCAATTTTGTGCCTGTCGATATTGTAAGCGATTCGAGATTTGCTAAATAGTAGGCTAGAACATCGATGATATCCTTGTAGGCGTTGACATCAGATAGACTCATAATACACGTCAATGTTCGGTAGCCCCTCATTTGAGGCTTTCGAACAATTTGCGGAGTAGTGTCTCGGGAACAAATTGCAATAATGTACATGAAATTTGACATTTATCACTACCGAACAAGCGGGTAAAAGAGAAACAAAAACCCGGAGGGAATGTAGTGTCAAGGAAACAAGTTTCGTATTGAATATCGAGCCATGGCGTGAAGTCACCAAGCATGCACTTTACGCTACGGCGCAATACTCAAGACGAATTCGTTCTCAATGCCCAGAGCACGAACTCGACAGCGAGTGCAACCAATACATCGGCTATTGCACCATCCAACTTTTCCAAGTCTACACGACGCAGATTCACTCACACAATGCTTCAACATATGGGCTACTGAGAGGATGCCTAGGATTCTATAGCAAAAAGCGGCATCTTGGTAGGAGCAACCAATACAAACTCGAGCGAAGGTAGAACCCTGTGAACGCCATATCGGTGTAAGCATGCCGTCAAGAAGATTATCACGAATTGTGGGCGATGACAGTTTCGTACAATGGGTAGAAATGGTGAGGTTATCGGTTTCCATAACCCCATTACCCCTGGCATCCAAAACGAGCTCTCGCAATTCAGCTCCTAATCAACTTGGAGAACAAGTCAAAGACGAGGATGCCGGCGAACAAGTGGACGTAAAATCGACGCGTCGATAGCAGTGCCATGGGGAACGCCATCCTAGCCCCAATGCTATGGAATTCCAATGACACCACACGTGCGAGCGGGTGCTCCGCAAACGTTATGGGAGGCATTTACCGAAAGTGCTGAAATGTAGGTGTGCCAGTTTTGGTGTTGTGGTTGACTCGACAAATGACGAAGGGCTGTTCGCAGACTGTCACTAGTACTGCGTCCGTGTAGCAGTGACGCGGATCATCTGGTGGTGGCGCTAGGCTAGGGGCAAGCCTTTCGGCTGGTGTTCCGTGGACATCGGTGAACCAGACAGCAGGGTGTTCAGGTGAAGTTCATCGTACCAATTTTACCACCCTCTCAATTGTGTGTTAACGAACACGTGTAATACGTGACACATTGTATTGCATGTTATATTTTCAGAAAGTTTGAAAGATGATGCATCAACTTGATCCCCTGGGATTTGCAAATCGTTTTTTGATTTGGCAAACCAGAAATGTGTTCACCCAGTCTACGAAGTACAATACACCCACCATTTTGTCGACGAATGTCCGCGGAACGCTACTCCGAACGGCTTCGGACAAACCCATCATGAACACCAGATGATGTGCACAACGGTTATCTCGACACAGTCCCTGATGACGGCTTGCGAATAGTTCTTCGTTATTTGTATGATCGTCCAAAACATCAAAACTGGCACGCCTACATTTCTCCACTTTCGATGAACACCGCCCCAGATGTCGGCGGGCACTCGCGCGTGTCGCATCATTGGAATTCCATAGCGTTGTGGCTAATGGCATTCTCCTGAATACCGATATCGACGTGCCGATTTTACGTCCACTTATTTACCGTCTCCCTCTTCATCGACTTAATCTCAACCTTGTTGGAAACGAAGTATTACCTGACTTACTTTGTGAATGCGGAGCTGAATCGAGAGAGTTCGTTTTGTATGCCAGGATTGTCGTCGTTGAAGAAACCGATATCCTCACCACTTCTACCCATTGTAAGAAACTTTCATCACTCAGAATTCTTCCCGATTAAGTTGAAGTGACGCTGACACCGGTTTGGCGATATGGCGTTCGCTCAGTTCTACCTTGAAACGAATTTCTATTGGTTGCTGCTACGGTCTCGGTTTTCCCGTCTTGGCTATGGAGTGGCAGGCATCCTCGAAGTACCTGGTTTGGTGCAGCACTGTGTAAATCTGCATCCTGTAGATGTGGAAAAGTTGAATGATGAAATAGTCGGTGTTTTGGTTGCACTCGGCAGTCGAATTCGTGTTCTTGGCATTGAGAACCAAGCAGACAGGAGTATTGCACCGTGGCGCAAAAGTGAACCGAGCATTCACGGACCTCGAAGCGGTTCATTTGAAACTACGCACTGTAGCTCGGCGAAAGCCATCGATCTACTCTCTTTGATGCGTACTAAAGTTGTTTCCTTGTCACTGTATATCCTGTCTACCGTATATGTAAGACTGCTAGACCCCCCAAACGACATGCAAACTGTAGGGGGTAGAGGGAAAGAGTGGTACGGATTTCCCCGAATAATCCGACACTTGCTGTACTTCCTAGAATTGGCTGTATGCCCATTCTTGCAAATAGAAAGGATACAAGTTTCCGGCCTTCGGCCGGACGGCGCTTCGCGCCTAAACTTGAAAATTCCAATACAGTAAAAGTTTGAGGTATAAATTTTGGAAAGGGGCACAATAGGAGAATTGGAAAATGAACATGGACCTTCGACCATGTTTATTCCTAGCAAATCCTGTTTCAAGGTACTTCAGAGAAACAGAAGTTATATTAACGGTAAAATTAAAGAATAAAATTTGTCAAATGTTCACATTTCTGCGTAACTATTGTTATTGTTCGATCAAAACTGTAAAATTAATTGTTGACAATCTTTCTAAGGAAAGCATAGAAGACCAACGACACATAAGTAAT
>JAAUYH010111611.1_pt1 | contig 19825 bp, 17 predicted proteins | sample 7278061 | NCBI WGS metagenome assembly JAAUYH01 (sample SAMN14350203, study PRJNA611818) | marine sediment metagenome | isolation source: surface marine sediment (0.6m) | place: French Polynesia: Moorea | collected 2018-08 | reverse complement strand
CACCCATCCACCCATCCACCCATCCACCCATCCACCCATCCACCCATCCACCCATCCACCCGACGAAGCTACGTCGCCGCCTGTACCGCTTCCGTCTTCTCCGCCGCCGCCCCTTGAGTTTTCAGCTGAATCAATTCAACCTTATAGCCGTCGGGATCTTCGACAAAGGCAATCACAGTGGAGCCATGCTTCATCGGCCCGGGTTCGCGGACGACTTTACCGCCTTGTTCTTTGATTGCTGCACAGGCGCCATAAATGTCATCGACGCCGATAGCGATGTGCCCATAGGCGTCGCCTAGGGTGTACTGATCCTTGTCTTTGCCCCAGTTGTAGGTCAGTTCGAGCACAGTGTGGTCGGCTTCGTCACCGTAGCCGACAAACGCCAAGGTAAATTTACCGCCTGGGTAGTCTTTCTGGCGCAGTTTTTTCATGCCCAGTACATCGCAATAAAATTTGAGGGATTCTTCCAAGTTACCGACTCGTAACATTGTGTGCAGTAATCGCATAGCGTCCTTCCTCTCTTTTTGTCACTTCTATTCTGGGATAAAAATACTTGAACCGGGACAGTCAGACTCAAAAAGCTGGACTCAGACTTAAGCCCGGGAAATTCTGACGGGGCAAGAATACAGGAGACAGGAGACAGAATCCAGTTCCTGACTGACTTCTGACTTCTGACTTCTGACTTCTATATTCCTGCTCTACTGGATTGTCCCGCTTTAAGTTGGAGCCCGTCAAAGATAGCCCTTGGCAAATAGTACATGTGTTCCTAGAATGATGGAGTTCAGGCATTCCTCTACAAAAACCTGGAAGAATCAAAATGATTACTTTCAAAAACGAGCGAGAACTCCAAGAAACATTCGGAGATTTTTTGGAATCGTTAGGTCATGCGGTGACCCTAGAAATTACAACAGCTGAAGGCAGAATTGATATATTAACCAATCAATATCTGATTGAATGCAAACATCATTTGAACCGGAAGAATGGCTACGAAGCTATTGGTCAATTGGTTAGCTATAGCGCATATTATCCCCATCATCAAAAGATTATCGTCTGTGAGTCAGTTGACGATGAACAAAGTAGAAGCCGGGCTATGCTATCGGGTATCCGAGTCATTGCAACGAATGAAAACCACCGGTTTCAATCCTTTTTAATACAGCATTATGGTGATTCGTTAAATCCAGAATTTAAGTCATTGCATCACTCCAGGCGTCGATTTGCTTATGACGCGAATTTTTGGGAGCGCAATCGACCTAGGCTTGTAGCCGTTGTGGGTGTTATTGTGTTATTAGCTGGTGCTGCATTGGTCAGAATAAATGGCGTTTCTGAATCTAGAACTCAAATTAGCAGCGCTCAATTTGTTAGAGTCGCAACATCCAATGGCGAACATTTAAACCTACGATCTGGTCCCGGGATACAGCATGCAGTTATCCTGACGCTCCCTGATAATTCCCCTCTGATACTTTTGGATGACACCTCTGAAACAGGTTGGTTTCTCGTGCAAACTGAAAGGGGTATAAAGGGCTATATTTTAGGTGATCAGGTTATGTATTAATCTTGATTAAGGTTATCTGTAAACTACGATATAAGTCCGAATTTTATTTTTAAGATTAAATGACTTTTGATTGTAGATTAATTGTTGCTCCAAGTTATTCAATTTATCAATTGAAATCCCTCTTCAAAAGATCGATTTGAAGTTGCCGAAATATATCACAAGTAGAATTCGGCTTAGACTATACTCCTTATTTCGAATCTAGAGGTTTCCCTCGAATCTGGAATAGGGTTTCTCCGGAAAGATTTGAGACGTCAGGTCTCATTCACCCGAATTTGACGCATTATTTGTCCAGATGTCCTAAGTTTCCCGATACGGAAATTTTTGAGGGAGTTTTTCGACTAAAACTTTTTTGGTCAGAACAATATACGGAATATTTGTCAGCAGTCTTGAACAAACTGAGAAGAGGGTGTCATCGCCCCAGCTTAGGATAAGGAGAAAGGGATGACGACATGATTGGAGAGGGTATTGGGGTTGATAAAAAATGTAGTTAAAATCCCAATTGATCATTGAACCTATTCGCTGACGCCAAAGCTTGGGAGAAAGATTTAGGTTAACTCTATCCAATTCCTGATAAGGTCAAGGATTGATTCCCTTATCGGTAGTTCATTCATTCAAAAGATTAGAGATGATTGACGAACTAGACACTGCTATTGAAGATATCCGAGCCCGGGAAGTCTTGGACTCTCGAGGACGTCCCACTATTGAAGCCGAAGTGTATTTGACAGGCGGCGCCGCCGGATTAGCCCAGGTCCCCAGTGGAGCTTCAACTGGAAGCTTTGAAGCCCACGAACTGAGGGATGAAGACCCGAAGCGCTATAGCGGTAAAGGGGTGCTAAAGGCGGTTCAGAATGTTGAAGAAATTATTGCGCCTGAATTGTCAGGTTTCGACGCCCTGAATCAGACGTTCATGGATCGCACCATGATCGAACTGGATGGCTCTCCAAATAAGTCGAAATTGGGGGCCAATGCGATCCTGGCGGTATCGTTAGCCAATGCTAAGGCCGCTGCTTTGGCGGTGGGGGTGGCTCCTTATCGCTATCTGGGGGGGCCTTTGGCCAACTTGCTGCCAGTGCCCTTAATGAATGTCATCAATGGCGGCGCCCACGCCAATAACAATGTGGACATTCAAGAATTTATGATTGTGCCGGTGGGCGCGTCATCTTTTCGAGAGGCCCTGCGATGGGGAGCTGAGGTCTTTTCTTGTCTGAGCAAAGTTTTGCAGAAACAAGGGTTGCTAACTGGTGTAGGAGATGAGGGTGGATTTGCGCCTAATCTGAGTTCTAACCAAGCAGCTTTGGAACTACTCGTGACTGCGATTGAGCAAGCGGGGTATAAACCAGGCGAACAAATCTCTCTGGCGTTGGACGTGGCCGCCAGTGAATTTTATAGTGAAGGTCAATACACCTATGATGGCGCTGCTCACTCCCCAGAAGAACTAATTGACTATCTAGCGGGTTTGGTTAGCCAATATCCCATCGTTTCGATTGAAGATGGATTGCATGAAGATGATTGGAAGCATTGGAGTCTTCTAACTAAAAAGTTAGGCAGTCAGGTTCAATTGGTGGGAGATGACCTGTTTGTCACGAATCTCACCCGGTTGAAGCAGGGGATTGCTGAGGGGGCTGGCAACTCGATTTTGATCAAGCTAAACCAGATTGGCACCCTCACAGAAACCCTAGAGACCATTGATTTGGCCACTCGCAAGGGGTATACCTGTGTGATTAGCCATCGCTCTGGCGAAACTGAAGACACCACCATTGCTGATCTAGCGGTCGCAACCCGGGCTGGCCAGATTAAAACCGGGTCGCTTTGTCGGAGTGAGCGGGTCGCCAAATATAACCGCTTGTTACGGATTGAGGATGAGCTTGGAGACCAGGCGGTCTATGCCGGTAAGGTCGGAATGGGACCTGGACAGCAGGATTAGTCAGGCGATTGCTTGCATAGATAATCCCATGGGATCGATAGGGGCGCACGACCGTGCGCCCTTGACAAATGTTCAACTAGACATATTATTTCTCTTTTGGAAATAGCTTTAACGGGCAACGGCGACTTCAATGGAGCCCAAGGTTTGTGTCACCCTTGAAGCCATCCCCTGAGACAGAGGGGCATAGCCAAGGGCGTCAGCGATCCCACGGCCATCCGTCAGCGCCCACTCGATTACATCAGACCGCGCCTCGACAGTGGCGGCATCGGGATATTTCTCGTATATCAGTAGATAACTTAAGCCGACAATTGGGTAAGCATCTGCTTCTTGAGGATCGGGGGAGACGGCCATCATGTCTTCGATGAATTGCATACCCTGTGTAGCCCGTTCGGCTGAATTGGGGGAAGGCTCGATGAAATTTCCTGCTTTGTTCTCCAAGGCCGCCATGTGCAAGAAATTACGCTCGGCATAGGCAAAGTTAATGTGGCCAATCGCCCCTTCTGTCTGCTTAATCATGACGGTCACCCCCTTATTCCCCAATGCTTCCGCTCCAACAGCCCAGCCCATTGATTTTCCAGCCGCCGCTGTCCAGTTAGGACAAGCTTGGCTTAGATGGTGGTAGAGGATGTAAGTGGAGCCGCTTCTGTCAGAGCGATGCACAAAAGTGATTGGAGCGTCAGGCAGTGAACGATTCGGGTTATCAGCGGCAATGATGGGATCATTCCATTGGGTAATCTCTCCAGTGGCGACGCCACAGTAAGCTTGTCGAGAAAGCTGGAGTTCGTTCATCTCAGGGAGATTGTAGGCGAACACCAAGGCTCCGCCTACGATAGGTAACTGGATCGGTTGACCGCGTTCAGCCGGAAATTGGGCTCTCTCTTCGTCAGTCAGGGGAACATCTGTTGCGGCATCTTCTCAGTTAATGATTGAGGATAATAGTAGATGAGCCCGTTTACCAGCTCAGAAGTTTGGCTAGCTCGAGGTCCAGAGATGAAGATCTCCGTTGCATCCCAATTCGAACATTTGGCTGCGCAGCTACGTTTGAGTAGATTGCTGGGAGTTAGCTTGGCGGGGTTGGGATTGGCGCTGACATCTTGGCGATCGCCCTCACTTGCAGTTCAGTCCTCTCGCTTCACGGCCAATCTTGGTCAAAGCGCCGATGCTCTCCAGGCGCAAATTATTATTCACTATCCCCATGATCCATACCATCATTACCCCTATGAGCCCTATTACCATCCGCCTCGGCGTCAAGTTGAGGTGGAGTTTGTCGCCTTAGGGCGAGAGTGGGCGACCGTGATTTTAGATGGACGCCGGATATTTCGACCCCACAACCACAATCGTAGGCGACGATTTACCCTCGAAGAGGGCGTCTACTACCTAGAGATTACCGGGGTGACACGATTTGAGGTGTGGGATTCGGGCTATTTAGATGTGGGACGATCAGGCGCTAATATTCTGGTGGTCACTTTCTCAAAAAAAGATGGGGTTAGGGTGTCAGGCGATCCCAATAGCTGGATCCCAGACGTTCTCCAAAATTAATGTATTGAATAGGGGTGATAATGGCCGAGAATCCCTATGCCTGGATTAAGCCTTCTCTGAGTGCGATTGACCAGGCGAACTGGCGGCGCTCAGTGCAGGAAATTCAGGGGATGTCTGGGGCGACAATCTCCCTTGACCATCGAACGGTTATTAATTTCGCTAGTAATGATTACTTAGGCTTAGCGGGGGATCGCCGTTTGATCGACGCCGCGATCGCAGCTCTCCAAACCTATGGCTCCGGCAGCACCGGCTCCCGCCTGTTGAGCGGCCACCGCCCCTTGCACCGACAACTGGAGCTCGCGATCGCGGCGCTCAAGCAAACCGAAGACTCCATTGTCTTTAGCTCAGGCTATCTGGCCAATTTGGGCGCCGTGTCGGCATTGACAGGACGGCGCGACCTGATTCTCTCGGACCAGTACAATCATTCCAGCCTGAAGAATGGCGCTATCTTAAGCGGAGCCGCCGTGCTCGACTACGCCCATTGTGACGTGGCGGATTTACGGCGACAGTTGGAGCAGCATCGAGATCGCCACCGGCGCTGCCTAATCCTCACCGACAGCGTCTTCAGTATGGATGGGGATCTGTGCCCGTTGGCCGAGATTCTAGATTTGGCGGATCAGTTTGAATGCATGGTGTTGGTGGATGAAGCCCATGGCACAGGCGTTTTGGGGGCGACCGGCGCAGGCTGTGTGGAGCAGTTGGGCTGTACAGGCCGTCCACTGATCCAAATGGGCACCTTGAGCAAAGCCTTAGGCAGTTTGGGGGGCTATGTGGCGGGTTCAGCCGAACTGGTTGATTTCCTGCGCAATCGCGCCGCTACCTGGATATACACAACGGGACTCTCCCCAGCCGACACTGCTGCAGCTTTGGCGGCGATCGCCATCATTCGCGATGAACCTGACCGTCGAGCCCAACTGCATCAGCGGGTGGCGTACCTTAACTATCAGTTGGCGACGCATTTTTCGCAATCCGCCAGCGCAGATGCCGGGTTCACCCCATTGCCTTCCCAATCCCCCATTGTCTGTCTCCAGGTTAAAGACGCCGCAATGGTTTTAGCCCTTGGCCAACATCTCAAACAAGCAGGCATTTTCGCCGCTGCTGTGCGTCCTCCCACCACCCCGACCAGTCGACTCCGTATAACTGTGATGGCCACTCACACCGATGCGCAAATTGATCAGTTAATCAAGGCGTTGAGAGAATATAAAGGCTAGGTTAGATACTGCTGGCGAATTATTTCTTGACATCGTCAGAGTCGGCAAGCTCCACAATCACTACATTTGGATCAGTTAGGGCTTCTGAAACATCAACTATCGCATCATTCCTGTGAAACCAGAAATCTATCCTAGGTTGCGGCGACCTTTGGCTGAATTACACCTGCGTGGGAGTGACACCTTACCCCTGTGGTTAGAGATCTACAGAAAAATAACATCCCATCTACCCATCTACCCATCTACCCATCTACCCATCTACTGCCTTTTTCTGGGATTTTATTTTGACGAAACTCCCTTAAGGCTGATACTCAATAACCGTGATGGGATACCGAGCGACAGGAACATAACCTCCGTTCGTCTGCCGATAGGAAATGCGAATCTGATAATCCCCTGGCCGTTGAGCTGCAAATGTATGCTGACCCGATTCGCCGATTCGCACTCTTTGGCTGCCTGTTTGATTATCGGGGGCAGAGGCAGGACTGATGCCAATAATCGGCCAACCCCCATCAGACGGTACGCGATCCGCCACGTCAAACTCAACTTCGATCACCTCTAAGGCGGTGTAGACGGTTTTATCTGTTTGTATCGAGTTTGACGAAGGCTGAAAATCTGAAGGATATGGCTGGACTGTAATGGGATAACGAATCACGGGAACATAAAAGCCATTGGTCTGCCGATAGGAAATGCGAATTTGATAATCGCCTGGCCGTTGAGCCGCAAAGGTATGTTGACCGGATGCGCCGATTTTCTCCCTTTGTTGTCCTGTTTGATTATCAGGGGCAGAGGCGAGACTGACGCCAATAATCGGCCATCCCCCATCAGACGGTACGCGATCGGCGACGTCAAACTTAACTTTGATCTCTTCTAGCGATGTGTAGAGGGTTTTATCTGTCTGGATCGAGTTTGATGATGGCTTAGACTCCACAGGATAGGCTTGGACTGTAATGGGATAGCGAGCAACCGGAACATACCCGCCATTGGTTTGCCGATAGGAAATGCGAATCTGATAATCCCCTGGCCGTTGGGCCGCAAAGGTATGTTGACCGGATGCGCCGATTCTCACTCTTTGGCTGCCTGTCTGATCATCGGGGGCAGAAGCAGGACTGATGCCAAGAACCGGCCAACCGCCATCATCTGGTAAGCGATCCGCCACGTCAAACTCAACTTTGATTGTTTCTAATGATGTATAGATATCTTTATCGGGTTGTATCGGGCTTGATTTCAGCGTTGGATTTTGTGGCTCAATCGGGGGTGGGGATGGCTGAATCGGTGAGGGGGATGGCTCAATCGGGGGTGGGGATGGCTCAATCGGGGGTGGGGATGGCTCAATCGGGGGACCTTCTGGCTGGCCGCCAACCGTTGTCGCCGCCTGGTTCAGCGCGATAATCAGGGTGGAAACACCGATAAGTAGGGCGCAATAGATAAAGAGTCGTACTTTTACACTTTCCTTGCGGAAAAACAGCCAAGCCAGGGCCGCTCCGACAAGGAGGGTCAGGGCTAACATAGCCAAGGGAGAAGATGCGGATTTATCGATAATCGCTGGCAGATTGTCAATAAATGTAGTGATGCTGTTCCACATTACGGCTGTGAGATAAAAACGGTTTGATTCTATACATTAGGCTCCCGCTTAAAGCGGAAAATTATCTTGGGGATAATATTTGCATTCAGGAGCCAAAATCCAGTCTATAGCTGATTCCTGAGTTCTGATGATGTAGGGCTTTGCCTTTCTCGTAGAGTATTCTCGCCTGTCAGACTATCCTGGCTTAGGTTGATATCGAATTAGAAACAATATTGCTAGTGTCGCCTTACAAATTTTGATACGGAGTTGTACTGATGTCAGACGCCATGAATGTTATCGGCAGTCAACTAGAGAGTTGCTGCACTTCTCCCATGACCGGCTTTTATCGCAATGGCAAATGTAATACAGGCGCTGGGGATGTAGGCGCCCATGTGGTGTGTGCGCAAATGACAGAGGAATTTTTGGCCTTTACGCGATCGCAGGGAAATGATTTGAGTACGCCGGTTGAGCGATTTAATTTTCCAGGGCTGAAGCCGGGCGATCGCTGGTGTTTATGCGCTGTCCGTTGGCAGGAAGCGTTTGAGGCGGGCGTAGCCCCGCCAGTGATTTTGTCGGCAACCCATGCGATGGCGGTTGAATATGTGTCGTTAGATGATCTGAAGCGACATGCGCTTAGCCCTGAGTAAGGACGGGGGAGTAGCAGTAGGAAAAGGTGGATGGGGGGATGGGGGATGGGGGGATGGAGGGGTACGGATGAAAATTCTGAACTCTGAGTTTTGAATTCAAGAAGATAGGGGGGATGGCTGGATGGAGGTTTCATCATGCCAGAGAGTAGATCTGGATAAACATGATACAAAAATTAAAGATTTGCAATATTTCTTCATGTACGTTACATTTATTTACATGATTTAAGACACGCTAAGGGAAAGGGTTATGACATCACGTGGATATACCGTTGAAGAGGGCGGACGGTTAAACAACTTTGCTATTGAACCTAAAATGTATGTTGATGAGACTGTTCAGTCAGGGTTCACCGCCTATTCTGAGAAAGTGAATGGTCGTCTGGCGATGGTTGGTTTTGTTGCTCTTCTAGCCACTGAAGCGATTACCGGCCAAGGTTTGATTAGCTGGTTCACCAACCTCTAAGCTGCCTAACGGCGCTATAGGCCTCAATTTTTTGCAAGTCATTTCAGGTAAAATGCAGTAGCTCTGGTTACAAAAATCAGAGCTGCTTTACTTTTGGCGGTCAACTCGCCTTAAAGTGAAAAATTTTCGTTTGAAAAATTTCTCAGAGCTAATGAGTCGGATGATAGTTGAACAGTATTGTCACAGATTGGTAGGGGCGTAGCATTTGGCTGTAAATCTTCAGTCACCTCTGTAAACTCCGCTCCAAATGCTACGCCCCTGCAGCAGTTCACAACTTAATTCGTGACCTTAGTCACTTCAAGAGTATTCTTCTACAAGAAAATCACCCTTAGGGGGTTAAGGGAGATAAATCACTGCTCTGTATCCCTTCTCCGGCAAACTTATCCAAGCTCCGGCAAACTTATCCAAGTTAAATTGCCAGTCTTATTTTGGAAGATCTAACGGATTTTGATTCCAGGCCATTAGCTGGAAATTTTGTCCATCGTAGAGGAGAACCGAAAAATGGCCAGTTTTCATCTTGAACGTCTGCGCTGCAATTCCCCTTTCAAATTCACCCGGAATTAGCTTGAGGAAAAACCGTAACACGCCATTGCTACTGACAATCGCGATGGGTGAGGTCTGTTGAGCGGATCGTTCCTTTTCCGGTAGAGAAATAAGACGGCTGACAAATGCCTCAATCCGTGCATCTACCGCCTCAGCCGTATCCCCCCAATTTCCCAATCCAGGGGGAGGAAAAATGCTGTTTTCCTGCCATTGTTTAACCGGGCTTTCTCCATATTGAGTGATGATTTCATCAGTGGTTCGCCCGCCCCAATCGCCATAATCCAGTTCATTCAGCGCCGGCTCAGTCATGATTGTCGCTTCAAGGCCAAGGTCGTCTTTGATGATTTCCGCATAGCGCCTTGTCCGTTGTAAATCACTGCAGTAGAAAGCGACCGGATAGTCAGACTGCTGTTGAAGATAGGACGCCATGGCGCTGGCTTGCGCTAATCCCTTTTTCGCCAGCGGCGCATCTTCGTTCTTCCCTACCCAAACCACCTTGTCTCCGGGCTCAAAGGTGTTTCCGTGGCGACACAAATAGAGCTTCAGCATGATTACACAAGTTCTCCCTCTTGGGTGATCAGTTCTTCCACAATCTGAACATCTTCTGGGCTGTCCACTGACCAGTGGGAGCGGCCTTGGTAGTCCACTTCTACGACATGAATGGGGACGCCGTTTTCGAGAGCGCGTAATTGTTCTAAGCTTTCAGCCAGCTCCAACGGTGAGGGCGGCAGACTAATTAATTTCTCTAAGATTTCCACTTTATAGCCATAGAGCCCGATATGCCTGAAATAAGGGCAGGGACCCTCGAAATTGGGTTTCCGCACGAAGGGAATCATCAATTTGGAGAAGTAAAGCGCCTTATGGTGGTGATCAAAGGTGACCAGGGTGCCGCTGGCGGGGGTTGTCTGCTTAGCTTGCCGCAGGTTATCGACTTGTTCCCAATTGAGGCGCACGGCAGGCGTCGCCATTGCTAATTCTGGATTCTCATAGAAGGCGTCCACGAGGGCTTGCAAAATCCAAGGCGGGGTGAGCACCGCGTCGCCCTGCAAATTAATCACGCCATTGGGCGGCGTTTCAAGCTGGCTCACTAAGGCATGACACCGCTCTGTGCCATTACGACAGGAGTCGGGCGTTAGCAGCGCCTTGGCCCCAAAGCTTTCTGCATGCTCGATGATGCGAGCATCTTCCGTGGTGATAAAAACCTGATCAACGCGTTTTATTGCTTTGGCAATGCGCCACATGCGCTCCAACATACTCATTCCCGCAATCATGTGGAGGGGTTTGCCGGGAAAGCGGGTGGAGCCATACCGAGCAGGAATAACAATGATCATGTTCATGATAAGGATTAACACCAATGGTGAAAGGGTACTCGAAGACTCGATTCATTTATGTCTGATGGTATTGCTTGCTCCGCTTCGCCCTGGGCGGTCTTTGCTTAAGCGATCGCAATCGTTCTCGCAAGTAGCTTAAATTTTGCGCCTCGCCGCCGTAGCGCCAGCGAACATAGGCATAGGAGATTTCCTGCACCGCTTGAGGATGGCGGAAAGTCGGGTGGTTGTTGAGTTGTTGGGCGAATTCCAACGGGGTTTGGGCGGCGGATTTGGATAGGCCTTGTTGAGCCAGCCAGCCCAGCATTCGTTGATAGAGGCCTTCCATTGGCGGTAGTCGGTTGAGTCGGCGCTGACGGCGCCAAGCGCTTAAACCACTCCATCCTAGCCAGCCGATGAATCCGATCCCGATTAAATAGATAGCCCCTAACAGGGCTCCCACCCATCCTCGGCTAAAGAGATTGACGATCCCTGAAATCAATCGGCTGAGAAATGCCGTAATCCACTGGACAACCCCATCCAAAAATCCAGCAATGGGCGAGGGGAGCCATCCAGCTACCCAATTCCAAAACTGTCGAAGCACTCCGAAGGTTTCATGATCAGTAATGGAAGGGGGGATCAGCTCATGACCTGGGATAGGATCGAAGGCGAACCAGCCATATTTTGGAAAATAGACTTCTGTGAGGGCGTAGGCGTCGGTATTCCGCACGATATAGAAGCCGGTAAACGGATTGAACTGACCGGGGGAGAATCCAGCCGTTAACCGTGTCGGAATTCCGATGGAGCGAAGCATGACCGTCAACACGGTAGAAAAATGATCGGGATACCCCCCCTCATACTTAAACAAAAAGGCTTCAACCAAATCCTCCTCCTGTTCTAGATAGGGGAGCTCAGGTTGAATGGAATAATTTTGTTTCAGCGCTTGGGCCAAAAACAGCGCTTTTTCATAGGGATTAACAATGGGTTTTGGGGACTTAGCCAGCAACTCTTCCGCTCGCTGGCGAACCCGCGCTTCAATTTCAGGCGGAATTTGTAAGTAGTGTTTGCGAATCGTGTTGGAATAGTCTGTCGGCGCTTCACCCAATGCTGTTCGATTCCGCAGGGCCACCTCTGACACCACGGTGTAGGTTAACCCTTCCGTCAAGCCGACAGGCGATCGCAAATCTCCCTCTAACCCCACTGCTATTTCATCGGTGGGAAAGTAGATCGCCTTGGCTTGATCCAACGCTGGAATCAAGTTAGGTAAATCGGAAACCATCGTATAGGTTTGAATCACTTCCCGTTTGCGGCCTAGCCGGGGCAACCGCGGCAGCAGGAATTCGTAGGAAAGGAATGACCGGTTGATCACCTGCGAGTCTTCGTTGCGAGAGATTTCCCAGCCCTGGCCGGTATACCGATCAAAGGCCAATACACGCCAGAATCCCTCAGCCTGCGATCTCACCCGCATGACGACTTTGGGGGTGAGGGCGCCTCGCAGATTTTGATTCATCCGCTGGTTGAAGCCATAGTAAAACGTATCGTCTACTTCTCCAGGCCCCTGGGTTTTCGTTTGGCCGGATGTTCCCCCCGGTCCTGTCCCCTGTTGTCCGCCCGTGGTTCCGTTAGAACTCCCCTCCCGCACATAACCTGGATTGACAATTGAACGCCCGTCAAACGCCCGATCGAATTCAATGTTTGAACTGACGGGAAATGTGCGGATTTGGTAGCCTGGCAACCGCGGCAGAAAGGCAAAGATAATTAAGCCCAAGCCCAGTGTAATCAGCAAGATCCACCCCAAACGACGGGGCTCTAGGTCGGCAACGACCCCTTTCCAACCCTGAACCAGCAACCCTAAACGAGAGCGGTAATCGAGCGCTAAAACCGGCAGCGCGATAGCAAAAAACAGCAGTAACAGTGGGCCAAACACTAGGGTTTGACTCACCGTCGCCGCCACGCCAATCAGAATCAGGCCAATCATGATTGAATAGCCGAGGTCTTTGCGGCGAGGCAGGTCGAAGCTATGTAGCACCTGGAGTTGTATCAGCAACGCCGCCAAAACCAAGCGAGTATCGCCCGGTTCATCCAGCAACCGAACAAAAAATACCGCCAAGGCGACTAACATGCCGATGGCGATACAGAACTTAACTGATGTATTGTGATGGCGGCGGCGATACCAGCTCCAGGCGGCCCCCAACGCACTTAATGGAATTGCCAGCAGATTCTCAACTGGAGCATCTGAGATATCCGCTGAAGCGACAACGATGGAGCAAATGCCCAACGTTACCAACAGCTGAACCAGTATCCGCAGTAAGACGGAGTCTTCCGCTTTTTGGGTGGGAGCGGAGTTCAGCCGCTTTTGGAACTTTCCGAACAGAACTCTCGTCTTAGAAACAGAAGAGGTCATTAAGGTTTGCCCGAATGCAGTCGACAGCCCCTATCCTAGCTCTTCCGTCTCCTCGATTGGGGAAATTACAAATTGCAAGGGTTGTTGCTGTTCTGTTCCTTCTAACCTCACTTCCAATCGGTAGCTTTCACCAATTTGAGGCTCCATTGAGTTCACGCTCAGCAAGCCAGATTGAGACCGTTCAGAGGAACTTTGCACCCCGGCGCCTTGGAGTTTAAGGTGACCGCCACAGGGGAGTTCCGCCTGAATAGTCATCATTTGGGATTGAAAAATGACTTGCAGCTTTAGGAGTCCATTTGCAGTGAGCCATTCGCGCTCCAATCGAGGTTGCTGGGGCGACACTGTTAAGGTCAGGGATGACATAATCTCCTGAGCCGCCAGCATGGAAAGGGCGATTTTCTGAACCGGATTGGCGGTTTCGTACCCTTCAGGAAGTTTGATCAATTCTGGAGCGGAACGATAAGCATACTTGTCAGACGTGTATCCGCTGGTGGTGATGATCCGGGCAATTTCGCCTAAGGCTTGGGGTTGATCTGGGAACAACTCCTCGGTTACCTTCACCAGTTTTACCCCCTGTTTCAGGGAGGTCTGAACAATGGCCTGGCATCTCTCTAATAGGCTAGCCAGAACTGAATCAGGCAGCTTAGTAGGAATGCTCAAAGAACGCAACTGATCCATCCAAACCTGCAAGGCGTTGGATTCAGCTGCAGCCATAGCCGGATAATCGAGCGGATATTCTTGGATTTCTGTTTCCCACGGAAACAGCGGCGGACGGCTTTCAATTTCGGTTTGAAGCCGACGTTTTAATAAAGCTTGGAAACGGTCTTGCACAGCGGGTATATCTCCCAACTCAAATAACGAAAATGACTCAGAGAGATTCTGGGATTGGTTTACCTCTGGGAGCGGAGAGCTAACATCTTCAGAATCCAGAGGATCCCTGGTCTCGAGTGACAAAGTGTCAGGCCCGACCTGAAGATTAGTTGTCAGGTCACTGTCCTCTTCATTTGAGTCCCCTGATGGCGAAGAGGCAGTCGGGCTAGGATCCTGAATGAGCCTAAATAATAGGCTCTGAATTAGGTATGTGTCTCTATTCATAGGTTGATACCCCCAGTCCGGACACTTTAGAGATTTCGAATTTCCCAAGCTTGCTCTAATAATTTAGACCACTGCTTTTGGAGTTGGTTTAACGTACATCCCAGGGCTTGGGCGATTTCCGCCTCGGGTAGCCCCTGTTGTTTTAGCTGTAGCAGTTTAACCTGTTTCTGGCTGATGGTTTCCTGCAGCCTTTCCCATTGTTGGGGCGTCAGCCCTAAATTATGTTCAAGGTCTGCTTCTAACCACTCATGCACCAATTCCCAATGGTGAGACAAAGAAAATCGAATGAGATGGTATTTGAAACGCTGCTGCAAATAGTCCCGTTGCCGGGGAGTCAGCCCTAAAATCTGCTCAATTTCGCTGGTGGGTAAATCCAGCAGCCGTAATGTAAAGTAATCTGCGCAATCTTCCTGGTTTTTCTCTTTTAGATACGCCAGTAAAGCCTCAATGACCTTACTCCGGAGCGCGTCTTCAGGAATTTCGGTTCCCTGGGACACCATCTGTTGCCGCATCAGTTGAGTCGGCGAAGGACTCCAGGTTTGATCGCCATCCCCAGAAGCTCCTTCAGTGGTTTGTTCGATATCCACTGCCGTTTCAGGCGGTTGCTGTTTGGAGAAGGTTTGAGCCCGCAAGATGATCAGCTGTTGGTTTCGCCGACCGGGTAAGGGGATTCGCCTCTTAGCGTAGCGTTCGGTGAACGCCATATACTCGGCTAATTCCAGAAGCGTCCTAGGTTGATAGGTTTCGATGAGCTGATTTTCTCGCCGGAAGGCATTGAGTGATTCAACATAAAATCCTTGCAAAAAGTCCTCAATCAGGTTTAAGCGAGCCTGATAGCTGGCCTGAACCTGAGGGGGAGTGATGTAACGATAAACGATGGCGCTGAGGGTGCTATGGAGATCGATACGACCTCGCTGAGACCCTAGCTTGTAGTATTTGAGGCATTGAGTGAGTCGATGTTTACCCAGAGAGATAGCCCAACTCTCGATATCTCCAGAGTCTTGGATGCGCTTACTCTCTGAACAAATTCGATTGACCTCCTGACTGAGACGGTCTGCCAATTGGCGACAATTCGGCTCAGAAGATCGAGTTCCCTGCCTAAGCTCAGTAAATAGTCGCTGAAAAAGTGCTTCCACGTTTTGGAAGATTCCCGCCCCGATGGTTATGCGATCTGATCCTTAAAACCCTAGCACAACAATCCCTAATCCAGACGAAATGGATCCAGGCTTGGAATGTTGAAACTCGGATTGAACACTCACCCTGATTAGATATTGACTAGAAAAATTAGAAAAGAGAAAGTATTGAAAAGTACTGAACTTTCAAGTCAGGTTGGCGTTCTCGGTTCTTCGCCGCAAGCGAAGCGTTAAATCTGATAGGAAATTCCATTTGCAGTCGACTCAAATTTTAGTAGCAGTTGGTAGGCTTCAATACACCCAGATATAACGTTAGATAATCAACTCAACTAAAGCAAGATGGATGTTACCCCACTTATTCAGAATTTTCCGGCGCCGATTTAGGAAGCTCACAACAGCAGAATCACCCGGCGAGCTATACAGGCAGCGGAAGGAACGGCTTCGAGCGCGATCGCCATTCAATACAAGCACCCCCAATATTATATTTTACAAATCTTAGACCGTGGTTGGGTTATCCTCCCCTGATTGACTTATTCCCCCCTAACATTCCCAAAATAGTATTCATGTTTTCCGGATGGGTAAAAAATGTCGCCTTTGACGCTTTGCGGCGCTTTGCTCGGTGAGGGCGGCTCAATTTAACGGCGCGCCCTTGCCGGTCACCTTCAAGTGTAGAGGAGTAATACAGAATTCGGGATATAGACGAATCGCCGGTTTTCACTCCCGGTTTCATAAGCTATCGTTTGTCAGTAGTTAAGGGGTGAGTTGAACTTGCCTATTCCATTTGCCGTCAGAGAATGAATGCATTAGGGAGTGATACGCCCAGACGCCAAGTCATCTTACTCAATTATCTTTAAGACACGATGGATATTGACAAACAGATTGAGACACTGATTAAAGAGGCCCCCAGCGACGGAATTACTGGACAAGCTGTTCAGGCGGTCGCCCCCGCCCTAAAAGCGATCGCGCTTCAGCTTAAGCATTCGCAATACTACATTTTGCAAACGCTGGACCAAGGTTGGGTGATGACCACCCTCAGCCACCAATCCCAACCCAATGTCCAAAAGAATGTCGTTCACGCCTTCCCCACTCTGCAGGACGCCGCGGCGGGCCCCTATTCGGTGAAGGATCCCCAGGTCATGGCGCTGCCCATGCCCGTCACCCACATTTTGTTTCAGATGCTGGCGCTGAAGTCGATCCATAGCGTTATTTTTTTTGACCAACCCGGCGATCTGAAAAAGGGGGTAGAAGTGCGTCGCGAAGATTTTCAGACGCTGCTGCAAACCCAGCTGAAGCAGGCCCAGGGCATGGTCCAAGCTCCGTCTGATATCGCTTAGGGAGTGAAGGCGGACGGGTATGCAGCAGTTTCAACCCCCCGGATTTGGACGGCGGACCTGTGAGACTTCTTTGGGCGGCATGGCCTACTACGCGCCGGTAGAGTCTCCCTGGTTGTCTTTGGATGAAGTGCGAGACACGCTTCCTCCCTTAGTGTTTCTTCATAGTTTGGGGGGCGGGTCTTCGGCCTATGAGTGGTCCAAGGTGTATCCGGCCTTTGTCGCCAATTATCGGGTGATGGCGCCGGATCTGATTGGCTGGGGACAATCTGTCCATCCCGTCAAGGACTACTCCGTAGAGGATTACCTGACCAGCATTGCTGAGTTTCTAGAGCGGCAAGTTAAGCAGCCCGCAGTGGCGGCGGCTACTTCTCTGACGGCGGCGATTACGATTCGCTTAGCGATTCGGCGGCCAGATTTGTTCCGGGGTCTATTTCTGGTGTCGCCTTCGGGCTATGGCGATTTTGGCGTGGACTATAAGCGGGGGATGGCGGCTCAGTTGGCGGGGGCGCCAGGAATTGACAAATTAGTTTACGCGCTGGGGGCGGCGAATGAGTTCGCGGTGCGGAATTTTTTACAGCAGTTTATTTTTGCACAACCGTCGCGTATTACTGAGGAAATGGTTGCCGCTTATTTGGCCTCGGCTCAGCAACCGAATGCTGAGTATTCTGCGCTGGCATCGCTAAAAGGCGATTTGTGTTTTGATTTAGCTCAGTATATGGGCGAGTTGAAAACGCCGACGGTGATGGTTTGGGGGGCGCGATCGCGTTTTAATAGCCCTGCGGTGGGGCGGCGATTGGCCCAGCTTAATCCTGAGGCGGTGAAAGAATTTTATGAGGTTCCGGATGCGGGGGTATTACCCCATTTGGAATTGCCTGCGATTGTGATGAATTTACTCCAGGTTACTGTGAATAACTGGGAGATTGGATGAATTCGGATAGTTAGTGAACGGTGCTGTGGAGGGTTTGTAGGGGTGTTAGTGAAGCCATGACTCTTTCGATACAAACGTCCTACTGGACTGCGATCGCGGAATGATCGACGGGCGGCAATTTCTGACGGATCTGCAGCTTCAAAGAAAAGTTCGATGGCTTCAATCAAGTTGTTTCTAGCGTGTTCTACGGTGTCCCCTTGGCTGGCAATGTCTAGTTCAGGACAAAGCGATACATAGCCGTCGTCTTCGCATTCAATAATTGCGGTGAATTGCTGCACTTTTTTCATACCCATCCCTCAATATTGATACCCAAGGTTATCTTTTACCTTCCACCCTTTTTTCTTTTTCCTTCCTTACCTCCATTGCTACAGCCCGAATGCTCTCGGCAATTTCCTGAAACGCTTCGTCTTGGTTTTCCCAAGAGGTGACGGGCTGATGATTTTTAGGCAGCACAGAAAGCTGACTAAAGGGTGCTTCTGTCCAGACCACTGGACGCAGCAGGATGGGGATTACGCGGGCTTCACCTGCCTTATACCGTTCCATAGCGCGTTGGATTTCAATGTCGTAGCAAGTGTCGTCGGCCATTGAGTTGGCGCTGATCAGCAGCAGAATAATTTCGGCGGTATTAAGCTGCTGATTGATTACCTTGGCAGGTTCATCGCCGGGAAGAATTTGGCGTTTGCTCCAGCTGGTGATAATCCCCTGGCGTTTAAGCAGGGTGAGGTGGTTAGCGAGTTGAGTTTGTAGAGGTTCGTCAGCGGGAGCGTATGAGAAGTAGAGAGAAATGGTTTTGCCTTTAGGAATGAGACCTTGGGCGATTTCGTAGTTGTAAAATTTGCAAGTTGCTTGGATCGCTTCTATTGTATTATTTGCCTGTTGAGCCATATCAAGATTATCCTGAATGACTAACTTCAGCTCAGGTATAGCCTGAGCAAAAATTGGCCTTCCGACCTTTTGAAATACTTCTAAAATTCTTTCATGAACCATAAAGTCTGGGTCATTAATGCAAAGCATCAAAAATGGGAGTGCTAACTCATCATCAAGCTGTCTACTTCGCAACGCTGACTCTATTCCTGAAATGGCATAAAAACGTACAAATCTATCAGGATTAGTCATCGCCAATTCCAGAGCCTCTAAAGCCAAGTCATCGCTTCGTTTAGGGATTATCTTCGCCAAACAAGAAAACGAAATTATACTTTCATTGCAGTTCCAAGACAAGTTATCCCTCGCAAAACTGGCGTCTTGTAAGCTGTCAATCATTACACTACGTGCGGTTTTCTTGTCTCCATATAGCCATATTTGCATAGTTGAAAAAAGCTTTATCTCCAAATCTAAATCCTGTTTTGAATTAAGGAATATAGGAATAATTTCTCTGCCTAGCTCAGGATGCCTACTAATTATATTTGACAGAACAAAAAGGGCATTTCTTCTGACGATTGAATTTGAATGTTGATTTAGCTGAAGCAAATAGTTTATCTGCTCATCAATATCTATTTCAGAATCGTCGGATGTCCAATGATCCAGAACATGCCAGAGCAGAGAATTGTAATTCTTCTTGGCTATTTCTCTAGTCAACAAATCCAATAACTTGAGAAAGGCTTGTTTTCCATAATTATTTAGTAATTCTGTTGGGCTGATATTCCTTAAGGATTTGTATGCAATCTTCCTAATGGAAGACTCTTCGTCTAGTAATAATTCTAGAAAAAATAGGACAATTTCTCTTTCCTTGAAATGAGATAGGGACTCGATTGCTGTGGAGCGAACCCTTGAATTTTCATGCTTTGTGAATTCAAATATAGCTTCAAAGATGCTGCTGTTGATATCTTCTAAGGAAGAAGCTAAAGTTTTAATGACTTGCCTCAATGCATAATATTCATTGTCTGCGTGCCTTTCATTGTCTAGGCGACGCAACCATTTCATTAGAGCAGGTATAGCATTTCTGTCCCCAGCTTCAACAAGAGCACATGCTATTTTCCGCTTCAGCCTCCAAAAGCCACCTCTAGAGAATATTTCTTCTCGCAAGCTTGGCTCATAGCTTTGTAAATTCCTTATCAAGGGTGTTGATTCTTGGGTTAATCCTAAATTTATTAGCGCATATACTACACTTTCAAGAAGATAAAATCCTAAACGATGATTACTAAAGTCTTGATTCAATAAGTTGCAAAGAGCAGGTATTCCTTCTCTAAGCTT